>Ga0214544_1000571_pt1 | contig 69206 bp, 48 predicted proteins | sample CNSS3metaG_FD_160074 | JGI IMG/M metagenome (GOLD analysis project Ga0214544, IMG submission 160074) | Root nodule microbial communities from cowpea collected in UCLA plant growth center, Los Angeles, California, USA - CNSS3 | ecosystem: Host-associated > Plants > Roots > Nodule | place: USA... | reverse complement strand
CTTTTCTTCCAGTTATTCTCCACCAACTTGTACACACCTCCACGCTGCAGGCAACGCTTTCTTTAGTGGCAGCAACAATTGGGCCTACACGTAACATACCAATTGCATCAAAGAGAACCACCATCACATTTCTTCATTGGGCCGAGATTCCTGCGTCTTTCAGCAGCCCAATTGAAGATCACTCCAAGACTCGTCAATTGGTGATTCAGAAGAACGAACCCAAACCCTGCTTCCTCTCGCTCGTGGAGCGCCGCTAGGGTTCTTCATGCGGCCTCACTTCCTATTACACTTTCCAGCACCATCTCGAGTCAGGGTTTGCGTCTCCCAGACCTCTCTTCTTATCCTCACACGAGCTTCACGCATTTCACCCTATTAGCTAGGGTTTACGCTTTCCCTTCCATAGTCGTTAGGACCCTTGTTAGAAATGGCGACTCCCTTTCTTTTTCCGTTTGTTTTCTCACTGCTGCCCTTGATCTATAAAAGGTGCAGGCCAATTCTTTGTAAGTCAGCTTTGATGAATGAGAATTCCGGTAGAGATCACTCCCACCGTTCATCAGCTCACCCAAACCCTAGATTAGGTTTTGGCCTCTTAGGGTTTACCAAACCAGTGAGAAACCAAAGTGAATTGAGCCTAATTTTCATTCCGCTGCGTTTTCCCTCGCTTTCTGCGAGATTCAATCGGTAGAACACCGATTGGGAGAGGTTTCCGGCGATTACAGCGACGGAGGAGCCTTATCGAAAATGTCATGGTGAGTAACTATCGATTTTTCAACAAATCTTTTGTACTTCTCATGTTTGGAGAGTGACTCCCTTTGAATATGTAGGAGTTTGACATTAAGATCAATGAGTGTGTCAACAAACTTTGAATTTATTAACCCAATTTTCTCTAAAATAACCCATGCATATTTTGTGACGATAAAAAAAATTCTATTTATTTATTTATTATTATTATTTTCTACAATATACTTATAAAAATTTAGAGGCAAAATTATACAATGATATATATTTAGAATATTGTATGCATCTTATATCTATACCGTTTAGTACATCTTATATTTCTTATACTAGAAGAGGAAGAAGTGTTATTCATTTATAGTTTCCCCCTCATATATTGGCTTTCAAATATGTGGAGTGAAAATGTTATAGATAGGGTTCACTTGGACTGTTGGGGGTAAATAGAAGGTAACTCCGATTTGTCCTTCGATGGCAATCGGCGCATTCGGAGCAGAGAGAAAAGTAATGGTAGAGTTTCCCGTTCCCTGAAATATTACAGAATTATTCACTACATTGGTTTGCCATGCCTTCCCCGGGAAAACAGCCACAATGTTGGCGAAGAAGGGATCAGGCATGTTTGGAGCGACCATCTATGAGAAGGTTATAAATTTTTTTTTTCACACACAATCATAAAATAGGAAAGTGAGACAAATATCACATAAAAAAAATACAGTATATCATAATAAGATAAAACGAAATGAAAATTCTCCCAAGTCCATAAAACTAGATTTTTTATTATACTTTATAAAGATATTAATTAATTTTGTAGTGACTAGTCAGAATAAATGAGCTCATGGCCAACAAAGTAACTCAAGAACATCTCATCTTGAGTAATACTAACTCGTTTAAATCCCCAAGGTCATACCTCCAACTACAATAATCAAATCTTTATTTATCATAAATTTTATTTCAATATTAAACCATATAATTATATAAATAAATAAATAGATAGGATCAATGGATAATTAAAATAAATATAAATAAATAAAAAGGACCAGTACGTAACTGAAGATAAATATAAATAAGTAAATGAAAGTAAATATAAATTGAGTAAATAGGACCAGTGCATAACTAGAGATGAATATCAATAAATAAATAGGAACGAGAACTAAATATAAATTAGAATGAGGTTAGGGACACCTCACTTATAGAGATAAAAAAATAATTATGAATAGATAAAAAAAATAAAATGATAGATGTCTCCTCCCCTTACCTTAGTTATTGTGAAAATTATACCAAGGTTGTATGGAGACTTTGGTGATATATAAAATTTTTCCTCTTTCTTTCTTCTCTCTTTCTTCTCACACACACGACTCTTCTTTTCAGATTTTTTTTCTTCTCTTCCCCTGCATTCCCTCACCACCTATTTATACTACTGTAAGCAATGATTAGTATTAGTTTTATTTGAACTAAATTCTCTCCCACACTGTGCCAGTTATATTACTAACTAAATATTCATTCTTGATATTTCACCTTCAAATAGACATGCATTTAATGTTATTCTTTCCATGCTTACGTGACTTTAATAAATCTGTCAAAACTTGAAACAAATAAGGAAGAAATCAAATTTAGCATATCGATTGGATATGACATTCATAAATGTGGTAATAAATAAGTCTTGCATAGACTTCAGAATAATATTCCCTAAAAATAATGAAATTAAAGACAACCATTTCAAAGAGCCATAAGATGTTCTATGAAGACCAAATTGAGGAACAATTACCACATAAAATACATCAACTTATCAGATTATTTTAATAAAACTTTATACTCTGAATATAAGTTTGGAGCATGTTGAGACAACTGCCAAAATTAGATTATTTCAATATTCGATTATAATAACAATCAGATTTTGTTTGGATAAGTTTGCTGAAAAGTGATTCTAACATAATTTTGTTTGAGTGCAACAAAAAAAATATCAGCTTTTACATAAGAAAAAGTGTATGTACGAATCTGAAATGGGAGAAATCTAAATGAAAATAATCATAAGCTACAAAATTTCATATTTGTTATTAGTTGGATATTAATTCTTTCATATTAATTCCTTCAAAACAACATAATTTTCAGGAAAATAAAATAAAAACGTGTTTACTAAATTCCATCTGAAGTGCAAACATTCAACTAACTTTCCATAAAAAAAAACAACTTATTGAAGGAAGAAAAAAAAAGAAAGCTTTCCCAAGAATGCTCTCTTAGGATGTATTTGGGACAACTGTACAAATAATAATAGTAATAAGAATATATACTAAAATACGTATATATAAAGTAATACATTATTTATTGATTTATGGATGTTACATATTTCATTTGAGAAATAATAATCTTATTGTTGAATTGTGCTACCTCAATCCTCAAGAAATGTCTAGGTTTATCAAGGTCTTCGGTATGAAATTGGTGACAAAGGTGTTGTGTAACAGCCCAATTTGGGATGTCACGAAGAATTATAAAATGTATACTTATAGTGGAAAATGACAATTGATAAAACATACTTAAGTAAAAAATGCAAATGTAATTATAAGATTTTGTATTTCAAAACATCAATTGTATAAAACTTTTCAAATAACAATGACAACTAAAAGAAATTACATGCCCTTAAGATTTATTTTGAAACTGCTTAATAAAAGGAATAAAAATCCTGAGTTCACACCATCCTCCCATCAATCTATCCCACATCAAAAGCATATGCATTATCACTTGTTCCTGTATAACACACACGTCATACGATCATCAAACACATAACAAACACACAAATAAATAAATAAAGGTAGGTTAACCATAAATAATGATATATAAACGAAATTTAGCAAAATAAGACATTGCAAACAATACATAACATCACATCCAACTAAAATACTTAAACATAGTAATCCCAACCAAGCTTTGGTTTTCCGCTACCTTTTATCCCATTACAACTAGAACCAAACGATTTGAGTCGTCCTTCCATCGCAACATCGGACCTATCTCCCTTATTCCTCAAGGACTTACGAGTAAAAACTTCAATGCATCACACACCAGGTACTATACTCAACAACGAGCTGGAACTAAGGCGAAACATCTTTCCTCTCCTCATTGCTTCGCACAGGCGAGAGAGTTCAACACTCAAACCAATCATCTTCTATTGCTTCACACAGGTGAAGAGAATCCCTTTCCACTGCTTCACTCAGACGAAAGAGTCATCATTTGGTCTCCAGGCAAGACAAAAAAATCACCACACTTCAAACATTCATGGGTTGGTCTTAACACATCAACACCACGCTTCAAACCTTCACAGATTACTCTTAACACACCTAGCACACACACTCAACGTAGATTTAAAACAACCAGTAATGAAAGAAATTCGCGTTCCCCATTGCCTAAATACATTTGAGAATCTAGGGTTTGCTACTTTTCCTTTCAAAACAATACAACTACGTGCAATGCAGAAATCATGCAAAGTTGTTACAAAAGAATTGGGTAGCATACAAATTTTCATCACATTAAGACATGCACTACACCCTAAATTCAATAAATGCATGGCACTCCTTGACCAATCACACAACACGTAAAGTGACTAAGAAACCATTATATGCAAGACAACGTGATAACTGGAAACTTTCCCACCTAAGGCCCACCATAATAATAACCATCAAAGCTAAAAACAAACCTCAACCCCAAGCTAGTTTGACCAATGCACCAATCAACACATGAAATATATCATCACAACCATACACATGAATTCACTTCAAACATGGTAAAATGTATTGCAAACTGTGGGCCCCTAAAACATCTTAATATATAAAACTAAAATTGAAAAGACAAAGTTGTCCCAACCCTGGCAAGGTCACATCACCACTAAAAGGAAGGAAAAGATTAGGCACTTGGAGAAAGAGAAACGTGAACAATCCCAAAGTGGGACCCTCTCAATATTAAGTGTCTTAACACATTAATATTAAATATAAAACAATTGAGTAATGTAACCATAAATATACGTAAAACCCATCAAGCTAAAGATTTGTACTAGACCCTTCACTAGGTACCAAAGGTTGCATGTGGTATGCACCCAATCTAAAGAAGAAAAACACTCTTTAATTCACACACGTGGGCCCTTCCCCCAAATACCCCATCATGTATATAAAAGAAAATAGAAGAAAGGATCTCCAAAATGCTACTAAAGAAGAACAAGAGAATATGAAAAAAGAGAGAAAATTGTGGCTGGACCAAAGGAATGAAACGTGACCCTAACTGCACGACCTCGTCTAAGAAAGAACCATACATAAGGCCACGTGACTCTAACCCTCATAAGAGAAAGAGCCATGTATAAAAATTTTCATTGACCATTACAACACCTGCACCAGAGAAAACTTATGCCACCAACGCAACTCTACACTGCATATGGACGAACTATGTATACGTAAACCATGGGTCTCACTCTAACACTAACGAGATACGTAAAAAAACATATAAGAACCACAAAGTTGCGACACAAAGAAGGATAAAAAATCCCTCCATGCATGGACTACACCTAGACATGGTTTCCCTTACCTCTAAGGTATCACATAAAGTGCTTGACCAAACTCATCAAATGAGTGCATGCGAAAACACTGTTGACACTGCAAGGAACACTGCTATAACCCTTGAAATATGTGGTTGTATGTGTAGAACTTGGAGATGTTCCATCACTCACCACAATCGTCAAAAACCACCCGCAACCTAATCCTTAATAGAAACTATAAAACTTACACATATTACACCACCAACATGAACGGGAAAAAACAACAACGCACCCGACGTAGGATTCTTCTACAAGATCGAGAAGATTATCTACGGCTAATGGAGACAGCAAAACCTGCATGACTCTAATGCTTCCTTAGCTAATCATGGACGAGAAAGGAAATGAAACAAATGCATACTAAGAAGACAACATTCATACGTGCACCCATGATAGGTTCAAGATTAACAAAACCAAACAATAGCATCAACAACGACACCTGTAACATGAATCATATGACATTCAAGCATCTTTGACTCACATATAAAACACAACAAAAATCAATATCAAGCTTCCCCTACCTGGATTACTTCCTTCAATACGCGTTTCTCCCACAAACTCCTCTTTCACTCCCATGGGTTCTCTCCATTTTTCATATTTCCCCTTTTTCCCTCCCCAAAACCCTAACTTTTACGTATAATTATTTAATCCCATATCATTCATATCTTTTTCTATTAATATTTTAAAAATTAAATCTAAGATTTAAACGTTTATATTTATCTATATATATGGCATCCTTGACTTTTTAACGATATATTCTCGGCTACATATATATATATATATATATATATATATATATTAATTAGAGAGTGAAATATTGGTACAATATGCTTTTAACCAAAGAGAAAAAAAAGACTAAATGGACGTGAGAGAAAATTAAGAAACAACCTGTAATCCCACAAAGGAAAATTAGGAGAGAGAAAACAAATTCAAACTAAACATAATCCCTCTAAGTCTATAGCAAGGTTCAAACTCATGCCCTTGCACTCGCCAACACATAACACTAACTAGCAAATCACAAACTTTCTCATGATTTGTGAAAGTAATAAGCAAAGAAGGAAAGAGAAAAGTAAATATCCATGTGGCTAACAAACCAATCAACACATGAAATATATCATCACAACCATGCACATGAATTCACTTTAAACATGCCAAAATGCATTCCAAACCATAGGCCCTTAAGGCATCTTAATATATAAAACTAAAATTGCAAAGTCAAAATTGTCCCAACCCTCGCAAGGTCACATCACTATAAATCTAAAAGAAAGGAAAAGATTAGACATTTGGAGAAAAAGAAACGTGAAAAATCCCATGCAAAGTAGGTCTTGCAGTGAAAAAAAAAATAATGGAAACCCTACATAAAGCTGCCACACCCATGTGCCCATTACGTGTTGTCGCCTCACAACATTAAGTGCCTTAACACATTAGTAGAAAATGTAGATCAATTGAGTAATGCAACCATGTATATACGTAAAACCCATCATGCTAAAGATTTGTACTAGACCCCTCAGTAGGTACCAAGGGTTGAATGTGGTTTGCACCCAACCTAAAGAAGGAAAACACTATTTTATTTTCACACGTGGGTACTAGCCCCAAATATCCCATCATTTATATAAAAGAAAATACGAGAAAGTAACTCTAAAATGCTGCCAAAGAAGAACGAGAGAATATGACAAAAGAGAGAAAAAATTGTGGCTTGACCAAAGAAATGGAAATGTGACTTTAAACTCACAACCCTACAAATGAAAGAACCATATATAAGACTACGTGACTCTAACCCCATGACCTCACAAGAGAAATAACCTTATATAAGACTTTTCATTGTCCATAACAACATTTGCACCATAGAAAATTTACGCCACGAATGCCACACTACACTGTATACGGACAAACTAGATATACATAAACCATTGGTCTGACTCCAACACTAACGAGATACGTAATAAAACATATTCGAACCACAAAGATGCGACACAAAGAAGGAAAAGAAACTCCCTCCATGCATGGACTACACCCAACCATGGTTTCCCTTACCTCCAAGGTATCACACGAAGTGCTAAACCAAACACATCAAATGAGTGCACACGAAAACACTGTTGACATTGCAAGGAATGCTTCTATAACCCTTGAAATATGTGGTTATGTGTGTAGAACTTAGAGTTGTGCCATCACTCATCACAATCGTCAAGAAACCACCCACAACCTAACCCTTAATAGAAACTGTAAAACTTACGCATACTGCACCATCAACATGAATGGGAAAAAACAACAATGCACCCTGACGTAGGGTTCTTTTATAGGGTCGAGAAGATGATCTATGGCTAATGGAGACAACAAAACCTGCACCGCTCCCGAGCTCCCTTAGCTAATCATGGACGAGAAGGGAAGTGAAACAAACGCATACTAAGAAGACAACATGCATAAGCACACCCATGATAGGAGATTAACAAAACCAAACAATACCATCAATAACAACACTTGTAACAATGAATCATATGACATTCAAGCATCTTTGACTCGCATATAAAACACAACAAAAATCAATAGCAAGCTTCTCCTACCTGGATTACTTCTTTCAATACGCGTTTCTCCCACAAACTCCTCTTTCACTCCCATGGGTTCTCTCCATTTTTCATATTCTCCTTTTTTCCCTCCCCAAAACCCTAAATTTTAACTTATAATTATTTCATCCCCACTACAAAAAAATTGTTAAATACGATTGCCATATTTTGCAAGTATGACGGGTATGAGTACTACCATATATTCTGCCGTCACAGTGCATAATTTGGCAAGCTTGAGTGAAACGTTGTAACACTTGCCATTTAATGCATTATGCAAATAATGGCAGTTCTGACCGCTGTATTTTGTACATAAATAATGTGAAATATGATGTGAAATATATCACTTAGAAATGCCATTATTTTCATTATGTTAACGCGTTATACGACATTTCAACTGCCATAATTTGAATATGAATTATTTTTTATTTCATTATTTATTTAACCTGCTTTCCATAAATATTTAACTTGTTTTTCATAAAATTAGGAAAAGTAAAAAATCACATAAACAATATTTTGATCATTAATATTTTCATTTATAATTCATATTAAAAAAAGTTGATATTATCCAACACCATCCAAAAGTTTGCATATAGGTTTGGATATTAGAAAAAAAACATAAAAAGATCTTACACATTATTATAATACATTTTTCTAAATTTCTATAACTATATTCCTAAGTAGTCTTTTCTACCCTGCCTAATCTTCTTAGGCTAATAGGTGATGGAATACCACTTCCAACATCTGGTACCTGGAATAGAAAAAAAAAACTTAGAAGTTAGTCAAATTTATATGAACTATGAATATATTAAAGGCAAACAACGATCAAAGCTTATTAAGCACCAAGCTACGTTGATTAATAATAATGTGGCTGACAAGAACATCTGATATTTATAATAGATTAAAGTTTGTCATCGTGATTCACTAATTTTAATAACAATCTTCAAAAATACAAAATAAAATGTCATTAAGTTGGTTATGATGAATGACAAAAATGCAGTGACAAGAAAAGTAAGAGAAGGTTTTGAAAGAATTATTGCCACTCATTAATTAGATGTGTCTTAATCACATCAACTTTCTTTTTAACAAGTAAGCAAATTAATTTTTAGAATACAAAGGAAACACAATTATATATTGGTAATATTTAAAGTTGATGCATAACTTACATTCTCCACGGTGATCCTTGACAACAAATGCTTCAGTCATCTCTTCATGAATTGAACTCCTTGGTTACTCCCTGGTCCACCCTCACTACAACTCTGAACTTCCTGTATCGAATCCAACTAGAGTTATTTATGAATTCATGTCCCCAATTGATGCAGTTTCATCTCGTATGATCAAGTTCAATTCTCTTGCAAGTAAAGGTCTATTCCTATGTCTCTCCTTCACTATGTGTCTGTTAAATTCATCACTCTCCAATTCTCATTTTCAAAAGGAGTAAAATCTCTATCAATAATTAGAACCTTGAGCTTAATGGCATGTGGGAGACTTGTGGGGACCATTTGGTTATTGTTGCTTTTGTCTATCAGAACTATGTTGATAAGGTTCTCATCATCGTCAAGAATCCTGCTACCTGTGAAAATTGGAAGGAAAAGCCTCTTGCTCAAATATAATTGCAAGCTTAATGGTTGCTTCATTGCTTAGAGTCTCAATGGAGGGACCTGGTAAAGGAGCGTGACGACTGTCTCATAACTCGCTCAACTTCCTCACCCACCCGACAAAAGGAATTGTAATGAGAAATGTTTATCAAATCCAAGTTCATCAAAGACGAAACACATACACATACAATAACAAATTAATACTTATAGTTAGCAATTTTCTTGCAGAGATTGAATCAAACTAACATAAAAATAAACATATATTAATTATCATTGAGCAAAGAAATCATTCATTTTATTCGATATGAAATTCCAGTTTTTGATAGCACATAAAACTTATCGAGATCATAGAGACTACGGAACTTACCGAGATTATAAAGACCATTGAGTTTAAAGAAAATGGAAAGTCAATAAAAATATAAATGTGCTATGAAAACATAATAACAAGTGCGCTTGACAAAAACCAAGAGGAATATAGGGTTACACTTCTCTTCCTTCTCTTGATAGGAGAACCTCATATTATTGACGATGAGGATTGAGGATGGGGATGATAGCAACGGTGAACGATTTGGTTTTTCGATGAGCAGTGTCGGTGAACATCGCCAGAGTCGATGTACGTGCTTGTTTTGGGTTGCAAGGTCTCCGATTCGAACTATAGAGCTCCGAACAACATCGCGAGGAAGACGACTTGTGTAGGTGTTAGGTGAAAAATGACAAGTGCATTGGTCGCACATAGCAAGTAATAAATATATCGTTCTCTCCACAGGAACTTGTGCAACACATGACAAATCTCAATTCACAATTCAAATAGACAACAAAGCTCACAAAAACACAAAGAAACTTTTTTTGGTATTTTATCAAACAGTTGGTGTGCAACAAAAATTTAACATAGATTATATACAATTATCAAGACTAGATTTCATTCACTTTATTCTCATGCATTCACAAACATCTCAATTTCAATTTCAAGTCAAAATCAACTCACAAGAATACTCAAATCCTATTCCTATTGACTTTGAGTCTATGATAACTCATCAAATTCCAATTCCTTGAATCCTCAACAAGTGAAATCATGCATTAAGTTCAAGAGTCTTAAGATTACTAATGAATCATATTTTATCCCTAGATACAAGCTACATTAGGCATTCAATTTCAGTTCAAGGTTTAAAAGACATTTTTCAACACCTCAAGAACCACAAATCATGCATGGGTGGCCAAACCAAAGCAAGCATTAAGCATGGAAATCAAATACTAACATAGAAATGGAAAAGCATATGGATTAACATCACACAATACACAAAAATTCAGTTCATTACATCTAATCTCAATAAATAGGTTTAACTCTCCATGGTGGAGAACCTAGGTTTTAAAAATTGAAGAGATAGGAAAGAAATGGAAACCCAAGAGAAGATGCAAGCCCTCTTCCAATGTTCTTGGCAACTGCTCCATGTTCCAATTACGCCTCCCATTCGCGTCTCCATCTCCAATTCGCAACCCATCTTCCTCTCCAACCCCAAAAAAGGGAAAATCACCATGAATAGAGGAGAAGACCCAAGGAGGAGTGGGAGAGATTCCCAACACTCCTAGCAACATCCAAGAGGCTCTCCAAGTACTCAAAAGTGTTTCTCTATCGTGCCAAATGAGGAATGGTCAAAACCCTCGTGAGAAACAAGATTAAAAACCCATTTTTTGAAATGTCAACGACGCCACCGCTCAGCCTTGTCTCAACAACGCTCAGCTCCAGGTTTTACGAATTGAATGACGCTCAATCCTACTTTCCAGCGCTCAGCTCCAATTTTCCACTGTTCAGCCTTGAGCAGTTTGACAACATTATGCATTTGAAGCACTGGGCTTGATTCCAGTGGCGCCCAACACGGGTATTTACTTCAAAATCAATATTTTCTTGTTGGATCATGCTCCCTTGAATCCTTGGTTATTTTTCTCCACCACAAATGTTTCCTATTAACTTATTTAACACACTTAAAAGAGAGATTAGAGGCAAAACAAACATAAAACAACTAAAATACAAAACAAAACACACTAAACTTGAGGATATAACAAGATAAAATCTAGGAAAAAGTTGATTTATTCATGACAATAAAGACACAAAGAGGAAAAAATGGACATTATCGATGGGCGCCCGCAGTTGCTGTGATTTTGCATGCTAAAGCGATGGAGAAGTGTGATTTATGGCGACTAATGCTCCAATAATTGCAACGGTTCTGACGAGCTTCAGGGAGATCCGTCATTAGCTGATGGTGAGGTGTTGCGATGGCTGATGGTGACGTGCTTTGGGAGGCTGATTGCAATTTCATTTGATTCGTTGTAGAGAGTAAAGGTAGCACACCTGATTGCATTTCTATTAGGGTTAAACATTGAGTGCAAGAGAGATGAATAAGTGCTAGATGAAAAAAACAATTGTCTAATATAAAATAATGGCGTTTGAAAATGCCATAATTTTTATGCAAAATGTGGTAGTTATAAAACTGTCGTATTATAAAGCAAATTATGGCAGTTTTTAAAAATCGTCGTATTTAAACCGCCATATTTACATCAATTTTTTGTAGTGCCCTATCATTCATATATTTTTCTATTAGTATTTTAAAAATTAAATATAATATTTAGACATTTATATTTATCTATATCTATGGCATCCTTGACTTTTTAACGGTATATCCTTGGCTACATCTATATCTATTACAGAGTGAAATATTGGTACAATATGCTTTTAACCAAAGAGAAAAAAAAAGACTAAATAGACGTGAGCGAAAATTAAGAAACAACTTGTGGTCCAACAAAGGAAAAGTAAGAAAGAGAAAAAAAAATCCAAACTAAACATAATCCCTCTAAGTCTAGAGCAAGGTTCAAACTCATGCACTTGCACTCACCAACATATAACATTTACCAGCAAACCTCCAACTTTCTCATGATACGTGAGAGTAATAAGCAAAGAAAGAAAGAGAAAAGTAAATCCCCATGTGGCCAATGAACCAATCAACACATGAAATATATCATCACAACAATGCACATGAATTCACTTCAAACATGGCAAAATGCATTACAAATTGCGGGACCTTAAATCATCTTAATATATAAAACTAAAATTGCAAAGTCAAAGCGGTCCCAACCCTGGCAAGGTCACATCATCACTATAAATCTAAAAGGATGAAAAGATTAGGCATTTGGAGAAAAAGAAATGTGAACAATCCCATGCAAAGTGAGACTCACGGTGAAAAAAAAAACAAAAGAAGGGAAACCTTGCGTACAACTGCCACATATATTTGCACCCAAGGAACTCCAAAACGCTAACCAAAGTTTGAACTCCAAACCTTGCATCATCAACACATAACACTAACCACTTGACCATAAACTTTCTCATGATATAATGTGCACTTCATATTTAGAACACATATACTTCACATGCTATAATTAAATAAATTATTAAAATAAATAAATCAAAGACTCTAATCAACCTATTATGTATTCCATGTGTTTCACTTTATTGAACCAATTTATCAATTCTCCCGAAATACCCTTAGTTTTTCCAAGTCTTACATGTTGCTCTACATGAGAGATGTCATGATGATCATTGCGTGTAAGTACAACATCATCAACATATATTAGTAGATAAATACACTTAGGACTTAAGTAACGATAAAATATTGAATGACATGTCTCATTGCAAGTCATACCAAATTATTAAGCAATAACACATTTGACATAAAAAAAATGTATTTGGGTTAAAAGGACTATATCCATTCATTTTTAAAGTTTGGGGACCAAAATACATCTATGTCTAGGACATAAACAAATTATAATTTTGCGTCAAAATTTACTTAACCCTTAATTTTTCATTCTTGAAAATTTTGGTTAATAATGAGTTACTTTATAGGGATGTGGTATGGAACGTGTAGACTAGCCCGTAGACCCAATAGAAAAAGTGCTAATTCAAAATATAAAAAATAAACAATAAACAATCCTTATAAGGACATGCACGTTAGCTAGATGTTATACATGGTGGTTGGATAAATTAGCATATATTTCTTATGCAAGATGGTCCGACCTAATTACTCTATAATTGTGGAGGATTTTTTTTTCTAAAAGAGAAATGTTAATTGTTGCAAAAACAAAGTAAGACGAAATGCAAAATTATAAACGTAGATTAGTATTTTCCTAAGCAATTCTTAATAATATTAAAAGATATCAAATTAAATTAGTTAGAAATCAACATCTTCATGCAATTTTATAAAACAAGTTTCATTCCAATTAGCATTTTCCATGAGGAATGAAAATGAGTATACCCTTGTTTAGGGTGCTTATTCTTGCACCGTCATTGTTTTCTTCCTACACCTATCAAATGTAAAATCCAAGTTTTACCGTTATATTAAAAAAAAACCTAAAATATCAAATCATTATTGAAGACAAATCTTCAGCTAAGGGACCAACCTCAAGAGCAATGGCAAGAAGAATCCAAGAACATTGGACTTCATCTCAACTGAGTATGCCCAAGTTGATGTTCATATGAGCTAAGGAAGATATGAAGACCTAGTTTAGGATTCTTCCGCAAATATTAAAATAGTAATATTTTTGGCTTTGTATTATGGGACCAATAGTATATGATTTATTTGGGCCTTATATTTGGGTCATAGTTTTGAGCTTGGTCCTAATAATATAGTTTGGGCCTAAAAGGAGATGGGCCTAGCTTTGGGCCAAGGAGTGTGTGCCTAAAATTAGGGTTTCTTAAACCTAGAGGAGTGCAAACTTGCCTTGCAAGTCTCAACTCATGTGCATAGGGGGTGTGAAACATGTGTTTGCTTAGGTGGGTCACACCTTAAGCATGTTTACTTTTGGCTCCAAAATTCAAAATTCTATACTAGTTTTGGCTTTCCTTTTTGGAGACCACTTTAGGGTTTCTTGACCTATAAATAAAGGTCTTCACTCATGTATTTTTCAACTTGAGTTTAGTAATGAAATGTTGTCCAAATTGAATGTTATTCACTTGCTTAAGCTCTCCTTAGACTAATTCTCTCTTCTAGAATACTATAGGCATCCTTCCTTAGGAGTTGATGTCACCTCTCCCTAGGAAACTCACTTTAGTCGAACCAAACACCATCAAACCTTCATCATATTCAAGCTTTTGCAACTTCATTCATCCATGGAGTCACTCATATTCACGGCCTTATTAGAGAAGTAAAGAAGAAGGCCATTGATCACCTACCCATGTCGTTGCACCTACTTTATCCATTCTCTCTCATTCTTTTCATCTGCACCTTGGTTCATTCTCCACATAATTTTTTTTTGCCAATGCGAGTGTGATAATGAAATGATGGTTATGCATTTGTGTGGGCGAGTGAAGGTGAAAAGAATAATGGAGGAATTGGGAGAGGCAAGAGAAAAGGGAATCAAAAGAGGAGAAAGAAAAAAGTGTGTTTAGGAGAAAATTGAGGGTTCTGATATTGGCATGAAGATGAAGATCCTAGAAGAGGGATTGAAATGGGGGAAGAAGGAATTAGGGCCAATGGAGATGCATTGGGTGAAATAGAAAGGAGAAATTTTAGGAGGAATGGAGGTGTTTAGGTGTGATGGTTAATGAACAAAGAGAGAAATTGTAAGGTAATGGAGGAATTTGAGGAGGAAAAAGATGGGAGTGAGTTGCAATGGAGCAAAATCAACATGAGTTTTATTTTGTGAGAATGGATGAGTGTTTGGTGGTGTTTGTTTGGAGGTGAAGAGGAAGAAGGAAAAAAAATGGTGAAGATGATGATGGTGGGAAAACAATGGTGTCCGAAGGTGACATGCATTTTAAACACATTCAAGAAGGAGTGTTCCAAACTCAAAAATACATTTTGAATTACGAAAAAAAAAATTCGAAATGGTGTTTTCGCAAGTCATTTCTGGATATAGAAATATATTTTTGAATATTCGTTATGGATTTTTCTTTATATTCTAGAATGAATATTTCAGAAGTTATTTACATATTTGGAAATGCCTTTCGGAACCGTCATTCTAGAATAATAAAAAATTCCAAAACGAATGTTGCGAAATAAATTTTTGGATTCAGAAATAATTTTGGAAGGCCTGTTTTAGAAATTGTTTTTTTTTTATATTGTGGATTGGGTATTTTGAAATATAAAAAAATTATGTTTCAAAACTCATTTAGTGATCCGAAAATACATTTCGGAACATCTATTTTTGAATTTCTTTTTTGTATTCCTGATTAGATTTTTTGGAATATTTTTCTGGATTTGGAAATATCTTTTGAAATATCAAATCTGAAAAAATATTAAGAATGATGAGGTGTAGGGATTTTTATTATATTTTTAATGAAAGATAGTTTGGGAAATGCCAATTTTAGGGGAGTGCAGAAAGAAAGACATGTGGTGCAGGATAAAGCACATTGGTTTATTCGTGAAATTTCTCCTTCTGCTCTGCAACACTGAGTGGGTGTAGTTCTGATTTAAGTCCGATTTTTGCTTCCTACATTTTGTAATTTTTTTTTCACATTCCCACAATTTTTTATAATTATCATTTTACCCTTCCTTACAACGACTTTGAAATTATATGTTTTTTCGAAATAAATTTTCTAGAATTTTTGAATTAAGATTTTCAAAACAAATTTTAAAATAAAATCCCCAAAATATATGAGATGTATTCTGAAATAAGATTTTCAAAATAAACTTTTTTGAACACTCTACATGAAACATGTTTGGCTTAAATACATCATTGGTTCAAATTTTCGTAAACTTTGTTTACTTTAGTTCTCTTTTTTTTAAAATGTTTAAAATGGTCCTAATTTTTATAAATTATATTCAATTTGGTTTTTTTTACAAATGCGGTTTAAATTATTAATGGAGGGTAACCAGTAACTACCAATTGTCACATCGTGGTTTTTTTAATTTGTTTTTTTTTTAAATTTTATGATTTTTTTTTAATTTTAAAAAAGTTGTCCATGTGTCAAGTCAACATTATGACACGTGGTAATATCAGTATCACGTGTCAAGTCAATGTCATTGCCACGTGTCAAGTCAGTATCATTGTCACATGTAAGTGTCTAATTTTTGTTAATTTTGTTCAATTTAGTTAATTTTCGTTATTTTTGTTCAATTCAGTCCCAATTTTGTTTCTCTTCAAATTGACCAAATTTAATCTTTATATAAATATTGTACTGATTTTTTTTTATTAAATTAAATTTACACTAAATATTTCTTTCATTATTTTTAAATCAACCATATCTATATTATTGGAAAGAAAATATTAGATTTATGTTTGATGTTTGCTATATGTAAAAAGTAGGTTTAGAGTTGATTTTAAAATAATAAAGAATTTTTCTATTAATTTTAAAAATAATGTAGAACTTTCCTTCTAATTTTGAAAATAACGAGGAACTTTCTTTCTAGTTTTAAAAATAATGAAGAACTTCCCTTCTAATTTTAAAAATAATTAACATTTTTTCTTATCATTTAAAAAGTAATGAATAATTTTCTTTCTAATTTTAAAAATAATAAAAAAAATTCCTTCTAATTTTAAAAATAATTAACTTATCATTTAAAAAATAATGAAGAATTTGTCTTTTAATTTTAAAAATAATGAAAAAAATTTCTTCTAATTTTAAACCAGCTTTGACCCGATGTAAAAAAATCAAACATACATATAATACTTTTCTTCCAAATGTATTCTTAGGTTTGATATACAAATAGTGAAAGAAATATATAAACAATACAATTGAGACAAATAGTATAAACAAGACACATGTCACGATCTTAAATATACAACTCAACTTCTTATTTAAAATTTCAAATTGTTTTACCTGTGATATTAAATAATACTTAGCAAACTACTAATTTACCCCAGTCTAAAATTCTGCCACATATACACTTTATTGGCTTTTCTGTCATTTTGTATATACTTTACTATTCAGTTCACTAAAACTAGTTTTGAACCCGTTTCATGTTTTATTTATTGATTTTGTTTAAATATTTTGTGTATAATTATTAAGATATTTTTATTAATAGTAATTTAGTTGATATTAATGATAAATATTTGTTATAATTTAATAATATTAATTTAGTATTAGTAATTTTAGAAATAATTATTTATATTAAAATTTCCTTTTGATAAAGTTTTTTTCATATATTTTTAACTTGCCTCGATCAATCTACTTTTTCCAAATTTTCAAAAAATAAGATGTTGGTAGATATAAAAAACATAATTTTCACTTATTAATTTATTTTATTTTAATTTTTATTATTACTATATTACTATTATTTTATTGACATTAATTATATTAACTTTTATTTAATATTTTTACACATATTAGAATAAGGGGATCTTTAAGTTCATATATGCATAAGACATGGTAAATGGTAAGTATATATAAACCAAACCAAGATTCATGAACATGGGATTTGAAAGACCGTCAAAAATAGTCTAATGTTGTGAATAAAATAACTTGAGGTTGAATTGAAGCGCACCATATAGTGTTTCTTGGATGTTGGTAAATGTTGAAGTTGTTTAAAATCCTGTACCTGTAGAACATAAATTGTCAATCAAGTCATATTAGTGTTAGACTATGCAACATTAGTTTAGTTATTGGTGCGTACTTACTTGCTATAAATTTTGGAGAACTTCTTTGAAAACCACATTAGTTGTAAAGTCCAAAGCCCTTTTGTTGTTGTCATGAATAAAAATCTTTAATCAATATTTGCTTTGAACCCTAGACACAACGACATACAGTTGTCGGTGGCTAAAAACTGGTGTTGGTAAATATAGTCTCACTAAAGCTAAAGATTGACCTTGAGATTTGTTTATTGTCATAGCATATAATACCATGATAGGAAATTGTCTTCTAATAAGTTTAAAAGGCCATGGTGATTGTGATGGAGACATAGACATTCGTGGAATATATATTTCATCACCACTTGTGTTTCCTGTGATAACGTTTGCACCAATAACATGATTTGCTAGCCTTGTTATTATCAATCTACTTCCATTACATAAACCTTGAGTTTGATCCAAGTTCCTCAGAGGATTATTGGTGTTCCAATTTTCAACTTAAGTTTATGGTTAGGAATCCCTAATGTGGTTAATGAATTTAAAAACTATGGAGTAATTTGATCAAAAGCATCAGCTTCTATTCCCTCAAAATTGTCTATGATATCAGAGCTAAGATACTCCTTTTGTTCTCTTGCAAAAATAGTCAATAAAAGTTATTGATATGGAATACTATTTTATAAATATGTATATCATCAAATAAAATAAATTTTGGGATATGTCATGTAAAAGTACCATGTATTAACGATAAAACATAGTCATTGATTTGATCAATTGTTTCAATTATGCTAGCCAATATTGCCCTGCATTGTAAGAAATTAAGATCTCTGAAGTTTTCAATTAATCCTGGATAAGTACTTGCAACTATAGCTTCAACAGAATCAACAAAGTTTGTGATTAGCAATTTTGACGGGATTTGTATTTCAGCTATACCATCATTAGGTTCAAATAATTTACCATCTCCGAGTTTCACTATCCATTCAGAGAATTCTTGAATTTGTCTTGCATCGAATTTTTGTAACCCGTTTTGCAATAAACGCATATTCTTTGTTAGTGTTAATATCTAACATTGGTGCCAAAGATAGGAAGCACTAATTGTTGCATGAACAAATAAGATATGTTTCCTCTAGGAATAACAGGTAGAATTTTCCTGAAATCACCTCCAAAAACTATTACTTTTCCACCAAATACAGGCTTAGATTTATTTTCTTTTCTCATTATATCATTCAATGTTCTGCCTAGTGCTTCGAAACAGAATTTATGTGCCATTGGTGCCTCATCCCATATAATTAATTAAGCCTGTTGTAATAATTCAGAAACCTCACATCCTTGTTGGATATTACAAACTGAGGTATCTAGTGTTGGTACTGGAATTTTAAATTTTGAATGCATCGTTCTTCCTCTTGGTAACAATAGAGATGCAATTCCACTTGATGCGACTGTGATGAGTTAAAATTTTTGCCCTCATTTAATGTTTAAATTTGGGGATTTAATAGAATTTTTGTGCTTAAGGATTGATTCAATTAAGATTTGTGATTATTGGATTTATTGAGTACGTAGGGTAAAAATGGCGTAAAAAATTGATTTTAGTTGCATAAAATATTATTGGATATTCTAACGTTTGTTAATGCAGCTGGAATTTAATTTGGGTCATTAAAAGTTTGGATTTGAAATATTCAAAGTTACAAAATAAGTCCAAAGAATAAATCAGGAGCTAAATGCACCCCCAAATTTTATTTACGCACTCCTCCTGAAGTGGACCACCCAAAATCCTGTTCTGCACCCCAGTTTCTACTAAGTTGCACCCTTCTTACCACTTAAACTTGATGCACTCAGATGCTGCCATGTGGCAATCCTCAACTTTTAAAATTGGCCAACCAGAACAAGCTACGTGGCATTAATCCTTGCACATGCATGTGAACCAATCAGGGCGTGCCACGTCATCATCTCCTCCATCTCACACATGAAACCCTAACCCTAATTTCAGCCACCATGACCCACCATTGCCGGCAGCCACCATGACGGTGACGTGCCAGTCACGGCAGCCACCACAGATCTGCCACCGTCAACCACCAGCGCACCACCTCCACGCAGCCTTGTCGCCAGAATCTGCACCACAACACCGTGAGCACACCTTGGTCGCAGCAGGAGTTCACGCATCCATCACCACCACGAGTTCTGGCACCACAACAGTAGCCTGCGTTCCGCAACAGTAGCAACACCGTTTGGACCTCCAACCACCAAGGCAGCACCTACAACGTTCACCATCAACATAGATCCACTACCTGCACGCGAGCCAGATTCGAACCATCATCTTTGTGAACGAAAAACAACACTCATGCTCGAGCCAGTACACCATCCATCTCGCACACCATGAGCTTGCTGCCACCACGCTGGAAACGGACGTACTTAGCAAGTCTCTGGTTTTGGCAAATATCGTCATCCACCACATCTCTCCTTCTTCCTTTTATTTTCTTTCCTTCATCATATTATTATCATGTATTCCATGAAAGCCATGGAGGGCTAAGCTTTTAGTGTTGATTCCACTATAATTTTTTAATTGGATTCTGAGGTTAGATGAATTAATTTATTTGTTCTTTTGATTATTGTTGTGGTTTTTGCTCATCTACGTCCTTTGTTTCTTAATTGAATAGAAAATAATGATTTTAAATTTACACGCATGCTAATCATATGAGTGAAAAAAAATTTAAATTGAATTGAGACTTTACTTTGAATTTATTTATAAACTTTCATTTGATTAAATAAGTTTTTGCTAATAATTGAGGCTGTACTTTGATTAGAGGTAATTACTTTAACTAAAATTAGTCAAGACTTTACTTTGATTAATTAAGTTTTCTATTTGGTGAGGAAACAAAGGAATAGACATGATTTGTTATAGTAAAATTTAATTGAGACTGTACTTTGGTTGAGTTTACTATGGATAATCTAAAAGTTCTCACTTTTAATTGAGATTGTACTTTGATTAAAAGTGAGAATGCCAACAAATAAATTGAGACTTTACATTGATTGATTTGTAAATCAACAACAATAATTAATTTAACAATCATCTCTAGATAACCGATGAAGAATCCTATTTTGAAAAAGCATTGGAATTGACCTATTTACTATTATTGTGTTTACGATCTTTTATTTGCGTGTCACTTATTCTTTGCGTTTCAAAACCCCATATTTTTATAGTTTCTAGTTTTAATTGCATTTTTTATAAGAATCAAATATTTGAGATCAATTTCGTATTCGTTGTGAGACGACTCAAGATTATCTTAACCCTAACTAGTTTGTTCACTACTAACTTGGCAATATTGAAGTTGCTAAAGTTAAGTAGTGGTAATTTGATCGCCTAACGACAGCGATATCAAGTTAAGACAATTTTTCGTTGACTACGCAAAGTTGAAGCCAATGTTTTCCACATGAATATTTTCCTGTCCCACCATAGCCATATAGGAAGAACATAGCTCCTTTTTTACTTGTCACTACATGCATTATCTTCTCAAAAATTTGTCGTTGCTCATCTATATAGTTTGGGAAAAGTAAATTAATATTAGTTTATATTATTATAATAAAGTAATTTAGTAGGTAATATAGGATATTTGTAGTGTATTATTATTACCAGTAAGCAAGTTGAAGTTTGATTGAAACTGATCTTTTTGATCCTTAATGTTATAATCAAGTTCAACATAAATTAATCTATTTCCTAAATTACTTGTAACATAGTGATTAGGATAAGGCATGCATGGGTAGTCCTTCAAGCTCTTTCTGTTTATTTGGAGACGATTTTCTATCTCCAACAACGTTAAATTTTGTAGCTGGTCAACAGTTAGATGCAATTCTACATAAAAGAAAAAAGTTATAGGTTAGTACATGGAATATATAAAAATTTTTAACTCTAGAGTATAAGAGTTTTTGTACCTGGCAATCTGGCTATTTTTCTTTGATTATATTGAATGTGATCTGAAAGTCATTCCCAAGTCTTTTGTTAGAATAGTTGTGGATTATTGACACAATTAGACAATAATATAGTTACAAACAACTTTCTAAGACAATGTCCTGAACCCCAGTCCTTTACTTCTTTAATAGCTTCAATTTATTCTCTATCATCGGCTAAGAATCCTGATGCAAAGCAAGCTTCTCTAAACGTGGGAGATGTTATGTTATCAACAGTTTTGATGTCATCATAGGATGTAGGTCCCTTTATGACTATTAGATCCTATGTAAATAAAAAAGCTCACAGTACTTGGTGGTACCTAAATAAGTCTTCCTATTGTATTTCCTCTTTGTTTAGGTTTCAACATCTATTCTTCTTGACATAAACAAACTTGGAAGAAAATTGTGTGTATGTCAAATTTCTTGCCTCTTGGAATATTTTGTTGCACTCCATCCAAGCTGTAAACATTGATTGTGAAATGCTTGGTTTAAAAATTATGTCATCAATGTCATCTTCATCTTGAAAATATACATCGTGCTCACCTTCAAGATGGAAAAAAGTCTTTCCACTGCTGGATTTCTTCCATGAATAGGAAAAGAAAATATTCGCCAACATGCTTAACATGAAGAGATGTATCTACAATCTAAATATTGTTTGATCTGACCTAATGGTTGAGATAATGAGTTGGCTTGAGTGTCATTAGGAACAATAGCACCTATTATCCTGTCATATCCTTTGTTGATATATTTGAATAAGTACTTGATTGAAGTATTTTGATTACACCATTGAACATTAATATGTGCTTGGTACTTTAGTAACAACATGGATTATAAGGAACAACAAAACGATTGTCTAATGTGATATCATTCTTAACAATGTTACAACCATTGTCTCTTTTTCTATAATGAACAAAACCATCTTGGTTTATAATGGTCATTTCTTGAATTTTTTTTGGAAAAAATCGTGAACATGTTCCATTTTTCATGCAAGGTGATGATTTATTAGACATACCACAAGGTCCGTGAAGCATATGATCTTTCACACAATTATACAACTGGGGATTTTGCTTGGAACATGGTATTTCAGCTGATATCACTTTATCTATGTCATCTCCATTTGGATATTTGCTAGATGGATGCAAAAAAAAAAGTAGATGAGTATGTGGTAATCCATGTTTTTGGAATTCAATGGTATACATGTTTGCAAAGAAAATTACACACTCTAGTTAGAAACATTATGCATTACAATAATTACTTTGAATAACATATAACATTGAAACTTACATGCTATAACTCTACCCATCACGTGTTTTTTAGTCAAATTTTCCAGAAATTTATCAAACTTAATTTTGAAAATTCTAGATATTATATATGGATGGTCTGATGGTGTCAAAGTCAATTCCTCCAATAACCTTGTTATTTCTGGCCAATTTGGATTGCAAGTAAAAGTTAGAAATAGATCTGGAAAACCAACATGGCTACAAATTGTCATTCCATCAAAATACAGTTGGTCCATAAATCTTCTACTACCAACAAAAGTTGATGGAAGCACAACCCTTTTTTCCTTTGTCTGCTCCTTCATTATGTGAACTGGTTGTTGGTTGTGAAAGATTAATATATTTATCGACCCTAAACTTAGATTGATTGTATCTGACAAATGATAGTCTTTCAGATTCTACCATTATATATCCATCTACCACAAATTGTAGGAACAACCTTTTAGATCTTAACATAGTGCTTGCCTCTGATTGTCTAGTTTGAATTCGAAAAAAAACCATTCTCTTCTTGTGAGTCGATTTCTTTTTTTATGTGTGTGGTCACGATGGGCAACATCTTCTTTATAGTCATATTCTCCATAGGGAAACAATAAGGGATATTAATATCCTAAGTAACTTGGGTGTAATTCGTTTATTCTTTGAAGCTTGCCACTTCTATTTTCCAGTATTATATCCCTAGGAGATGTTGTATCAACATCACCTATTATCAATGTGGCTACTTCCGAAACCTTTGGTATATTATATATACGACCATCTTTTGCCTTGTCAGATATCAATCTTAGTTTCAAATCTTGATATGGTTGATCTTTATATCTATCTCTGGCCATCCGAAATGATTTTGTATGTACATTATGAGCATCCAACATATCTCTTAACTTTCTTACAATTTCAACATCAACCTTGTTTTCGTTCCTACCTTTACATATATGAATTCATAAATAAAAAAATAGTTAACAACCATATTATGAAGACAGTTAATGCTTTTATTTTTTTTACCATTATGTGTTAAGCATATAATGTACAAAGTGAGAAATGGTTAGAAGAAGTATAGACTTAAAAAGAGAATTTTACCTTTAAAATTTCATTATGTTATGTATTTCATTCTCAGTGTCATATATGTCTAGTTGAGCAAACTTAGGTAGTTGTCCTGGCAGTGGTAATAAGCTTCCTATTCTGTGACATGATTGTCCTTGTATTCTCAAATTTGGAGGTCCTTTTCCATTGTTGAATGAGTTATCAAGCTTTGTCTCAGGGGAAGTGAATGCAAACATCATGTTGTATGCTCAAATGTTTTGCTGGTAATTCTTGCTATCTGCAAAGTTACTACTAAATAGAAGATGTTGTAGTAGAGATGGAGGTTCTTTTAAGAGTGAGAGTTGAACTTTGCCATTACCACAACATAGTTGAAACTTTGGATTAGCAGCATTTCTATGTTTCATTATTCTTTCCTGGTACCACATATAGGCTTTGCAATGATGGCATTGGAAAATAGGATTGCCTATATCTGAATAACCTTCAAAGGATTTGAAATTTGTTTTAGCTAATTATATTAAAAGATTGAATATAACTTAACTTCAAAGTAATGAACCAATGATTTATTTTTTACTTGAATTTGTTATGCTCTGTATTTGTTCTCTTGAAAGTATTTCTTCATCATCATCATCACCAAAATTATTGTCAAATGTCTCATCTATTCATATGTGAAAACATCATCATGAGATAAAATTATACATATATAATAAATGTAATCATATAAACAATAATGCATATGACAATTAATGTATATGAGTAAGGTACCTTGGGATTGAGCACTAACAGTTGGAGTAAGATGATTTTGAAATTTATGAACTTCATCTAATCCATTAAAAACATTTGATTGACTTTCTCCAATAAATGTTGTAGTGTTTTCTGTTTTTGTTTCTTGAGATGCATTTTCTGTAGGAGATCTATCCAAATTAATTCTTCCGTCTAATTGTTGATTAAGAAAATTCAAAGTAGTTTCTAACAATGGTATTGATTTCATTTTTTGTTGCTTGAAACACTTTGTCGAATTCTTAATTTTATTTTTCTTTTCAACCTCGCATTTGTAGATAATTGCTTCTTGATGTTATTTCTGGCGTCCATAGAGTGTTGAAAATGTCTGAAATTGTTATATTTGCATTATAAATTTATAATTCAGTGTTGATTGACAGCTAAAATTTGAAATTTTTTTTGTGAACAAAGAGAGAAAAAGAATGCTTACCCAAATTTTCTTTGATTTTTGTAATTCACAGTGGTAGAGAAGATGAATTTGAAATTTGAAACTCTTTGAATGGACAAAGGAAAAAAGGTAACTCTTCTTCTCTCCATATGATAGTTGATAGTGGACATAATACTAATTAAAAAAAGTGAATATATGAATTGTAAACTTTTTGTAGAGGTCACTCTTGTATAACGATAATGACTTGATTTAGTTTGAAATTTGTGTTCCAATTGTCACTTTAAATAGTTAACTGAAAATGTCTGAAAGTATGGGCAGTTGATAAGTATGGGCATGGACAATTCATAAGTATGGGCAGTTGAAGGTCACTATTGTGTTCCCATGGTAGAAAAAAATGAGTTATGTGTGTAGTTTAATACTTAAGGTTATGATTGATTAAGTAACAACTACTGCGTGCAACACTGGAATGAATATTATCTTCTTTTTGCACCCCTATTAGCTGGAAAGGAAATTTACTTTGCTAATTATTAAATCTCCTTCCGTTTCAAATAAAGTATCTTGCTAAAAGAATACATTTCGTGTCAAGTTACTAAAGGGCTATGGGTGGTGCCTCAGTGGTGTACTCCACTAGTATGACTATCTTAACCTTTCTTTATCTGTGACTAATTATAAACTTAATATGATTGCTTATATTGCGTTTGATCCTTCTTGATTTGTTTGATTTAGTAACTTCTGTTAATATTTTTCGCCCTCTTTAAGTTAAATGTTCTGAGAGATAATGAAGCTGAAAACTGAAAAGGAATTATTGAATTTAAACAAATTATTTTTAAAATCAAATTTGAATTACATAAAGAATACATTACAATATTTTATCTTTTCTTAAATGTAAAAATTTAATATAATATTTAAAAGCATTTATGTTTACTTTTTATCAACGAAAAGATATTATAATTAAAGCACATAGATGGTTTTAATTCATATACAAAAATAAATTAAGTATCAGACTACTTTTCATGTTATATCTATATATGTAAAAGAAAACACCAGTGAAAACCTCTACATCTTTCCCCGATATGCACAAGATTTTTTTTACGAAAAACTCTAAACTCATGTTATAAATGGTAATAATTTTATTTTATCTTGACACTATCGTTAATTTATCTTGTACCATTAGTGACCAATAAAAGGTAATTATTTTTTTTATTTTAAACTTTATTCATGACTAATACTTGCAATCAATCTTGTTGTATTTTTACCATTCAAGAATAAACGACTAATATTTTATCCACAAAATATTGTATCTAAAATAATATGTTGGTCATTCAAAAATTAAAACACAACCATAACAAAGATAATCCTACTCATAATTTAAAAAGTACAAAACATAACCATAACAAAGATAACCCTTCTCATAATTTAATTTTTCTCTTTTTTGACTGTCTTGCTCATCTTGGTAGTTGACATTTGAACATTTTGTAATTCTTGTGATAATTGATTATCATTGTCAATATCTGAACACAATCTCTTGCATGGAGATACAAACAATGATGTATTTGGATCATAATTTGTTGATCCACAAAAGTTTTCCTACAAAAGTAAAGAATATATATATATATATATATATATATATATATATATATATATATATATATATATATATATATATATATATTAATTTTATTATATTATATTAAAGGTCCTATTATATGATGTAATAAAGAGGAAATAAAAACGATATATCAATATACTTACAATACAGGTTTATGTATCAGCTACTAAATCATAAAAGATATTTCCACTCAATTGTCCACTATGCTGAAATTAGAAGAAGAAATTATTATATTAGATGCACATAATACATATACTAATGGGCGGTATAGAATTAAAATAATATTATATATGATATATATTTCATAAAATGTTATGATAGAAATGTGATAGTCATTATACCTGTTCAGATTGAAGTTGACCTTTAATTTCCTCAATAATTTCAACATCATTAGAAACTTTCATAACTGACATAGATATGCTACGTGATTGAAATTTAACCTTAAATGTCAAAGTACACCCTAAAATTACATCTAAATCATTTGGAAAGCATTTAGGATTATCCTCACCAACCTAAAGTTAAAATATAAAGATATTAGTAAATAGAAATGGTTTTAGTATATTGTAAATATCTATATATAAACAACAAAGTTAAAAGGTAGGCTAATAACCTCAATCATAGACTTACTCAAATTTGCAGCTGACATTCCGATAATCGATGCACAATCTTGATCCCAAAGAACAAAGTTAGCATAATCCTTTTCATATCAAACTTGAACTTCCAACTTGTACCTAAAGAGTAAACTTTATTAATAACATTTAATTTCACATGATAGTATCTAAATACAATTTTAAATTAAGTAATTGTCATAATATACTAATGTACTAACTTGAGAACATGATTGTCGTTGTATTTGTCACATTTATTGCACTTGAAAGCACCTACTTGATTAGTTTTTTTGTTACACTGCGTGCAAAATAACTCCAACCATCACCTAAATTAAATTTAATTGTAGTACTCATAGTAACACATGTCATCTATTAAAATAAGCTAACAGAAAAGTCAAAATAATCTTAATTATTTGAAATCATCTATCATAATTAATATGTACTTCATACACACCTCTTTTATGGCATTGATCTCTGAGGTACTTTTCACTGTCGCTTTAAACATAAATCTTTCTTGTTTGCTATACTAGGAAGATGTAGGCATCTGAGGTTGATGCTGACTTTGACTAATCTCAAACAAATGCATTCTACCAAATATCATGCAAATAATTATACATTAACACACACACACACACACACACACACACACACACACATATATATATATATATATATATATATATATATATATATATAAAATCATCACCCTTCATCATGCTAATTTGACCCATGTACAATAAATATAAATATAAGAATACAAATTCACACATACTCTATATATTTCTCCTTGAATTCCCTTATCTCTGGTATATCATCATCCGTAAATAACTTAGACCCATGCCATGAGTTAGATATTGAAACAGGCCACGTTCCTAAACATATGTTATAATTCAATAATTATTTAAGTAATTGAAAAATTGTTCATATACAAGTGAATGAAACATTGAATTACCTGATAGTGCTTTGATATTTGCTTGAGTCAAAATGACTATTGTTGTATTAGAATTTTGTTTTTCGTTCCAATGGCTTAAAAATTTGGTTGCATCCAATTACACTACCATTACAAATTCATGAAGTAAACCACATTAAATAATTATTGTTGCAACTCCAATGACATTAAAGAACACACAATTTGAGTCAAGTCTATTTTTAACATTGTCCACAACCCCAATTATATCTTAGAATCATGACACCAAACTCATTAGTTAGCATAACATAATCGTGTTTAGAGTAATGGGTAATAAGTAGAGAAATATAATATATGCTCTTACCAATCAAGATATCAGTAGTAGAGTAGGTTCCATCTACAATTTCCTTTATACTTTTGAAATTGTACACTCTGATAGGCACATTTACAATTTCTTGAGGCTTAATAGTTGTTGCACCAATGAACAATAATTTATAGGGGTGTTCACACACCCTATATTGTCTTTGGTTCTTTAGGATTTTGAAATTGTGCATAACATAAGTTTGACCCTCGACCAATTTATCCTCCAACAGCCCTACATCTTCCTTCTTAACAAAAGCAGGTATGACATTACCCTACATGTATCATAGTAGTGATTGTGAATAATACATAATACATAAATCAGTTATTCTAAATAGAATCATCTGAATATGCTTAGTAGAATCATGATTTTGAACAATCCATAAATTAGTTATTCTAACACCAAGCTTTAACGTTTCTCGCTTGCCATCAATATCATTTATTAGATCAAATTTCTTGGTCATGTACTATAAACAAGTCAAACACTATATTATTAGAAAGTCAAACACAACTTCTAAAAGAAGTAAGAAAATATAACAAACATGAAATGAAAATTAATAAGCAAAAAATAAAATCCAAATTTGAAACCCTTGCTCTGGAAGGAAAAAAAAGAATGGCATCTACTAATATTCTTCCCCTGTTGAAGCAAACCTACTTGAAGTAAAAAAAAAAAAAAAAAACCCTGCACAAAGTTATGGCAGTCATAGTGCGGTTACAAACCCAGTATTTTATTGATTCTTTTCTTTCTTGCACTTCCAATAAAACATTGATTCCTTCTTCCACATTCATTTAGTTTAACATTCTCACTTATGCTATATCTTTATCGTAAGTTAATATGGTTAAGTTCCTATTTTTCTTTTCTTATAAATATATACATAATTAAATGCCAAATACGTATATTAATACTATAAATTATAAGACCTTTTATTTACATTATTCTAACATGAAATTAGTATATGTGTATATATAATTTGCATCAGACCCTTTATCTTTTAAAACTATTTTGATTATGAACTCATTGCATTCCTTTTGAAAGCTTGTGAGCAGATGGACATTAATAATTAATAAGTCTGAATGTGCAGATTGAATTCCTTTGACAACAAATTATTAAGTGACTGTATCATTTGGTGATGTGTAGTCTTGTTCCCTTTAGACAACTGTGTAACTTTGTGACATTGTATTTTTCTTTTCAAATTATTAATTTTTCTATATTATTTAGGTTATACTAATGGATTCTTCTCATACAGAAGTGTTGCATGACTCTGGTCCTATTTCAATGTGCAAACAAATTAAGGTGATAGCTAATAAAAAAATAAACATGATGCAGTAGCTCGGTATGGAAACAAATTAAGGTAGAAATAGACGTAGATTGAACTTACTCATCACAAAAAAGTAAATTATTGTATATAATGAAAAACAAAGAAACAATTTCGATGCTTACTCAAATTTTGTTGTCTTTGTTCTTTGCCAAAATAATAAAGGGAGAGAAGATGAAATTATTTGAGAGTGTGATATTAGATAGCAACCCATAAAAATATAAATAAACCACAAGAAAAGAAGAATGCTTACCAAAATTTTTGTTCTCTACTATTTGAATTGACAATGTTAGAGAAGGTAGATTAATTGGAAAGCTTTTTTGTGGATTTGGCAGTTGGCACTTTGTGGTCCATAAGTTACGTGGGGGTGTGGGTATCGAGTAGTTAAGCAATTCTATTATTAAGCAATTTTATAATATAATTTTACAACATTAAAAATGGGTACTGTTTAAATGACCAAATAAGCCTAATTATGCATAGGTATCGATAAAGAATAATGAAAATTATTAATAAAATAAGAATAGAATATAATTTACAACATTAAAAATGGATAATGTTTAAATGACCAAATAAGAACATTAAAAATAGGTCATGTTTAAATGACTAAATAAGCCTAATTATGCATAGGTATCGATAAAGAAGAATGGAAATTATTAATAAAATAATAATATTTAGAGTTGATAATAACAATAATAATATTTATTATCATTACAAATAATATTTATAATAATAATATTATTAAAAATTTAAAATAATAATAGAAATAATTATTATAGTTGATAATAATAATTATAATTAATAATAATAATTATTATTATTATAATTATAGTTAGAGTTGATAATACAATAATAATATTTATTATCATTACAAATAATATTTATAATAATAGTATTATTAAAAATTACAAATAATAATATTTATTAAAATATTAAAAATGATAATATTACTTATAATTAATATTATAATTAAAATCATAAATAAATAAAAAAATAAAAATAAATTGATTTTAGTAAGATTTGAACCCAGATCCTTTTGTACCAGAATTTTAAAATGACGAAAAAATTGACTTTTATGACACTTATCAATAAAAGAAAATAGGTAATATAGTAATTTTGATGGTATCCTTTTGTACCAGAATTTTAAAATGACGAAAAAATTGACTTTTATGACACTTATCAATAAAAGAAAATACGTAATATAGTAATTTTGATGGTATCTTCTTTTCTTAATATGTAATAGATATCCGCACTACCTTTGTTAATCCACGAAAATACCAATCATAACAAACCTTACACCCCTTCCTAAGTTACAAAAATACCACCCAAAAATACCTACTATTATTATTATTATTATTATTATTATTATTATTATTATTAATAGAATCATTATAAGTATTGTTATTATCATAATATATTATTAGTATTCTTCTTATTATATTTTGTTGTTATTATTATTATTATTAAGTAATATTCGTATTTGTGATAATATTATTATTATTAGCAATAGTATTATTTGAACTATTATTTTTATTATTATTAATATTATAATTAGAATTAGTATTATTGTATGAATACTATTATTATTAGATATTATTAATAGTAAAATTATTATTACTTATCATAATATATTATTATATATTATTATTATTATTATTATTATTTTGTATTTGTGATTATATATTGTTATTTGTATTATTATTATTATTTATGTTATATTATTATTTGTATTATTTTTATTTTTATTATTTAAATTAATATCAGTACTATAATTTTTATATTTTAATTACTTGAAATTTTAATATTTTTTCATTTATCTTTACATCTTATTTATTTTGATGTACAATGCATCATGAAAGATATTATTGTTATTTGCATTATTATTATCTATGTTATATTATTATTGGTATTATTATTACTTGAATTAACATCAGAACTAGAATTTTTCATATTTCATAAAATTTTTTCTGTAAATTTATTATAAAATTTTGCAAGAAAATATTATTATTTTTGGCTATTTTTCTGAAGAGTTTTAATTAGTAACAAATTGTGGTAAATTTTTATAAATACGGGATTACATTTCAAATATATTTTTAAGTTGTTTATATGTGTATGCTTTGTGTTTTTTTTTTGTTAACGGAATTATATTTCAAATGTGCTTACATTTTTTTAACAATATTTATCTTTTATGTTGTCTATATTTGTATGCTTCAATTACTTACACTTTTTGCTTCATATTTTTGTTTGTTTATTTATCTTTATATCTTATTTTGATGTACAATGCAAAATGAAAGAACATATGTTGTCATTATTTTTATTTGTATTATTATTATTTGTTATATTATTATTTGTATTGTTATTATTATTAACATTGCTATTATTTTTATTAGGGTTAAATATGATTTTAGTCCCTTAACTTTAATTGAAAATTGAAATTATTTTTTCTTGAAACTTTAGTCTAATTTAGTCATCCAACTTTAGAAGTGTGTAAATTAATCCTTTTAACCAAATTTTTTTAATTTTATTTGACATTTCAAAAGTATTTCATGATAGTTTCTTAGCTAACTTTAAGTGAAAATGTGTCAAATGGTGGTAAACAACTCAAATGTTATAAGGAAAATTGTTTGAAATTTTAAATAAACTTAACAAAATTTGGTTAAAATGACTAAATCCACACATTTCTAAAGTTAGATGACTAAATTGGGATAAGTTTTGAAGATGAACTAATTTTAATTTCCATTAGAAGGTAGAGACCAAAAACGTAATTAACCCTTATTATTATTATTATTATTATTACTATTATTTATATTGTTATTTTTATTAATATTGGTATTACTAGTACTAGAACTTTTGGTATTTCATAAATTTTTTCTTGCAAATTGGTTGTAAAATTATGCAAGAAAAATATATTTTTGCTATGTTTTCGAGAGTTATCATTTAGAAGTAATTCTTCGTGAATAATTATTTCTTACAAAATTATAAAATTTACAAGTGTTTCCTACAAATTATAAAGTTTATAAATGTTTCCTACAAATTATAAAGTTTATCATCCTTGTGTGTACATATTGTTTTTAATGATATTATATTAATATATGATAATATTATAAAATCACTAAATTAAAAGACCAAGTTTACGGGATTATATTTTAATATTTCAAATATGCTTACATTTTTATTTTAACCACTTTTTTGTGTAGCTGGTTTTTAAGTTGTTTATATTTGATTTTTTTGTGTGATTTTTATATTTACATGATTTGTTGTATTTTCTATTGTTTTTTCATAATAATAAAAGGTTATTGTATGAAATTTTTTGGTAAATGGATTTATTCTTTGTAGTTATTAATTATTATTAGTATTATATCGGTATAACAAATAAGTATAATATAGTATTATATAATGGTAATATAACAAATAGATATTTTAAAATTTATTATACTATAGTAAATAAATATAACAAATCATATTAAAACCTTATATAATTTCAAAATAATTATAAATTACAATCACAAAACATAAAACATAATCATGACTTAAAAAAATTAATATACTTCTAAAACACATAATAAATAATCATCCCAAAATATAAATATATTGTTATATTATTATCATATAAATAAATAATACACATAGTTGTAACAATTAAATATATATAATAACAATTTTATATATAATTATAATAGTTATATATATATATATATATATATATATATATATATTATAATATATATATGTTATAATAGTTAAATAATACAGACCTATAATTATATATAATTGTAATAGTTAATTATATTTTTTAAATTTATTTTAAAATATATAATAATAATAATAATAATTATATTTAAAAAAAATGAAAACAAAAAATTCTGTGCGTATGCACGAGTCACATGTTGATATTTAAAATAAATGTACATTTTAATAAAAATAAAAATTTTAGTATAACATTTATATAAAAGTTAAATTTGATCAATTTGAATAAGGATAAAATTGAGATTGAGTTGAACATAAATAACAAAAATTAAAATTAAATTGAACAAAATTAATTGAGATTGAGTTGAACATAAATAATAAAAATTGAGATTAAATTGAACAAAATCAATCAAAATTGTGACTGATTGAATATAAATCATGAGATACTGACACGTGACAATAACATCAACTTGACACATAATACTGAAATTAATTTGACACGAGACATATGCCACAATGCACAATATACACAATACTAATACACAATGCTTACTTGACATGTATTTTTTAAAATTAAAAAAGAAAAACACAAAGTGATGACATATGAGTTAATATTCATCTTCCGTTAACTATTATATATTCAAATTAAATTAAGTATGTAAAAAGTACCAAAACTGATATAATTTATAAAAATTAAAATGATTTTGAATATTTAAAAAATAAATGAGGATTAAAATGAACCAAATCTACGAAAATTGGAAAACTTCTTACATAAGACGTGAAATGCCTTCCGTTTTCATAACGAGGTTTTTCTCGCGTTCTTTCCCTTTTTTTCCCTGCGGTAGCGTTGTCATCTCTTCTTTCTCCTTCTCGGGTGAAACTGTAATGAGGGCGGTGGTGCTGTGGTGAAGAGTAATTTACTATTTTTCTATGGTACAGAGTTGCAGTTAGTAATTATGGTATGCAGCAAGCAATAGTGTTTAAACCGATTGGAGACAAGGCCGAGTTGGCCAGTTTTATATTATATCTGGAACTCTTCTCCTTCTTCTTCTTCTTCTTCTTGTGATTCTCTTGGGTAGCAAAGCAAAAACAGGTTTTGAAGTGTGAGAGGGTTATGGGTATCAATATAAAGGGAGAAATAGAGAGGGTAAACGGGAAGGAACTGAGTTACAGTGAATTTGTGGAGAGATATATGGAGAAGAACAAACCCGTAGTGCTCACCGGCCTAATGGACCCTTGGAGAGCTCACACTGATTGGGTCACACTTCATTCCCAACCCAATTTTCAATTTTTCTCCACTCATTTTGGAGCTTCTAAAGTTCAGGTATGTTCTTTATACAATGCATTAAAATATACTTAATCAATGTTTAATTGGAGGTAGTTCCTTAGTTGTGTTATTTTGAACACTTCTGTCTAATTTCCATTGTTGGATGGTGATTGAGTGTACTGAAAATTTAACATGATTTTGTAAGAGTGTGATTCGTTTAGTCTCTGAAAATTTTGTGAAATGAAGGTTGCTGATTGTGACACCAGAGAATTTACTGATCAGAAAAGAGAGGAGATGTTGGTCTCCGATTTTATAGCGCGTTGCCTTCATCTTGAGGAGGCTTCTGCTGTTCAGTGTAATAGTGAAACTTGTGCAAGTAATGGTGCCTCTGTCTCTGTACCGTATTTGAAGGATTGGCATTTTGTAAAGGTATACCTTTTAGCCTTTTGTCACTTCTCTATTGATTAAGAATTCTGATTCATGAATATGTGAATGCAAGAATTCGTTTCCTCCATTTTTATGGGGCACTAAAACTCACTGGAAAAGTTAAGGCGCTTTATCTTTTACGTTGTCTCTTTTCTCAAAATGACATCATTTATATCATCAATCTGAATGATGCATGAACCTGGGAAGCAGGGGTGGTTGTGCATTTTGGAGTACTGAAGTTAACTGATTCACATTCCCATTCACTTTTGGTTCTGTGAACGCTTTTATGCGGATCATTTTCTATTGGTATTGTTGCTTTACCTGAAATCTAATTGTATGTAGAATTTTTAGGTGTTCATTTTGCTATTGTTCCTCTGCAAGATCCCTGTGTAATCAATTTTTGAGCATGTGGCTTATTTGGATAAAAATACATGTACCATCGGCAAGAGCAAATCAAATTTAATAAATGACCGGAATGCTTGATCCTTTTGCATTGAGAATCCCCTTGTTAGGCAAGAGCTGTCATGTTTTATTCTCTTTTTAGTGTAGATGATGTTTTGCTTAGTAATTTTCTCTTCTCTGACTCTGGTAGGAGTATCCTGAATATGTTGCATATGACACTCCAAGGTTCTTTTGTGATGACTGGATCAATCTGTATCTTGACAACTTCAGAATCCATATTGATTCTGACGCACAGCAACCAAATGAGGAAATATGTTGCTCTGACTATCGATTTGTTTACATAGGGGTGAAAGGTGTGATTGTAGGTGTAATAAATTCTTCTAGCAACAATGCATATCAGATCATGCTGTACTTCACTTTACAGAGAGATGAAAAGCCGACCAGTAACCTCTTGCTTTAAATTATTCTGGCAGGATCTTGGACTCCTCTTCATGCTGATGTTTTCAGGTCCTATAGCTGGTCGTCAAATGTCTGTGGAAAGAAGAGATGGCTTTTTCTAGATCCTTCCCAGTGTCATCTTATATTTGACAGGCATGCATTCACTACAAAATAGATATTAATGGCATTTTTCCGGACAAGAATTTGGGGACACTGATAACGGAAAATCTAGTTAGATATGTCAATTTTCAAACTATCTATGAACTGTGATTTATTATGACCACCACCTTCAGCAAACCTTTTCCTCTTGGAAATCAACATTCCCTCATTCTTCCCACTTTCTTCCTTTGATTGGGTTCACTCTGTATAAAATTATCATTCTTGATTTTTTGTGTTTGTGCTGTTCTTCAGAGGTAGGTTGGGCGTGTTTTGATGTGTTGGTCTTTTTGCTTAGTTGTCAAACTAAGTGATTTTCAACTTTGATTCAGGAATATGAAAAATTGTGTATATAATATCTTTGATGAAGTATCAAACTCGAAGTTTCCTGGTTTTAGCAAGGTAAATTTCTACATTTTGTCATCAATCTTGCTGTTTTCAATTAGACTTTCTGCTTCAGCCTTCAGTGGCTCTGCTCTATATGTATGCAGGCTATCTGGTTGGAATGCACACAAGATGCTGGTGAAATTATATTTGTACCCAGCGGATGGTATCATCAAGTTCATAATTTGGTATATTCTTGCGCACTATCTGTATTGCTGTTTTGTTATATTTCTCAATGATTTTGAAAGGCAGTCCTGCAGTCCCTTTAAAGATGAAACCTGTGTTCTAAATGGAACTTCTGGTTGATCTCTGTTAAATTTAATTCTCAAGGAAGCTAGAACGCTCAGCGGAGCTAGTAATGAAAATATGTAGTTTGACTGGTTTCCAGGAATTCACTAATAGAATCCACTGGCATATAGTGAATAGTTCACTATGAATCATAACAAAATTCATTGCTAGTTGAGTGATTGCATTAGGTCATTGTTCAGATATGATTAATTCAAATAATCATTTATTTTAAAAGTTCTCTGGGGAAATTGATAACAATATAATAAGTTGAACAACACACACACACACACACTAGATGCTACTTATAAGCTGGAAAATAACACAATTGGCACAAATAGCTTTTGAAAGCCTTTATTTCCATAACAAATTAGTTTTTTGTTATGTTACATTAACTTTATCGTTAGATGATTTTGACTGAGATATTTGACATGATCTAATCATTTGATGATGTATATTGTGCTTTCAGGAGGATACAATATCTATAAACCACAACTGGTTCAACGCTTATAACCTTTCTTGGGTGGTAATTTGAGTAATGTAGTGAAATAAATATTTAAGAGTCAAGCTCAAGGATAAATATAATTCAACTAAGTTTATCCCATGACTTTTCATGCCATGACAGTGGAATTTACTTTTAAGGGACTACAATGAGGCCAAGGAATACATAGAAGACATCAAGGATATATGTGATGATTTTGAAGGTCTATGCCAGCGCAATCTTGCTGCTAACACAGGTGCAACATACTTGATTGCTTTTTCCTAACCATGTTTCATGAATTTTTATACGCTATTGGGGGCAAATTAATGATGATATCTTGGAACAACAAAAAAGAAGTGGTCGTCCTAGGTTTGATTTATTAATTGTTAAAGAGTCTTCTGATGATCAACAATGAATGAAGGGCTTGTATTCTTTTAATATTAAATTTCACCACTTTATTTAATCTCAATTACTATAATTTCTTGAAGTTATAATGCTCATTGTGCAATTGACCTAACCACGGCATAAGTTTTGTACTACTAACTTTGATAGAAACTACATTGAAATATTGAAATTGCTTCAGCTGGTCACACAAATTAAACTGACTTTTCTCTTAAATCAGGGATGAATTTTTATGACTTCTTTACATTCATGTCATACTTCACCTTGGCCAACTTGGTGTTGCTTCGTTATATAAATAGAAGATATGTAAGTACTACTGGAAGTTCATCAACAATAGCTCAGCATTTATCCATGAATCTTGGGTGTTTAAGGAAGATCGTTTCAGAGATGAAACACGTACGTGCTCTAGAAGGAAATCATAATTGCGTTGTGGATATTATCAAAGCATTTGAAGATCCTAGATTTTCCAAATTATGCATGCATGTAGGAAGAACATATGTCATGGTACATGAGCAATCTCACTTGGCCTCTGATTTCGAGAGCACTACAATGAGTGATTTGGTGGACTTCAATGATTCGAAATCATACACATCTCAGATCTACACACCTGAAGATCTCATTAAATTTATAGACAATGTAGTTGCAGAAGAGGAGCCATCTGCACTTCGTGTTGCTTGAATGGCCTTTTAAAATTCGTTTCCACAACTGATTGGACTTGAAGTTGGGACCAGCTACTCCAGTCTAACAATTGCAACTCATTGCTTCGACTCTCAAGAGACAAGAAAGTTATCACCCAACTGGCACTTGTCATAGTTTTTTTGTGAAAATTTTGGGAGAGCATGGTTCCTTAAGCCCAAAGCAAGAGAAAAAAGGAAAGTTTCTAGACTCAGAGTGCTTAGAGGAATTCACATCTACCTTACTAAAGAGAAGTGGAACAAGAACCAGCAAACTGTCAATACAAACCCTTGTCTTATCCACTTGACCTACATTTGGGACTAGTGGTCTTTGTTTAAGTAAGCTTTACTCATCACTTATGTCTTTACTCTAACTGGCTTGTCTTACTAATCCCTCATTTTAGGCTCCATTGGGTCACCTGTTTTTTGTGTTTCTATGCTTTCTTATTTTTACTTGTTCCTTGCTTTCTTCTCTGGCTATTTAGAAACCAATACCTTTTGTTACAGTTGTGGGTCCTTCATGTCCCATTGTTGTGTCTTAGAAAAGATTGACTTTTGACTCTGACCAATGCCTTTAGCAGCAGATAATATGAGATTTTAGGCATATATTGTATTATTGTCGTCAATTTACTTTTGAAACTGGGTCTCCATCATAGTTTTGTGAAGGTGGTGCAATAGGTTTCTTACCCAGAAGGTGTACCTTTCGCCACAGACCGTGGCAGTTGTGGACACTGGACACCTTCCCTCTTGTGCTTTTAGCTGTATATTTGTTGGTTTTTCATATATGTAATTTAATTGGAATATACTAAAATTTTCTTATGATTGGACATCTTACCATTTCTAGATATAGTACTAAAATGATTGAAAATCTTATCTTGCAAGTTATATATATATATATATATATATATATATATATATATATATATATATATATATATATATATATATATATATGTGTGTGTGTGTGTGTGTATATGTTATAGTCAAATTATATCTTTTAATATTATGACTTATATTTTTAATATTTGATAGTATAATTATGCCCTGAAGAAATGGTAGAAGAAAACCTAATATAAAAATCAAATTAAATAAAAATGAAGAAGTATATTTTTTAGAAAATAATGAATACATTGATAATGATCCTTGACTTTACTATTTTTTATTGATAGAAATTAACTTTACTAGTTCTATATATAATATTTTTTGGATACACAATTTTTCTGGTGAGAAAAAAATAATTTTATACAGCTCAACATCAATGTCTTGTATAAATTCTATTTTAAGTTTTGATTTCTTTTCTCAAGGCAAGTGTTTTGAAAAAGTAAATTATACGAAGACATCCTAAAATGTTGTTATTGAGATTTTTTTTTTTAATTTTACACAAGCTTCCGTATTTTTTAAAAACATTATATTGTAACTTTTTTATATTATATATTCACCCCTTGGAATTTTAAAATATTTGACTTATGAACTTTAGTAAACTAGGGTAAGGAAACTGTTATTGTATATTTCTCTTATTAAAAACATGAAATAGACATGGTTGAGAAATGCCTTTTGCAGTCCTAACTCCAGGGCGTACGTGAATTTGAAACCTCTTCCAATAAAAGAAATGCGGCCACTAAAATTTCTTTATTTCTTGATTTTTAAATCTATTTTTTCTCTTTTCATTTTCCTTTTATTCAAACGATAATGCTGTTAGATTTCTAGTTTTCAACACTTTCAGTTGCAAGTGAAGAGGGATATTTATTTGGTTTCTTCTCATGTGATAAGGATTATAATATAATTTGTTACACGAGAATTGAAGAAAAATAAATTATAGTTCTTAGTTAAATATTTCCAAATAAGTTCATGCTAGACATTTAGACATCGGTGCCATCACATGCAAATTTTATTGAAAAAAAAAGAAGAAAAACATAGGAGACCACATCACACTCATGATAAAATTACACTATTTATAAGAAAAAAAATCTATTATAAAAAAATTATGATTTCATTCACGAAAATCATTCCATACTTTTTGCTTTGGAGGATTTAATATTAACTTTCTTTGACCTATCCCTACTAGTTTTCCTTATAGTTTGAACTAACTCATTATCCTCTCTGGTATTAGAATCTTTCCTTTTATCAAACATATTAGCCAAATTAAAAGTTATTTTCAATTTGTCCACGAAACGAGCCTCTTTAGATGTCAAAAGATTAGGATCTATCACTAAATTACTATGAGTTGAATATAATTGTTTAAACCTTGCAAACTATTGATAACGAGTTACATCCTTCAAAGGAGGCATACAGACAAATGAATCAGATTCCACTAACATACTAATATAAAGATTTTTAACAAGAGAAGATCCATTCACAACGCAAATATTGTCATGATTATCCACCACTAGATGAGACTATGATTGAGCAATAGGATATACCACATGTTGTATCTTAAAAGACTGAACCATAGACCTCACCACAGGCTCCACCATAATTTCCACCACTTAAGCTAAAAAGCCTTGACCTTTGTCTTGTGCATCAACCACCTTAAGATAATAATGTTGTGTTTTTGAATGAACTGTTCTCTCCCCACCAGAAATAACATTTGCATCCTGTTGTAACCGTCTACAATTAGATAGATCATGATTAATCATTTTACAATTTGAACAAAATAGAGACAATTTCTCATATTTCACATCAACAATAAACACAAATCATGATCTTTCCACCAAATTTGATTAGGAGAATTTGGTAACAAATCAACATCAAACAAGACACGTATAAAGAAACATCGAGACTTATTCTTGATAGTATAATCATCTAAAGATAAATGTGTATCAATTTCACGTGTCATTAAGAAAATCACTTTTGACTGCCAATACTCCAAAGTAAGGTCATGAATGCGAACCCAACATTGAGTTTTCGTTTCATGGAAGCTAGGATAAAATCTTTTATCCAAGAAAATACACCAAGAATGCCAAGAGAATCCAAGTTCTAACTGTTAAAACCCTTTACATGTCTCCTAAAGAAGAAAAAGCAAATTCATAAAACCATTTGTTAAGTGAAATTATCTTCCATTGACCCAAATGCTTCCAAGCCACATCAAGTTTTTTACAAAGGTCTAAATGTGTAAGCGGTTTATCTCCTTTTGTTAACAAAATACATTCATGCAAATGATTTTCACACCCCTCAAGACCAATAAAATGAACTTTTTTCAAAAATCTGCACAAAGGCCATACCTCCCTTTATACAAATAGAAGGTAATTGGGACTAGGGATGATAACACGGGTAAAATCTGCTATGGGTAATAAGTGGATACTTCAAACGGGTACTCGTAAAGTAACATGTAACAAATAATTTAATACTCACTAATAAATAAATCGAGTGTGGATATCATATTACCCACACTTGCTAGTATCCATTACTTGCAAAATATTAAAATTTAATTTGTATTTTATTAGATTAAATTTAATTAAAATTAAAATTTAATTTATATTTTAATAGGTTAAATTTAATTTATATTTTAATAAGTTGAATTTAATTGAAATTAAAATATTTAATTTATATTTTATTAGGTTAAATATAATTATAATTATAATTTAACTTATATTTAATTTAATTTACAATATCTTTTATATTTTTTGTAATTTTATTTAGATTTCATTTTAAAAATTTAAAAATTTATTTTTAATATTTACGAGTATTAATGGATATGATACTCACAAAATTTAAAAATTCAATGGATATTTTTTAAATGTATATCTAGCAAATAATGGGATGAGTAACAAATTTTCTATTGCGAGTCGGGTCCGTATTTGACCCGACCCGTTACCATCCTTAATTGGGATAAAAATTAACTCACACATTATTAAAGGACTTGGATAAATATACATTTTTGTACTCTCACATTTGAAAAAAATTTAAAGAAAAATAATTTTCTATGTTGTAAGAAAAAGAAAAAAAAAAGTCATGTATATGATTCACTAAGTACCAGACTTTCCTCCAACCAACCACCTCCACCCCATTCCAACAATATAAGCAAACATATTCGCCAATGAACACTTCACACTACACCTCTTAGTTACTTTAAAAGATATACTCAAATTGGATAAGAAGTTACAAAATATCTTTATAACTTCTTTTTACTCTTTAGTATTTTTTCTTTGTTCTCCTCTATTTTAATATTGTACACTCACTCATTCCTTTTTTTTTTTCACTACCTATATTTCCTCAAAAGACGACAGTTCATTATTATTAAACATTTAACATGTTAAAAATTTATTATGCATATACACATTACGACATTGAGTTTTTTTTTTCCAATTATTGACGTTAGTTAATATATTTTAAAAAGTAATTTATTTACTTTAAATGAATAAAATATGTTATTTTTAGATTAGCATATTTAGCTTAATTAATGTTTTAACATCGAAAAAATGCGTTTCATTTGTTTATTTTAGTAAAATGATACTTAAAAAACGAAAAGAGTATTACACTTCTAGATATAGCTATGCAAACACTATACAAACAAGTTTAGAAAGAGAGACATTTGGTAATTAAGTCAGGCTAAAAAATGTTCTTATCTAAGGAAATGTATTTTCTAAAGGACTAAAATAAACAATGGTATTTTTAAAGGACTAATTTCCACATATTATTTTTTAAAAATATGATATTGACTAAAACCTAAATAATATGAAAATTAAAAATGAAAATGAAAAATATAAAATTAAATAGTTTTTCTTATAAATAAAGACAATTTATTTTTAAAAATAAAATACGAAAAGTGAGTGTTATTTTATTAAAAATCTTATATGAATATCATTTATTCAAAAATATGAGAGAGATGGATCTTTATTTAAAAATTATATAAGGTATAAATACCGATTTATTAAAATTATAAAATAAAGTAAATATATTTTTTAAAACTACAAGAAATACAAGTATTATTCAATATAATTGTAGAAGAAATAAGTATGATTTCTTTATTATTTACTAACACAAAAATGTCTATGACATCATCTAGTTAATGTCTGCTAAAGGGAACACAGACGTAAAAAATGACCAATGACATTTTTGTAAATAAAACGTCAATTTTGACGTCTGTCCACGTAAGCCCCGACGTCCCTTAACGTCTATTCTCCACGCGCCTGACGTCACGCTAGCTTGACGTTTGTTGTTTACGCGCCCGACGTCACGCAATGTTGGTTCCCCAACTAATCCGACGTCACTCGAGGTCAGGTAATTACAAACCCGACGTCCCGCCTTTTATAGGGCACAACAACGACAAGAAACGTCACTGTTTCTCTTCTCCGCGAACTGAGCACCACGTTGCGCCGGCCATCGCGACCTCTGCAGGTTTTTCGCCATAAATCTTGTTAGGTTTTGATTTGTGCACTGATTTAAACATTTTGAACCGATTGGATTTCTTTTTGGTCTCCATTTCACATAAATGTAGGGTTTTCTTCCCCTTCGCACCATGAATTCTTTTCGCCGACAACCCACCCTCCTCCTCCTTCATCTGCATCCTTGTTTTTGCTACAAGAGGTTAGTTTTTAATTTTCCTCTTATTTTGTATATTGTTTTTAGTGCTTTTTTTTTATTACGAAAATTATGATTTTTATATGTTTGGAATACAATTTTGATTTGTTGCATGTTAAAATGATTTTAATGTATTTTGTTGATTTTTTTTTGGCTTATTTGTTTTATTTAAAATTTTATGATAGTTGATAAATTTAGTTGATAAATTTTGAATAAAATTTATATTTATAATTAGATCTGTTGCATGTTAAAATAATTTTAATTTTGTTTTTATTTTTTAATATTATTATTGCATTGTTATTTTATATGTGAAGATTTATTATAATTTTAGTTCACAATTTTGAGCGAACCTTAGTTCTCGTTTGAGATATAGTACAAATGATTAAATTTTTAATCGTTTGTATTAGATCTTGAATTGTCCGATTGGACAGTTTGAAAAAATTATTTTTCATAATTGCCTATAACATGTATATTGAAGTTTATGCATAAATTTGATAAAATTTCGATTGAGGCAATTTGTGTTGTTCTCTGGATGCATACTTGATTGTGATCATGATTGATTTTGTAACGTCCTAATTAAATAGATAAATCCAATTTAATAAAACGCCACATACATAAATATCCAGAGAGTACAAAAAATGGGATATGAAGTACACAGTACCTCAAACATATTCATAACAAAAGAAAGAGGCTTCACATGGCCTAAAACAAGGTACAGAGTCTCGTCAAGGGCGAGAGAAACTTAAACTACTAAAACTCCAATAGATGTGGGCCCCAAAGTGAGTCCAATGCCCGTCCATAACCATCAAGCTGCAGCGTCCCTATTGTCATTACCATTGCCAGGGGCTCCCAGATCTACTCACATCAATAAGATTGATGATCATCGCAATGGAGGAAATCACACACAATCATATAAACAAGCAAAGGGTAAGCTAGTGCAGAAAGGTTCTTATATCATAATACTCAACAGACGAGTTCATAGTCAAGCATAATAAACATACATCCACACATGAAGTACTAAACTACATAAGACACCAAGACTTGACTATCCGGATACATACGATGAGGCACCACCACCAAACTGTGGAATTACGTCCTAGCAGTGAGGCATCACCACGAGGCCTTCGCGGAAATACATCCTTACATGAGGTACCACCACGAGGCCTTCGTGGAATTACATCCTAGCCTTGAGGCACCACCACGTACTCTCGTGGAATTACGTCATGTCGCTGAGGCACCACTATGAACACCCCCCATAGGAGGGTCCACGGGATTACGTCCATTAGGTGAGGCACCACCATGAACACTCCCTATGAAGGTCATGGGATTACATCCTACCCGCACTTTACCCAAGTTTCACCAACCACTCTTAGAGTTCTCATACACATCAATCTCATGCCAATATGTATATATATTTACCAAACCAATCAAGCATATATCACACCAAGCCCATGCTAAACACATCAACTTCCCGTCCCAATATAACATATACAATACATTTAGCATCATGGCTTGAACTGTCTTAAGCGTACCTCAACCAATCCTATGAGACATACATATATATATATATATATATATATATATATATATATATATATATATATACACACACACACACACACACTTAGAAATGCCAAATCTCGCTCAAGCTAAAGAGTCCTCGCTCAGGCGAGAGGAACCCCTCGCTCAAGCTACCTAATCTCGCTTGGGCGAGACTGCAACAGGAAGCACGTCGAGGTCTCGCTCAAGCTAGCCCAACTCCCTTAGGCGAGTGGCCTTCGCTTAGGCGAGCCCTCGAAATAGAGAGGGGAGTGAGCTGCTGCTGTTCTCGCTCAAGCGATAGCTCCACGCTTAAGCGAGAGCTTTCATTTTGAGCGACCAACCCGCTCGCCTGGGTGAGTTCAGTAGAGCTCTCTCTCGCGCAGAAACAAATTCACATCATTAAAGCAGTACAAACCACGCATTTTCACACAACTAATAACACATATCAACCATCCAGTACATAGAATCAACCAAACATGCATCTAAAACTTAAAAACAATAAAGCCCTAGCTTCCCTTACTTGGAAAGAGGCTAATAACAAACTGTGACCTTAAGCCAATGAACCCAGCAGCTCCAAGAGCAGGGTTACAAGCTCGAACAGCGGCACAGAGAGAATAATAGGGTTACCACGGTGAACCCTAACAGAAACCACAAAAACAAACTTTGAAAGGAGGGAGTACGATTAAAGGACCAACTTACGTGAGACGAGGTGAGCTTTTGAGCTAGCACGAACAAGAGGGAACCAAACCCTAGTAGAGCTTCTGTTGATAGGGAAAGGGAGAGAGTAAGGTACTGTTTTCGCAAGAATGGCAGAAAAGAGAGGGGTTAGTGTAAGACTCGTAGAATTTAATTAATTGAATAAATAATTAATTAATAAATGCGGGAGGGGAAATAATTATGACATTAAATTATGGTTGGCATGACGTGGAAAAGTGCTAGCTCATGTGGTTGAGAGCACTTTGATTGTGTGAGAGGACTTGGGTTCGAGTCCTATGTATGCTAACTTTTGTGTTATTATTTTATTAATTAAATCTATGAAAACAGGTTCTGGTATGTTATGATGTCTGAATTATGATTGTTAGCATGAAACATGCTTAGTAGAATTGGTTATGCACTTGAAATGGTGACTAAGTGGTCATGGGTTCAAACCTTGGTAATTCTAAATGAAACTTATATTTATTTTGCTAATGTGAACTTTGGATGGAATTGGAAAGGTTAACAGAAACCTACTGGACATCCCGTATTGCTAAATAGAGCACGGTGGCCATTGGTGATCAAAGGAAAAAGCTTGAGGATTTCAAGTATAGCAAAGGAAATCAGGTTAGGGGAGCTGGACTCCGCTGTTTTTGCTTCAAACAATATTATGATGTGATGTATGATAATTTGTGGTGCCTATATACTGTTGTAATATTGAAATACTGTGTTTCTGAGAAATTTCCAGAAACCGCCTGGCGGGTGATGAACCACCGCCAGGCTACTCATCTGTTATGTGCTATTTTGGGGTTCTGGGAAGGGAACCGCCTGGCGGCACACTCCCGGCCGCCAGGCGACGCTTGGGATTTACACTAATTTCTGGGTTTGCGGATGAAGCGCCTGGCGGGGCTGGGTGAACCGCCAGGCGGCGCGGGGCCATTTTTCCTGTTTTGGGGTTTTCTGAAATTCTGGGCTACATCTGATTGGTGGGAAAGCTGTTTATGGTTAATAATAGATGAATTCGATATTGTATGGTGTGCATTTTACGCATTAGTAGGTACAAGTGAATGAAACAGTGATTTAACGTCAAGGGGATGAAAGTGGGTTACTCTTGGGGTGTAATAGTTGTGATCCTTGCGGGGTACAATGGTAGTGAATTTGAGGGCTGAAATTATTGGATTTGTTGTGCCGAAATGGGAGAGATTGTATGGAGATGGATGATAGGTAGTGGTTGGGAAGATTAGCAGGGGTGAATGAGAGTAGAATGGTTCTCAGGTCTGATACACCGCCTGGCGGGGGGATCAGTTACCGCCAGGCGGCAGCGTTACAGTAGGTGCAGGCTAGAGTTCTTGGTGGGACTGGTTCGGACTGGATGTGGGGAAATTCGTGCAGTGGGTGTAATAGGCTTGGGCGGGAAGAAATTTGGTTACGAGATGGATTGCATAATTAGGAGAGTGGAGACTCAAGTATGATTAATGAAATGGGGTAATTATAGGGTGGACCGTGAGAAAAGAACTTTGACAGATGAGTTTTAGGGCTGAAATATACCTGTAGTGGGTTGAGTGCTTTTTGGTCAGATTGGGTACCAAAAATAAGGGGGGCGTTCTGTGAGCTTAATGGGAGAATTAACCAGGCTGTGGTCAGACTGCGGAAATAAATGTATATGTGTGATATTTGGTTGTTGGCAAATTTCTAAATAATCTTAGTTATTGTAATACACAGGCAAGATAGGATGAGAGGGCTCATACTGATATAAACCAATCTTGGTGTTGTCATATTCAATTAAAACGAGTGTTTTGGATAGTACAAATGCAAGTATGGAGACTAACAGCAGAGTGGAGTGTAGATAAATCAGTACATGACGAGGTTCTTATATGGCGCCTGGCGGTGGGGTCCAACCCGCCAGGCGGTAGCAATAGTACAGGGGATCTGTATAGCGGGAGGCGCTTGGCGGTGAGAGGTATTCCGCTAGGCGGTAGTGAAACCAGTGGTAGGGTCTGAAGAGGTAGCGCCTGGCGGTGGTGAGAGGTATTTCGCCAGGCGGTAGCAGAATCACAGAGGGATCTCGAGGTTTGGTGCGCCTAGTGGCAGAGGCAGTTTCGCCAGGTGGTCGCTGTTGCGAGAGAAATTTAAAGGCGCTGTGCGCTTGGCGGTACGTGACACCCGTCAGGCAGTCTGGAAGCTGGCAGCGCCTGGCGGCACGTGTCCCCCGCCAGGCGATTTATACTGTGGCAGCTTTGAGTTTTGATTGTCTATCTATGATCTACAATGCGTCTAGTGATGCTTTAAAGGTGGGATTGCTGGTGTTCCTTGAGTTGTGGCTCGGAACGTATCCCTTGAGTTGTGGCTCGGGATAGGGGTTAAGCACGTGGTATTCCTTGAGTTGTGGCTCGGAATAGCATCTCTTGAGTTGTGGCTCGGGATGGCGGATGAACACGAGGAACCCTTGAATTGTGGCTCGGGTTGGCGAGTGTTGCCGGTGTGAGTGTGCTGATTGTGGCCAGTACGGATGGGTCCAGATAGATTGCCCTCCTCAGCTGTTGGCTGACGAGTTTGGTAGTCTTGGGACGATACAGACTATGTTCGTATATGGGAACTCTACCTGACGTTGCGGTGTATGATCCGTAGCATATTTTCCCGCACGTGCTCTATAGGTTGTGGCCGATAGGTATGGCAGCAAGTCACCTTGAAGTAATCCTTAGATGGTGTAGAACACGAATAATTTGATTGGGGGTCAGATGCTAGGAATTAAAGGATAGAATAATGTGGAAAATTCAAGTTATGTATGTTAATATGTGTGTATATGAACATGTACATATCTGTAATATATATATGATTTATCTGCTAAGCTCACCCTATCTGTGTGTGTTTGGCGATGATCGTGTACGCGGTACACGAGAGCAGATGTTGATGATGCAGGTGGCTCTAGTGCAGCTTAGTCGCAGAGAGGGGTTCGACTTGGGAAACTCTTATGTTATTTATTGCTTTTGAAAACAGTTGTAAACCCTGATGGGTAATTTTATAACTTTGTGATTTTGGTATTGTAATGGATATTTATAAACTTTATTTGATCGTTTAATAAAATTTAAATTTTCCCGCGCTTTGGGAAAATGAGGTATTATTAAATGCGTTGAGTATTTTATTTTTTCTTTATTTTATTTATAAACCTGTAATATCCTGACGGGATGTTACAGTTAGGCTGCCTTAGGGGCTTTGGACACCCTAAGGACCAGTCCTTAGGCGCAACAGATAGGGCTAGGCCCCTTTAAATTTTAGGGCAGAAAAAGAGGGTTTTACATTCTCCCCAACAACAAAAATTTTCGTCCTCGAAAATTCATCGATGAGGTAGGAAGTAACTATGTTCTCCTTATATCCTCTAAGAACCACTACTCAGGCACGACTGATGTAACTACTCCAACATCTATAGTCACTAGAAACTTTGCCTCCATGCTAAACGATATGTGTTCAACTGTGTAGATTAATTTAGTCACTACTCTCGAAGCACTCCTAATCCTCCAACCTTAAAACTGGAATGCTCCTCCATACCTGCCCCACTAACTTGTATCTGATTTACTGACTCACTAACCATATGCTCTCCACTACCCCTTGTAGGTTTTTACCAAGGCCTCATATGACTTTAAGTCTCAAACTAAAGCACGTTAGTTATCACTTCACACCACCTTGTTCCCTCCTTAAAGCATCACTCCACTAACTTGATCACCCTTGACTTCTGGTCTACTGCCCCACACCAACAATCTTGGTCACTTTTATCCATGACGACACTCATAACATCTTGTCCCCTTTACGAACTCAAACCAATGGTAACAAGGTCCTCAACCAAGTTATTCCATTTCCAAATTAAACTTTCATTTGTTACAACCACCTAATTCAGTTCGGCATCTCACCTTCCTTTCTGATATACTAACTTGTAACCATCCTCCCACAAAAGCCTTAGAACCATGTCTTTCCTTGACTTGAAGTTTCTAGCTTGTTTATACTTATCAACTCTAAGATACTTCTCAACTAAGATTTTTCTGAATTGCTTCTTCCCCAACCTTGTCGAGAGACTCACTAGTTCCAGTCGGATGACTAGGCTATTGAAATCTCCTCACACATTCTCTTCCCAACCCAAAGAATTATGTTTCTCAACCAACCCTTACTCTTAACTCATCAAATCACGAATCTCGAATTCCGTTTTCTGGCTAAACATCTACTCTCACTTTCTCACTTCCCAATTGGCACCCCAACTTGAAACCATAACTCAAACCATCTCCTACTTCTCTTGCACAACTTTCTCTGAATAACCCCATAATTCCAACTCTAAACGATCCCTGAACATCCTTAATTGATTCTCATAAGAGCGACACTTTTGTTGTTTAAAGAGAACTAGTTGTCATAGTAATCCTCTAGGTCGTGAGTAAGATAGTTCTTTTCACGTACCTCTTACCCTTCATAAGTATCACTTGTCATCATCCCACTGCGCTCCTCTGACCAACAAAAAAAGTCACTTATTTGTTTACTCGAAATGATGCTCCTTTCATGTCTGCCGTGACAAGGAATCAATCATCATTGAGAAACCTTCCTCCAAAACTTCTATGAAACTTGCAAAATCCTTTGGACTCCCCTGTTTATAGCCTTAACATCTTATTTCCTCAACATCGCATCCACCCTTTTTAAACCATATGTCTTACTAGTCACTCCAACCTTTGTCAATACTCCTCTCGGACATTCTAAAGACTCTCTTCAAACTTGGAAAACTCGCCGCTAAACCTTGATGATACTGCTAACCTGTTTTAAATTCCTTACCTTCATCATGTTTCCACCCTTTAAAACCATAGGCCAAAAAGTCTATCATCCCTTATCCAACGTTTACCCTTGAACAGTTTATCCTCCCACTACCTCTCCTTTAAGATTCATCAAACTTGCAGTCATCCTTGTGGTTATACTTATTATAAGCCACTACTTCTCCAACCTCTCCCCCACTTCCGTATTTACTTCAAATTCTCAGTAGGAACCATCCAATTAGGAACTATCGGCACAAGTCTTCCTTCAGACACCAATGTAAAAGTGAACTCCACCACACCAAGGTTAAAATTCTAATACTTGCTTTAGAACACGTCTACAAACTCTTCTACTACTGAGATCCTTTGCGTCTATTATTCACTTTCCTCTGTCAGGTGGCTCTAATTCACGTGGCATTCCGCCCCCACTATTTAGCTTGATTTGTACTTCATACACAATCACTGACTTATCCCTTTTTAATCAAGGTACACCACCTCGTTAGTTGTCCCAAGTCATTAGAATGAGATTGAGAAAACAATCAATTCACCCTTGAGACTATGTCCCAACCTTGTAAAGGAAACAATTCAAATTGGGTTTGAATTTAAATACTTTGATCACCACGAAGGCGCCACACACTCGAGCGAATCTTCACTTGGCCGCTACTGTAGCAAAAACCACTATCTTAAACCAAACTCCTTCTTGCAGACAACCATGACTTCTTTACCATACTGGCGACATTAAAGAGTGCACGACCCTAAGCGAAGCCAAAACCCATAATCCAATCATCACCTTTTGTAACATGTATCTTTTAATTTAGATCACCCGAGCTGGCCACTTTAGTGCCAATCATCGCAACATTCTCATAACTACTCAAAACTTTTGTTTGCTTTCCTCTTTCCTTGTTGTGACATTACTAATTGTCCTTCCCTACAAGAACAAACTTAACTATGTGCTTCTCCTTCTGATGTTTGAAATCGTCCATCTCATATCCAATGTCAAACCTTCATCTTTTGTTGTCCGTTTTACTTAGAACATCCCTCCTCCTCCCAACTTGGGTAACTACTACCACTGAGAAGACCCGACTACTCCTTATTGAAGGTTTGGTATATAACTCCTAATATACTTCCTTTTCCTATCACATCATCATACTTGACTGATCTTCAAAGCTTTGCCTCCCATAAGCTTCCAACTACACGTCTGCTTTCCCTATACACTTCATGGCCTCCACCCTTAGCCTTAAACCTCCCACATTGTTCCACTTTGAATCTTAGACATTGTCAAGATGTAAAAACAAGTTGATTTCTCAAACCTTGCTGCATGAGCACGCACTAATATTTTCTCATATACTAATCTCTGAACTCAACTTTTCTTGTAAAACTTGTGGTATACGATCTTAGAACTTGATCATGTATCTCTCTCAAACCAAAGCATATCTTCTTAACTTTTAACATCATTCCTCAGCCCTCTAAACCAAGACTTAACTTTCATCATCTATCGATATACAACCCTCTACATTTTCGCACCTTTGAGACAAGGGATTTTCTCATAGGTCCTACCAATCCTGGTAAGGGTGAGTAGATCAAGTTGAGCTTGAATCTGCATTCCCTCATCGCTACAGACACAAGACATGAAACACAGAGACGTAACAAGACAAACTAAAACATACAAGGCAACACTCCATCATCTACAGACAACCAAACCTTTGTTTGTCACCCTTACTTCCCCAAACCATTAGAATTAAGAAAGGAAAAACAACCTTTGATCTAGTCATAAGTTGCACCCTCATCACTTTATCAAGACGTCTTCTGTTCTTAAAACCTTTAGTTTTACTGATAAACTCGACTAGACTTAAAACCTTACGCCCGCGAGGCATGACAAACCCACAACCTCAGGTCATCCTAAGGACGAATTGCTCTGATACCATAAATGTAACGTCCCAATTAAATAGATAAATCCAATTTAGTAAAACGCCCCATACATAAATATCCAGAGAGTACGAAAAATGGGATATGAAGTACACAGTACCCCAAACATATTCATAACAAAAGAAAGAGGCTCCACATGGCCTAAAACAAGGTACAAAGTCTCGTCAAGGGCGAAAGAAACTTAAACTACTAAAACTCCAATAGCTGTGCGCTCCCAAAGTGAGCCCAATGCCCGTCCATAACCATCAAGCTGCAGCGTCCCTATTGTCATTACCACTGCCAAGGGCTCCCACGTCTGCTCACATCAATAAGATTGATGATCATCGCAATGGAGTAAACCACACACAATCATATAAACAAGCAAAGGGTAAGCTAGTGTAGAAAGGTTCTTATATCATAATACTCAACATACGAGTTCATAGTCAAGCATAATTAACATACATCCAACAAGAAGTACTAAACTACATAAGACACCAAGACTTGACTATCCGGATACATACGATGAGGTACCACCACCAAACTGTGGAATTACGTCCTAGCAGTGAGGCATCACCACGAGGCCTCCGCGGAATTACATCCTTACATGAGGCATCACCACGAGGCCTTCGTGGAATTACGTCCTGGCCTTGAGGGACCACCACATACTCTCGTAGAATTACGTCATGTCGCTGAGGCACCACCATGAACTCCTCCCTAGGAGGGTCCACGGGATTACGTCCATTAGGTGAGGCACCACTATGAACACTCCCTATGAAGGTCATGGGATTACGTCCTACCCGCACTTTACCCAAGTTTCACCAACCACTCTTAGAGTTCTCATACACATCAATCTCATGCCAATATGTATATATATTTACCAAACCAATCAAGCATATATCACACCAAGCTCGTGCTAAACACATCAACTTCCAGTCCCAATATAACATATACAGTACATTTAGCATCATGGCTTGAACTGTCTTAAGCGTACCTCAACCAATCCTGTGAGACATATATATATATATATATATATATATATATATATATATATATATATATACACGCACACACACACTTAGAAATGGCAAATCTCGCTCAAGCTAAAGAGTCCTCGCTCAGGCGAGAGAAACCCCTCGCTCAAGCTACCTACTCTCGCTTAGGCGAGACTACAACAGGGAGCACGTCGATGTCTCGCTCAAGCTAGCCCAACTCGCTTAGGCGAGACTGCTCTCGCTCAAGCGAGTGACGTTCGCTTAGGCGAGCCCTCGAAACAGAGAGAATAATAGGGTTACTGGTGAACCCTAACAGAAACCACAAAAACAAACTTAGAATGGCAGAAAAGAGAGGAGTTAGGCTGCCTTAGGGGCTTTGGACACCTTAAGGGTCAGTCCTTAGGCCCAACAGATAGGGCTAGGCCCCTTTAAATTTTAGGATAAAAAAAAAGGGTTTTACAGATCTCTTTCATTTCATGTACTTCAGAGACCAATGCGAAATGCTCTCAAAATTTTGTCATTTATGATGTTTGACTTCTTCATATAGTGTTAGAAAAGTATGAAAAAAAAATTTTCGAATGGGTTGGGCCTTACCTTGTGAGAATTAAAAATTTGAGATTGATGAAGTTTTTTATGAAAATAGTATGGATCGAAGCTGGATGAATGAACGTCGTATCAGTGAAGAGTATGAAAATGGGGTATCTGACTTTAAGATATTATAAATCATATCAAACTTCAAACAATCATATTCATGCATAATGAATTTGTATTATCTTTTCAGCGCTTCAAGAATTCATCACCTTTATCGGAAGACACTATCCAAACACTGAGACAGGAGTGGACAACATATTTATTGGAACAATGGAGTTAGGCCCTAGAACATTAGAATTTTATTTTAAAATCTTTGTAGAACCATTTCTTGATGAAAGTTTTAGTTTTGTGGTAATTGTAAAAGTTTAGAACACTTTACAATTATGAGTTAAAATTACCACGTTGCTGGAATATAATATTAACTATGTTCTAGGAATTTTCTGTTTTTCAGGAGTGGGAATATGTAAATACAACCAAGATTTAAAAAAAAAAAACTGTTAAAATTGACGTCTGTCCTTGCACTGATAGATGTCAAGGGACGTCGGCTGTAGCACTGCCCGACATCCCTTGATGTTTGTCAGTGCAAGGACAAACGTCAATTTGAGTATTTTTTTTCCCTCTTGTTGGAGCGAGTTGAACGTCGAGTGCGGATCAAACAGACGTAAAGGGACGTTGGGCTCCTATTTTCCGACGTTAGCTAACATCAATTTTTTTTTCAGACGTTAATTTTAACGTCACCATATATGACGTCGATATTTTTGCAGACATCAAAAGCTAAAAATAACATACGTTATAGGCACTTTTTGTGTTAGTGATTACTACTACTACTACTAATAATAATAATAATAATAATAATAATAATAATAATAAATACCAAAGTAGCATGTGCAATGCAGAGAGTATATATTTTTTTTCATTCCTTTAGATTTTAGGGTTTGAAATTCGAAAAACAAAGCACGGAAGCTTCATTTGCAAGTCTTGGAGATGCTCATCGTTTTTTCTGTTCCACCACATGCAATGCTACAAATGATGGAAGTATCCACAGTAAACTACTCCACACTTCCACCACATGTCATCTATGCTACCCAAAATGCATGCAAGGCATTGAAGGATGTAACCAAAATGATATTTTGAAACTAACCACATTTTGAATGTCTAATCTAAATGTAAAGTTGCTAAAGTACGTAAGTTTATCTTCTTCCTACATACACGCACTACACCACCTTTATCTTGCATTTGAATATAAAATAGGAAAAAGATATAACTATCTTAATCGTCAACAATACTCCCCGATTTTAATACTAAACTCTTAAAGTGAGTTTGACTTTGATCACACATAATTTTCCTTATAAATTTCTTTGAAGAAACCCATAAAAAAAATTTATACAATTTTGATGTATAGACCCAAAACAGTAAACACCGATATTTTTATATATATAAGGAACAAATCAATAATCCAATATAAGAAAAATGGAACAAGATAGACATAGACATGAGAGAGAAAAGTCTAATCTATATTGGATGCTATTTTATCTTTTTTGTTCATGGGCATCTGACATTTCTTCCAGGACCTCCATAGTAAAAGTAAGTTCCCCAAACATTGCTGGTTCCTTGCCTAATGTTGTAGCAATTGGAATGATCAGCCAAATGATGAATGTTTCTAAGAGGAAGCAAGCTATTGTCCCAATCAACGACTTGCAAGTTTCTAAAATATGCTGATTTTCTGAACCCTTCTTCGGCAAAATGGCCACTCCCCATTTGTGTGGCAGTGTGGTAACCCCTTGAACGACTGTTCACTATTTCTCCTCCGAACTGCACCATACTTGCATGACTCCTCAAGTGACTGAACATGTTTGCTGGCCAATACCCCACTAGTACTCCTGATCCAAACTCCAACCACCAATGTCCATGCTTTGGATCCTATACACACAAACCCTTTCAGCTATCAAAGTTGAAAATATCGACTAAAGATAAAACAAATTTACAGAATATAATAGAATACAAATTATTATCATGTAATTAATTTAATTGATTGCATGTTATTAAACCATTCTCTTATAATAAAATTAATTGATTTTCTGTAATTAGATAATTAATTTTTACTAATTATGTTGTACATAAATTAGAGAGTTCAATATAATCCAACGACTTGATTATTTATACTCATTTCTAATCAATAAGAGGACAAATATTCTAATTATTTTTTTCTTTCTATAAATACGAATTTTAGTTTGCAAATTAATTTTATAAGATTTAATTAAACTTAAAATTCATTTTTAAAAAAAAGATTAGTTAAAATAAATAACAAAGTTTTTTTTTTATTAATGGAAAGAGTGCCTAATTTGTGTCTAACTTTCAATAAATGAATTGAAAAGCTTTCAAATAACTTTGGAGGGTACATTTAGAGAGAAGAGAATCAAAATAGAAAAGAAAAAGTGGAAGAATCTTAAGGAAGCAATTTCCCATCGGGGCAGTGTTACTTTAATTTGGATCCTTCCTTGCTTTTTACATGGGAAGTGATAAAAATATCTTTGTCGGGTAGCTAAACCACAACAAAACTAAAACAACATAGATCTCTAAAAGCATATATTTTTCAAAATTAAAAAGTATTTTCTCCAAATTTCATTTTACTTTAAGCAGTTGTTATATGTTTAATTGAAATGTTTTTTCATCTTTAGCTTTCAACTTAGAATAAGCAATAGTAATTTTAAATTAGGGGTGTACAAATGCACGATCCTGCCAATTCGAATGGAGACTTCGGTTTGATTAAAGAAATAAAAATATATTAAAAAGTAATTTAAATCCAAAACTTTACAAGTTAAGTCCCACTCACAAAAACTGATTTTAATCTTTAAATAAATTGGTTTAATATATAAATCATGATACATAATATATTTCAATAAAATAACAATATTTTTCATTTTAAAAAAATATGGCAACCCTAATTTATTCTTTTTGTTATACAATATCTATAGCTTTAAGTAACCATTAGTGCTCCCTTAGGAGCAACACATTGACGAAAACTCTATATGTCATAGGTTAAAGTATTGTAGTTTATAATTATTGACATTATTGGATAAAAGTAGAAACCAGAAAAAGAAGCATCATGGTAAAGTGTGTAGCTTTTGTTTGTTGGGTAAGACCACAATAAAAGCAAATTAGGCATGAGATACATAACTTTATAAAAGGAAAGGAAAAGACATAGATAAAGTCCACCCCCATCTAAGTAACTAATGGAATCTTCCATTTTAAATAACAATAACAATCACATTTACACAAACTCAAAAGGGAAAAAAAAAATACAAAAAACTAAATCAATTAAACAAAAATTTTCACACAAATGCCACTGTCCCCTCCCTTTTTTTTAAGATGGTACATTATATATTTTATTCAGGTAAATAACAATTTTTTAGTGTACTAGTTCAGAATTGAGTTTTTAGAAAACGAAATTCTGAACTTTTTTTTATTCATATGTTTTTGATTTTTTTTATCAGATATACCAAAAATATGTTTAAAATTTAATTTCTTAATAATCAAATTCTGGACTAACACAATAAAAATATATTATTTGTGTAAATATAATAAAATAAAATATAAATTACTGTTTGGAAATAAAATAGAACAATGTGTTATTGCTTGACCGTATTATGATTCCTAATTGGAGTTATTTAAATAAGCTACCTAAGATATGTTGGTAAGAAAAAAAGAAGAAGCAAATTTCAAATAATAAATCAAGTAAACCTTGTGAGTTAAGCAAAGAAAAGAGATTATTGCTTTTTTGTCCTTAGTTGTTGTTGAATTGAATAGAAGAATAGAGTAACCCATCAATTTCATCTTAAAGTGTTATAATTTCTTGTAAATAATACTAAAAAGATTCATTAAGTTAGTGTTTGAGTTTGACTAAAATGCATTAATTAAAGTATTAAAGTGATGAATATAGATAAGAAAGTAAACATTGATTAGTTGAAAGACAAAAGAAAAGAAACACTGACCTTCCAAATCATTAAGCTAATATCAAACTGTCTTCTGTTGTAAGCAGATCTTGGAGAGATTGCTGCTCCTATTGCTACCCTATTGTTGGTTTGAATGAAGCCTGAACAGAGTAAATTGTAACACCCAGTTGTTTGATATGCATCTGTCTGTTACACAACATGTATATCAGTGAGCTACAAGGTAAAAACAACAAAAACAAATTTCATATTCTATCTTGAATTTTTGTTAATGTTATTTTGATGAATCTTTAATTTAATATAGAGTTAAATATGATTTTACCATTCGAAATTAAAATTTGTACATTTTTCTTAAATTTTAATATAGTTTAGTTTTAAATTTAAAAAGTGAATGAATATTTCTTTACCTAGTTATATTAATAATTTTTTGACAATTATTTTGTTGACAAAATTACTAAATAGATTAATTTTTTAATTTTTTATGAAAGTTAGAAAAATAAAATAATTAAATTTTGGAATATATTTTATCAAAATTGATTGTTTGTCAAAATTTATTAAATAAAACTTTGTCAAACTATCATTTTTCATTAAATATTTTTTATTTGTCAAATACATTTTACGATAATATTTAAATTATTTATTCATCCTGATATATTTCAACTCAAATATTAATATAAAATATTATTTAATAAGTTCAGAAAAATTAACATAGATAAATTTAAAATAAAAATATTATTTTCATTTATTTTTAAAATTTGAAAATTAAAATGTATTCAAAATTTAGGAAAAATGGACAAATTTTAATTTCAGCTCCTGAAATCATATCTAAACTCGTATTCAATCATTTAAAACATATATAATTTGAACACTAAACAAAATAACATCACCAAAATTTCAGCTTAGAGTTAAAATTCATAAAATCTAGGTATCTAAATGTGTGATACTCACTGTCCAATAAGTGAAGAACCTTGGATAGTTGTCTCCATACAGTTGGGGACTCACCTGAAGCAAGATCAAGAAAAGGAAAACCATGGATTCCTGTTACTTACTAGCCTAAAGTAATTACAGTAAAAAAGCATGCATTTGCTATAATTATTATTCAAGAAAAGAAAGAAGATTGAAAAATAGTGCATGAGAAGAAGTAAGATATTTGGTGATGATAGCGATAATTTAAGAGAGTGGGGACATACCTGCCAACCAGCTTCTATGGTGTTCAGATCTTTACCAAAGGACCCAGCAATAACCCACATTTGTGATAAGCTGAATTCAAATTCATCACTCACACTTGGTGCCCACACGTTTATGCTTGCCCTTGCTCCATAGTATTGTTCACCATTTACAAAAACAACAGCATGCTGCAATTCAAAAATCAAGGTTCATGTCGATGAACAAGTGCTTCAAACAAAAGGGCATTTTTTTTAGTTAATTTCGGTTGAGAAAGGTAAATTCTTGGTATCCAATAACCAAGAAAGAAACAAGGAGAGGCTCTTCTTCAAAGTCATGATTTTGATTTTACTTTTTGGTGCAAGCAAGAGGCAAACTTTTACTAGTGGTGTCCATTCACTGTCTGTTCTCTGCTGTTTTTGGAACTCATGTTCAAACTGTAGACAAATACGGAAAAGCAGTGTCTCTCTTTTTCTTTATGAGGTGGAAAATAGCGGGAAATGAAAGAACCCTATTCATCAATGAATGCACTCTGAAACAGGATATGAAAAAGAAGAAAAAAAAGATTCCCTTTTGAAAGTAAAAGACTGCATTTTGTCTAATTAGGATTAGAGATTCATTTCATATACATGATTTGCATAAACTTTTATTACAGAAACTATTTGGATAAAGGTTTGGTTTTTACGAGAGATAAACAGGAACAGTGGAAAAACTACTGTGTCAAACGTTGTTGGTTAGTGGAAATGTCAGTGTTTTTTTGGTCAAATCACAAACCTCATGACCACTGCCAGATGAGTCTCTCCGTACAGTTCTTGGTTTTCTTCCAAATCTTCGGATAGAACTTGCTCTCAGAATATCCTCCTCTGTTGTTCTTCTGATTGGTACAGTTCCTTCTGGGCATGTTTCACCAGAATCACTCCACACCTGAAAGCTCTCATTTTCCCTATCTACTTTGGTCTGGTTTTTTCCCCTTGGCCTCTCTGGTGGATCCTGCAAAATTCAATGTCTAAAACTTCAAACTTTCAATCATTTAAACCATGCTTTGTTCAAAGTGGTATTGAATTCAAGAACATGCAGTTGAATTAATCAGAGTTAATTGTTGTTATGTACAAAACAATCCAATTGAGAAATTACCAATGCTGTGTGATTTCTAAGCATAGGATGGTCAAAAGCTGGTTGCAGGTGAGATAACACACAATCAATCAAATCACCATCTGGACTCTGCAACAAAATAACAAAATCAAAACCCCAAAAACATCATGTTAAACCAGAGAATCAAAAAGGAAAACAACAGTGTCTGGATCAAAAAAGGAACATGCCTGAATTGTCTTGACAGGGGGCTTGTTAATCTTGTTCAAGTGAGCCCTGACTCTTCTCAAGTTGAGGAGCTCATGGTGTGGCCTAAAAAAAGTGTGGTTACCCTGCAGAGAGTGGCACATTGCTGGGGCAATTGAAGAAACGAGGAGCAGCAAGGCAACAAAAGAAGGTATAGTTGTGAGAAGTGGAACATTTTGGGAAGTGAAAGAAGCCAATTTTGGAGAATGGTTTTGTTGTGCACATGTCTCTTCTGGGACACCATTATTGTCTGGTTGTGTGCATTGCTGTTGTTGTCTTCTTCTGTTGTTGTGAGCTGCAACAAAAAATGGATCATTGCTATGTTCTGAATATCTTTTCATTCCCATAACTACGCACAATTGTGATTGAAGAAACTTCTGAGAAGAACTCAAAGTTTGTTCACTGCCTTCTCCTTTTCAAGTTGTTTATAACTACTTCCACAGCTGGTCCTGCAGAGAGAGAGAGAGAGAAAAAGAAAGAAAGTGTAGTTTTCTGAACCAAATTTATGCCTCCATGGCCACACCATAAACATTCAGAAACCTGTTTATAATATAGATACCTATGGTGGGGTTGTACTTTCATCTTTGATCTTCTTCTCCACACCATACATGTAGAATTAGAAATAAATAAAGTACAATTTTACAATTTAGATTTACTTTGTGTTGAAGTTGAACACATGTATTTTTTTTTTACCTTCTTGACTTCAAAGTCCACCTAAGAACTGATTTTTTTGTAGTTTTGTTCTTGGTGTTCTGCAACATATTTGGTGTACAATATCATTGTAATGAAAATAAATTATGTTAAAAAAATAATGGTTCTTTATTTTCTGAAATCTAGAGTTGTGATTCATTTAACAAAATTATTATCCTCGAGTGTTGCATTGCATTCGTTTCATTTATGGGTGGATTAAAAAAATATCAAGATAAAACCATATAGTTTTAAAATGAAACCCTTTTGTAATAACAGAGTATAACGTAATTCAAAAATTAGTTTTTCTCCTTAAAATAATGTCAATGGTTTAATTTTTTTTTATTTGTGTGTATTTTAAAGAAAATAAACTCCTTTTATTGATATTCTCTTAGCTACATTATTTCTTTTAAAAAAAGTAGTAGTACTCATTGCATTAGTCTTGAAAAATTTATACATCATGTTAATCTTTGTGGAGAATTAAAACAAAACAGTCTCAATAATAAGTGAGATATTATTTTCATTTTGTAAATGAGACAGTATTATTAGAATGAATTATATATAAGTTATTATTGATTTTGAAATTTGACTTTATTACGATTTTATTATTGAAAGATATGTTAAGATATTGAAGGAGAAGATTGTAATAAATTAGTTTTTAATACGTAGAATTATTAAAATACCGAAAAAATTTTATATTTTTAAATGATTGATTTGATAGAAAAATAATATTTAATAAAAGATCAATTGAATCATTTTTAAAAATAATTAGTTGATGAAATCATTCAAAAGAATTATTAAGACACTCATTTCATTATTTTTGAAAACTAAATAAAATATTTAGTGAGTGGGTAGAGCTTTTAAATTAATTAAAAGCTCATTTTACTAGCAAAATATCTTGCTTGAGTAAAATAAGCATGTTTGATAAAAAGAAGTAATTTATAATATTTTAAAGTAAAATAATTTATATGTCTTGGTAGGATCCTTGTTTAATTTATAGCTAGAATTATTATTCTATCTTAATTGAACTTGTGAAACATATTTGTATTGATGATTTCAAGTGGAATTAAATAGTTTAGATGAAAATTTTTAAATGAATCTAATTTTTCACTTCCACAATATCATGTTTTAATTCTTTGCACATGATCCCACAATTTTTTTCTACTCGCCCTCTGAATGTGTATAAGAAATATTTTGATTTATGAATTCTTGAAATGTAAGTAATATATATATATATATATATATATATATATATATATATATATATATAATTTAAAATTTTTATACATAAATTTATAAGGAGTAGTTCGGTATTTTTATTTATTTTTTAATTAGAAATTTAGGTTCATTTTAAGTTGAGATACAGATAAAAAAAAGTATTTTATTTCAAAATAGGTATGATTTAGTAACATATTAGTTGAGAATGAAATAACATTTAAATAGTTTCTGTGCCTGTAAGTACAGAATATTTAAGTTTGACAGAATCAACTATTTAAGACAACATTAGAACTTTTTAAAGCATATTTGGGTACAACTTTTTTATGATTTTTCCTCACATGTAATAAAGGAATTCAAAGTTTTTTTTTTCATTATAAGTTTCATATAGTACTTTATCTTTCGTTTTTTATATTTGTTATTTCTTTTTTATATGGTTATTGGATCAGTGAAAAACTTGTCATGATATTGAAATATAACTCCTTAAAACAATGTTTAATTATATTTCTGAAAATTTTAGTTCAATATCTCACATCAAATTATAATATAGAGGGATATAAATCTTATATTAATAAATTAGTTTTACGATGTTGAGTTAGTTTGCACTTTTATATAAAAATTTATCCTAATTGTTTCACTTGTTATTGAATATATTTTTATTGATATGATCCATGTTTTTTAACATCAAAGTGTGTTATATATTCCATTATTACTAATATTCATTTCTTAATAACAATCACTCTACTCTATGTTTATACATATTTAGTTTTTAAAGTTTCACATGAAATTAAAATTTGTTTATGTTAAAAACTTTGATATAGTTTAGTTTTTAAATTATAACATCTCATTTAATAGTATAAAATTATTAAATAAAATATCGCATACGAATAATCGTAAAGTATTGAAAATACCTAAGAAAAATACAATATTACAGTCAACCCATTAAAGATATACTGAAATATCATATTTACACATATCTAGGTGGAAAGACTAGAAATTTTTCAAAAAGATATATGATATATATCTTTATATATATATATATATATATATATATATATATATATATATATATATATATATATACACACACCACAAGTATCAGAAGGGGTCATCTAAACAAGTTCATCATCTCTCTCCTGTATTGGTCTAGCCACAAAATCTTTAACTGCTCACACCATTTAAGTGATCATTGCAAAGGAAAGAAAACACAAGAAGACAAGACACAGAGGAAAACATAAGCTAATATATATATATAAGAATTAATCATATAGAATTAAAAGATCACACAAACAATTTTGAATCATTAACATTCTAACTCATTCTAAGACTCTAAAACAACGACTCAATTATCCGAATCCATATCTTTGATATAGGATACACAAGAGGCGTACACTTGTGATGGTTTCTAGACTGAAAAATATCAGACACAAGAGGTCATCACCCAACTATACAAGGTTAATCCTTTCAACCCTATGATTGAAGAACAAGTCCATAGGTTATGACCTCTTGCCACTCTCACCACATAATTCATTCTTCTCTATATGAGTGTGAATGATTACAAGAGTTCAGGATACCTCTTACCAATCATTCTCCCATATCAAGACATACCTTTTATTAATTAACACTAAGGATTTCCCATGAAATTCCTTATTTTCAACATGCATATTCATCATAATTACAATATATTCAATTCACCTCTTAATGAATTTCATAAACATGCCTCATATCACTCATATAAGAAATAAAGTATCAACGCCCAATGCCCCAACCTAGCGCTAAGCGCCATTCTTCTCTTAAGTTTGGGCGCTCAGCGGTAAAATTGGCGCTTAGCGCCAAAGAATTAAAATACTTCTAGACTTGCAAAAGTCCCCAGCACTCAATGCTGATCTTCTTGTAATTTTCGATGCTAAGCGGTGAAAATGACGCTCAACGTCACACCAGAAAACAACACATTCACTTTTGGGTTTTTGAGCAATCTGGACATGTTTCATGACTTTATTTGGTACTCCTACTTCATACACTGGTATAAAAGGTTTTAAATTTGCAGCAAGTGGTACCAATTAGATTCATGACCCTAGTTCCAAATTCCCAATTATCCCCAAATTCAAACAATGCACATGGATTTTAATTTTGTAAAACACAGTTTAGCATATTACCAGCACAATCATCCACAAATCAGTTCAACAGAGCTATTCAAAGCATCAATCTATTACACCACCGACATCAAACATACAATTCACTCACTCTAAAAACTATTAGCTTCCCTTGCTTGAAAAGACAACTCTGCCAACACAAAAGGGTATTAAACCCTCCTTCGAACTAACAAAGTTTACAATTCAACCTAGAAATATCATAATTATGATTAGGGAGCATAATAAAAAACCACTGATCAATGAGAAATCGTAGAGAAAACTCAGATAATACATGCGGACTAGGTTTTTCCACATGCATCAAATTAAAACCAAACGAGAGAAAAGGGGTAGAAAGTCAACTTACTCGGTTTGAGGAATTGATCGGACAAGTTTAGAAAGCTCGTATCAAGGGTCACCTTAGCGGTCTCTGATCTTCAAACAAATGAGTATGGAAGTGAGAATTCTAGAGAGATGGAGAGAGCTCTAGAGTTAGAGTTTTTAGAGAGATGAAATGTTTATAACTAATGAAACTCGTTTATAAAATTTCTATTTGTACTTTTTGTTTTTAATATTAAAATAATCGAGTATAATTATTTTAAGCACTATCAATTCTAAATTACTATTTTCAAGGTTCTCACACAAACTTTAAAAATGAATAAATATAGTACTCCTAATCTAATTATGTTACATTTTTTGACTTGTCAAACGATGTTTTAGACGGACGTCTAAACTATTTACACGGTTTAATATATTCTAACTCAAATGTGAATATGAAACGTTACACGTAAAAGAAATTTAACTTTTGTGAATTAAAAAAATTATACTCATTATTTTTATAATTTAATGATCAAAATATATCAAAACTTGATATATATATATATATATATATATATATATATATATATATATATATATATATATATATATATATATAAATTCTACCTCTAAATAAAGTACTAAACACATATCTAACTTACTTTTAATCATATTTTACTAAACTACTTTACTAAATGAATAAGAGTTTCATTTGGTTGATACTAAGTAAACACAATAAATTGAATATAAAGATGTAGTAGTAATGTAGATGGAGCGTAGTAGAGTGGAATTAGGAATTAATGAGTGTGCAAAGGTTGGTGAATACATTATATGAACATAAATATTTTTGTTAGAGATGATATGCATTTTATGGTCCATAAATTGAAGCAATTGTTGTGTGAGTGGTGATGGTATTCGGAGTTGCGGAATGTTGTCTACGTCTGGCCTGCGTTTATCAGCTTTTACTTTTGTTCTGCTCTTATTATTAATTGCATTATACGGTCCAAGAAATATTTTCAATAATAAAGATTGCCAAAATATGTTATGGGCCATGCCTAATAATTATTATATCCACTATGCCATCATCATCATCACTAAATTTTCACATCACAAATTCTTACTACCCCTCCACCCCAATAAATTAATTCATTAATAAATGTTGCCACTAGGTTGGATTTTTTGTGTGTTTGAGAGTTGGAGAACACTTAATATTTTGGAATATAATTGTTAAAATATTTATGACTTTTATCACTATACCTTTTAAACGACATATATCTATATAGGTTACGGGAGATAAATACTTATAAATTATTATTGATTTTCAAACAATAAAAGATTTTAAATATATTAAAACAAGTTTTCTGATTAAAACTAAGGGGTTCAAATAATTTAAGCGTTTATCTACTACCTTGATTATGATTAAAAAATTACTTTATTTTTTTATAAAATTCATTTTGTAGGTTTAAAATGATTTTCTTAGCCAATAAAAAAGACTTAATTGGCTGAGTACTTAAATTTATGCTTAATTAAAACTTGTAAAAACTCATTATGTTTAAATTCAATTGACCAACAAATCAGATGTTTATTACTGCAGGACTACACATTTTAGTCGATTGAACATATTAATTTGTTCATATAGTATGATTCAACATATTGAAAAATAAAATTAACTGAATGATATTCTAAGAAATTCTGTAGAAAAGCACAAATCACCAAACTCACTCAAACATCATGCTTCATCATACAAGATTGATTCCAATTGATATATCAAACTTAATTGTACCACTAGATTACATTAAAACACACAAAATCCTTATAAAGATTGATTAAACGAGTTTTCTTGAGATTTAAAAGAAGAACAAGATAAGTAGGAGAGAATCACACACCAATATTTATACTGGTTCACTCAATTCTTAGCTACATCCAATTTATCAAGACAACCTGAGTCTGGTAATGCACTATATCAAAAGAATTATGCAATCCCTTAAATATTACACTTTTGAATATAACAAAAACACCAAGATTCTTGAATCCCACAAGAATCTCAACCATTGCACAACGAGATCCCACTTGTAGACCTAGAATCACACTAGGAAACACCCAGAAGCAAAGGAACAACCAAACCTTGGTGGTGGCTCTCCCTAGCCAACCAAAATATATCCTTTAAGCTTCAAAACCAAGTAAATCTTGCTCCAAGAATCAAAGATCTTCACTCACGAGTTGTGTAACGTCCTTGCCAGAAATTACTATTTTTAAATAAATATGAAATAAAATGATGATAAAACCTCATTGAAATTTAATTATTTTCCCAAAACACGGGAAAATTTAAAATCCAAATTAAACGTGCCAATAATAAATAAACTGCAGCGTTCAATAATTAAAAATATAATTGTTTCTCGAACCATTACAAAATAGTTCATATTAAAACTAGTAAACAACCCCATAGTGATCCCCACTCCGTCTCTATGCATCCTCATGCCCACCTGCACCAACCTCTGCTCCCAGGTAACAAGTTACATGATCATCGCCAAACACACACAGATAGGGTGAGCTCAAATAAAACAAATAAACACAACATAATTAAATTAAAGTTTAATATCAAAAGTCTAACACATGTTAGCATTTTTTTTTCTTAGTTCCTTAGCTTTCAACCCTTAATTTGGACGTCCATTATTTCTACCCTCTTTGATGACTTCACTGATCAATCTTTGCTGCACGAGTGTCTACTCGCCCCTCCGACCACAAGCCACCACCTGATAGTCCACACGTGGAAATAAATTTGCCACAGCCTCTCACCGTGACACCAAGTGGAGTTTCCCAAAACGAACAGAAGTTCGTAGTTGTTCCTAGACTACCAAAACTCTACCAGATGCACTGCAGAAGGCAATCATCCGAAACCTCGTCACACGAGCCACGATCTCGCACACTCCACTGGACTTCCTAAACCACCAGGCTACAACCTAGAGTGGCCACGTGTTACCCCAATACAAGATACACTCGTAACTGGGCTCCCAGCCAAAGCATTGTATCATGAACGTCATCTAAAGTTGTGTAGAAATCTTCCTCGTGCACCAACTTTGCACCAAAATCGCCTAGCGCGCCTCTCGCGTCGCTAGGCGGAACCTGGTTCCAGACTGCCTGACGAGACCCCTTACGTTGCCAGTTGCCAGGTACCAACTCTCGAGTTTTGTCTCCAAGTTCTTTTTGTGGCCTATCACCTGGCGAGTCCACTTGAACCGTCAGGCGCCACACCAGTAGTATGACACTACTAATTTAAGGTTCCAAAACGATGTTTATATAATAGTTAACCAAACAAGTTCTCATTCAATCCAAAAACATCATCTTCGTAAACAAACAAAAATCCTGATTCAATTATAATGTATTACTTTTACAAAATGTGCTTTGTATAATCATCACCCCACTAGCCAAAGACATACGTGTGTGTGTATATATATATATATATATATATATATATATATATATATATATATATATATATATATATATAATAAAAAAATAAATATATATCTATATATTATTTATTTATATATAAATATA
>Ga0214544_1000570_pt1 | contig 69224 bp, 70 predicted proteins | sample CNSS3metaG_FD_160074 | JGI IMG/M metagenome (GOLD analysis project Ga0214544, IMG submission 160074) | Root nodule microbial communities from cowpea collected in UCLA plant growth center, Los Angeles, California, USA - CNSS3 | ecosystem: Host-associated > Plants > Roots > Nodule | place: USA... | reverse complement strand
CTTCAACAAACTCAAACAGTTCCGCGGCATCGCAACCAGATACGACAAAGACCCGCGCAACTTTCTCGCTGCCATTAAGTTGGCCGCGACACGCATCTGGATCAGGTCGTTATGAGTCTATGCCCTAAAGCACCATGACAACTTTCGCACGATAGGGGTTAATATAGGCGGGTTTCCACACTCGTGAAGAACTCCGGAGACACCGGTGTTGACCGCATTGCAGACCGCGCACGTCCATCATGATGAGGTCCGGGCCGCGGCAGGCCTGTGCTGGCGACCGCCGTCGAAAGGAAGCTGTCATCTGTTGGCCGGCCGGGTGCGCCCAAACGGCGACCCGAGGAGCTCCAGCAACCTGTATCCGACTTTCCAGCGTCCGAAGCCGCTTGCGATGTTGATGTGCCCGGCTTCGCCAAGATCTATGAGCGCACTGCCCCAGCAGCGGGCCGTGAGACGCAATCTTTCCACCGACATGTAGGGATCGTTGAGACTTCCAACGACGAGGCTCGGAAACGGCAGCCGTGACCGCGGCATGCGGCCGAAGTTGATTACGCAGGGATGCAGCTTCTCGGTCGATTCGAGGTCACATGGCGCGACCAGGAGCGCCCCGCGAACCCGAGATGCAAGGCGGTGGTTCGCAAGGTTTGCTGCGAGCACACAGCCGAGACTGTGAGCGACAAGGCTGACATCGCCGGGGGAGGCTTCGATCGCGCTTTCGAGGCGTCCCAGCCAGCTATCAAGATCGGGACATGTCCAGTTGTCCTGCTCGACGACACGGCTGTCCGACTGGTCGCGCGCCCAATGACGCTGCCAATGGTCCTCCGGCGATCCATTCAGCCCCGGAAGAATGAGCGTTTCGGTATCGGGAACCAATTCTCTCATGCGAGATCTCCTTCGAGTGGGCGGCCGAACCGGCGGCACACACCTGCTGACGCGTGACAAGTTTCACGTGAGGTCTTCGTTAGCATTTCCTCATCTGCCGGGGTCGTTTCGCTAAGCGACAGCATCAGCCGGTTCGCCCGGTTTAAGAACGCTGCAGCGTGAACCGCAATTTCATGGTCCTCCAGGCCGGCAGCACCGAGCCGGTCGAAATGGGCTTGGTCGAAAGTCGAAGGCGTTGCTGCAAGCGCCGCCGATGCCGCGACTATCGCATTCCAGCGCTCGCCGCCGCACACTCGAGGACCGGGGCGCCGCTGACGTGGCGCGCTGCGGTAACGCACTGCCTCCTTGAGCCCGCCTCGACCGACGAACTGGTGGGCAAATCGTCTCGTGGTCCAGCCCCAATACGTTGACGCAGAAATGGTTGAATCGTTTAACGTCAAGTCATGTCGAGGAGGAAAGATGGAGAGAAGCGAGCATGCGCGGCGGCTTAACGGCAAGGGCCGTTCCAAAGTAACAATCGCTCGGTGCGAATTTCGCCATCCCCACCGTGCTGATGCTGACGCCGCCACCAAGCGTCCGCAATGCCGGGTGATCCGTGCACCGAACTGGCCCGAAATCTCACTCACTCCTCTGTTCAGGATTTCTACCTTTCGCTGCATTGCTAGCAGCCCGCTCATCCATTGGCATAGACATCTATGCTATAGAAATTATGGCTAATGAATGCCTCAACAGGCGCATCAAAGCTGCCGCTCACGCGAAAGGAGATCGGAATGCTGAGAGTAACGGTGTCCTCGCAAAGGCATCTCACGCCATGCATCCCGCCAGCACCGCACGCCATCATTGGCGGCTGTTCACCGGAGCCACAATTGCCCGCCTGCTCGCACTCAGGTGATACTGGCCTCTCGAAGTCGTTGTCTTCGAACCCCGGGCACGCCTCGGTGCCGGCCTTGCTTGCGACACGGATGATCCGTCGCTCCGGCTTAACGTCGCAGCCCACCGGATGGGCGCGAAACCGGGAGACCCGCAAAGCTTTGCCCGCTAGCTCCAAAGACCGCGCTTTCACTCCTGACACTAGGTTGTTTGATCCCAGGCTCACATGACGACGCTGAGGTCAAGGGGTGTGTTTATGGCGGCATCGTGTTGCTCCAAATTGGCGGCAGAATCCAGAGCTGAGCCCGATTGCGTGACACGGCTCGGTCAATCGAGCCTGGTCAAACTCACATACGGTCGCCGCTTGGGGCGGCTGCACCAATATCCCGCTTGCGGCGGCAGGGCCCAGAAGGGCGAAACCCGTCTTTGATACGGCGTTCCAGCCAGCTGGGATCTCGGTTCGCCTTCTGGATCCGCCGAGGCTGATCAGGCCTCGAGGGATGAGTGTGTCGGTCTCGTCAGACAGCCTTCATAACGGAACCCTCGATGACGACGCCTGCGGTCACGTATTTCCACAGCGCCACAAGCAGCTTCCTTGCAAGGGCGACGATGGCCGTCTTTTTGAGGCGCCCCTGATTGCGTATCACGCGTTCGTGGAACCAGCGGGTAAGCGCCGAACCCGGTTGATTGCGCAGCCACAGCCATGCCAACTCGATCATCGTCGTTCGCAGCCGGGGGTTGCCGGCCTTCGAGACGCCTTGCTCATGCTGGACCGATCCGCTCTGCCAAGGTGTCGGCGCGAGCCCGGCATAGGCAGCGACCTGCCGGCGATTATCGAAGTGTCGGAACAGGCCTTCCGCGTAGAGGATGGCCGCACACTCGGGGCCGATACCCTTGAGATCGAGCAATGTCGCTGCCGGAGTCTCGGCGACTTCGATTGCCAGCAGAGCGTCGCGTTCGGCCTGCACCTCTTTGATCTGGGCTATCACCAGTTCGAGGCGGTCGAGCTCGCGACGGATCTGCCCCTTCAGATGCTCAGGCAGCGCGCGACCGTCGCCGGTCCTCAGTTCCTCAAGCCGATGCCGCCGGTCACGCCGCAGCGGCTCGTAGCCGGTGATGCCCTGGGCAAATAGTAGGCCCTTGATGCGGTTGACATGGCAGGTCCGCTCACGAACCAGAACCTTGCGTTCACGGCCGACGCGCCGATGGTCCTCCTCCTTGACGCTCGGTACCCTAACCATCGCGCACACGCGCGGCTCGCCCCGTTTGTAGGCGAGCAGCGCACGCACCAACGCCTCACCATCGATCTTGTCGGTCTTGGCACGACGCCGTCGGCGCGACGTGGCAATCGAGGCAGCGTCGACGACATGGGTTTCGATCCCCTCGGCCTCCAGGATTCGATGGATCCAGAAGCCGTCGAGACCCGCCTCCTGAATGACCACAAGCGCAAAGTGCCGGCCGGTGCGCACCTGTGCCTTGTCCTGAAGCTGGGCAAAGCGTGCCAGCAGTCCGGTGATATCGCCGCCGCGTACCGCATGTTTCGACATCTTCTCCCCACTGCCCGGCGACAGCGACGTGATCAACCAGATCGATTTACTGAGTTCCAAAGAAACGAAGATCGCGCCAAGATCGGTGCGGATAGCGGCAGGCGCCGCAGATCGATCGGCTACAACATGCATGATTGGCCTCCACAGAGTTGTTGGTCAGCAACCCGACTCTGCCAGAGCGTAGGTCGCTATCTACCACCCGTCATGGGATCTTTGATGGTGCAGTGTCATCGCCGGCTTGGAGAGAGGCACTATGGGACAGGTTCTACACGGCAGCGCCACGACGACAGAGGCAATCCGTCGAGCAATAAAAAATAGTCAAGAGAGCCTGAGGGCGCTTTCGAAGCGCTACGGGATCAATCCGAAGACGGTGGCGAAGTGGAAGAAACGCAGCTCCGTTGCCGATCATCCGACCGGTCCGCAGAAGCCGCGCTCGACGGTCCTGTCGCCGGAGGAAGAAGCGGTCATCGTGGCCTTTCGCAAGCACGCGCTCTTGCCGCTCGACGATTGCCTCTATGCACTGCAGCCGACCATTCCGCACCTGACGCGCTCGTCGCTGCACCGCTGCCTGCAGCGCCATGGGATCAGCCGCTTGCCGGATGTTGAGGGCGACAAGCCGGCAAAAAAGAAGTTCAAATCCTACCCGATCGGCTATTTCCACATCGACATTGCCGAAGTCCAGACCGCCGAGGGCAAGCTTTATCTCTTCGTGGCGATCGACCGGACATCGAAGCTTGCCTATGTCGAGTTGCATGCGAAGGCCGGCAAAATGGCTGCGGCGCAGTTCCTGCGCAACCTAATCGCCGCCGTTCCCTATGCCATCCACACGGTGCTGACGGACAATGGCGTCCAATTCACCAATCGAGCCTGTGACACATACGCCTTCCATCACATCTTCGATCGGGTCTGCGATGAGAACGGCATCGAACATCGTCTTACCAAGGTGAAGCATCCCTGGACGAACGGCCAAGTCGAGCGGATGAACCGCACGATCAAGGACGCCACCGTCAAGCGCTTTCATTACGACGATCACGCTCAGTTGCGCCGGCACCTCGACGACTTCATCGCCGCCTATAATTTCGGCCGCAGATTGAAGACCCTCAAAGGCCTCACGCCCTATGAGTTCATCTGCAAGGCCAGGACAAAGGAGCCGGAACGATTCAGGCTAAACCCAATCCAGCAAATGCCGGGACTGAACAACTAGTGCGCTTTGCCAGCGGCGAGGTGACGAAAAATGGCCTGCCCTGGCAGAGCGCCTTCGACGCGTTAGGTATCAGGAGCAGGCCATCTGGCAAGCCAGCCTTGCCGCTTAAGGAGCAAAGACGTTTACTCCGTCACCTGCGTCGAAGGTTCGAAATCCATCGCTTCCAAATGCCGCCGCAGGTCTCAGAACTCGTCGATCGCGAGAGAGGCGGGTCGCCTCCATTTTTCTGCGGGAACAATCGTTCCGTTACACGCGACCGCCAGGACATCATCCTCGACATCGCAGCACGGCCGCACTACACCCGTGGAGCAACAGCACGCAATGCCTGATCGACCGGACCGGACACGACAATGCGATCGGCCATCAACCCTGTCCTCTCGGAAACTGGAGCGCCTCGGCCTGGTCGCAAAGGATCATCACGGTCTCCAGGCGCGAAGTTCTACAGCCACTTTCCGATCAATATGGCTACTTCAGCATGCTGCCGACCAGCCCGACGGAGAGCGAGGCACCCTATGTGCTCGACGGTCTGTTCGCCCACGACACGATCCTTGATATCGAGAAGCTCTTCAGCGATACGGGCGGGCGCCAGCGATCACGTTTCGCGCTGTTCACTCTGATCGGCAAGCGCTTCGCGCCGCGCTACGTAGGACCGAAGATTCCATAGGTTCGAGATGGTTGGCCAATGCCTACCCAGCATTGGCCAACCATCTCGACGCGCCGATCAATACCGCCCTCATTCTCGAGCATTGGGCCGATCTGCTGCATCTGGCGGCGTCGATCACGACCCGCTCCGATGTCCCCTCGACGATCCTCAAACAGCTCGCGGTCTCATCCAAGGCCAGCCAGTTGGCCAAGGCACTCCGCAAGCTCGGCCGGGCTCAACAAAGGCGAGGCGGCCCACAAACTCAAGTGCCGAAGTTTTGCGCGCCGAAGGAAAGGCGGCAATCGTCGGCATAGCCGCCGATCCGTTCGATGAAGACCCTGGGACGCTCCGGTTTCGCCCGGGCGATGACGTCGGTGACGTGGGCCATGGCCTGATGGCGGAATTCGATGATTTCTTCCGCACGGGTCTCGCGCCCCATGATCTTGCCAAGCAGACGGATGGTCGGCTCCGTGTTCTTCAGCGGAGAGTGGCGGAAGTAGATATAGAGGACGGAATCTTCAATTCCGCCAACTTCTCGATGTACTTGGCATCCTCGTTGGCTCGGATCGCCTCGAGGTTGAGCAGAACCACGGCGGGCTTCTGGACGATCGTCGATTCGATGTCGATCAGGCCCTTTTCCTTGCCCGCGAAGGCCGGAAGCTGCGCCAATTCCGGATAGGCTTCGAGATACTGCTGATGGGTGGCGGGATCGGCCTCGATCAGATCGTTGCGCCAGGCGACCATGCGAGCAAACGGGGCCTGCGGCTCGAGCGAAGCAATGAGATAAAGCTGCCGCCTCTTCCCGAGAAGAATGCCCTTGACGGCGCGTTAACGGTCACTTGCCGGCCTGCAATGTCGCTGACTGTGATCGGTGCTTGCGTCGCTGCAGGCTGTTCGCTGGCGAAGGCCGTTGCCAGATCCAGGATGATAGAGACAAGAGATGTCAACATGGCACGCGCCAAGAGACAATGTTTCAACACGATATTTCTTCTTTACCAAAATGATTGGCGCGCCTTCAGCCACAGGCCGAGCGCCACGAGAAAAGACAGGCCGTAGAGGCCCGTGACGAGCGGGAAAGCTGCCTCGAGCCCAAACCGTTGCGTGGCGGCGACTCCTGCAATGATCCCGACGACCGAAGCGCCCTGCTGGCAGGTCTGCGCAAGCCCCAGGACCGATCCCTGCCTTTCGCTTCGCGTCGCGGCCGAGACGAGCGACAGGAGAACCGGTGTCGTTCCTCCAAGCAGCGCGCCCCAGGTAAAATAGAGCGCCGCGAACAGCCCTATCGCACGGGTCGAGCCAGCGAGCCCGGTGGCGACGAAGCATCCGCCAGCGATCAGCACGTTCCATCCGAGCACAAAAGACGGCGCTCGCCCTTCGAAGGTCCGGGCCCACACCGGCGCTGCGACCACAAAGCCGAGCGCAAGAAGGCCATAGCTCAAACCCGTGATCCAATGCTGAGAGCCGTAGACCTCCGACATATAGAGGGAAAAGGGCACCTGCAGCACCATCCTGCTCGCAAGCAGCAATCCCATCAGCGCAAGTAGTCCGAACACGGACACCCCCGTGGAAGGCGCGCAAGAGACTGTTGTTGCTTTCGCGGTTTTCGTGAGTCCCGCTCCTCTTGGTGGAACCGGCAGGCTTGTCCAGGCGACAGCGGCACAGAATGCGCAGGTCACGCCGGCGGTGAGGTTGACGGCGGCAAAAGGCAAGGCGTCGAGGATGAGCCCGCCGAGGAAAGCGCCGCTGAGCGAGCCGACATTCGTCGCCACCTGCAGCCAGGCGAAGAGGCGGGCGCGATCGCGCCCGCCGGTGACCTCAACGCCGTAGGCCTGGGCCGGAGCGATATAGCCAGCGCAGGCCCCCTGCAGAAAGCGCAACGCCAGAATGGTCCAGACGTCCCCGGCAAAGGCGACGAGCAGTTGCGTTACCGCCAGGCCGGTCAGCGCTCGAACCATCATCAGGCGATTGCCGTAGCGGTCGCCCATACGTCCCCAAAAGGCACTCGTCAGCGACACGCCGAGCATCGGGCAGACGTAGACGCCGATACCCGCGAGGCCGAAGACGCTGTCCGAGGGGCTCAATGCCTTGATCTGGATCGGCCAGAAGGGACCGTTCATCTCCATGGCGCCCATGGAGATGAATTGAAGTCCGAACAGCAGCGCGAAGACGGGTCCGAAACCGCGCAGGACCGCGACTGTACTGGTCATGCCGCACTCGCCAACGGATTGGGCAATTGGTGCTCGATGCGGTAGTCGCGATAGCGCTCGAGATGCATCCGCAGGACCGAGCGTGCCGGCCAGGGCCGTTCGAGGAAGGCCTGGCGTTCCTCGAGCCAGAACGCATCCGAGAGCATGCGTGGCCGCAACGTCTCGAACGCCTCTTCCGTTTCTTCCCTGAGGACGCGCCAAAGGCTGTCACCCGCAACCGAATATTGCTCGGTCAGGCAAAGGGCGATCTCGTGAAGATGGCAGACAAAGCACGCATTGATGAGGAAAGAGCGCACGAGGCTGATATCGTCGTCGAAGGTGGTTGGCAGGATGCCCTCTCGACTGAACGGCTGCAGCTCATAACCGCGTTCCGTGAAGAGCGGTGCAAAACTGCGGCCGTCACCGAAATCGCGGATCAAGAGCTTCCGTGGCAGGCCGCGATCATCGAAAAGAATCGTGCTGTTTTGTTGATGCGCCTCGAATGCAATGCCGTAGAGGAGATACATGGCCAGAGTCGGTCGGACAACGGTGCGAGCATAGAGCCGGAAGAACGCAGCGATCGCCACTTCGCTCTCGTTGCCGCTTTTTCCGATGAGTTCGCAGATCAGTGGCCGGCCGTCGACAGGGCCAGCGGTCAGAAGCGCGGCGACGGTTACCGGCAGCAGGCCATCTCGACGGGCAAGAGCATCGGCGTTGCGATAGACCACCGAAAGAAAGCGGCCGAGATGCTCGTCGCCGGTTTCGGGATGATGCAGAATCGCCCCAAGCTCTTCAGTAAGGATCTCCAGCCTGCACATGAGGTCATCCTCCTCCGACACAATGTCGGAAATCAGCGTGCTGAGGCGCGGTCCCATATGGATCGACTTCGCCTGCAGCGTGCGCTGCTCGCTCGTCATCCAGATCGCAACCGGCAGTTTGATGAAGGGTCTCGGCGCCTCGGTCTTCGGCAGCATCGTGCGAAACGACATGGACGGCAACGTCACGATCTCCGGGCCGTCCGGATCGAAAATGCCGGCTTCGATCTCTGCCGCGAATTCGCGGCGCACGAAATGCTCCAGATGCCAGGCGTGGACGGGCAGAGGCAGCCAGTCCTCGGGCGACTGGCCCCGCGCTTTCAGGCCCTCCGCCCAATCGCGCGAGAGGTCCGGGAAGTTCTCAGCGAACCATTCCGAATAGCTTCCGACATGCGGCATCTTCTCGACGTAGGCCCAGCTGCTGCGGAGCGCCGCAATGCGCAGGGGCACGCGCGCGCCGAACTCGGGGGACAGTGCGGCGACCTCCTCCGCCGCCAGGCCGGGCTTGGCCTTCCAGGTCGGATAGAACGGGTGGCCTTCGAGCGCGCCCCATTGGTCGATGGTCATCGCGGCCAAATGCGTCGGCAAGCTTCTTTCGAGATAGGCAAGGAAGCCGGGCGCACCGGCTTCGGCGATTTCCTGGCGCAGCCTGGCGCTCCAGCGCCCGCGCTCGCGGCGCGCCAGCATGTCGTTGCGCATGCTGTTGTCCACGTCGCGCAGCAGATGCTCCAGTCCGTCAGAAGCGGGCGTGATCGCGAGAGAGGGGGCAACCTCCCGCATCAGGGCGGCCGGATCATCGATCCGCTGCCGTGCCCCGGTGCCGTCCAGCACTTCGATCTGTCCGCGGTTCCGCAAGGTTCCGGCGGGCGCGAGGCTGAGATCGGTGAAGTGCAGCATGCGCCGCGAGGGCCAGAGGGGGAACCAGGCCTGGCGGCCGTCGCGTGCCCACAGCAAGGCGTTCGGCGCGAGCAGGCGCTCGGCGAACAGGCAGCGCACCAGCCGGTTGATCGCGTTGCGCGATGCCTGCGTCAAAAGCGCAAGATCCTCGTTCTCGACGGGATTCGTCACGGAAGGCGTCTTCTCGTCCATCAGGCGGCCTCCGGCCAGTCGGCTGGGACATAGTCTGGTGTACCCGCAGCCAATTGGCCGTGGTAATCGCACGCCCAGCGATAGGTCTTGGCGATCGCCGGTACCGCCACCTCGAGCCGTTCCGCCATCGTGACGAGCAGCGCCTGTCCGAAAGCGATATCCTCATGGAAGGCGCGGCTTCCGCGATCGATGACGAGCCCCGGGCCATGTGGATTGGGAACGAGGGGGGCAGGAATGCCCGCATAGGCGCGATTTGTGCGTAGAAGCGTGTACATGGTTCGGTCATCCCCAATCTGGTCGCCATAGGCCTCGATCAGTTCCTGCTGAAGCGGCTTCACTGAGCTGAGATCAATGCCGAGACGTGCCTCGCTCGCCCGGCGGATCGCTTGGTTTTCCGCATCGCAAGCTTCCAGGAGCTCGGCGCCTGCTTGTGGGCAGTCGCTCCACCAGCACAGGGGTTCGTCGAACGGTCTTTTTTCCCACGGTGCGCCGGGGCCGATGAGCGCGTAGAGCGCGGCCGGGTGCATCAGCGCGTTGCCCGGCGTCAGCGTGATTTCGAGATAGTCCTTGAGCAGGTTGACGGGCGCCTCGTAGATGCGATTCAACATCGCCATCAGTGCGGCGGCGCTCGCAGCGCTTTCCCGGCGATGCAGGGCAACGAAGAGTTCTGCCTTGGCGCCGCCCATCCGCACGCGCTGGCCTGCAATCAGATCATAGGCGATATGGGGCACGTCCTTCATGCCCCAGATCACCACATTGTCACGCCCCGAAAGCACCTTTGCCGCGAGCCAGTCGAAGCCGCAAAAGCCGGGAATCGCGCCGATATAGACGCTCTTATCCGTCGGCAAATACGGCGCTAGACGATGCAAGAGCGCGGATCTTGCCTGGGCGGGTTGCGTAATGAGGACCATGTCAGCGTTGTCGAGCGCTGCGCTCGGGTCGGTTCCGACGTAGTCGGGCCCGGCACTCAGGGTGCGACCGTCTCGCGTCTCCGCTTGCCAGAGATCGTCCCCGCTCGCCCATCGCGCGGCGACGGTGGCGGACGTGGTCAGGACCGAAACCTCGATGCCCGGGTTCTGCTTGAAAAGGACCGCATTCAAATGTCCGGTGCGGCCCGCACCGCAAATGGTTACCTTCATGCTGCCTGCGCCTTTCCAAGAAGCCAGCCATCCAACTGGGCAGCGATTGCCGGGTCGAGCAGGCGGCGCTTCGCCATCCATTCCTCATCGAAAATAGTGCCAAGATATTTCTCGCCGCCATCGGCGACCGTCGTGACGACTGTGCCGGTGAGCTTGCCGGCGACAATGAACTCCAGCGCCTTGTAGATGGCGCCGCCGGTCGAGCCGCCGACGAGCAGTCCCTTGCGCCGGGCGATGTACCGCGCCGTCTCGAAGGCTTGCGTATCGGTCACCTGCACGCCTTCGTCGATGCAGCCATAGTCGAGCACCTTGCCAACCTCATCGCCGGCGGGCGTGCCCGTTCCTGACTGGAAATAGGGGTGCCCCGGCTTGCCGAAGACGATCGAGCCGGCCGGCTCCACGGCAATAGTGCGTACCGCCGGATTGTTACGCTTCAGACGCTGGGAGATTCCGGTCATCGAGCCGCCGGTCCCGACGCAGCCGACAAAGGCGTCGATGCCATCGGGAAGCTGGGCAACCAGTTCGTCCACGAGGCCGGTATAGCCTTCCGGATTTGCCGGGTTGTCGGACTGGTTCATGAACAGCGCGCCCGGAAGCTGCGCGCCGAGTTGCGCTGCGAGGCGCTGGCGCTCGACGACGGCGACCTCGTCTTCGCGAAAGTCGCCTTCGACATAGCGGATCTCAGCCCCTAGCGCCCGCATCATGCGGATCTTGTCGGGCGCTGCATGGTGGTCCACCACGGCAATGAAGCGCAGCCCGAATTCCAGCGCTGCGAGCGCCAGCCCCGTGCCAGTATTTCCCGACGATGATTCAACGATCGTGCCGCCCGGAGCGAGGCGCCCATCCTCAAGGGCCGCAATCACCATGCTGCGAGCCATACGATCCTTCATCGAGCCGCCGGGATTGTTCTTCTCGATCTTCAGAACCAAGGTGGCGTTGCGGCCCGGCACGTCGATCGACATGACCGGCGTCTGGCCGATCAATTGTGTTACGGTCGTGTGCAGCATCTAAACCTCTCCAATTGTATCGGGAACGAGAACGGGATGCCCTTCCGCGTCATTCAGGACGCAAAGGCGGGCGGGCATCGGGTGGCGATGGAATTCGTTTTCCAGGAGATCCATCTGGTAGCCGCCGGTGTTGGCGTAGACCAGAAGGTCACCGGCATGCGGTGCGATCGGGAAGCTCAGCCATCTGTTGCTGAGAACGTCTTCGTCCAGGCAGCTGTGGCCGGCAAGATAGGCGCGGATCGGCGGCGATTGAGCGGCCGGCCTCGTGGCCGGCAAGAGAATCGGATCAACCAGGAATTCGGAGGCGAACCAGGTTTCGCAGGCGCTGAAGCTGCTACCTTCGACAAAGATGACGTGCGAATCCGGACCGAGCGCCTTCACCCGCGAGATCCGAAAGACAGTGATCGCCGCCTGGTCGGCCAGAGCGCGGCCGGGCTCCATCGCCAGCGTGAGATCCTCACGCGCCAGGTAGCCGGCTACACTTCGGCCCTGGTTCATCTCCGCCTCCAAGAGCCGGTGCAGCCAGTCGGCTGCCGAAAGAGTGCTGCCATAGGGATAGAAAGAGTCCGGTATTTTCCCGGTGCGGTAGTCCTCGGGCGCCTGCGCCGCGAGATGCGCTTCGTACCTGGCCCGGTCGACATATTGGATAGGCAGGCCACCGCCAATATCGATCATGCCCGGAAAAAATCCCATCCGCCTAGCTTCGGCAATGAGGTCGGCGGCCTCACTGAGCGCTGCCACACGGGTCTCCCGGCGATAGCCGCTGAGGTGGAAATGCAGCCCGTCGAAACGGAGCCTGCCTTCGCCGGCAAGCCGAACGAGGCAATGAACAATCGCGTCGGGAGGCATGCCGAAGCGGCTCTTGCTTTGGTCCCTCGGCCGCAAACGCAAGAGGATCGGCTGTTGGCCAGCATCTGCCGGCAGACCGTGGATGAGATCCTCCAGTTCTTCCGGCGAGTCCACCGATATCAGCGCGTTGCAATTGATCAGCGCTTGATGAAATGCGCTCGTCTTCGCCGGTCCCGTCGCCACGAGCCTGGCACCATCGGCCCCAAGCCGCCTTGCGTCGCGAAGCTCGTAGAGGCTGGAGACGTCGAGCCCGGCGCCTGCGCTGAGCGCTGCCTGCATAAGCCCGGGCGATTTGTTGGCCTTCGCCCCGTAATAGATCGCATGCTCGACGCGGCGCTCCGTCAGTACGCCCTTCAAGGCGGCAAGATTCTCCCGCAACGCATCCGGCCAGACCAGATTGAGCGGGGAGCCGTGGCGGGCGGCCCAATCGAAAAGAAGAGGACCGTATATGGTGAGAAGGTCCGCAGTCGCCGATCGCAGAATCGGTGGCAGCCCATGGCCGATCTTTTGGCAATGCAGCGTCATCACAGCGCCCCCGCGGAAAAGACCGGCGCCATGTCCATCGGAGTGGGACTGCTCAAAAGCTCAAGCGGCACATCGCATGTCGGCAAGCCGTGGGCAAAAACGTGCCGGGTTGTCTTGTAGGGAAACTTGCGGCCGCTGCGCGCCATCGCGAAGATTTCCGCCGGAGTAATGTTCCCACCCGGGCGCCAACTCTCTACCCGCTCCGAATGATAGTCGAGAAGAACCACGGGCATCCTGGTGAGCCGGAGGCGATGCGCAACCGTCAACCGGTGATAGTCGTCCATCACGAACAAGGCATCCTTCTCAGCTGTTATTGGCGCGGTCCATGAGCCTGCTTGCAGGATTTGGGCCTGCAGTGCATCGACCCTGTCAGGGTTCACCTCTTCTGTCGGGATCAATTGTGCTGCGGAGATTAGGCAATGTTTCATGCGGTCCGGCCTCACGCTCGCTCTTTCGCATCGCACATATCTTGATTATCCGCGTTCCCGTCTAGTCTCCTGCGCATTCGCTGCCTCGTCGCTCGCAAATGTGCAAGCGACAGCGGCCGGCGAGGCGCGGCGAGGATACCCACATGGGAAAATGGGGTGATGAACTAGCCGGGAAGGCCGACGGCCTAGACCGGATGGTCGGCCGCAAGGCGTGCCTTCAGGTCGTTCAGATAGCCTTCTGCATAGTGCTGCGCCATTGAAAGCGGCAGATTGATCCCGGCCGTCGCGGCCTCTTCAATCGCCTTCCTTGCGAGCCCGTTGCGAATAGCCAGCTTGACCCCGGGTCCCGAGACAAGGCCGACTGCTTGTGCTGCGACCCCTATGCCAGCTTCTATCAGCGCCTGCTTCATATTGCCTCCGGTAATGGCTGTACGGAGGAGATTTGCGGCTTGCGCCTCGCATGCAAGCGTCATCGATACGAGATCGGCCACCTGTCCGATGCCCGGAATGAAGCTGAGTACTCCCACGGCCGTTGCAGCCCAGTCAAGCACTTGAGACCCCACCCGCAGCACGGAGTCGGCTACATGCATGAGGGCTCCGCCGTTCTTTTTCGGTGCCTTAATGTCCGGCTGGTCCGCTAGGCCCATCCTCATGTCTGCGACAGCGCCCTGCGCCGCCTCAGTTTCGGGCAAATGGAACTTCGGCTGCTGAACGGTGCGGTTTGCATTGGTCATATTTGTGTGGAAACGGCCAAAGTCTTCTTTGCTGACGTTGCCGGAATCGACCGTATGTCCGCCGCCGAAGTCGAAAAACCCATGATGCGTCTCATAGCCCGTAATCGCATTGTTTAGCAGACCGAACAGAACAGGATCTGAAAGGAGCTGCGAGGCAGCTTTACGTACTTTTGGATCCAAGCTCTGGTCGTCTGCCATGCTTGCCAGCTTGTCGCGTGTGAGGTCACCGCTCCCAAAAAAGAAGTCCTGATGGCTGTTAATTGTCTCGAGCGTGTCCAGCTCGGTTTGCGTGAGGCTCATCGACGAAGAGGCCACTTGCAGGAAGTCCTCTTTGTGGACCTTATCTATATTACCACCGTACAACTTCTTCCATTCTTCCGGATGACTGACGAAGTATTGAGCCGCCGCAATGACCTGGGGTGGACATTTCCCTGTTTTCGCTTCGCCGTCGACGATCTGCTTGAAGTCGGCCAGACTCAGGTTCTTGGGAAGATATTCCGAGTACCGGTAAAGCTCCCGTAGAGCATCGTTCTTGGTCATGACCGACGGCTGGGCATTTTCGGCGCTGTCGGATGGGATGTAGTTCTGCACGTAGCTTTGCGCCTGGGTTTCCTGAAATGCGGCAACTTGTGGGTGATGCTTGGAGAACTCGGACAAGTCCTTTGCAGTGATCTTGCCTCCACAGCGACCGTCGCCCTGCGAGCCGATTGCATAAAAAAGTTCTGGATCCTTTAGCAATGCCTCGATTGCCGCTTTCAGATCCGGCGGCGTAGAGGGATCATTGGCTTTGGCCTCCAGCGACTCCCAACTGAGTGGGCACAGGTCCTTGTGACGGTTCAGCACTGCGACAATCTGCAACTCAGGCTTGGTCAGCGATCCACCGTTCCACGTAATTCTCGAGCTGGGTATGGGAGCTGGCGCGACATAATGGTCGTCGATCGGAGGAGGTGACTGCGGGCTCTGATCCATTGATTCGATCGCCGCCCTCATGTGGGGGGGCAGCAGGGCCAGTGGGTCCTTCTGCAAATCCTCTAAAGTCGACTCGGCATCCGGCGGCAGCAGGTCCTCCCGGCTGGTTAAAGGACCAATCCTATCTGCGAGCACGTTAGTGGACAGCATCGCTTCGAAGGACAATACGCTTTGCTGCCCCTGGGCTACCCGAGGCGCGAAAGCTTTGGCGAGCGACGCCTGGGCGACCTGTGCGGGATTAGAGCTGATCATTGGTGAAAGGTTGCTGGCCGACATTGTGCATCCTCAGACGTGATGTTGGAATCCCTCCACAAGGACCTTCTATGAGGCGCTTGCGCTCACGAAGTTGACAATCTTAAAGCCTCAACCATGCTTTTGATTGCTTCGCTCCATGCTAGCTACAAAGGTCAACTCCGGCACAATCGCCGGCGTATCGTTGGAGCTACCGATTCACATCATGAGCGGTTTAGCTTTCGAGAAACTGACGAGGCTCAACGAATAACAATCAAGACGTAACCGCAGTGAGGTTCTAATTCTGAAGCCCGATCGAGTGTTCAGATTTCATTTCTTGCTCAGCTCAGCCTTCCCGCCAACCTCGTCCTCTGGCGGCACATCGGAAGTATAAAAGACTTCCCGTCTCCCGCCCCGGACGACCGTCGTGGAGGAGCCCCGAAACAATACCATCACGGATTCCTTGGGGGGCGTCTCAGTGACGCGGGGCTGTGCCTGCGCGACGGCCAGGAGACCGTTGAACGTCTGCTCCACGAGCGCGATGAAGCGCGGCGGACCGGACACCAACACCAGGCCATTTCCCGGTGCGGGTCTCACCAGATAGCGCTCATCGGAGATGTCAAGCTTATCGAGGGCCACCTTCAAAGCATCAAAGCGAATTGAACTCAACACAAGCATCCGAGTTTGCGCTTCTTTTGCAGCAGACACATAGAGCACAACCCCGTCATAGTACCATTGGAGATCGTAGAGTTTGGTCAGCCGGTCGAGGAACTCGCGTGGTGGCAACTCCGGCATACGCCCGCGGATCCGCCCCTTCACCTCGGCGCTGATGTTAACACTGATTTTCAGGTTGTTGCCGAATTCCTGCAACGCGGCAGAGAGATCCTGATCTAGAACCGTATACTTATAGGAGGTCGAGGGGAGCGGCAGAGTGGCCCCGAGAGTTGTGTGGATTCCGGCGAATAGAAAAAGCCCGACACAGAGCAGTCTCTTAAACATACGCAGGGCGGTGAATGGGATGGGCGTTCTCGGCATCTCGTCCTGATAAACCAAAGCTGAAATTCTCCCATGTGGTTCAACTCGACTAATATCACTCTTAGATGGGCAAGCGACGCTGCCGTTTAGTCAGCGTGTCGTCAGCTCGCCTCGCTAAAGTTCCCCCGTCACAGAATAAAGTAATCGAGTCCTTGCATGATGCTACCTGTCACGTCAATCTCGACCACTCTTCCCAGGGTCGGGTCACCGTCATTCGGCGAGCAGGCTCAGTTTGAGCGTGCTCTAGCGCAGGCGGCTGACTCGATGAAAAACGATACTGCTTCAGCGCCAGTGAGGACGGCGCCAATTTCTCCGCCGATGGCCGTTCACCGCGCGGCGCCGACGCGTCCACTGGGAGACCGCGTGCTGCAGACGATTTCTTCGATTTGCCCGGATAATGTAGTTACTGTTGCCGGGCCCAATCATGAGGCGACCCTTGCGAACGGCGCTCTGCCGGGGCCGGCGCAGAAGCTCCCTGTCGAAGGTGGGGCGGGCACCGAAAGGTTGGGAATTCCGCAAGAGGGGCATGATTTCGAAGCGATGATTGCTGGTCTGCGGGATCTTTACAACGGCGTGACCCAAATTTCTCTTATTTCCAAGGGTATTAGCGGCATCACCTCATCCGTAAACAAACTATTGAAGGAAGGGTGAGCCGCGCGCATGATTGGCTTAGTCCATCGCGACATAACGAGCAGCTACACGTCTGGACGGCGACCGCTTCGCCTTGTCTTGCTGCCACTTCTCCTGGCTCTGACCGGTTGTAAGGTCGATCTCTATACACAGTTGCAGGAACGCGAGGCTAATGAGATGCTCGCGCTTCTGATAGAAAACGGAGTTGATGCGGTCCGGGTGGCTGGCAAGGATGGCACCAGCACAATCCAGGTCGACGAAAAGCTGCTCGCCTTCTCAATTAACCTCCTAAATGCCAAGGGGCTGCCGCGCCAATCTTTCAAGAACCTTGGCGAGATATTCCAAGGATCGGGCCTGATTGCATCGCCGACCGAGGAGCGTGCCCGTTACGTCTATGCCCTGAGCGAAGAGTTGTCGCATACGATCAGCGATATTGATGGCGTGTTCTCTGCACGTGTCCATGTGGTGCTGCCGCATAACGACCTGCTGCGAGCAGGCGACACTCCGTCCTCGGCCTCGGTTTTTATCCGCCACGACGCCAAAACGAATCTCTCAGTTCTGCTGCCCAAGATAAAGATGCTCGTCGCCGACAGCATCGAAGGCTTGTCCTACGACAAGGTAGAGGTGGTTTTGGTGCCGGTGGAAAGGTCCGCACATGAGCAACGGTCCGTACTGGCGACGAGCTTGGCCCCAGCATCTACGCCAATACCAGCGCCGCTTATCGCTACTGCGGTGGGTGTCGCCGCAGCAGTGTTCGCTGTGGCGTGTTACCTCTTAGTCAGTGTTCTTGGGCATCGACGCAGGCAATCTAGTGGCGAACCATCTAGAGTCCATGAGCGCTCCGGTGTTTCCGCTGTAGAGGCCATTCGCAAAAAGATACCGGCGCTAGGGCGTAGGTGACATTCCCAATGCTGATATCGATACAAACTACCCAACCTGATGCGTTCCAATTGCGCTCCGTTTCCCGGCGCGAGCTTGCTGCGTCGGCCCACCCGACGCGTCTTGCCGCCCGACTCGATCCGGGGTTATCGGCTGCGACAGTGGTGCAGTTGCAGAAGTGTGCAAGGCTTCAGCCACGACTGGCAGAATTGTTGCTTGACAATGACATGGATTGGAACCGAACCGGATGGGGGCCGGATCTCCTGCGCGGCCATGATCCTCGTCGCGCTGCTCTTCTTGCCGGAAGTATTTGGCATGCCCGCTCGCTGCTGAAGCTTGTTTCTCAGCCTGACCTCACCCGGCTTGTTGACTATATTGGCGCTGATGCGCACGCATTTGGCATCCGACATCTGGCGCATTCTATCACAGACGAATTGATCTCTGATCCGGAAAAACTCGCGCTGCAAATAGAACACGATGGACATGCCTGCCTTGGTGCTTGGCTCAACAAAAGGCCAGCGCTTGAGCGTAACCGCGTGCTTCTACGCTTGCCGGTCGGGACGGCCGCCGAGAATCCAGGGCCTGAGCACGATGGCGCCTCAGGCGGGTTGTTCTCGCTCGTGATAGCCCATTTCGAGATGGAGACCCCCGTTATATGACAGCCGACATTTCAGCAGCACCCGTCGCGCCGCAGATGCGCCCATTGGGGCCACTGATACCCGCGAGTGAGCTTAAGATCTGGCACAGCGCCGAAGAAGCGCTTGCCGCAGCAGAACGGCATCAGCAGCGGGTCCGTAACTGGGCACGCGCCGCTTATCAGAGGGAGCGGGCGCGCGGCTACGCCGAGGGGTTGAATACAGGCGCCGAAGAGATGTCAGGGCTGATTGCACGAGCAGTCACCGAAGTAGCGAGACGAAAGGCAGTTCTGGAAAAGCAATTGCCACAGCTCGTCATAGAGATAGTAAGCGATCTTTTAGGTGCTTTCGATCCGGGTGAGCTGTTGGTGAGGGCTGTTCGTCACGCGATTGAGCGCAGATACAACGGCGCGGAAGAAGTTTGCCTTCATGTGTGTCCCACGCAAGTCGATATGCTCGCGCACGAGTTTGCTGATTGGGACGGATGGGAGAAGCGGCCGAAGGTTCGAATTGATCCGGACCCGACGTTGGGGCCGCAAGAGTGTGTGCTGTGGAGCGAGTATGGCAACGTCGCTCTTGGACTTGATGCGCAGATGCGCGCACTGCGCCTTGGATTCGAGTGCCTTTCTAAAGGGGGAGAACGGTGATCACTCCGGTACCACAGCATCTCGAGGGGACTCGTGCTCTGGAACCGGCGATCTCGTCTTTGTGGTCCACGGCAAAGCGAATCGACACGCGCGTCGTGCGCGGACGGATCACGAGGGCTGTCGGTACCCTGGTCCATGCCGTCTTGCCAGAGGCTCGGATTGGGGAACTTTGTCTGCTGCAGGATGCGCGAACCGGTCTGTCGCTCGAAGCCGAGGTAATCGGCTTGTTGGACAACGGCGTGTTGCTCACGCCGATCGGAGGCTTGGCGGGCCTGTCCAGCCGCGCGGAAGTCGTCTCCACTGGACGAATGCGTGAAGTGCCGGTCGGCGCCGATTTGCTTGGCCGTGTGATCGACAGCCGCTGCCGTCCACTCGACGGCAAAGGCGAAATTAAAACCACCGAAGCTCGTTCGCTCCACGGCAGGGCGCCCAATCCAATGACGAGGCGCATGGTTGAGCAGCCATTCCCGCTTGGGGTGCGCGCCCTCGATGGTCTCCTCACATGCGGTGAGGGACAGCGGATCGGGATTTATGGCGAGCCCGGCGGGGGCAAGTCGACGCTCATGTCACAAATCGTAAAAGGTGCCGCCGCCGATGTTGTCATAGTCGCGCTCATAGGCGAGCGTGGCCGCGAGGTACGTGAATTCATAGAGCGGCATCTTGGGGAGGAAGGCCTCCGCCGTGCGATAGTTGTGGTTGAAACCTCCGACCGCTCGGCAACGGAGCGGGCGCAATGTGCTCCTATGGCGACCGCGCTGGCGGAGTACTTTCGCGAACAAGGGCTGCGCGTCGCTCTCATGTTGGACTCGCTGACGCGCTTCTGCCGTGCAATGCGCGAGATAGGTCTTGCTGCGGGAGAGCCGCCAACCCGGCGGGGCTTTCCTCCTTCTGTTTTTGCCGCACTGCCAGGCCTGCTGGAGCGCGCCGGCATGGGTGAGCGCGGTTCAATCACAGCTTTCTATACTGTCCTTGTCGAAGGTGACGGCGCAGGCGATCCGATCGCCGAGGAATCGCGCGGTATTCTCGACGGCCATGTCGTCCTCTCACGCGCTCTTGCGGCGCGATCCCATTTCCCGGCTATCGACGTACTGCAGAGTCGCAGCCGAGTTATGGATGCGGTCGTTTCTGAGACGCATCGCAAGGCAGCATCCTTCTTTCGTGATCTCCTCGCGCGCTATGCAGAGTGCGAGTTTTTGATAAACGTCGGCGAATACAAGCAAGGCGGCGACCCCCTTACTGATCGCGCCGTCGCGTCGATTGGTGAGTTGAGGGAGTTTTTGCGCCAGAGCGAAGACGAGGTATCAGATTTTGAGGAAACGGTCGCATGGATGTCGCGTTTGACCTCGTGAATTATGCTTACGCTTCGAGGCTACGGCTTTTAAAGGAAATGCAGGAGCGCGACGCCCGTAGGAAGCTGTCGAATAAGGAAGCTCAGCACCGCATGGCCATCGTAGCCGCACAGAATGCCTCTCAGGAGCTCGAAATTGCACAGCAACAGCGCGCAGGAAAGGAAGCTCAGCTCTACCAAGTACTGACGTCGCTGAACACCTTGTCTAGCGCCGCACTCGACCATCACCACCTTCACATTGAACGGCTTGCGGCTGAGATCACTATCAGAGGACAGGTACTTGACGACGCGCGCATCGCTCAAAAGCAGGCCGAGACAGCGGCGTCGGAGACGAAGGCCAAGTGGGTGAGACGTTCGGAAGCACGGCACAAATGGCAGCAGATCGAGGACGACCTCCGGCGCGCCGTCGATATTCATTCGGAAGCCGCAGGTGAGATGGAGGCCGACGATGAGATATTGCTGCGGTATGGGAGGGGTTCGCTCGCCCAGATGTCACGCAACGAGATCCGGTGACTGCAAGTTCTCTGATTGACCCGATCGTGCAACTTAGAACCGCTTTGATGACTGGCTTGGGCAGACGCACCATATTCGAACCAGCGCTGACACTGTCCCCCGAGGTCGTCGCGTGGGTCAACGACATAGCGGCTTCACGCGGCCCGTTTCTAAGCCGTGTCGGCGACAAACCACTATCGGTGTCGATGGAAGGCCTTGTTTGGCAACACGAAACTTCTGTCATTCCGATGTTGGACTGCATCTGGGACCTGGGAGGTGAAACGGTCGTCTTGTCACTGTCTCGACCGCTTGTAGAGGCGCTCGTCTCGACAGTGCAGAGTGGGCTTCATTTCCCTTCCGAGCCAACTGCATCGCTCATTCTCGAACTTGCGCTCGAGCCGCTTATCGTTCGACTGGAGAATAAGACGAACCGGAACGTGCATCTCCTTCGCGTGGGTGAAGCCATGACATTGGCTCCTTATCTGGAACTGGAGATCGTCTTCGGCTCAGTCAGTGGCAAGGGTCGCCTGTTCCTCTTCTCGCCTCTTGATGGCTTGGTGCCGGTTGTGTTCCGTGCGCTGGGCGAACTGTTTGCCCAGTTGCCGCGACAACCGCGCGAGCTTTCCCCAGGGCTTCCGATCATAGTTGCAGGTGAGATCGGCACCCTTCGAGCTTCGGCGGCGCTGCTTCGAAGAGCATCCGTCGGCGATGCTCTGTTGCCGGACATAACGCCGTTCGGCCGTGGCCAAATCGCTCTGTCCGTGGGTCAGTTATGGACCAGGGCAGACCTTGAGGGCGACCACCTAATCCTGCGGGGGCCTTTCCGCCCGCGATCACGCCACTTGGAGAATGCGCATATGACAGAATCCGAATCGCAACTAAGGCCGTCGGATGCCGATCTCGACGACGTCGAGATCATGCTTGTCTTTGAATGCGGCCGCTGGCCTATGTCGTTGGGCGCATTGAGGAGTGCCGGCGATGGGCATGTTTTTGAACTTGGGCGGCCGATCGACGGCCCTGTGGACATAGTTGCCAATGGTCGGTGTATCGGGCGTGGCGACATCGTGCGCATCGGAGATGAGCTGGGCATCAGACTCCGTGGAAGGTTGGCATGCAATGACTGAGATGCAGCCGGCAATCCTGGCCCTTCTTGCGGTAACCGCGGGACTCGGCCTGCTAGTCTTAGCGGTCGTCACAACCACGGCGTTTGTAAAAGTATCAGTTGTTCTATTCCTCGTCCGCAACGCACTCGGGACCCAGACGATACCACCTAACATAGTGCTGTACGCAGCCGCACTGATCCTCACCATTTTCGTTAGCGCGCCCGTTGCTGAGCAGATCTATGATCGGATGACAGATCCGGGACACCGCTATCAATCGGTCAATGACTGGACTGAAGCCGCCAAAGCAGGAACTCAGCCCTTGCTTGAACATCTCAAGACGTTCACAAACGAAGAGCAGCGGCGATTTTTCCTCTCTTCGACGGAAAAAGTCTGGCCTGAAGAAATGCGCGCCAGAGTCACAGCAGATGATTTCGCCATTCTTGTACCATCTTTTCTGATCTCAGAACTAAAGCGCGCGTTCGAAATCGGCTTTCTCCTTTATCTGCCCTTTATCGTCATTGATCTTATCGTAACGACAATATTGATGGCGATGGGGATGTCGATGGTATCCCCGACGATTATAGCTGTGCCGTTCAAACTATTCTTGTTCGTCGCAATTGATGGCTGGTCGAAATTGATGCACGGACTTGTGCTCAGTTACACGATCCCGGGTGCTTGATGATTACCGGATCCAGTATTGTTACTCTTATGAGCCAATCATTGGTGGTTTTCATGATCTGGATTCTGCCACCGCTCATTGCATCGGTGATTGTTGGCCTAACCATTGGCATCATCCAGGCAGCAACGCAGATCCAGGACGAAAGCCTGCCGCTCACCGTGAAGCTCCTGGTCGTTGTCGCGGTAATTGGTCTGTTTGCGCCTGTACTGAGCGCCCCGCTCATGGCGCTAGCCGATCAAATCTTTACTGAGTTTCCAGCAATGACACTCGGCTATTAGTCTGCGCCATGTATTTATCACCTGCCGAGATTCAAATCTTGCTCCATGCGGCCATCGAACTCGTTGCGGCAGCCGGTCTTGGCGCGGCGCGCGCGCTGGGCATTATGCTGATCCTTCCTGTATTTACACGGTCTCAGATTGGTGGCCTGACTCGCGGCTGCCTGGCTGTAGCCTTGGGACTACCCTGCTTGGCACACGTCAGCGAAGGGTTGCAGGCGCTGGATCCGGAAACAAGTCTGATCCAGGTACCCCTGCTCGGATTGAAGGAGATTTTTGTCGGCTTGCTACTTGGCACTTTTCTCGGGATTCCTTTATGGGGCCTTCAGGCGGCGGGTGAGTTTATCGACAACCAGCGCGGCATCACCAGCCCGTCTACTCAAGCCGACCCAGCAACGAACAGTCAGGCTTCCGCTATGGGAGTATTTCTCGGGATCACTGCAATTACGATCTTCGTTGCAGCGGGAGGTCTGGAAGCTGTGCTCAGCGCCCTCTATGGCAGCTATTTGATTTGGCCCGTGTATCGGTTTCAGCCAACGTTGAACCCGCAAGGCGCAATGGAGTTATTAGGGCTCCTCGACCACATCATGCGCACGACATTATTGGTCTCGGGGCCCGTAGTGTTCTTTTTAGGACTGATTGATATATCAATGATGATGCTACGTCGCTTTGCGCCACAATTCAAATCTGGCCAGTTGTCCCTTCCGATCAAGAATATCGTTTTTCCGATCATCATGGTTACCTACGCTACCTATTTGCTCGAGGGCATTAAACTTGAGATCACGCAGGCGGATGGCACACTTGGGTGGCTCGACAAGTTGCTGCAATGAGCGATACGAGCGAAGAGAAGTCACACGCCGCTACCCCCAAGAAGCTGAGCGAAGCGCGCAAAAAAGGGCAAATACCGCGCAGCTCGGATTTCGTCCGCGCGGCCGCCACTTGCGCTGGGCTCGGCTACTTATGGCTTAGAGGTAGCGTTATCGAAGATAAATGCAGGGAAGCGCTACTATTAACCGACAAGCTGCAAAACCTGCCTTTCAATCTCGCGGTCCGGCAGGCGCTGGTTCCGCTAGTCGAACTCACCCTCCTAACCGTTGGCCCGCTGCTCTCAGCTCTTTTTGGCGCGGTGATCTTGGCCGGATTACTGGCCAATCGTGGATTTGTATTCTCTCTCGAGCCAATGAGGCCCAAGCTCGAAAAAATCAATCCTTTTCAATGGTTGAAGCGCTTGGGGTCGGCGCGTTCGGTAGTCGAGGTTATCAAAACTCAGTTTAAGGTGTTGGTCCTCAGCGGGACCTTTTCCCTCTTCCTTTTCGGCTTGTGGAAGACGATGGTCTATCTGCCGGTCTGCGGCATGGGGTGTTTCGGCGTCGTCTTTACCGGGGTGAGGCAGCTGATCGGGATTGGCGCCGGCGCACTTCTGATCGGCGGATTGATCGATCTGCTGTTGCAGCGTGCGTTGTATCTACGCGAAATGCGCATGACTAAGACGGAAATAACGCGCGAGGTAAAGGAACAGCAAGGAACGCCAGAATTGAAGGGTGAACGACGTCGTATTCGCAATGAGATGGCTAGCGAGCCTCCGCTTGGTGTGCATCGCGCCACGTTAGTCTACAGAGGAACTGCGGTGCTAATCGGTCTGCGTTACGTTCGTGGTGAGACCGGAGTGCCGATCTTGGTTTGCCGCGCCGAGGGCGAGGCCGCTTCAGATATGTTTCGCGAGGCGCAGAAACTGCGTCTCAAGATTGTCGATGAACATGTCCTAGCGCACCAGCTCTTCACCACAACGAAACTGGGCACCGCCATCCCCATGCAATATTTCGAGCCCATCGCGAGAGCACTCTTGGCCGCAGGTTTGGCCTGAGCATCCCCTGAATTCGGAAAAGAACTTTGAAGACATTGACTTCCGGGCGTGATTCCTTTGGCTTTAAGTCGGGACGCAATGGATGGCCCAGGAAGAAACAGTGCTGCCGCAAGCACATCGCACGGCGGGATCATCTGGCAATCGGTTCCTGCGAGTGGCGGCAAACGTGGCTCGCGCTTGTCGTGCAGGTTTGGCATGTCCGTCGGTGGCGACACGTTGTTTCGAATGGTAGTTGTGTCGGAGAATCGATAGAGGTGCCGCACGTGTTGGGCTCGGACGTAACGGCGGCGGCAGGGATGCTGGTCCGGCGCCCCCGCCAGATCCGTGCGTGCAGAGCTCCCGCGTCATGACGCATGCGCGGGTTAAAGCAACAGGGTCGTAGACTTCGAATGGCAACACGTCTGTGGCGGACATTGCTCGTCGCCACGAGATCGATCGGTCATTTTTTTCTACAGATGGCGTCAAATGCTGCGAACCTCAGCGATAACGTCGACGCTTCAGCAAATTGGAAACGCGGCACCGCGAACAGTAGGCTTAAGCCCAAGCTTCCACGACAACACGTCCGTTCCAGCCAGATCTGCCACCCAAGCCGATAATGGTTCAATGGTTCCGAGATCCGGCCGTCCGCGCAAGCAGCAACAGGGGCAGTGAACCCGAGTATTGGCAAATAGCGGTAGAAAGCCTTTTGTCCGCGCTGAAAATCCCACTAGTCAGCTGAACGTCAGTTGTGCGAGTCTATCTTGACCTGTTTCCCCTAACCAGCCGCTCTCAATGCGAAAAAATAGGAGTACAAGATCGCCATGTACGGTCGAATTGATGGCTCGTCCGATTTCCACTACACGCGGAGTGCCGGCAGGCAAACGGATGCAGAAACCCAAGAGTTCGCGGACACGTTTGCCCGAATGCACTTGGACAGGTCGGATTCCAACGGCGGTTCATCGTCGGCGGCCAGATATACCCTCGATCGCGAACCTCCGGTGGTGCCGATTGATCTCAAGACTTTCAGGAGGGAGATCAGCAAATTTTATGGCAAAGAAATCACTGACATCGCCGAAAATTCACAAGAATATCCAGACTTCGTATACGAAAGAGCCAAACGCACTGCGGACGTTGCTCAGCAATACGGCATTTGTCGGGATTCTGAGAACGCTCGATATTTCAGTTATCAGTTGGGAAACCAGTGTGTTGGACTGATGAGAACGGAAGGTGGGTTCAGCATGGAAGAAGAGTTCGAATCCAAAAGTTGGAGAGACCAATTCCCTGGTCGTGAAGAGATTACCTCCACAGTGGATCTTCTAGTCGCCCATCCCCTCGTTGAGAATGCAGGCGATATTCTGCTCGAGCACCAACTTCGGAGGGACGGCGAACGACCGTTGCTGAACTGGCGCGCGGCAAACCCAGAGGCGCAAGCCCGTGCAGCGATGATGGGGTTTGTTGAGGTGGATAATTGCGACATGGTCCTTGACCCTACCCAACATCCCGACAAATGGACGAAGAACAGTTCCGGTGAATGGCAGCGTGCACACAAACCGCCGCTCTATCTCCGCAAAATTGAGGGTGCCGAAACCGCACAGTGTTCAACTAGCTACTCTTACGAGACTTACGAGGATAACTTCATGTGATCGGATTCTCGCCAGATTTGGTCGCGACGGCTGGAGCCCATCTGCCAAGATCCGAACGAAAGGGTTTACAGACTGCAGTGAGCCAACGAGCGATACCTATTCGGTGTTTAGGCGCAAAGGAGCTTGAACGCAGGGTTTCTTTGAGACCATCGTAGTAGGTTCGTCGGGGTTTTGCTCCCGAAGCCCGTAAAACACCTCGAGGCCGTTCTTTACATTGAGGCCGGAGCGTCTTTGATGCCCGGCCTCTTTTGCCATCGGGTGGCTCCGACATCGCAGTGGCGATACGCAAGCAGTTGGTCTCGCCGGCCCGAAGTTTCGTGTAAAGCAAGCCTTTGCGCATTCGAGGCTTCATTGAACCTGAGAGAGCTTCACGCTCGCGCAAAACGCCGAATTTCTCGCCTTGCTGGTCCAACTGCACACCTAGCGTTTTTTGTCCTGGAGCCCACCGGCGTCTTCGAACAGGTTGTCGCTTGCTTGCTGTCGGCATGCCCGTTGTATGCTGATGTCACTCAAGTGCGTCGGACTGAGCGCCACCTCGACCTGCCGGAGCTCCAGGGAATCCAGATCGTGCAGCACGTTTATTATGCAATAGCGCTTCCTTTTTTTGACAATCGTCAGCTTTTCGAAAGCTGGAGCTCATAAGTAGATGTTATCTACAATTCGCCGCTAAGGCAGGAGTAGCTGATGGTCAGAGTAATTGGAAGTGGAGTTGGCGCCATCGACGTTTCCCTGGCCCGCAAAGGGGGGCATGGACATTCGAATGGACAGCCGCCGCGCGATTCAGGCGGGCCCTCTGGTTACAACAGGCCGGATCGCGGGAGCGGCGTTACGGATAGCCCGACCATTTCTGGGGATCGCTCGCAGGCTGCAATTCAAAGCGAAGCCTTCGAAATAGCTCTTCGATCGGTTGCGCTGCAACTTATGAACGATGCCATGGCTGATGCCGACGAAGCTATGGCAGAAACTGAAGAGGATTCCTGACGCTGGGTGGCCCCCGTCAGGAGGTGCGTGCCGTTAGTGACGGCACAATTGTAACAGAAAGGGAAATGACATGGCTAATATAGGTGCTCTCACGAGTGTAATTGGAGCTGGCGCCGTGGCTGGCCAGAACGTAGCGGCCAAAGGTGTTGGGGCTGCGGCCTTCCAGGCCCAAATCGCAGAACTGGCAGCGGTGAGCGCAGAGGCTACGGCTAGGAGTATGCTACTGCGCACTGTTACGACCGAGCTCCAGACAACAAAGAAGGCGGCGGATGAACGCGTACAGTGATGCGGATGCGGCTCTAGGCACTGCGTAGCACAATTGGCACGAAGTGGAGCCGAGAGAAGCCGCATGCCACTCGCCGTGCGGCTTCTCTCTTTGTCTGGATATCGTCCGTGAACGACGCCATTTCGCTTCAATTCAAAGTTATCTCAGGGCTCTATTGCGAACTGACTGGTACGACGGCTCTAGAAACGAGCTTGATCGGCAGCGGCCTCGATGCCGACATAGTCTTCGTCGAGCAGGCCCTCGCGCCGCATCATTTTCGCGTCACTCTTCTGGGCAGAACGATCGAGGTCGAGGCGCTTGCTGCCGGTCTCAGCATAGAGGGAAACGCGACTATTGCCGCAGGCGAGCGGGTTGTCGCGCCCCTTCCTGTCGTCATTCATGCAGGCGCGATGTCCATTCTCTGGTCAGTGCAGGATGCAGCGCCATCCGGTTCGATCGGCATACCACGCCTCTCGATATCTGTGCTCGCCTTGGTGTTGCTTGGCTCACTGGGAATCGGCGTGCTCTCGGCCATTTTCTCTTACTACGGCAACACTGTTGTATCGAACGCCAATTTATCTGGTGACGCACGTGAATCCAAGCTGCCTGATAACCACACTGATGACCAGACTGCCGAGACAGCCGCTAAAGGCCTGCAACAGGAAGTCGACAGAGCCGGCCTGCCCAACATTAAGATCAGCTCCGCTGAGGGGGTTGTGACAGCCGAGGGCACCGTCACGTCTGCTTCGGCCGACAGTTGGCATAAGGTGCAGCAGTGGTTCGATCATCGCACGAGGGGCGCTCTGGCGCTATTGAATGGAGTGGTTATCGAAGATGAGAAGGCGCCATCCGCAATCGCAGTTGAAGCTGTTTGGCGTGGGTCGCCTCCATATCTTGTCATCAGTGGAGAGAAATATTTCGTCGGCGCTCTTTTGGATGATGGTTGGATGGTCGAACGGATCGAGGACGGTCGTGTAATGCTAAGCCGAAATGGCCGCCTTGCTGCTCTCCCGTATTAAAGTATTCCAGCGCAGGGCTGACGATCTTGGACAGACTTGATGACCGGTCAACTTCGCACTTGCCTTTGGATCTTATGCGCAGCCATCCGCTGCAGGGGTCGGCCTCACGGACGACGCGCCTGCGGTCTTGGAGCTAGTTGCACCTGTGTAGCAGCAGAGTAGTTCAGAAACGATCGTGAAGGGACCTCATGGCCAACGCCCTGCGTAAATTCACCGAGTATGCGCCGGCCAACCCGGACTTGATGGTCGCGTTGATGCTGCTTCTGGCCGTCAGTATGATGGTCATGCCAATACCGGTCGTGGCAGTCGACGCGCTGATAGGCTTCAACATGGGTTTGGCTGTACTGCTGCTGATGGCGGCCCTGTATGTCAGCACGCCACTTGATTTTTCCTCTTTGCCCGGCGTCATTTTGATTTCCACGGTATTCCGTCTGGCGCTCACCGTCGCGACGACGCGATTAATCCTGGCCGAGGGCGAGGCAGGCAGCATCATCCACACGTTCGGCAGTTTTGTGATCTCAGGCAATATTGTCGTGGGTTTCGTCATATTTCTGGTAGTGACCATGGTGCAGTTCATGGTTCTCGCGAAAGGCGCCGAACGCGTGGCAGAAGTGGCGGCGCGCTTCACCCTCGATGCTTTGCCAGGCAAGCAAATGGCGATCGACGCAGAGTTGCGGAACGGTCACATCGATGCCGACGAATCCCGCAGGCGGCGCGCCGCATTAGAAAAAGAAAGCAAACTTTATGGGGCGATGGACGGCGCGATGAAGTTTGTGAAGGGTGATTCCATCGCCGGGCTAGTGGTTATCTGCATCAACATGCTGGGTGGAATTTCCATCGGCCTGCTCTCGAAGGGCATGTCGTTCGCCCAGGTGCTGCATCACTACACTCTGCTGACGATAGGTGATGCGTTAATCTCGCAGATTCCCGCCCTGCTGCTCTCAATTACAGCGGCAACCATGGTTACTCGTGTAACTGGGGCTTCGAAACTCAACCTCGGTGAGGACATAGCCAATCAACTCACCGCCAGTACCCGAGCATTGCGGTTGGCGGCCTGCGTCCTGGTGGCCATGGGCTTCGTTCCTGGTTTCCCTCTGCCTGTCTTTTTTATGTTGGCCGCAGTCTTCGCGGCGGCAAGCTTCGTCAAAGGTGACGTCCTGGATGCCGACAAAGTCGATGCTACAACTGTAACTCCGGCGGAGTCTCAAACGCGAAACGTGGCTGCGCAGGCAAATCCCATTGGCGTCTTCCTCGCGCCGAGCCTTACAAATGCGATCGACCAGGTCGAATTGCGGCAGCACATTGCGCGTATTTCCCAACTAGTCTCGGCCGATCTCGGCATTATCGTTCCTCCGATCCCAGTCGATGTCGACCAGCAGCTGCCCGAGTCGCAATTCAGGATAGATGTCGAAGGCGTGCCAGTCGAACAGGATTTAATTAATCCGGCGCAGCTTTCCCTCGCAGACGATCTGACGAAGATTGAGTCAAGCGGCATCCCTTTTCGGCATGATCCTGAAACCCACAAAATTTGGGTTGAACAAAGCCACGAGCCGGCGCTCAAAGCCGCCGGTATCCGGCATCATAGTCCCAGCGAACTCCTTGCGATGCGTGTCCATGCGACGTTGACTTGCCATGCGCCGCGCTTGGTGGGTATCCAAGAGACCCGCCAACTACTGGGCCGGATGGAGCAGGAATACTCTGATCTGGTGAAGGAGGTGCTGCGTACCACGCCGATCCCCCGGATTGCAGATGTGCTGCGCCGCCTCTTGGGCGAAGGTATACCAATCCGAAATACCCGGCTCGTCTTGGAGGCATTGGCCGAATGGAGCGAACGTGAGCAAAACGTCGCCCTGCTCACGGAACACGTTCGTTCTGGAATGAAGCGGCAGATCTGTCACCGCTATGGCAGACACGGTGTCCTACCTGCCTTTGTCATCGAACGTGGGACTGAGGATGTGGTGCGCTGCGCGGTTCGGGAAACGGCTGCAGGCCCCTACCTCGCACTAGAAGATCGGCAAAGCGAGGCGCTGCTGTCACAGATGCGGCAGGTCTTTTCGAGCACGGCACCGGGCCAGACGCGCCCGATCGTCTTAACTTCAATGGATGTCCGACGCTTCGTCCGCGGTTTTCTTACCCGAAACGGTATCGACCTTGCCGTACTGTCTTATCAGGACCTCGCCTCCGATTTTAAAATTCAACCCGCCGGATCCATCAGGCTCCCGCCCAGTAACGGAACGTCAGGGGAACCTCGCAGTATCCGCCCTTCTGCCACTACTGGATGATAGGTGAGAACCAAACATGAATTCACATGAGAATCGAGTCGCCGCGCCGTTGCTTTCATTTCGTTTGAACTTAGTTCTCTTCGCAGTACTCTCCGTTCTGCCTCTCGGCGGTTGCGCTAGGTGGGATAAGTCCGTTCTTTCAGTGAAGGAGACGTCAGCCCCACAATTGCTCGGCGCCAACCAAATCAATGCGGCTACGCGCCAACGCATTTTGCGCGCCGTCGGTGAGGATGCTCAAGAGCGGGCTTTGCGGGATGATCTGAAGCAGCATCCAGGCAATGTCGATGCGGCAATCCGTCTTACAAGAGCATTGGTGGCGCAGAAACGCCCGCATGAGGCGCTTCAGGTTCTAGACAACGTCTTGGCCGTGACCCCAGATAATTTGCGTGCATTGAATGCGAAGGCAGTCATCTTGGACATTGAGGGGCGGCATGACGCGGCACAAGAGCTGTACCGGCAAGCTCTCGAAGCGAACCCAGAGAATCAGATGTTGCACCATAACCTCAATCTGTCTCTTGCGTTTGAAGGGAAGTCCGAACAGAGTACTTTGCCACAATCGCGATAACGTTGCTGTGATGACCATTCACCTTTGAGAAGCAGACGCAGCACGTCGTGCGTGCCTGGGGACGAGGCAGGCCCTATAGCAATTGAGCGCTGAACACGACACTAAAGGGACGGAACTGAGCGGCTAGTCCTATTTTCTGACAGCGGCTCTGGTTTGAATTGGGGCTGTGTCCGTGGCGCTCGACGCCAAGGGCGCGGCCGGCGCGCGCGGCGTACAGTGTCGGTCCGGTTATTGACCTTGCCCCCATCCGCCTATCTCAGGGTCGCGTTACCGCTGAACTCACTGCCGTTGTCCTGACGATCATCATCGGTTCGCTGCGCTCCTCGATAAATCCCAGCCGAGCTCACGGGTGCAACACGCAGGCCAGGGTCATTACAAGAGTAGTGCGTAAATGGCGGCTCAACAAATGGAGCCAGTTTGGTTGCCAAGGCGAATAAGCAGCATGCGGCATAAAAGTGTCACGTTACACAATAATGATAGCATTAATATTGCCCCATAGTGTAGCTTCTACGTGACCGTATTTACCAATGGATCAAATGCGCGATGATTATACACGGCCAAAGCGGAAATATGCTCTCAAATAAGCAGAAGGACGTCGACACGACCCTGCAAAAACTTGACACGAAGTTTTCGGACAGGCGTGATAAGCACCTAGGATACCCGTACAACCTCGACTTTGACCCCAGACCAATCTCTCAGTTCCACAAATTTCTAATTAATAACTTGGGTGATCCATATGTCGGCTCACACTATGCGACCGAGGTCTGTGACTTAGAGCGCGAGGTGGTCGACTGGACTATGCGGGTCTGGGAGTGCGCTGATCCAGAAGAATACTGGGGAACTGTGGGCGCAAGTGGAACTGAAGGTAATCTATGGGCCATATACCTTGCGCGCGAGACCCTTGATAATCCTATTCTTATACACTCGACAGAGGCGCACTACTCGCTTCCAAAGGCAGCGAAAATCCTCCGGATTGAGGCACTTAGATGCGGGGCCGATCATTCCGGCTCTATCTCCCCGGATGCTCTCTCAGAGGTTATTCACGCAAATCGCCATCGCGCCGTTATTCTCGCATTGACCTGTGGAACGACCATGAAAGGGGCCCACGACGATATCGCGTCCTGCATCAGGGTTCTGGACCAAGTTGGGATCGATCCGAACCGCCGCTTTGTCCACGTCGATGGCGCGCTGAATGCAATGGTCCTTCCCTTTGTCGATGGCTTACAGAGCGGCATCCGCCCCTCTTTCCAGCATGGGGTCGATAGCATGTCAACCTCAGGTCACAAGATGATCGGCACCCCGATGCCCTGCGGTATCCTCGTAGTCCGCCGTGATCATGTGCGTCGAGTGTCTTCCGCCGTCAGCTACCTGCGCTCAGATGATACGACCCTGATGGGATCGCGAAACGGCCACGCCGTTCTCGCGATTTGGAACCGGCTGATGCGCCTTGACATCGCTGGTTTCCGCAACAATGCCCATGCCTGCATCGAACGCGCGGAGGGCTTCGCAGCAGCACTTCGCTCAGTGGGCGTCCCGGTATTGCTCAATCCATGGTCATTGACGGTTGTGTTTCCGAAACCATCGGAGAGGCTCGTCAACGAATACCAACTGGCATGCAATGGAGATTCCGCCCACGCGATCGTCATGCCAAACGTCAAAGCAGATCTCATCGAGCGCTTCGTCGACGACTATACCGCAGAATGGCGCTGCAATCCTCAGCAAAGGGTATTTTCATGAACGCTCATGCTCAGCCCCTCTACAAGGGCATTGAAGCGCCCGACCGCTACACTCACCATCGCTTCGATCGATCCATCACCCATGACATCAAGGCTCTTTCAACTGACAATTGGCATGGGCCGCTTTATATCATGAAGGATTATGCGGTGATCGCTGTCTTCGCGTGGCTGGTCATTGAGGTAAGCTGGTGGTTCTATCCCCTCGCAGTGATAATGATCGGCGCCCATCAGCGAGGCATCTCCACTATTTTGCACGATTCTGCGCATGGCGTGCTGGCAAAGAATCGTCTGCTGAACTTTCTGCTCGGCACGTTGCCGACTGCTTGGCCCATCTTTCAACGCCATTTCGCCTATAAGGAATCCCACGTCCATTCCCATCACCCCTTCCTCGGGAGAGCCGATGCTGATCCTGACCTGGAATTCTTCATTACGGAAGGTGTTTTCACACCCCAAACGGATCGTTCCTTTGTTTGGAAGATCATCATCCTGCCCCTGCTTGGATCGAAAACCTACGCCTATCTGAAGTATCTGGTCCACAACAGATATCAAATGATCCTCGGCGCCCTCTCTGGCAGGGAGAGCTCAGGGCGGGTGAAGCGCGGACAAAAGTGGCGTTGCGAATTCGATCGCTGGGGCTTCTACGCATTCTGGGCTTGTTTCGTCATGCTTGCTCTAGCGTATGGCTTCTTCCCGGAATTCGTTCTTCTCTGGGTCGTTCCCTACCTCACCTCATTCCACATCATCGGTTGGTTTATCGAGATGTCTGAGCATTGCAGCTCCATCGACAACCAGACCGTCAACCTGCATATGGCCCGGAACCGCCAAAGCCGTCACATCGAGAAGTGGGTGACCGCAATCAACAACGATAACTATCATCTCGATCATCATCTCGATCCGACCACCCCATTCTGGCGCCTCCCCGAAGCACATGCCATCCGCATGAGAGACCCCGCGTATGCGACGCACTGTTCCGAAACGGGCGGGATATTCCAGTCTGGCCCAAATGGCGAACCTTCGATTCTGGAGCTGATCCGCGACCAGAACCGGAAGCGCTTCGCCGAACACACAAGATTGCCGGCCTGAACGCCACCTATCGAGAAGAACCTACTCCCGGAGCGACCCAATGTTGATCAAATCCCAGAAAAATGACCCTGCAACACGGCTGGAGCCAACGCCAGCTCTGCATGTGGAGACGGCAGTTCTGCATGGCAGCTATCGTTGCGATCCGGCGACCCTTGCGACCACTGTGCCTATCTATCTCTCGAACGCCTATGCTTTCGAATCCATTGAGCACGCATCGGACGTCTTCGATCTACGCCGGGAGGGACGCACCTATTCGCGGTTGATGAACCCGACGACGGATATATTCGAGCAACGCGTTACGGCTTTGGAGGGTGGCGTCGCCGCCTTGGCAACTTCGTCGGGGCAAGCTGCGATTATGCTCGCGATCTTGAACATTGCTGTTGCCGGGGACAACATCGTGAGTTCCGCTCACCTATATGGTGGAACAATCAATCTGCTCGCCAGCACATTTCAGCGACTCGGAATCGAAACGCGCTTCGTCGATCCGAGCGATCCAGAACGCTTCCGCGAAGCCTCAGACCACCGCACGCGCTGCTGGTTTGCCGAAGCGCTGCCCAATCCGAAGCTCAGCCCATTCCCAATCGTCGAGGTCGGGGCGATCGCGCATGAACTCGGCATTCCGCTGATCATCGATAACACAATGACCCCTCTCATCACACGCCCACTTGAACTTGGCGCCCATGTGACCTTGCACTCCACTTCAAAATACATGTGCGGCCACGGCACCACGATTGGTGGCGTCATCGTCGATGGCGGTACCTTCGACTGGGCCGCTCATTACGAACGCTTTCCGTTGATGACGTGTCCTGACATTTCCCACGGCAACATCCGCTGGCTCGATGCGGCGCGTGATCTGCCCGGCCCCTACGGCGCCAGCCCGTTCTTGCTCAAGATGCGCAACACGCTCATGCGTGACTTCGGACCCTGCCCATCACCATTTGCTTCATTTCTCTGCATCCAGGGCTTGGAAACGCTACCTTTGCGAATGCCACGACATTGCTCCAATGCCCGCCAACTCGCCGAGTATCTCAAGGCGCATCCCAGCGTCCTAGACGTGACCTATCCGACTTTTGGCGGGACTGTCGAACGGCATCGTGCCGAGCAGAACATGGGCAACGATGGGGGCCCCATGATCGTCTTTGAGATCGCTGGAGGCATCGATGCCGGCCGCCGCTTTATCGAGCGCCTGCAGCTCGTCTATCACGTGTCGAATATTGGCGACGCGAGGACGCTCGCCACACATCCAGCCTCGACGACGCATGCTTCGGTGCCACGCGAGGCGCGTCTGGCTGCCGGCGTTCACGACGGGACAATTCGGATCTCCGTCGGAATTGAGCACATTGAGGATATCATCGCCGACATCGGGCAAGCCCTTCAGGGCGGCTAAAATCGTGGCAGCGATGGTAGAGCGTAGCTTGGCGATCGTTGGTGTCGTTTCCGACCGTCGAACGGTGGATGGTGTTGACTACGAGACCGTGCGCGTCCGTTATCTCGACGCCCTGCGCTTGACCGCGGGCGTCTTACCAATCGTGATTCCAGGGGGACTTACAGACAGGGATTTGTGGACCTGCATGTCGGTCCTTAATGGCGTGCTGCTGACCGGAGCGGAGTCAAATGTCTCGCCTTCACTTTATGGGGGGCCAGAGGCTTGTCTAAAGACGCTTGATCTCGACCGGGACAGGACAAGCTTTGCTGCGATCAAGATTGCTTTATCGTCGGGCATTCCCCTGTTCGGAATCTGCCGTGGGTTGCAAGAACTCAATGTCGCACTTGGCGGCACCCTCTCAAGAAACATCTCGGAAGGTGAGGGGCGAATCACTCATGCGGAAGATCTCTCTCTCCCGCGCGACCTTCAATACGCCCCCTCGCACGCGATTCTAGCTGAAGGCCATGGCCATATTGCTCAGTGCATCCGCCGGTCGCACAAGAATCCAGTGGTGGTCAACACCCTGCATCGGCAGGGAGTCGCGCGATTGGCGGATGGCCTTGCTGTTGATGCGCGATGCGTGGACGGTGTCATCGAAGCCGTATCTGTAAAGGACGCGGCAACGTTCGCCGCCGCTGTGCAATGGCATCCTGAATGGTTTCACGCTGAGGATCCGCTCAGCGTCGAAATCTTCCGTGCATTCGGCGAGGCCTGCTTCTCGCACATGATAGCAACTAGGTTACAGCCATGAAGAATAAATATTTCTCGTCAATCCTTGGAGCCGTTTTTGCCCTTTTTGCAGCTCTGTCAAATGGAACCGTGGGAGTGCTTTCCCGGTCCGCCTTCAATGAGGGCCTTGATCATACCGCGGTCGCATTCTGGCGTTGCGGCATCGCACTTTCGCTGCTGTCAATGGTCATTCTTTTGACGTCTGGGGGCTGGGCCCGAGTAGGCTCCGCATTCGCAGGGTCGTGGAAGATCGCTGTTTGTTCCGCTCTTGGCATCTTCACGCTTTATCATTTCGAAACCCGAGCTTTCGCTTATGCGCCAATCCCACTTGTCGCCATTCTTGTTTTCGCTGGCGGGCTTGGTGCAATCGCGCTGGACATCCTCATCCTGAAGGAGAGGGTAACTACGCGAAAGGCGTTCGCTATGACCATGGTCTTCCTTGGAGGCAGCTTCCTGATCGCTGGTGACGGCCTGGTGACCGGAAGCTTTGTGGGTATCAGCCTCGCTCTTGTCGCCGGCCTAGGCTACGCCAGCTTTATCTTCGCGTGGAAGTTCTTTAAGCTTCGCTCATCCCTAGAATATTTTTGGTGGTTCCTGGCTTATGGTTTTGTAATGCTCGCTGTTCCATATGCTTGGAGTGGCGCACAAATCCCGTCAGTGAACGCGCTGCCAAGCTTGCTATCGCTGGGCGTTATCCCATCGTTCTGTGGATTCTACTGCACAATTCTCGCTCTCCAGCATATAGAAGCTTACAAGACGCAGGTCATCGAATCGAGCGAGCCATTTTTTTCCGCGCTCTTCGCAGCTGTGTTCTTCGGCGAATGGCTAACGAGTTCAGGGATGTCTGCGGCACTGGCTATCGTCGTCGGTGCGTTGATCACTTCCATGCCTGAGCGCCGTGTCGTCTCTAGGCAAGTACGCCCAATTGGAGAAGGGGAGTAAGACCCGTGCTTGTTGTCTTTTCCGAGGACCAATATGCCCATGTAAGCGCGGGCGAGCTATGGCGTGGCCAGATGGTCCCCTGCTTCGGTACACCAGAACGGCCAAAACGAATAATCGCTGGCCTCCGCGCCGCGGGATTCGAACGGATCCGAGCGCCGAATTCAATTGCGTCGAGGGCCCTGCAGACCGTTCATGATCCAAGCTTCGTCCGGATTCTCGAGACAGCTTGGAACCGCTGGCGTGCAGAGGGACGGCGAGGGGATGCATTGCCTTTCGCTGGGCGGCGGTTGCACAGCCGGATAGCCATCTTTGCTAGGGGATCGCCAAGAATTGAGTTTCTACATTAGGTCGGCTATCGCCAAGCGCGGGCCGCTCTTGAAGCAGCCAACACCGTTGCCGGCATAGCTGAAGGTTAAAGAAACCGATGCACCTCGCGAGGTGAGTAACGGACCGTCAATTCGCCGTCAACTCGACGCACCATCATGCGAAGCGCGGTCTAAGCGGGCCCCCATACTGGCAATGCAATAAGCGTACGCGAAGGGAAATGAACGCGATGTATAGTCCCATCAGTAATGCATTCACAGGCTCTACGCAAATTGACAATTCGATTCATCCAGCGAACAGTGATAGTTTTAAGGAGACGCTTGCGAATGTTGAACTCCGAATGAATTCACCAACTGCGGAGTGCCCCTATAAGATGGGGTGCTGCGCCAGTAAGCCACAAGCATCAGATGCAAACAACCCCAGTACCTCCTCTCCGGCGAGGCCGAGCACCTCTCTGTTCCGATACAGAACGGCCGAATTGGCCCAGGCAAACGTAGATGGAATCTGCGTTGGCTTGACTGCGGAGTGGCTGCGTAACCTCAACAGTCATCCGTCAATCCGAATGGAGGCGCTAGTACCCGGATCGCAAAGGCACGCCTCAGCCGCGGCTCGGCAGAAGGAGTACCAGAATCTGAAGGATGACCTCCGGAGACAAGGAGCAGGACCTTCTGAGGCCGACCTTGCGGCGCAAAACACCATGTTGCAGCAAGCAGGCCTTACTCCATCCGGAAAGGAGAAAGTATACAAAGTCGGCGAGCCTAACTTCTTGCGCATGCTAAGCAAGATTACGGTCGACGGATCCAACCATTTGCTCAGCTTGTATTTCGCTGAGGGGGGCGCACACACCGTTGCGACCTCGGCAATGGATGGAAACACCACGCTCTTCGATCCTAATTTCGGCGAATTTACTGTGCAATCAGATCAGATAGATGACTTGTTTCGAAGCCTGGCCAATCGCTACAGCAATCCAAACCGGCAGCATTTAACAACGGTGACCACCCAAAAGATGACCTGAGTCGGGCGTCCCGAGTGGCGTAGTGTTCACTGAAGTCCACGTGGGTCCTCGTCGATGCTTGTGCAGAAGAGGTGGGATCAATTGGTACGCTGAGCAGCAAGAGCTGCTGCGTGCGACGCAGGAATCGGACGACGCGCCGGCGGACCAAGTTGGTTTGAGCAGCAGCTGAACCATCTGCAGCTCAGCTCATCGGAGGAGAGCTCCGCCGAGCCGAGTTCGCCCGACACTCGATCGGCGGAGGTGGATGGAGGTATGCAGCGCACTGGCCTCGGCGGTTCGATGCGGATGCCGCCGCAATCCAACCCGCAGGACAATCGGTTAAGCAGTACGCGGCACAGTGTCGACATTCCTCGCTCACTTTGGGGCGGTCATGCAAGGTTCTCCATCTGACTTGCGCAACAGGGACTTTTCGACATTCCAGCCGATGAAGACAGCGGCATCATTCCCTGTCGCCGGCTGATCGGCTGGAAATCGAGCTTGGCCCAGTGCGTACGTCGCAGCGAAAACGGCCAACTGAACGAACAATCAGCGAACATCCATTTTCATTTCAGCACCGATACGTCCCACAGTGGCTCTATGGACACGGAATATGCGAGCGGTTTCGGCCGCGGGTCGACCGTCGTTCAGCATGCCATTGATTTCGGAGCGCTGATCTGACGTCAGTTTTGGGCGGTCGACCACCCTTTCCCCCGCGTTCCCTGGCGGTTTGGAGGCCGTCCATGGTTCGTTCGCGGACGATGGCTCGCTCAAATTCGGCGAAGGATCCGAGCATCTGCATCATCATACGGCCTGCCGGCGTGGTCGTGTCAATTGCCTCGGTCAGCGACCGGAACCCGGCGCCTGCGGCCTATCTTCTCGAGGATGAGAAGCATGTCCTTGAGCGAGCGCGTCTAGCGGTCGAGTTTCCAGACAACCACGACGTAGCCTTCGTCGAGCTAGCCAAGGAGCCGATGGAGTTCGGGCGATCCCAACGCCCTCCGGATGCCCGCTCCTCCGCGATCCGCTTGCAGCCGACAGCTATGTGGGCACGCAGTTGCAGGCCAGGGTCCTGATCGTCTGTCTTGGAAACACGAGCGTAGCCGACGAGCATTGTTTGTCACATAAACCTGTTGCCAATGCCGAATGTTATGCGACAGGTTTGCGCACGCATTAATACTGCACCTCACTGACTTCGACTCACGGACTTCCCAAACTGCGATGAATCTGAATCTCTGGTGCAAACCGGAGATTTTGGGTTTTGCGATGGGTTCAGCGATTTCACTGCGATTGGATTTTGATGGGGAGCATCTGCGGCGTCTGTGTGATCTCGTCTCATGGCTTTGGGAAGAGTTTCGCGTCTCGGTGAGCGAACAAACGCTGAGCCGTGAGGTGCGTGCCATGGCTACCGCAAGCTGGCCGCCAGACCGAAACATCATGCACAGGACCCTCAAGCCATTGAGGAGTTTAAAAAAACTTCCCCGCCGCAGTGGCAGAGATCGCCAGCGGGGCCGCCAAAGGCAAGCGAATAGAAATCTGGTTTCAAGACGAGGCTCCGGTGGGCCAGAAGAACAAGATCACGCGCCGATGGGCCAGGCGTGGGACGCGACCGTCAGCACCGCACGACCACGGACCCGATCAGCCTACATTTGGCGCCATCGGCCCAAAGCTCGGCAAGGCGGCAGCGCTCATCATGGCATGGTGCGACACCTATGCCATGACCCAGCATCTGGCCGAAATCTCACGCCATGTCGCTAAGGATGCACATGCCATCCTCATCATGGACCAGGCGGGCTGGCACATGTCCAATAACCTCATTGTGCCTGAAAACATCACCATCTTGCCGTTGCCGCCGAAATCACCCGAACTGAACCCGGTTGAAAACCTCTGGCTGTTCATGCGCGAGAACTGGCTCTCCAACCGCGTCTTCAAATCCCATGACGACATCGTCGCTCATTGCTGCGACGCCTGGCGAAAGCTCGAAAACCAGCCCTGGCGCATCATGTCCATCGGACGAAGAGCCTGGGTAAATGGGTTCTAATCAGTGAGAGGCCGTATAAGTTCCTGTTTCTGCTGACGCAGGGAAATTGTTGCGCAAACGAACGTTTCGGGAACATCCTATTAGCGAAGTTCCGTTGAATTTCGTGGCCGCGCGCCGGACCTTTCGCAGCTCGCTCAACTTATCGCACGGTCTCTGGTGAGGCCCACTTCAAGTCAAATTCGCAACTGTGGTGATGATCAGAAGTCCCAGTCCTCGTCCTCGGTCGCGACCGCCTTGCCGATGACGTAGGAAGAACCCGAGCCTGAGAAGAAGTCATGGTTCTCGTCGGCGTTCGGCGAGAGTGCGGACAGGATCGCCGGGTTCGCCTTGCAGGCTTCCGGCGGGAAGAGCGCCTCGTAGCCGAGGTTCATCAGCGCCTTGTTGGCGTTGTAGTGCAGGAACTTCTTGACGTCCTCGGTAAGGTCAACGCCGTCGTAGAGCTCTTCCGTGTACTTCGCTTCATTGTCGTAAAGCTCAAGCAGAAGATCGAAGGCGAAGTCCTTGATCTCCTGCTGCTTTTCAGCGCTCAGGCGCTCGACCCCACGCTGGAACTTGTAGCCGATATAGTAGCCGTGCACGGCCTCGTCACGGATGATGAGACGGATGAGGTCGGCCGTGTTGGTGAGCTTTGCGTGGCTCGACCAGTACATCGGCAGGTAGAAGCCGGAATAGAACAGGAAGCTTTCGAGGAAGACGCTGGCGACCTTCTTCTTCAACGGATCGCCTGAAGCATACTGTTCCATGATCAGCGTGGATTTCCTCTGCAGAAACTCGTTTTCCTCCGACCAGCGATAAGCGTCATCGACATCGGGCGTCAGGCAGAGCGTCGAGAAGATCGAGGAATAGGAGCGTGCATGCACCGCCTCCATGAAGGAGATGTTGGACAGCACCGCCTCCTCATGAGGCGTGACGGAATCCTCCATCAGCCTGACCGAGCCGACGCCGTTCTGGATCGTGTCGAGCAGGGTGAGGCCGGTGAAGACGCGATCGTGAGCTTCTGCTCTTCCACCTTCAACGTCGCCCAGGAGGGAATGTCATTGGACAGCGGCACCTTCTCCGGCAGCCAGAAATTGCCGGTCACGCGGTTCCAGACTTCCAGGTCCTTGTCGTCTTCGATCCGGTTCCAGTTGATGGCGCGGATGGCCGCGGCGGCCTTGGGGGCTTTGGTCTTCACTTGAATATTCATCGTCTTTCCCGGATGTCAGAGGGCGCAGGAGACACAGCCCTGCACTTCCGTGCCGGACAGCGCCATCTGGCGAAGGCGGATGTAGTAGATAGTCTTGATGCCCTTCTTCCAGGCGTAAATCTGCGCCCGGTTGATGTCGCGGGTGGTCGCCGTGTCGCGGAAGTACAGCGTCAAGGACAGACCCTGGTCGACAGGCTGGGTGGCCGCCGCATAGGTGTCAATGATCTTCTCCGCGCCGATCTCGTAAGCATCCTGGTAATATTCCAGGTTGTCGTTGGTCATGAAGGCGGCCGGATAGTAGACGCGGCCGATCTTGCCCTCCTTGCGGATCTCGATCTTCGAGACGATCGGGTGGATCGAGGAGGTCGAGTGGTTGATGTAGGAGATCGAACCGGTCGGCGGCACGGCCTGGAGGTTCTGGTTGTAGAGCCCCTCGGCGATAACGGCCTTCTTCAGTTCCAGCCAGTCTTCCTGCGTTGGAATGTGGATGCCGGCCTTCTCGAATACGCCCCGCACCTTCTCGGTCACCGGCCGCCATTCGCGCTCGGTGTATTTGTCGAAATAGTCGCCAGATGCATATTGCGACTTCTCGAAGCCATCGAAACTTTGGCCGCGCTCGACCGCCAGCCGGTTCGATGCACGGACGGCGTGATAGGTCACCGTGTAGAAATAGATATTGGTGAAGTCGATGCCTTCCTCGGAGCCGTAGAAGATCTGTTCGCGGGCCAGATAGCCATGCAGGTTCATCTGGCCCAGCCCGATCGCGTGACTGCGGTCGTTACCATTCTCAACGGACGGCACGGACGAGATGTGGCTCATGTCGGAGACTGCCGTCAGCGTCCGGATCGCCGTATCGATCGTCTTGCCGAAATCGGTCGAATCCATTGCCGCTGCAATGTTGAGCGAGCCGAGATTGCAGGAAATGTCCTTGCCGAGATGCTTGTAGGAGAGATCGGCATTGAAGGTGCTGGCGTCGCTGACCTGCAGGATCTCGGAGCAGAGATTGCTCATGGTGATGCGCCCGGCGATCGGGTTCGCCTTGTTCACCGTGTCTTCGAACATGATGTAGGGATAGCCGCTTTCGAACTGGATTTCGGCGATCACCTGGAAGAAGTCGAGCGCCTTGATCTTCTTCTTCCTGATGCGGCTGTCGGCTACCATCTCGCGGTATTTCTCCGTCACCGAGATTTCGGTGAACGGCACGCCATAGACGCGTTCGATGTCATAAGGCGAGAAGAGGTACATATCCTCGTTGTTCTTGGCGAGCTCGAAGGTGATATCGGGCACAACGACGCCGAGCGACAGCGTCTTGATGCGGATCTTCTCGTCGGCATTTTCGCGCTTGGTGTCGAGGAAGCGCATGATGTCGGGTTGGTGGGCGTTGAGATAGACCGCACCCGCTCCCTGCCGAGCGCCGAGTTGGTTGGCGTAAGAGAATGAGTCTTCCAGAAGCTTCATGACCGGAATGACGCCCGAGGACTGGTTCTCGATCTGCTTGATCGGCGCGCCGGCTCCACGAAGGTTGGTCAAAGAAAGGGCGACGCCGCCGCCGCGCTTCGAGAGCTGTAGCGCCGAGTTGATGCCGCGCGCAATCGACTCCATGTTGTCTTCGATGCGGAGCAAGAAGCACGACACCAACTCGCCGCGCTGCTTCTTTCCGGCATTGAGGAAGGTCGGCGTCGCTGGCTGGAAACGGCCGGAAATAATCTCCTCGACCATGTCGCGGGCAAGGCCCTCGTCGCCGCGCGCCAAAGCCAGCGCCACCATGCAGATGCGGTCCTCGTAGCGCTCGAGATAGCGCTTTCCGTCGAAGGTCTTCAGCGTATAGCTGGTGTAGTATTTGAAGGCGCCGAGGAAGGTCGGGAAGCGGAATTTCTTGGCATAGGCCTGGTCGAACAGGTCGCGCACGAAATTGAAGGAATACTGGTCGAGAACCTCCTGCTCGTAGTAGCCCTCGGTCACGAGGTAATCGAGCTTTTCCCTGAGATTGTGAAAGAACACCGTGTTCTGGTTCACATGCTGCAAGAAGTACTGCTTGGCCGCCATGCGGTCCTTGTCGAGTTGGATCCTCCCCTCATCGTCATAGAGGTTCAGCATCGCGTTCAGCGCGTGATAGTCGAGCGTTGCGTCCGCCACCTTGGTGTCCGTCGCCTTCACAGGGCGTTCGAGTACTGCCGTGTCCAAAATCGTTCCAATCCATGTCTGACGTTGGCGACGTCTTCCTCGGTCCCGACCAACTCGAACCTGTAGAGGTAAGGCACCTGGCATTTCCGCGAGACCACGTCGCCGGCGAGCCCATATGTCTCGCCGAAATTGCTGTTGCCCGCGGCAATCACGCCGCGGATGTGTCCTCGGTTCTCCGCATCGTTCAAGAAACGGATCACCTGCTTGGGAACGGCGCCCTTGCCGCCTTTGCCCGCATATGTCGGGACGACAAGGACGAAGGGGCAACTCACCTGAAGGCTGGCGTCGGAGCCTATCGGAATGCGCCGGGCCGCAAGGCCGAGCTTCTCGACAAAGCGATGGGTGTTCTCCGACCGGCTGGAAAAGTAGACGATCTCTCCCATCACAAGGCTTCCTCAGGTGAGCGCGCTGATCATATCGGGGCGGAAGCCGGCCCAATGCTGTTCGCCGGCAATGACGACAGGAACCTGGCGGTAGCCGAGACCCTGCACGAGTTCGTAGGCTTGGGCATCGGCGGAAACGTCGACGACGGTGTAGTCGATCCCCTGGCGATCAAAGGCGCGGGTGGTCGCGGTGCACTGGACGCAGGAGGGCTTGGAGTAGACAGTGATGGGCATGGATATCCTCGTGGTTAATGGACATGGGAAATCGTTCAGACATCCGCCGATATCCGTGCGGCAGGAATTCAAGAGAAAGGCAGCAGAAAGCGCTGGCCGGGCGCTATTCGCCCGTCACTCGCGCAGATACGGATCGGAACGCATAGACATAGGATTTCACCCCGAAGTGATTCATGCGGAATGTCAGGGGAAACGACGATCGCAGCTATCCTGCCGCATCAATCACCGTTCGCCATCCGGACACCCCGCCCGTGGACGTTTTTGATCGAGGCAGGTCTCCTGGCTTGCGGGTCGTCGAACTCGTTTAGCCTTCCCAGGTTGGAAACCCAGTGGCCGATCAAACAAACTCTCGTCGCTCACAGTTGCGGGGGCAGCTCCGGCATTGCTCGATCCATCATGGACGTCGCGCACCGTATTCCCATCTTAGCCTCCGATCCTTACGAATCAGAAGAACCTCGAACACTATATATAGTAGATGAAGTTAAAGTTGCGTCACTATGAGCGGCCGGCAGTGGAAATCCCTGGGGATGACTTCAACGGGGCGATGATTGTCATCGACGGTGACAGTGACGAAGTTGCCCCGCGCCGTCAGATGACGCTCTCCCGACAGCAGGTTCTCCGGCCACAAGGCGGCCTCGACGGTCGTCCGGTTCGTACGACGCTCGCCTGCGCTTCGACGATTTCACCAACGTCGATCGGCCGCTGGAAGTCGATCCGCTCCGAGGAGGCCAGGACCGTCAATGTACGTGCGTGGCGGGAAGCGGCCACAAAGGCGGCCTTGGTCATATAGGCCAGGGCGTCGCCGCCGAACATTTTGCCGACGCTGTTGGACTGGTCGGTAAAGACGATGTCGGCCATCTGCAGGTCGTCACGTCGGCCCGCTTCGATATCATCGGGAAGCGTCGGCAGACTCCAGTCCTGAGAACGACCATCGTCGGCAACGGCCACCATATGGAAAACACCGCGGGTGCGGAGATGCCGCTCGGCACCGACGATCGTCTCCGCCGTCATCCCGACCTCGACCGTCAACGACCGGCGACCGGCCCAGATCGGTCTTGCGATGAACTCTACAATCTCGCCGATGCGTGCAGGCTTCTTGAAGTCGACCCTTTCGCAGGAGGCGGTCACGAAGGGAACCCGACCAAAACGGCTCGCCGCAATGAAGGCGACCCGATCCATCAGGGCAAGGCCAGCGCCGCCGAACAGCGTGCCATGATGGTTGGTATCGCCGGGAAAGACTATACCGATCAGCGCGGTGGGAGCCGGCCCGCGGGCAGGCTCCCCTTGGGATGGAAACTCCCGCTTCATGCGATGGCGATCCGTCGGTCATTATGCGCCCGGGTGTTCCGCAGCTCTCTGGCGGCGGCGACCATGTTCACCAGCGCCGGACGAACCTCCTCCCATTTTCTGGTCTTGAGGCCGCAATCGGGATTGACCCAGAGCTGGTCGTCGGCCAGGCGCTGACGCGCCAGAGACAGGAGGTCCGTCATTTCCCTGACCTCAGGCACGCGCGGCGAGTGAATGTCGTAGACGCCGGGGCCGATCTCATTCGGATATTTGTAGTTCCGGAAGGCGTCCAATAGCTCCATCTTCGATCGCGACGTCTCGATGGAGATGACGTCGGCATCCATAGCGGCGATTGCTCCGATGATGTCGTTGAACTCGGAATAGCACATATGTGTGTGAATCTGGGTGCGGTCCGCGACGCCGCTCGCGCAAAGCCGGAAGCATTCGACCGCCCAGTCGAGGTAGACCTTCCAATCCTTGTGCCGGAGCGGCAATCCTTCACGCAACGCCGCTTCGTCGATCTGGATCATACCGGCACCCGTCTTCTCCAGGTCGACCACTTCGTCACGGATTGCCAGCGCGATCTGCCGGCACGTCTCGCTGCGGGCGATGTCGTCACGGACGAAGGACCAGTTCAGAATGGTGACGGGACCGGTCAGCATGCCCTTGACGGGTTTCTCTGTGAGAGACTGGGAATATTGCCACCAGCGGACCGTCATCGGATTGGGCCGGGAAACGTCGCCGAAGATGATCGGCGGGCGTACATAGCGCGAGCCATAGCTCTGCACCCAGGCACGCTGGGTGAAGGCGAATCCGGAGAGCTGCTCCCCGAAATACTGTACCATGTCGTTGCGCTCGAACTCGCCGTGAACCAGCACGTCGAGACCGATCTCCTCCTGCCAGCGAATGACCCCCTCGGTCTCCTTCCGGAGGAAGGCCTCGTAGTCCATGTAGCTCAGTGCGCCCTTAGCATGGTCGGAACGGGCCTTGCGGACCTCCGGCGTCTGCGGGAAGGAACCAATGGTTGTCGTCGGGAAAGGCGGCAGCCTGATCGCCTCCGACTGGATCGCCCGGCGCTCCGAAAACGCACTCTTCCGCCGCTTCATGGCATCGTCGACCTTAGCGACACGGCCCTGCACCAGCGGATCCGTGACTTTCGGCGAGAAGACCCGTCCGGCAATCGCCTTCGACGCCGCACTCAGCTCTTCCTGAACCGCTTCTTTCCCTTGGGCAAGTCCGCGACCCAACGTGGAAAGTTCTCCCAGCTTTTGTGTCGCAAAGGCCAGCCACGACTGAAGGTCAGCATCAAGCGCCGTTTCGAGTTCGAGATCGATCGGAACATGTAGCAGCGAGCACGATGGAGAAACTTCGATATCGCGGGCGGCGGCAATCGGCTCCAACCGGTCGAAGATCGATGCTAGGTCGGCACGCCAGATGTTACGGCCATCGATGACGCCAAGCGACAGGACCTGATCCTTGCGGGCGGCCTTCAATACCTCATCGAGCTGGTCGGGTGTGCGCACCAGGTCGACATGGAGACCGGCAACTGGCAGATCGGTAACGCCAGCGAGATTGTCGGCAAGACCACCGAAATAGGTTGCCAGCATCACCTTCAGGTCCGGCGTGGCATCGGCCAATACCTTATAGGTGACCGAAAATGCATGACGCTCGCCCTCGGTGAGGTCGAGAACCGCGATCGGTTCGTCGATCTGAACCCAATCGGCTCCGGCCGCGGAAAGGCGGCGCAGCAATTCCTCATAGATCGGCAGCAACTGGGGCAGCAGGTCGAGCGGTTTGAACGTCGCCGGGCGGGCCTTGGCGAGCTTCAGGAAGGTGACGGGTCCGAGAATGACCGGTCGCGTGGAAATTCCAAGCGCCTTCGCCTCGAGGAAATGATCGACAGGCTTTTGAGACGTCAGGGTAAAGTCCTGATCCTCCGAGACTTCCGGCACCATGTAGTGGTAGTTCGTGTCGAACCACTTGGTCATCTCCAGTGCCGGCACACCGTGGCCATGACGGGAGTGGCCGCAATCCGCATGGCTGTCACCCTGACTGCCGCGCCCCATCGCGAAATAGGTGTCGAGATCGACCGGACCGCCCTTCCAGCCATAGGCCTGGGGGATCGCGCCGACCATGACCGCCGTGTCGAGCACATGGTCATAGAATGAGAAATCGTTGGAGGGGATGACATCGATCCGATTCTGCTGCTGGAGCCGCCAGTTGTCGGCTCGCAGCTTGGCACCAACATCCAGTAAAGGGGCCCGGTCGGTCTTGCCGGACCAATAGGCTTCGAGTGCGAATTTGAGTTCTCGATATCTTCCGATTCTGGGAAATCCGAGATTTGCCGTTTTGACAGTCATTTCCTTACCCCGAAGGTTATGGGCAAGGCATTGGCTGACGCATCGACGAAGGGCGCAGGCATGCCGATCGCAAAAGCGGCACACCGGGACACCCCGCCCGTGGACGTTATCTATCGCGGCAGGTCTCCTGACTTGCGGGTCATCACCGCCATCCGTCTTCCCGAGGCGTCTTCCTCAGTGACATGCTGGATGACAGTTCTCCGCCTACAGTTGCGGGGGCAGTCCCGGCATGGGTGCAACACGCACCGTCACCGGATTCCCTCTTAGCTCCGGACCAGACGATCCGCAGAACCACGATACCGCAACAATGGCAGCACGAGAGAGATTGGTCAATGACATAAAAACATTGTTATGTCGTTATGCCGCTTGTTCTGTCCATATCTACGCGGCCGACCTCACATCGAAATCAATTCGCCGCACGAGCTCGAGTTTAAAAGTGCCATAGGGGTTGATGTGGGCGTAGATGAGCGGCGTCAACCCCCGGTAGTCTTCGACGGCCATACGTGTCGCCCAGGCCGGTTCGGTCAGCACATTCTGCATCATCAGGGTGTTCACGTAGACAAGGCAGTTCTGCAGCAGGTACAGTGCCAGAACCGAGATTTCCTGGTCTTCGAGCCGGTTGGTCGCGACCTCGCCGCTCTTGCCGAAGAAAATGAAGCCGTTGGCGCTGTTCCAGTTTTCGATCACGTTCAGGCCCTCATGGATTTCACGGCGAAATGGTTCCGAGCTGAGATAGCGGGCGAGAAAGATCGTCTTGACGGCCTTACCGAGTTCGGCGGGCGCCTTGTAAGTCGGATGCTGCACGCTCGCCCGTGCGAAGCGACTCAAGATCGACTCTGCATCGGCAGTCCGGTGCTGCAAGGCGGCCGCATATTTGATCATCTCGTCATATTGTTGCTCGATCAGCGTCCAGTCGATCGCCCGCGTCAGGATCGGTTGCAGGTTTTGGAACTCGCGCGCCATTGCGGCGTCGGGTAGGCAGAGCTTCTGGCGAGCGATCGCCTTGAGGCGCGGCGCGAGCTCGAATCCGAGCAGCCGGCAGAAGGCGAAAGCCACCTCGCTTTGCCCATGGCTGTCCACATACTGACTCTGAATTTCAGCGTCCGTGCAATGCCGCAATACCCCTTCGATCATCGCCGCGACTTCGGAAGAGGAGCACCGCTTGAGCTGGGAGTAAATGCAGGTCGCCTGGCGCGCGACGTGCCAGTAGATCATCACGCCACGTCCGCCGTACCGGACATGCCATTCGGCCATCAGGTTCTGATCCCAGGCGCCGAACTTCTTCGAGTCCGATGCGCACGACGTGGTGCCATTACCCCACACCAGCGGGTCGCGCACGGCAAGCAAAGCGTTGGTGACAGAGGCAATCGCCGCCTTCAGCGCCTCTTTGTGAATGAAGCGACGACGAACATGGAGCAACTCGGCATAGGTGACACCCTCAGTGCCGGAACTTACGCGCTTCAGCCCGGCATTGGTGCCGAGGCCGTAAAGGCAAAGCAGCAGCCGGCGTTGCAGGGTGGCAGCGTCGAGGATAACGCGATCGCCGGATGTCTTGAACTGCTCCTTAAAGCCCGTTCTCAGTGCGGCTTCCTTGAGCACGTCCAGCAAACCGGTCGCCGGCCAGCGGCGTTCGATCTCCGTCTTCACCGCATCGAGATTTGGCGGGGCAGGCAGTGGCTCCAGAGGCGATAGCGAAATACGGTTGTGGCCGCGCCACAAAAGCCGGACATGTCGATTGCCGGGCAGGCAGGCATCCAGGCGATTCAGCCCCGTCGTCATCTCCCCTTGAGACGGGCAACGAATGCTTGTGCGTCCATGGTCTGGCCGAGATCGCGATAATAGTCGGCGCGTCGCTCGCCGAAATCCTGTGGCAGGTCCTCGTCAGGATTGCGGTAACGGTCGGCTCCGACCACCCAGATTTCACAGCGAATCCGCTCCCGCAGCGACGTCAGCACGCAGATTTCATAGTTGATGCGGTTGACGCGCCAACCGCCTGCATCATCCGATTCCACGACTAAGGCCGAGTGTAGGAGCGTGGCATGAAACGGGATTGGGACGGAGCAGAGCTTTCCAACTGGTGGAGCCTGAACTTTGACGAACTGGCGCTGACCGAAACGAAGCCACCGCGGACCCGGCTTGGTTTTGCCACGCAATTGAAGACGTATCGCCTTGCCGGCAGCTTCGCCGATCATACGGGTGAAGTCGCGGCGGAACCCATCGCGTACCTAGCCGAACAGCTCGCGGGCGCCACGTCCGATCTGGAGGAATATGACTGCGCCGGTCGCACCGGCCGAACGACATCGCCAAGAGATATTGGGTTTTCTCGGCGTCCGCCGCATGACGGCCGAAGATCGAAACGATCTCGCAACCTGGCTCAAGGCGGAGATTTGCCCCAAAGCGATGTCGACCGCAGCGATGATTCACGAAGTTTGTCTGTGGTGCCGCGACCATGGTATCCAAACGCCGGCGATCGGCGAGGTGGACCGCTTTGCGCGCTCGGCGCGCCGCACATTCGAAGAGGCCTTTCTGCAACGGATTGCTTCCGTGTTGAGCCTGGATGGCGCCGCAAAACTGGAGGCTTCGCTCACCGAGTCCGACAGCCCGACTGGCTTCAATACCATGAAGGCCGATCCGGGGCAGGTTGGATTGGAAAGCATCCTCGCCGTGGCTGAGCGGCTTTCCTTTATCCGCTCGTTCCAGCTTCCAACCGGGCCTGATTGCCGGTGCAAGCGCTGCTACCGTGGAGCGATTGTGCCGTCGTATCAGCCAGGAAACGGCGCGAGAAGTTCGGCGGCACCCTCAGCCGCGCCGCCTAGGCCTTTACGCTATCTTTCTTGCGCGCCGAGAGAGCGAAATCGTTGACGCCGTTGTCGATCTCCTGGTCGAGACCGTGCACAAGATGGCGGCGAAGGCGGAACGCAAGGTCGTGGCCTCGATCGCCAAGGACATTCAGCAAGTACACGGCAAGGAGCGCCTGTTGGCTCGGATTGCCGAAGCGGCGATCGAGCCGCCGGGCGGGGCGGTGCGTGAAGTCATCTTTCCGGTCTGCGATCGGGCAATCCTTGCGGCTCTGGTCCGCGAATACAAGGCCGGCAGCTCCTATCAACAGCGGGTCCACGCCGTGCTGCGTTCCTCCTACCGCAATCACTATCGACGCATGTTGCCTAAACTGTTGAGCCTGCTCGAATGCGGTCGAACAATGCAGCACATCGGCCTGTCATCGCGGCGCTGGAATGGCTCAAGCGCCTGCTTGAAGAGGGCGACAACCGACGGATCGTCCGTCCGCAAATAATTGATTCTTCTTGGCGGTCGAGCCGCATCAATAAGTTCCATAGTGCTGATTGAGCATGTTACATGTTCATCCACGGTATGGATGATAGCTATGCAAAAACTCGATTTTTCCATTCTCGCGAAATTCGATTAAGAAACTCGTACAGGTTGGAGGCAGAGTGGAAAGTCAGACACTGGCCACGCAGATATGATTGGCAATCCGTCCTCGGATGCATTGAGGCAGGCTTCATGAGCGTATTCAAGTGCGGTCACATTCGCGGCGATCTGAATTCTCGGCTTGTGCAAGGGCACCTCAGCTATAGCCGCGGGCAGGGCAATCTCGGGTGCTCACCTGCACGTGCGTGGTCTCGAGTACATCATAAGCCATCGCTCGGATTAGCTCGGTGTGACGGAAGTCGACAAGCGCCGCCGCCGACGAGGCTGCTGATTTGGCGCAACTGGCAGATTCATGGGGCCTTTTCTGAAAAGCGAAAATCGTTCGATCTATGGCCCGCTTCGGCGACGAATGCGGCAACATAACTGATCTTTGCTTTACAACCGAAGCGCAACGGCGAACCCGCCAAGCGTTATGTGAGGAGATCTGCTCCGGCTTGAATTCGGAAGACACTTCCCGAGACACTGCGTCGCCAGGTAAGGCGTCTCAACGGCTCCGTTGACCGCGCCCTAGCTCAGTTTATCGCAGGCTCAATCTTGTGGCGCACAAACACTTACGAGGAGAAGACATCCATGGATCAGCCCGCTTGGAAGAATCCGCGTACGGCCCTGATCGTCGATGGCAGTGATGCTGCACGTCAACGGCGTATACCGAATTTGGCGTCTGTAGACCTAAACCTGCTAGTGGAGCTCGAGGCCTTACTGCAGTATCGAAACATCACGCATGCGGCTCAACATGTCGGTAGGAGCCAACCGGCAATGAGTAGAGCCCTGTCAAGGCTGCGTGACATGTTCAATGACGATCTCTTGGTACGCGGCTCGAGTGGCCTGGTCCCAACACCGCAAGCCGAGCACTTGGCGCAAATGCTGCCGTCGGTATTGAATGCGATCCGCGAACTGGTGAGCCGCAGTTCCGGCTTAAGGGATTGGCGGTCGAAGATAACAATGGCGATGCCAGATCACCAATCGCTAGTTCTGCTGCCATATCTATTGCCGCGTTTAGGCGAGCGTGTGCCTCATGTTGACATCGTCACTGAGCCACTCTTGGACGGCGCGCTACGGCGTCTCGAGCAAGGTGAGATCGACTTTGCGATCGGGCAGATCGGTGCCGCTCCTCCAAGCTACTTGCGGCGCGGTCTCTATGCCGACCGCTTCACTTGCCTGCTTCGCCACGACCACCCTGCATTAGAGCAGGAGTGGAGCGTCGGGACCTTCGCGGCGCTGCGTCACGCCTCTATTGCCTCGGACTCCAACGAGGGCCTGGGTCAAGTCTATGATGGGCTGGCCAGGTTCGGGCTACCCGGTCCGATAGTGGTCTCCAACGTATTGACTGCGGCAGTTGTAGTGGCGGTGACTGACCTAGTGCTGATGATACCGAACCGAGTTGCAACCCGGGTCGCGACCATGCTGCCGCTCGCTATTGTGGATCCGCCCGTGGAACTGAAGCCATACGAAGTGGCGTTGATCTGGCACCAGCGGTGCCATCACGACTTGGAACATCGCGTGTTGCGGCGCGAAATCGCCGCCGCAGCGCGGATGGGCCGACTAGACGTATCACAGGAATCAAATCGCGAGGCGACTGAACGATAGTTGAACTCACCGCTGACGGGAAGAGTGCAGCGTAGGGCAGTCCGACACCGCGTAGCGATGGCTACATTGATCCCCATCAAGTGCCGGGTGGTTTAACGCTTTAGCTTCCCAAGGTATCAGTTCATCATGTAGTTCTCTCTGCTTCGCGTTATAAATTACATATCATCGCACTCGATGCCATCTGGAACGCTGGCGCCACTCTGCTAAGGACCACCTTGCATCGTCAACATATTTGAACGATATTGCACTGCAACAATGGTAGGCTTGCCTGATCCGCCATTGTGGTCGCAGGTTCCCTCCACGCGAGAATGCGCGCTCCCTGCGCACGACAGAAGGAGTCCATCTCATGAAAAATTCAATCCACGACATGGGCCCTAACGACACCTGTCGGGGCCACGTCGACATAGGTGATGCTGTCCGGCGATTTCGCGAAGCGGTCGGATATAGCGTCGACGACCTCGCATTAACATGCGGTCTGACAGGCGCCGAAATTTCAAGGATCGAACTAGGTGCTGATGTCGACCCGGACAGGCTCAGGCGCGTAGCCGCTGCCCTTCGAGTGCCAATCGCCACCTTCGCGCTGAAGCATTCATGAACAACAATTGGTAATGAAGTCTTAGTTTTGGGCGGCGAGCCAAGCAATCCGGGATCATGCCACCGATGCCAAGGCCTTTGCGCCAGTGGAGATGCGTCTTTGAGGCTTAGGAAAATGGGACATCGGCCGCAGACAACTTGGTGCTTGACCTCATCAACATCGCCGGCTCCAAATGCGCATTATTGGAGACTCGTGCAACTGGTTTCAGTTCACTCATGGAGTGGGCATGCTGCAAAAATTTGAACGCTATCCGCTCACCTTTGGACCCACGCCTATCGAGAAACTTGAACGCCTCGCAAACCATCTTGGCGGTAAGGTCCAAATCTACGCCAAGCGCGAAGATTGCAATTCCGGTCTTGCGTTTGGCGGAAACAAGCTCCGTAAGCTCGAATATATAGTACCCGACGCGATTGCCACCCATGCCGACACGCTCGTTTCAATAGGCGGTGTGCAGTCGAACCACACGCGGATGGTCGCTGCGGTTGCAGCGAAGATCGGCATGAAATGCCTCTTGGTTCAGGAGAGCTGGGTGCCACATGAGGATGCGGTCTATGATCGGGTCGGCAACATCCTCTTGAGCCGTATCATGGGGGCGGAAGTACTATTAGTCGACGAGGGCTTTGACATTGGTATCCGCCCCAGTTGGGGAAAGGCGCTAAACGAAGTCAAATCCAGAGGCGGCAGGCCCTATGCAATTCCGGCCGGAGCTTCCATGCACCAATATGGCGGCCTTGGCTATGTGGGCTTCGCGGAGGAGGTGCGTGCCCAAGAGAAAGAGCTCGGCTTCGCCTTCGACTATATTCTAGTATGCACGGTTACGGGGTCGACACATGCCGGCATGCTCGTCGGATTTGCCAAGGACGGAAGACAGCGCAACGTGATCGGCATCGATGCCTCCGCCACTCCCGCCCAAACTCAAGCGCAGGTGTTTGAGATTGCCCAGCGTACAGCGGATCTTATCGACCGGGATCTGGAAATCAAAGAGGACGATGTAATCCTACTGGAGGAATATGCACACCCGTGCTATGGCCTTCCGTCCGAGGAGACAAAGGAGGCTATCCGCCTGTGCGCGCGGCTTGAGGGCATGATTACTGACCCGGTTTATGAGGGTAAATCGATGCAGGGTATGATCGATCTCGTCAGGAAGGGCTTCTTTCCGGTGGGATCGCGTCTTCTATATGTGCATCTCGGTGGCGCGCCTGCTGTCAACGGATACAGCTATGCATTTCGCAAAGGCTGACGCTGCCTGAATTAGCGAAGGCTTGTGCCCCGTCGATCGACTCATGCAAGCTTGTGCCCACAGCTTCAGTCGCCCCCGTGGTACGCGACCCGGCGCTTCTGCATCCTATGCACCCGCGCTCAATCCAGTCGAGAACACCTGGGAATATCTGCGCAAGAACGACTTCACCGTCTGCGTCGGCGGCGAAATCATCGGCAAATCTGCCGAGCTTGGAATTTCTTTGCCAACGACAAAGAGCGTCGTCAACTCCATAAAGGCACGCAAATGCGCGCAGGTGAAATCTTTAATGCCATCGAGTCGGCATTGACCCTCACGAGTTCTCTTAGCGGCCAAACTCTTCCCATCAAACCTTCGTGCTCCTCAAGTTCCGGTACCGTGCCAATGCCCAGAGCGGAAAGAACTTGGAGTAGCCGTGATATCGCAAATAAAACACGCGCGGAAAACCCGTGGCGGTGTAGCGCTGCTCATCCCACAGGCCGTTCTCGGTTTGTCTGTTTTTTAGGTAGTTCACCCCACGTGCGACGGCCGGATGCTCCACCTCGCCGGCCGCCATTAGTCCAAGCAAGGCCCACGCCGTTTGGGAGGACGTGGAAGGCGCCTGCTCATATCCCCTATAGTCGAGTCGGTAGCTGATCGCATCCTCGCCCCAACCACCGTCCCGACTCTGGATAGATACCAGCCATGCCACCGCCTTCCGTATCATGGGGTCCTGGTGATCGATCCCTGCGGCATTCAGCGCGCACAACACCGACCAGGTACCGTAGATGTAGTTCAGGCCCCAACGGCCGTACCATGATCCCTCCGCGTGTTGGGTGCGGCGCAAATATGCAATCCCCTCGGCAACTGCCTTGCTGCTTTGGGCGGATTCGCCGAGCTGGGCCAGCATCGCGACGCACCGCGCGGTAACGTCCTCGGTCGGCGGGTCGAGCAGCGCGCCATGGTCCGCGAACGGATGGTTGTTCAGGTAGTATTCGAGATTGTTGACGTCGAAGGCGGCCCAGCCGCCATCCCGGCTTTGCATGCCTTCGATCCATTCCCTGCCACGTGCGATCGCGGTGGCGTATTCCTTGCTGCCAGCGTGCCGTTGCGCGCGGTCCATGGCCATGACCACCACTGCGGTGTCATCGAGATCGGGATAGTGCGCGTTGTTGTACTGAAACGGCCAGCCGCCGGGCCTGATGTTGGGCGCCTTCACTGCCCAGTCGCCCTTCACGTCCAGCACCTGCCGCGGCTTCAGCCAGTCCAGGCCCTGCTTCGCTTTCGCCACGGCGTTAGCGCCGCCCACCTCTTGCAGCGCGTGGCAGGTCAGCGCGGTGTCCCAGACCGGTGATAGGCAGGGCTGGCAATAGGCCTCTTCGTCGCCGATCACCAAGAGCTTGTCAATCGCGCGGCGTGTGCTCGCGCGCGGCGGAAAATGCTCGTCTTTACCAAGCGCATCATACATCATCACGATATTGGCCATCGACGGATAGATCGCGCCCATGCCATCTTCACCGTTGAGCCGCTCTTCAGTGAAGGCGAGCGCACTCGCGATCGCGCGCTCACGAAGTTTCTTCGGAAGAAGCGGCTCGACAACCCGCAGCATGCGGTCGATGCGGCGGAACAGCAAGAACCAGCCCCAGCTCTGGTGCGGCGCCTTCGGGTTCATGCCTACGCTCTTGGTATCCTGAAGGAACAGTTCTTCGATGCCGACGCCCTTAGGATTCTTCGCACGCGGCTTCAGCACTGCAAGAACCATCAGCGGCACAATAGTGGTGCGCGCCCAACAGGAGATCTTGTTGAGGTGGAACGGCGACCAGATTGGCAGCAGCACGATCTCGATTGGCAGAACCGGCACCGCGCGCCAGCTAACTACGCCATAGAGCGCGAGCAGGAAGCGCGTGAATACGTTGCTGTTGGCGGCGCCGCCGCGCGCGCGGATCGCCTCGCGCGCCTTCACCATATGAGCCGCGTCGACGGAATCTCCGATCATCTTAAGCGCGAAGTAAGACTTCACGCTTGCGCTCATATCGAAGGGCCCGTCGTGCACCAGCGGCCAGCCGCCGTGCGCGCCTTGAGTGCGGCGCAGATAATTGCCGATTTTGGCTTCGAGCATGACGTCGATGGGCTCGGCTAGGTAATGACGTAGCAGGATGTATTCGGAAGGGATGGTGGAATCCGCTTCCAGTTCGAACACCCAGTGGCCGTCGGCATGACGATAGCCGAGGAGCGCCTCGGTGGCTGAGGCGATGCTCATTTCCAGTGCGGCTGGATCGATGGCAGTGCGATTTCCGGAATGCTTATTCACTGACTTCCTGCGTGTTCGACCGGGGCACCGTGCGGATTTAACAATCAGGTGTTTGTCTCTGAAAGAGCCAGATCGGCGGCACGGTTACCCGACCGCACCGATCCCTCGATGGTTGCCGGCAAACCGGTTGCGGTCCAGTCGCCAGCAAGGAACAGGTTTTTGCAACCGGTCACGGGCCCTGGACGTAGCGCGTTCTGCTCCGGAGTGGCCTCGAATGTGGCCCGTCGCTCACACACGATCTGCCACGGCGGCAGTTCGCCAGAGATCCCAGCGGCCTCGCACACGTCGCGCCAGATCCCTCGCACGAGTTCCTCACGCGGAATGTCGAGCAGGCGGTCGCCATTGCTAATGGTGACTGAAAGCCGCTGCGGATAGGCGAACAGCCACTCCACGAGCCCGCCGACCACACCGAGAATCGGAGCCGCACCGGATGGCGGATCGAAGCGAAAATGGGCGTTGACGACGGCGCGGAATTTAGTCGGTGTTTTCAGGCCGGGCAGGAGCGTCGCGGCCGCCCGTGGCGGTACGGCGAGGATCACGGCGTCGTCGGGGTCGACCGCGATCTTGTCGTCACCGAAATCAAGTTCGCTGATGATCTCGCCCGATTTGGCAAGCTTACGCAGTTTACGGCTGGGGCGCACGGTGGCGCCCCGCCTCACCAGGAGCTTGACCGCCGGCTCGACCAGAACGGCGCTCAGTCCGTCGCGCGCAACTAGCGGACGGCAAGCCCCGCCGCCCGCGAGCAGCGTTTCCCGCACGATGGCGGCGGCAAGCCCTGCCGAGCCCTCCGGCGGATCGCAATTCAGGGCGGCGAGCAGGAGCGGCCGCACCAGACGCTGGTAGAGCGTACCGTTGCAGGGAATAGTGTTGCCGACCAGTTCGTCCGCGCCGGCCCATAGGATTGGCGCGAGCTTCAGGTAGTCCCACACCCTGGTGTCGGGGACGCGACGCGCCGTGTCGAATACCCAGGTCGGAAGCCTGCCGCCGCCGAGATCGACCTGCCAGCGCTGTCCGGTGGAGATGTCGACGAAGGGAAACTTGGCACTCGACGGACCGACAAGACCGGAATCCGTTCCGATCGCACGGGCGTAGTTGCGCACATGTTGGTTGCCCGAGAGAACCAGATGGTTGCCGTTGTCGATGGTGAGATTGGTTGCGGAATCGAAAAAGGAGCGGCAGCGGCCACCGGCCTGTTGCGTCGCTTCGTAGACATGCACCAGCAAACCTGCATTGCTCAACTGCACGGCCGCGGAAAGGCCGGAAATCCCGGCGCCGATAATGTGAACATTTCTTGGCATCACATCACATGAAAGCGTAACGGAAGAGAATGGCGAGCTTTGTGAGATTGGTCACACGCACCGGTTCCCGGGGAGCCGAAAAACCCCTTAGCAGCAGCCGGTCCAAGATCGCGCGGTAATATTTGGACATGATAATGGGCGCGCGTACTACTCTGCGTGGGTTGCGGTTCATGATTTCGTCCGATTCGGCGAAATGCATCGTAGCGCGTTGGGCCAGCGGTGCGCACGCCTTGGCCAGCGCCTTGTCGGCGATGACTTTATGTGGGTCGCTGCTGGTGATACCGGCGTGATCGAGGCTTTCGCGTGGTATATAGAGCCGACCCAGCCCAGCATCCTCGTCGATGTCGCGCAGGATGTTGGTGAGTTGCAGCGCGCGACCGAGGTGATGCGCAAGTGCAATACCATCCTCCTCGCTCAAGCCGAACACACGCACCGACATCCTTCCCACGGCGCTGGCGACACGGTCGCAATAAAGATCCAGGGTGGCCATCTTGGGAGCGCGAATGTCTTGTAGCACGTCCATTTCCATGCCGTCGATGATGGTTAGGAAATTCTCACGCTTCAGCCCGAAGGTCGTTACCGAGGCGACGTAGTCCTTCAGCCGTGGCGGCGGCACACCTTGGTAGAGCGCGTCAATGTGATCACGCCATTGCTGAAGCGCAGCAAGGCGGCGCTCGCGCGGCTCGTCGGAGTCGGCGATATCGTCGACCTGGCGGCAGAAGCTGTAGATCTGGAATATCGCCTTGCGCTGCACCGGCGGGAGAGTGCGCATTCCCAGATAGAACGAGCTGCCGAGGGCCGTAGAGCGGTAGTTCGCGTGGGCCGCCGCCTCCGCGCTCATGCGCCAACAGTCGTCTTAAATCGCGTCCCGATGCCGAACGCACGGCGTGGGGCTTCGTTTGCCATTGCGCCGACGCCATTAACCAGCAGCTCAAGCGGCGACAGATGCACGCGCTCGCTTAGGGGATCGCGCACCTTTAGCATCGACGCGATCTTATTGGCAAAGGACAGTATGACCGAGATCTCGAGCCCGAGGCGAAAGTCCTTCACCTGCGACACCAGCGCTCCGCCCTCGTTGAGCAGCACCTCGGCCTTCGCTGCGAGTGAGCGCAGGCATTGTAGCATCTGCAACGAGGATTTCGCGGCGCCCAGCTCTTCGACTGAGGCGCCGCTGGCTAAGAGCGCATCGCGCGGAATATAGACGCGATTGAGATTGCGGAAATCCTTGCCACAATCCTGCAGGTGGTTACTGACCTGCAGTCCCGCGCACAACACATCCGATGCGGGCCAGGTCGCGGCACTTTCACCGTGGACGTCGAGCACGAATCGGCCGACGGGCATCGCCGAGTAGCGGCAATAATGGATCACCTCGTCCCAGTTCTCGTAACGCTGCTTAGTCACGTCCATTCGGAAGGCGGTGAGCAGATCGAGTGCATGACGCGGCGGCATGCCGCGCATAGCAAGCGCAGTGCGCAGGTGTACAGCTTCTGCTCGCGTTTCGCCCTTGCCGAGCAGCTCGGCCTCGAGAAGGTCGAGGTACAGAAGCTTCTCGTCCACGGCGAGCGTGGCGTGATCGGCAATGTCATCGGCCATGCGGACGAAACGATAGAAGGCAAGAATCAGCGCTCGGTGCCGCGGATGGATGATCCACGAGGCAACGGGGAAATTTTTCTCGCGATGCATTTTGCCCGACCTGGGTCCGCTGCCGCTCGTCATTCAGATGCTCCGCCGTGGGTTTTGCGGGCGAGGGATGCTACTGAAGTGCAGTCGGGCCCCAGAAGAAAATGTACAATCCACAATGGTATCAAGACCAATGCGGCAGCGGCCAAAGACGTTAGCGATCGGCGCGCGTTCTTGTCCCCGAGAATCATCCGATCCGAATCCGTTTTCCGAGTATGTTGATTCGTCCTGAAGTATTCATTGCTGAAAGCGTCGGATGAGACTGCATTCCAGTATCCAAAGGCGATTCGACTGCCGCGCACCATGAATACACCACATCCCCGCCACGTAAACGTATCCCACCACTCACGTATCACGCGATCATCTTCTTCGTGGATGATCTCCGAAGTGCAAATCGTCTCCGCAATTGCGAGATCTTGTCGAAAAATCTTTTGGATTGCCGCGCGTCCTATGACGGGGCGCTGCATCGGCCAGAGGCTCATTGCATTTTCATGGTACAGCTCAGCCAGAGCGATCGCATCACCCTTGTTGAATCGTCGAATCCACTCTTCGACCCGCCGGCGCGCTTTCATTAAAATGCTCCTTTCTCAAGGCTACCAGTGGTCCGTCAGGATCCGGCGTAATCCAGCTGTTGGTTCGAGGTGAGTCTGAGGTGGCGTCGCCCGACCAGAGCCCCACACATATCCAAAGTGAGGCACAAGGCGGCGCATAGCGGTTGCTGTGCGAGCATTCCCCACTCCAAGGGAAGCGCCGCGTCTTCGTTCGTTCCGCCATTGCTCGGATGTCCGCGACGATGATTCGATCCGGAGTCAAAAACGGTCGGTGCACCTTCAACGAAAATCGCGGAGCCCCGCGCAACGTGGAGAAACTCGCGTATGGGTTCCTAGACAGCTCGTGGCAGCTTTTTTGTAAAAAACCGAAACTATTTCCAAAGCTCGAACTCGCCGTTTCAGTTGCGCGCGCGACGCCCTTTCAGGTACGGCACCGGCCCACGCAAGTGTTGCTGCTGGACACAAATACAACCTTGATCCGAGCGGAAAAGCGGTGCACCGCGAGAGCTGAATCAGATGTATTTTCACCAGAGTTTCACACGGTCTCCATTTATTGAAATCCATTTTTTCAATGACATAAATCTATACGGCAGATTCACAGCCGACTATGATTCAGCCGGTTCTGCAATCAGAACGTCGCGGTTCTAATTTGAGGGCACGGATGATCGCGCCGGAGCGCCGATCGGACAAGCGTGCGGGCGCACAAGCGACTCGCCCGTGAGCGGCGGGCCGTTGGTGTGGGAGGAGCGGCGCCGTGGGGCGTCCTTTCAATCCGGTCAATGCCAGAAGTCGCGACACGCTTTAATTATCAGCCACGTTGCGGACAAACCATTCGTAGGATTTTGCCAGTCCCACCTCGAGCGAGGTCTTCGGGCGCCAGCCCATCGACACGAGTCTTTCGCTGGACAAAAGCTTTCTTGGCGTTCCGTCCGGCTTGGATGTATCGAACACTATATCGCCTTCAAAACCAACAACATCGCAGATGAGGTGGGCCAGTTCAATGATGGTTATCTGCCCCCCGGAACCTATGTTAATGTGTTCCGCCTCGGAATAATGCTTAAGTAGGAAGACCAAGGCGTCGGCGCAGTCTTCACTGTACAAGAAGTCTCGAGTAGGTGTGCCGCTTCCCCATATAGACAAGCAATCAAGACCTTTAATCTTTGCCTCATGTGCTTTGCGTATTAAGGCAGGGACGACGTGGCTGGAGGTAAGGTTGAAATTATCACGTGGGCCATAGAGATTTGTCGGCATAGCTGATATAAAATTTGCGCCGTATTGCTTACGATAGGCCTCGCACAACTTAATGCCGGCAATTTTGGCGATCGCATACCACTCGTTGGTTGGCTCAAGCGGCCCGGTCAATAGAGCCTCTTCCCTTATGGGCTGCGGCGCATACTTCGGATATATGCAACTCGACCCAAGGAAAAGAAGCTTTTCAACGCCACTGCGAAAGGAGGCCTCGATGACATTAGCCTCCATGATAAGATTTTGGTAGATGAAGTCAGCGGGCATAGTATCATTTGCCAGGATCCCACCCACCTTCGCTGCCGCCATTATGACCGCATGCGGCTTTTCCTTTAATAGAAATTTCTCAACTTCCTCTTGCCGCGTCAGATCAAGTTTTTGCCTATCTGCAACGATGACTTCGCAATCCTCGGAGGCAAGCGATCGAATTATGGCGCTGCCGACCATACCTTTGTGTCCTGCGACCCAAATGCGCTTTCCGTCTAGCAAATACATCGGCATCTCGCCTCTTACTGCCGGGTGCCCCTCAAATAAGAGAGATCTTCCCTTACCATCTCGCAGGCAAGATCTCTCACACTTGTCTCGTGCTTCCAGCCCAGGACCTGTCGCGCCTTGGTGGCATCGCCTAAGAGTAAATCTACTTCCGTGGGCCTGAAATAGCGCGGATCCACCGCAACGACACATTTGCCTGTCGCGACGTCTATGCCCCTTTCTTCAATGCCTTCTCCCGCCCATTCAATCGTCATTCCGGTTTCCTCGAAGGCCCATTCGACAAACGTGCGAACCGATGTTGTCACCCCGGTAGCCAGGACATAGTCGCCTGGTCTATCCTGCTGACACATCATCCACATGCCGCGCACATACTCACGGGCATGCCCCCAATCACGTTGAGCATCGAGATTTCCAAGATAAAGGACCTCTTGTTTACCTAGACTGATTGCCGCCGCAGCCCGTGTGATCTTGCGAGTCACGAACGTCTCGCCACGAAGCGGGCTTTCGTGGTTGAAAAGAATACCATTGGAAGCGTGCATGCCGTAAGCCTCTCTATAATTTACGACAATCCAGTACGCGTAGAGTTTTGCGGCCGCGTAAGGTGAACGCGGGTAAAATGGTGTCTTTTCGTTTTGGGGGATCTCTTGAGCCAGACCATATAGCTCTGAAGTCGATGCCTGATAAAATCGAGTCCGATTGGTAAGCCCAAGAATTCGAATAGCTTCCAGCATCCGCAATGTACCAATTGCATCGGCGTTTGCGGTGTACTCGGGCGTTTCGAAGCTTACCTGAACGTGGCTTTGCGCTGCAAGGTTGTAGATCTCATCCGGCTGGGTTTGCTGAACAATGCGCAGCAAATTGGTCGAATCCGTCATATCCCCATAGTGGAGAAAAAATCTTGCCTCAGGATCGTGACGTTCTTGATAAATGTGCTCAATCCGCTGAGTGTTGAATGATGACGAACGGCGCTTTATGCCGTGAACAATATAGCCTGTGTCCAATAGCAGTTCAGCAAGATACGCCCCATCCTGACCCGTTACACCAGATATTAAAGCTACTTTCCGATCTGCCACTTTGTCGAATCTCCAGTGATTTTGCTGTGGGAGAGGGCGTGCGCTAGTGCGCTGGCTGTGAAGGAAATCGTCGTGCTTCGGCGACAGAGCGGACCCACGGAGGCATTGCGGTTTGCAAAGCAGTATTGCCGGCGTCGTGTGGGCCGGGACAACTGGGGCATGAGGCACTCGTGTCTCTCGGAGCGCGCTCGAATTTCTCCATGACTGCTCTTCTCCACGCACCTAGAATTGAGGTGATGATTTTCATTCAAGAGGGGGCATTTGTTGAAGATCTTTCGATCACGATCAGGCGACTAGGATCGTTCAGGTCAAACTCAATAACCCGTGACGCAGAAAGGCGTGCATAACGTGTAAAGGCGCTTGTCGGAGGAAACCGAATCACGGTGTCGCAAAGCCCAAGAAGATACATCTCGACGAGGGCGGAAATTCCGCCCTCAACCCCGAGATCTGCGCTATGTAGTGGCCCAGACTGATGCGCTCGGAAACTTTTCGGGATCGTGAGAAGATCGGGAACCCTACTCGACACCTGGTCCAATACCTGCGCGCTATCGGTGCATAAAATCACCCGCACAGGCTTCGGGTGGGGCAACGCTTTGGCGGCATCAATGGCAGTGCACACTTGATGTACGGCAAGGTCCGGATCGGCCCAGTAGGGTGCATGGTCCATAACGTCTTCGCCGTTACCATGCCGAACATGAACCCCTATTGTACTGTACCCATAGAAGTGCTCCTGATAGATGGCGTCAATGCGAGCCTGAATTTCAGCCCGAGGCTTGACGCTGCAGAAAATCTGCCGTTCGGCCTCCTCGTCGCAACGCCACATCAAACAAGCATCACACACTACCGTGTTGGCCTCGACATCATCTTGGGCCCGGAAAAGTTCATCGAGCTCGTCTCGCTCTCGAAAAATCTGCCCATCTGGGCGGTACACACATTCGATCGCAGGTTTATTCCACCAATTTGGGAAGAATGGTCCCGGGAAGGACAAGTCGTTGATCTGGTTATCGCAAATAAAAGGGACACCTGCGATGTCCTTGATTGGTTCAAAAAACACCGGAAAGGCGTTCGTGAAGGGCTGATCGAGGTAGCAGGACCCGCGCCAATCTACGGCTAACGTTCGCCCCGTCCGTTGGGCGTAGCGCCAAGCGGCCGCCAGCGACCACAGACAGTCACCGAAACCAGTACGTCTTCGAGAGAGGACATATCGATTGTTCAATGCTGCCGTCCTTAGTTCCGCCGTTTTGACTTACCGTCTTTCACGGGTTTCCAATCAAATTCAGCGTTTTCTAATGGGGTCCGGTAACACCGGTAAAATTTATTCTTTGGATGGCAAGCATCCACGTATTGGATGCAAAGAGGACGTATCTTTCAGGGCTTATGTTGACGTTTGGGATGGGGCGAACTACCGAGTCATACATAGGACGAGAAGGGCCGATGCCGATTTCCTGGATGGCCGACACAGCATGGAGGATCTAAGCTTAGCTAACCGGCGACGCTCTAGCCGTAACAGCACACATCACCAAGGCTTACGCTCAACTGTTAAGAACCGTCAGTCCCTGAGCAAGCAAGCGTTCGGCGGCATCTTGGTCGTCTGCCTCGACGTAGCAACGCAGTTCAGGCGCGTTTCCTGAAGGACGGATGTGCAGGATACGGCCGCCTTCAAATGTCAGGCGCAGGCCGTCCACGTCGTCCGTACTCGTCACGCGACCGATCCGACCGAACAAATGGGAAACATTGGCTTTCGACGCTTTCAAGTATGCCACCAGGGCGGAGCTCCTGTCGAATGGATAGTTCTCGATCCGGCTGGACAAGGCAACTGGCAAACGATGCATTGCGACGATCCCCGAGAGGGGAGTTTTGGCCTCTACTGCCATGTGGAGCGTTGCAATGATGGGAAGGACGCAGTCCCGGGTCGGCAAGGCGGGAAGCGACGCACCTCCGAACGAGAAGTCCGAACCTAGCACGACGCCACCGTTGGCCTCGAAACCCATCACCCGCTGCTTGCCACGCGCAACCGCCTCAGTCATGGCTGCAATGACGTAAGGCGAGCCAACGCGGGTACGCACCACCTCGACGCCACTCGCCGCCTCGATTCCGGAGTTGCTGGTTATAGGCGTAGCAACAAGCTTTGCCTCCAGCAACCTTGCGCAAATAAGACCGAGCAGATCACCGCGCAACGGAGTTCCCGTTTCATCCGCCAGCAGGGGCCGATCGGCATCTGCGTCGGTCGACACAATGGCGTCAAAGGCGTATTCCTTCGCCCACGCAGCGAACATTTCACGTGTCGCCGGCGATACAGCTTCCGTGTCAACAGGAATGAAGACCTCAGATCGGCCTATCGGTACGACAGTTGCGCCATAACCTTCCAAGATCGTGGTCAAAATATCGCGGGCAACGCTGCTGTGCTGATATAAGCCGATTTTTAGCCCCTGAAGGCCCGATTTTGGAAGCAGGGCCTCGTAACGTCGGATATAGAGGTCAGTTGCTTCGCTGGAGTGGTCGGCGCCGCGGCCGCACTCGACCCTGATTGCATCTGCATCGGCTGAAAGCTGCTCCGCCAATGCCGTAATCGCCTGCTCGTCGGCCTTGTTGATCTCCCCGTCAGGCAGATAGAACTTAATGCCGTTTCGGTCGGCCGGAATATGCGAGCCTGTGATCATGAGTGATGCGGCACCGACTTTTCGGCCGTACAACGCAAGCGCTGGTGTCGGCAGTCCTCCACAGTCGACCGGCACCATTCCCGCCCGGGCGAGCGCCGCCATGCAGATTGCGGCGATTTCCGGACTTGAAGCGCGGAAGTCGCGACCGATCAATACGGTCGCCCCTCGCGCGGCTTGCCCTCTTTCGAGGAGCATCCTCGAAAAGGCCGTAGCATAGAGCGCCGACACACTACCGACGAGTTCTGTTGCCAACCCACGTAGACCACTTGTGCCGAATCTGGGACCCATCAACTAACCTTTTTTGCCGGGCAGTGTTCAGCAGGTAGTCGACACCACCGGGCAAGTCGAATGAATTCGCATCCGCTAATGAGATTGCTTCGCTCTCGCCACACTGTTATGAAGCTTCACATCAGACGCAATCAAAAATGACACCATGCTTCCAAAGATTATCCCAGCTATCATGGCAGGGGGCAGGGGCACAAGGCTCTGGCCTCTGTCACGCGCAACTGCCGCAAAACAGTTCCTAAAGCTAATCGGCGAGGAAACGCTCTTTCAAGACACGCTTAGGCGCGTTTCCGATGCCACGGTATATGGAGCACCACTTGTCATTACCAATGAGGACTTTCGCTTCCTGGTTGCCGAACAGGCGCGCGAGCTTGGGGTTACACTTTCCAGCATAGTCCTAGAGCCGGTGCCGCGCAACACGGCAGCCGCAGTGGCCGTCGCCGCCCGGATCGTGGCTGATCGGTTTGGTGAGGACGCGCTGTTGTTTGTGCTGCCGTCGGACCACGCGATTACGGTAGACGATGCCTACAAGAAATGTCTGCGCTCCGCCTGCGTCGCCGCAGCGGAGGGCAAGCTCGTGACGTTCGGTATTCAACCCGCTTGGCCAGCAACGGGCTACGGATACATCGAACGTGGCACTTACCTTGGCAATGACGTCCATGCGGTTCAATGTTTTGTCGAGAAACCAAGTTTCGAAACGGCGGCGGCTCTTTTGGAGACCGGCAATTACTATTGGAACTCTGGGATGTTCCTTTTCCAGGCGGCTAGCATTATCGCCGAACTTGAGGAACATGCACCCGACGTGTTGTCGGCGGTGCACGCCGCGCTCAAGGGCTCAACGGTCGACGCCGATTTCGTACGGCTCGCCCCGGAGAGTTTCAGCCAAGCGCCATCCATCTCGATTGACTATGCACTGATGGAGAAAACCGCGAACGCCGCCGTGGTCTGCTCGGATTTTGGTTGGTCGGATCTCGGCAGTTGGGATGCGGTGTGGAAGAATGAGGAGCAGAATGCTGATGGTAACGTGATCAAAGGCAATGTTACGGTCTGCAACACGAAGAATTCGCTTGTGTTGTCACATACCACTCATCTGGCTGTACAGGGGCTGAATGGAGTTGCAGTCATCGCTAGCGAGGACGCGGTCTTCGTCGGGCGACTGGAGGAGGCCCATGAGATCGGAAACTTGGTGAAGCGCCTCGCCGCCGACGACAATACGGCACGCCTCACGGAATTGCACCCAACTTTGATACGGCCATGGGGTGGCTACACCACTATGCTTAACGGCGATCGCTTCCAAGTGAGACGGTTGTTCGTACGCCCTGGGAAGATGCTTTCTCTCCACAAGCATTTTCACCGATCAGAGCACTGGATCTGCGTGAAGGGAACCGCAGAAGTGACAGTTGAGGATCGAGTAACGATCCTGCACGAGAACCAGTCGATCTACATCCCCGAGGGGGCGATACATCGCTTGGGGAACCCGGGCAAGATCACGCTGGAGTTGATCGAGATTCAAACTGGTGCCTACCTGGGGGAGGACGACATCATCCGTGTCGTAGACGAATCGGGACATGGAATGCCAGATATTCGAGGCGAAGGGTGCCATCGGGATGGCGTGCCCTGAAGTGTCGCCCGGCACATACTCGCCTTCCGGAATCTGGAGCGAGGAGGTGCTCGCAACATCGACAACCGTTGCGCCGGCGGCCGCGCACTGGTCTGAGGACTCGCGATCCTGATACCGCCCCGGCATATTCCCGATCGTGGATGCGGTATTCGCCTCCGCCGCGCCCGGCGCGATCGTTCTCCTGCACGATGTATGCCTCCCGACGAGGTGGGGCCGAACACTCCCTTACTTCGCGCGCGCATCTCGCGACGGCCTTCCTCGCCACCTCGCCCCGGCGTCTGTTACCCGCTCGGCTTCTTTAAGCGGTTTCTCGCAGCCGCAGCCGCCTACACGCTGCTGCATCCCCGCCGCTCACCTATAAAGCAGCTTTGCGCTGGCGTAGGGCTTGCGAGGAAGGCGAAAAGCCGGCGCCGAAGCTCGCATTATCGGCTGCTCTGTTCATGGCAAGGCAATTGCGGTAGGCGTCGGTCTCTTCGCACCCGGCTCGAACCGTTCGGTGGAAAAGACCGAATGGCAGGAGCGCCGTCTTGCCACACAGCATGTTCTTCAGCGCGTCGGCAGACGACGGGATGAAGCCGGGGAGAGCGCCCGTGAATGCACTTGACTTCAGCTTAATTAAGCGTTTTCTAACGATTTGCAAAGTTGATTGTTCGGATGACAGCAATCCGCACTGGGGATACGCCAGAACATGCGTTTTAAGGGCCTTGATCTCAATCTCCTCGTTGCGCTCGACGCGCTGATGACCGAACGCAAACTCACGGCCGCGGCGCGCAGCATCAACCTGAGCCAGCCGGCCATGAGCGCAGCCATCACCCGGCTTC
>Ga0214544_1000566_pt1 | contig 69457 bp, 61 predicted proteins | sample CNSS3metaG_FD_160074 | JGI IMG/M metagenome (GOLD analysis project Ga0214544, IMG submission 160074) | Root nodule microbial communities from cowpea collected in UCLA plant growth center, Los Angeles, California, USA - CNSS3 | ecosystem: Host-associated > Plants > Roots > Nodule | place: USA... | reverse complement strand
TTAGAGGCTACTAGTGCTCTTGATGCAAAACAATGGAATAAGGCTATTAAGACTGAAATTGAATCAATTGAGAAAAATAATACTTGGACCTTAGTAGATTTGCCTAAAGGAGCAAAACCCATTGGTTATAAGTGGATCTTTAAGAAAAAGTATCACCCTGATGGATCCATAGATAAATATAAGGCAATATTAGTAGCGAAAGGTTTTACTCAGAAACCCAACATAGATTATTTTGATACCTCTGTCCCTATGACTAGGATTTCCTCTATTCAAGTTTTGTTAGCTCTAGCGGCTACCCATAAGCTAGTGATACATCAGATGGATGTTAAGACTGCTTTTCTGAATGGTGAATTAGAGGAGGAAATTTATATGACTCAACCTGAAGGGTGTGTTGTCCCTGGTCAAGAAAATAGGGTGTGCAAAATTTTAAAACCTTTGTATGGGTTAAAACAAGCACCAAAACAATGGCATGAAAAACTAGATAATGATACTTTAAAGGTTAGTGATACATTTGAACAACCTATGGATACTTATAGTTATGCCATGAGTGAGGGTTTAAGAAGAAGTAAAAGTCAAAGGAAAGAAACTTCTTTTGGAGATGACTTTTATACTTATCTAGTTCAAAATGATCCAACAAGGTTTTTAGAGGCTACTAGTGCTCTTGATGCCAAAAAAATGGAATAAGGCTATTAAGACTGAAATTGAATCAATTGAGAAAAATTATACTTGGACCTTAGTAGATTTTCCTAAAGGAGCAAAACCCATTGGTTGTAAGTGGATCTTTAAGAAAAAGTATCACCCTGATGGATCCATAGATAAATATAAGGCAAGGTTAGTAGCGAAAGATTTTACTCAGAAACCCAACATAGATTATTTTGATACCTTTGCCCTTGTGACTAGGATTTCCTCTATTCGAGTTTTGTTAGCTCTAGCGGCTACCCATAAGCTAGTGATACATCAGATGGATGTTAAGACTGCTTTTCTGAATGGTGAATTAGAGGAGGAAATTTATATGACTCAACCTGAAGGGTGTGTTGTCCCTGGTCAAGAAAATAAGGTGTGCAAACTTTAAAATCTTTGTATGAGTTAAAATAAGCACCAAAATAGTGGCATGAAAAACTAGATAATGTGTTACTTTGTGATGGGTTTTCACCTAATGATGCTGATAAATGTGTGTACTCTAAATCTGAAAATGGTGAATGTGTCATTATATGTTTGTATGTGGATGACATGTTAATTTTTGGTACATGCATTGATATAGTCTCTAGAACTAAATTGTTTCTAGGATCTAAGTTTGAAATGAAAGACATGGGTGAAGCCAATGTGATTTTAGGTGTTAGAATCATAAGGAATGGAGATAGTATATTACTATCCCAGGAACAATACATTGAGAAACTTCTTAGGAAGTTTGGATATTATGACTCTAAACCAGTGAGTACCCCTTATGATGCTAACTCTAAATTAATGAAAAAAAATAGAGGAGAATCTATTTCTCAACCTCAGTATGCCCAGATAAATGGGAGCTTACTGCACTTAATGAGCTTTTCAAGACCTTATATTGCTTATGCAGTAGGTAGACTAAGTAGATACACTCAATGTCCTAATAAAGAGCATTGCGATGCACTTGGAAGGCTTATGAGATACTTAAGAGGTTCAATGGATTATGTCATTGAATATAGTGGATTTCACGCTGTACTAGAAGGGTACAGTGATGCTAACTGGATCTTTGATTCAAATGAGACAAAGTCCACTAGTGATTATGTATTCACACTTGGGGGTGGTGCGATTACATGGAGATCAGCCAGGCAAACAATTATTGCAAGATCAACAATGGAAACTGACTTTGTTGCTCTCGAAATGGCTGGTAGTGAGGCTGAGTGGTTAAAAAAGTTCATAGCAAACATTCCTTTAGGAATGAAACCAACCCCATCTGTATCTATACATTGTGATTGCCAATCGACAATAGATATAGCTAAAAACAAAAACTATAATGGAAAGAATAGACATATACAATTGAGACATAATCTGGTTAAGCAGCTGCTAAAGAGTGGAACTATTTCCATTGATTATGTGAAGTCAGAACGAAATCTAGCAGATCCCCTGATAAAACCCTAGGAAGAAATATGATTTTAGAAACATCGCGGGGAGTGGGACTTAAGCCACTTGCAAACAAACAAGTGATGGTAACTCAACCTTTGTGATTGGAGATCCCATGAATAAGGTTCATATGGGTAAAAAACAAGTCATTTGTTAGTTCTGATAGCACTAAATTGATTTTTAAATCAATTATGTTCATTCCTATGGTGTATGTGAAAGTGCTAGAGACTGCATTATTGAGAGGTTAAACTTTGTAAATTAAAATTCGTTGTGGTATAAGAAGTTTTAGTTTAAACAAAGTTTTAATGATTTTCTTATCCCTTACGGGTGGTGTATGATTTGCAGCATACACTTGATGAAATCACCTATATGAGTGTCAAGTGGGGCCGCTTGTATAAGATCTTGGCATGATCTCTAGAGCACTCATGAACACCGGGCACGCGCATGGCCTAGTAAGTGCAACACAGCGTTAACAGCAAGGATTATGGGTGTGTATTGTGATTGATAAACCACTAACACACATCAAGTGTCTTTGGTTCATATAGCTTGTTATACCAACTACACTGTGTTAAGTTTATCTGTCTAGGACTGGTTCATATAGCTTGCTATACCAGCTCCGATGCATTTAAGTCTTATGAGACCCAAAATTTCTTCTTTCTTTCTTTTCTTATCTTTTGCAATATGTGGGGGGTTGTTATAAAATAATTTGTTTATTGCAAAGATTATAAACGTTGCATGCCATAATTATCTCAGCTACAGTTTCAAGTTTATGATAGAGTTGCATCTGTTTTGATTCTTAAACTTGAAAGCTAGGCTGCCAATTGTGTACGTTGCAGGGAAATTATTTTACCGTTGTCGTGCATTGAATTTCTCTCCATAAATGCTATGGATTTCAGCCCTTCACTTTTAATCACTCACACCTATAAATAGGTGGTTTTGGTGCTCTCTAAAACACACCATCTCTCAATCTTTTCCTTCATTCTTCTAGCTCTCTTCTCTCTCATATTTCTTTCTTCTACTATCTGGGTTATTTACTCTTTTAAGAGTACTTTCTTGCTAGTTCTGAGATCCTCGGAAGATCCGAGAAGTTTTTGTTGTATCCTGGGGGCTTGCGCAACACACCGCGGATAAGTCCTTAAGAGTAGTGAATATACACGCCTCAGGAAGTGCTTTTTTGTTTGTGTTTTTGTCAGTTCTTTACAACACTTTCAAGAGTATTTTCTTGCTAGTTCTGAGATCCTCGAAATATCAAGGAAGTTCATGTTGTATCTTTGGGGGCTTTCGCAACATATTGCGGATAAGTCCTTAAGGACAATGAATATACACGCCTCAAGAAGTGCTCTATTGTTCGTGTTTTATCAGCTTCTACAACAATCTTAAGGACTTATGGTTGACATCAACAACAACTATACTTCGGAGAATCGAAAGATTTCAAGAACTCATACTGTCTTTGCGAAACCATTTCCAGATGTATAAAAAATCGAGGTATTCTCTGGATAGAACTTCCAACACTAGCAAGAACGTGTGTGTACTCTTTTAGACATGTATGGAGTAGCTACGACTCTCTCAACTTTAAAACCTGATGAATCCAGTACTTTTGCCAAACAAATTGAAGATTTGATGCAAACAAGGTATGCCGACACACCTTACTTAGCACCTTGTCTAATGATTTGTTCGATGTGTGCTGCTCATATAAGGAAGCGAAAGAAATTTGGGATTCATTGATTCTCAAATATACTACTAAGGACGTCGTCCGACAAAGGTTCGTCATAGGAAATTACTACCGGTGAGAGATGATCGAAGATAAAGACATCAAGATACAAATCAACGAATATCACAAGCTACTTAAAAATATCAAAGCAGAGAACATACTTCTACTTGATCAGTTTGTCTCGGAACTTTTGATCAAGAAATTGTCGTCATTCTGGACTACCTATAAACAACAGTTGAAACACAGGCACAAGTAAATGACACTTCAAGAGCTCATTACACACACTAATAGAAGATACCAACAGGAAGGAGAGTATTACTGCAAGGGCCAAAGCATTCATCTACAAAGGCAAACGTGGTAGAAGACAAACCTGCTTCAAAAAGGTACGAGAACAAACCTGATCATAGAAGAAAAAACAACTTTTGAAATTCCCTTCCTAGTGATCTAACCCCACCTTTAAGAAAAAGGGCAATTGTTTCATATGTGGGAAGTCAGGCCATCATACACCTTAGTGCAAGCGTAGAGCAAGAAACGACAATCCTCCTAGGGCAAATGTAGCCCAAGGGAAAGATACTATAGTTAAGGTCGTTTCACAAGTAAATTTGATGACCAATATGAGCAAGTGGGTGGTAGACTCTAGTACTACCAAGCACATTTGCACAAACATAAGAGCTTTTACCTCCTACACTAGTGTAAGGGATGGAAAAGAACATGTTTATCTTGGTAATTATAGGACAATTCCAGTCCTAGGAAAGGGAAAGGTTCTTCTAAAACTCACATCTGGGAAGACTTTGGCCTTGAGTGATGTGCTACATGTGCCCTCTATCAGAGTTAATCTAATCTTTGTAGCACTGTTGGGAAAAGTGAGGGTTAAAGTGTAATTCGAGTCTGACATGATTGTAATGACAAAAAATAATAGTTTTGTGGGGAAGGGATATTGTAATCAAGGTCTCTTTGTACTCAATATTTCAGAAATTATAAACCAATCATGTTCTTCAGCTTATATCGTTGACTCATATGATATCTGACATGCTAGATTAGGACATGTGAACTCCTCGTATGTTATGAAATTGCAACGACTTGGATTAATTAATATGCATGATAAACAAAGTGGTAAATGTGATGTATGTGTAGAATCCAAAATAACTAAGAAAACATGTTATCCCGTAGAACGTCAAACAGAATTGTTAGGGTTAATTCATACTAATCTAGCTGATTTAAAACAAACCATGTTTAGAGGTGGTAAAAATTATTTTGTAACCTTTATAGATTATTATTCTAGATACACCAAAGTGTATTTAATCAAACGTAAGGATGAAGCCTTTGATGTGTTTTTAACCTATAAAACAGAAGTAGAAAATCAATTGAATAAGAAAATTAAGAGGATCAGATAAGATAGAGGTGGTGAATATGTTTTATTTAATGACTTTTGTATAAATAAGGTATTATCCATGAAGTAACCCCACCATATTCACCTAAGTCTAATGGAGTAGCTGAAAGGAAAAATAAAACTCTTAAGGAAATGATGAATGTCATGCTTATTAGTTCTAATACACCTGATAACCTTTGGGGAAAAGACCTTCTTACTGCATGCTTTTTACTAAATAGGATACCTCATAAGAAAACGGGTAAAACTCCCTATGAGTTGTGGAGAGGGTATGAACCTAATCTTCAATATCTAAGAGTGTAGGGGTGCCGAACTAAAGTAATGTTACTCGATCCAAGAAAAGGAAAATAGGCTCTAAAACCTCTGATTGTATGTTCTTAGGCTATATTGAACATAGTGTTGCCTATAGGTTTCTTGTTCTTAAAAATGATGTGATTGAACATAATACTATTGTAGAGACAAAAAATGTTGAGTTTTTTGAACATATATTTCCTTTAAAGATTCGTGATACATTTGAACAACCTATAGATAATAATAATGATGTCATATGTGAGGGTTTAGAAGTAAAAGACAAAGGAAGGAAACTTCTTTTGGAGATGACTTTTATCCTATCTAGTTGAAAATTATCCAACAAGTTTTTTAGAGGCTACTAGTGCTCCTAATGCAAAACAGTGGGATAAGGGTATTAGGACTGAAATTGAATCAATTGAGAAAAATAATACTTGGATCTTAGTAGATTTGCCTAAATGAGCAAAACCCATTAGTTGTAAGTGGATCTTTAAGAAAAAGTATCATCCTGATGGATCCATAGATAAATATAAGGCAAGATTAGTAGCAAAAGGTTTTACTCAAAAACTCAACATAGATTACTTTGATACCTTTGCCCTTGTGACTAGGATTTCCTCTATTCGAGTTTTGTTAGCTCTAGCAGCTACCCATAAGCTAGTGATACACTAGATAGATGTTAAGACTTTTTCTTTTGAATGGTGAATTAGAGGAGGATATTTATATGACTGTGTTGTCGATGGTCAAGAAAATAAGGTGTGCAAACTTTTAAAATCTTTGTATGGGTTAAAATAAGCACCAAAATAGTGGCATGAAAAAACTAGATAATGTGTTACTTTGTGATGATTTTTCACCTAATGATGCTGATAAATGTGTGTACCCTAAATCTGAAAATGGTGAATGTGTCGTTATATGTTTGTATGTGGATGACATGTTAATATTTGGTACATGCATTGATATAGTCTCTAGAACTAAATTTTTTCTAGGATGTAAATTTGAAATGAAAGACATGGGTGAAGCCAATGTGATTTTAGGTGTTAGAATCATAAGGAAGGGAGATAGTATATTACTATCTCAAGAACAATGCATTGAGAAACTTCTTAGGAAGTTTGGATATTATGACTTTAAACTAGTGAGTACCCCTTATGATGCTAACTCTAAATTAATGAAAAATATAGGAGAATTTGTTTCTCAACCTTAGTATGCCCAGATAATTGGGAGCTTACTACACTTAATAAGCTTTTCAAGACCTGATATTGCTTATGTAGTAGGTAGACTGAGTAGATACACTCAATGTCTTAATCAAGAACATTGGGATGCACTCGCGAGACTTATGAGATACTTAAGAGATTCAATGGATTATGCCATTGAATATAGTGGATTTCCCACTGTACTATAAGGGTACAATCATGCTAACTGGATCTCTGATTCAGATGAGACAAATTCCACTAGTGGTTATGTATTCACACTTGGGGGTGGTGCGATTACATGGAGATCAATCCGGCAAACAATTATTTCAAGATTAACAATGGAATCTGAGTTTGTTGCTCTCGAAATGGTTGGTAGTAAGGTTGAGTGGTTGAAAAACTTCTTAGGAAACATTCCTTTAGGAATAAAACCAACCTCGTATGTATCTATACATTGTGATTTCCAATCGGCAATAGCTATAGCGAAACAAAATCTATAATGGAAAGAATAGACATATACAATTGAGACATAATCTGATTAAGTAGATGCTAAAGAGTGGAACTATTTCCATTGATTATGTGAGTCAGAACGGAATGTATCCTTTGACCAAACCCTTGGGAAGAAATATGATTTTAGCGACATCGAGTGGAATGAGACTTAAGCCACTTGCAAACAAACAAGTGATGGCAACCCAACCTTTGTGATTGGAGATCCCATGAATAAGGTTCATAGGGTAAAAAATGTCACTTGTTAGTTCTGATAGAACTAAATTAATTTTAAATCAATTATGTTCATTCCTATGGTGCATGAAAGTGCTAGACGCTGCATTATTGAGAGGTTTAACTTTGTAAATTAAAATTTTATATGGTGTAAGAATTTTAGTTTAAACAAAGTTTTAATGATTTTCATATCCCTTAGGGGTGGTGTATGATTTGCAGCATACACTTGATGAAATCACCTAAATGAGTGTAAAGTGGAGCCGCTTGTATGAGATATTGGAATGATCTCTAGAGCACTCATGAATATCGGCCACGCGCATGGCCTAGTAAGCGCAACACAGCGTTAACAGCAAGAATTGTGCAGGGGGTGTTGTGATTGATAAACCACTAACATACATCAAGTGTCTTTGGTTCATATAGCTTGTTATACCAAGTACACAGTGTGTTAAGTTTCTCAGTCTAGGACTAGTTCATATAGCTAGCTATACCAGCTCTGACGCATTACATCTTATATGAGACCCAGGATTTTCTTCTTTCAATTTTTCTTATCTTTTACAATATGTGAGGGATTGTTATAGAACAAGCATTTATTGCAAAACATTTGAATGTTGCCTCCAACCTTTATTTCTCCGCTGTAGTTTTTATTTTGATGCAATGATGGCATCCGTTTGGATTTCACTTTAAATGCAAGATTTTTGAACGTTGGTGGACTATTGATTTCAGCCCATTCCTTCACACCTATAAATAGGTGGCTTTGGTGCTTTCCTAAACATACAACACTTCTCATTCTTTTCTCTTCTTTCAAGCTCTCTTCTCTCTCAAAATTTTTCTTCTATCTGGATTATTGGGTTACTTACTCTTTCAATAGTGTTTTTTTGCTAGTTCTGATATCCTCGAAAAATCTGGGAAGTTCCTATTGTATCCTAGGGGGCTTACGCAACATATTGTAGATAAGTCCTTAAGGACAGTGAATATAGACGCCTTAGGAAGTGCTCCATTGTTCGTGTTTTGTCAACTTCTACAACATTTTTTTCATAGTAGGAAAATATGCCTCCTTTATTACGAAAATAGGCAGACTTTAAAAAAATTACGAAAATAGGCAAATCGTATAGCCCCACATGTTTTCTTAATGAAGAAATCATCCACTCCAATGACATTCCTTGATTTCAGATGGTCAAACGGTCAAATGAAGAAATCATGTGGGAGCACACGTTTTTGGACCTGAAGTCGTGTGGGAGGAAGACTTTTTTCTTGTGTAATCGTTTACGATGTGTTGTAATCGATTGCTAACGTTTTTCGCAGCTATTGTCCAAGTATCTATATTATTGTCTTAGTGGCAAGTTTTTACCCAATTGCCTCATGGTTTTTTGAACAATGAAACAGTGATCCTCCAAATTCCAAGTTTCAGGGTTGCATCAGGTTTGGTGACATCAAAGCCAAGTGGAATGAGTTTGAGTCAAACGAATTTAGTTTCTCGTTCAACCAATCAGTCTAGGCCTAGTTTTAAAACACAAGATAGAACAGTACTTTCATCGAGTTTACATTTGTGACAAGATTAACAATAAAAGCCTCTAAATATGATGGTCCGCCTTCAATTTTTTCATACCAAGACAAAAAATTGTATGCTTTTTTTTATCAAACTTCATATATGGATAAGAAAGAGCAGGGCTGAATTAGGCAACTACCAAGAGCCAATATAAAACCTTTTTGAATCTTTTATATATGGAACAAACAAAAAATCAATTACAATTGTAGAATAACATCTAAAACCATACGAAAATAATATTTAATAGAAGATGTTGTTCAATATAAATTTATTGAAAAATTGATAGTTCATAAAATCCATTCATGACTAAAACATGTAACAAACTTACCTAGTACTAGTAAGATACGATTTAATGTTGTCGGACAGAGAAGCACACATCACTATAATCATATGAATAACAATACACTTGTTTAACAAGTCACTCACTTGTTTTGATTGATTACTAAATAGGTGTAATCGATTACAAAAACTCGGAATTACAAAATACACATTAGTAATCGATTACAACACATTGTAATTGATTACACAAGCAAAAACGTCTTTCCTTCACACGACTTCAAGATCAAAAACGTGTGCCCCCACATGATTTCTTCATTTGACCCTTTGACCATCTGAAATCAAAGAAAACGTCATAGGATGGACGATTTCTTCATAAAAAGTGTTAGAACTACACGATTTGCCTACTTTCATATTTTTTTTAAATCTGTTTATTTTCGTAATAAAAAAGACAGATTTACTTACTATGAAAAAAAAAACACAAAGACTAAGTTATTTTTACTTCGAATAATTAAAAAAGAAGTGAAATGAAAAGTTCCATCATAAAATAATTTTATTTCTAATAATAAATGTTTCTATAATGCTTAAAATATGTCAATTATTTAAAAATCTTAAGGAAATATAATATTTTTTTTAAAATTATATTGAGTAGTATAATTGTTACCCAACATAGATATTTGTTTAGATATTTGTTGACTAGTCTTATGGATTCTACTAAATATATATATATATATATATATATATATATATATATATATATATATATATATATATATATATATATATCAATCACTCGTATTTATTATTTTTCAATTCTCCATGAAATTGAGAACACTGTTCTTTATTGTTACTTCACACAATGAATTTAATTATTTGAAACTTTGGTCAAACAAATATGTTGTTAACTAAACAAAATTCGAATACTGAAGGTTGTATTTCCTCCATCGGTCTTCAAGTGTAAATATAGATACAATACAAGTATATTTGAACAAAATATATTTGATTGGATTTGTTTATATTTTTCAAAATCATGTATTTTCTTGTTAGGAAGATAACTCATTGAATGTCACCCCACCCCACCCCACCCCCCCCCCCCCAAAAAAAAAAAAAACATTGAGATTAATACAACTTCTTAAGGAACAATTGTAGAAGTTGTTGATAAAGGTTGGTTTTTTCTTTTACTAGAATTAGATTATAACTTGCTTATTCAAGATTTTACGTATTCAAACTTGGTTCATTGGTACCTTCAAAATCGTTGGTTGAACTATATTCATTCTACAATTTCTTTCAATTTTAGACTTACTCACATTTATTGTGAAGGTAATTCCTACACAAGCTACCATTTTTTTTTTTGTGTGTACATAATCATCATTAAATTAGATTAATATGCTCATTTAAATCATGGTCAAGAAAGGGGACCAATCAATAAACAATCATTAAAAAAAAGGAAAGAACAAACAGGTATTATACACAAAAATCTAAGTTCAATTATATAATATCTCTAATATGAAATATATCATGTGCACTCACAATCTTAAGGACCATTTAAAATCTAACTTAACATAGTATGAGAAGGGTGAGAGAGGAAAAAGAAACAACATAATTATTATATGTGAGGAATTAAGAAGATAATAAGAGAATTGTCAATCTAATGAAACATGAAGATGTGTTCTGGGTTTGGTATCATCTCATTATGTTTAATCAATTAATTATATTCTTTATATTGTATTTAAACATTATAATTTTCTTATATGTTTATAATTTACTTTTAGTATATTATTTTATACTAATTATAATATTTCAAAAGATATCACAAAATTATTCTATCTTTAAAATGATTGATATATATATATATATATATATATATATATATATATATATATATATATATGAGAATATTTTCAGATAAAAATAATAATCAGTACTCACTTTTTTCTCAACATCAACTGACATCATGATTCCTCATGTAGCTCCCCATCTAATATCATCTTTTGTTCCAAACTTCAAATCACTGCAAAACATTCTTAGTTGGTCATGTCTTCAAATCCATGCTTTGGACATTTTCTAAGCAAAAATTTGAATCACTATGAGAGACTTCACAAAATGGTTCATATAGTCTTTGCCTAAACGTGGGTGGAGATATAACATTTTGCACTAATATATGTAGATGGAGGAAAGAAATTGTTAAAGAAATTTTTTTTCTTAAACAATGCTTCAGTTAATAAATCTCTGATATAGGTGAGATTGTAACTAGACTTCGACTTTCCCAGTGAGAAAAAATGGAAAAGGCCTAATATATACAACTTCACCAAGTGGAATTCCCATTGTACACATAGCCCATTGAATGTTGACAAATATATGTAAGGGTATTCATTACCTTTTCTAACAGATTGATGAGCACTAATTATGCTAAGAAAAGCATGTTTCATCTTCATTGTCTTAGTAATGGGAGGAGCAACAATGTTGGAGAAGTTTTGGATTGTTGTGTGGCATAATCTCCCAAGGTCTATCTGGTTGGATTTTTCTTTTTGCATTGTTATTTTCTTTAAGTGTAAGTTTGATGCAACTCTAGTTTTTTTTCCTTTCCTGTCTTTGCACGTTTTTCCTAGTTGTCTTTTCTATTTCCAGGTTACAAAGTAAAACTCAGTTTGTTTTGCTTTCCCATATAATGTTCTACAGTTGTAAGATTAGAAGTAATAACAAGAATTTTCAAATTTGACAATTCATAAACAAGTATACAAAGTGGCATTGTAGTTGCCGATAATGACACTAGAAAACTTGACGAGATTGTGGTATAAATAATCCTTTTGCTTAACTAGTGTACCAAGATCTTATAGTTTTCAAAACATTAAGTAGAATATAGTATATACAAGGAATTACTAATCAATTTCTATAATGGTAAACTTCTAATTGAATAATGTGTTTTCCAGTATTTATAATCACAGATTTGAGCAGTGGCAGTGGTAAAAACTGAATGGAAGGATCAATTGAGGAACACACACTACTCCACTATTATCTCAAACCTATGAAAGAAACAGTACTATTCGCAATTCAAACTGGTGTTGTATTATTGGCCGATTTCTATTTTTATCTTGAATGTTTGAAACTGAGACGAGGGAGGGAATCTGTACAAATATAGGTAGACAGTCAAAAATTCATAGACCTGTTCACCATGCAGATCAGTGCTACAGTTATTCTCTGAACTGAGCTCATCTCAAGCTGGACAAAAGTTTCTAGTAGACAGAGGGAGTTGCAGCATGCAACAACAACAGAATCTCCCCCTCACTGAACCCGATTCTCGTGAATTTGAGTTCTCTATTGAACACCCGAATAATGGAAAGAAGGCCAGAACTCTTGACCAAGTAAAACCAAAGGCCAAATGATTTGCTAGATTAGTACTCCGAAGCTTCTTTCATTTCACTAAGTGAGTCCAAAGAAGCATTCATTGCTTCTGCAATCATTAGAGCTGTAATGGCCTTGTGAATTGCTACATCTGCTTTATACAGCAATCTTTTAGCCCTATCTCTCTTCAACTTAGCCACGTGCCGTTTAAAACGAGCCTCAGCCACGGCATCTCGTAGCCTTAACTCCTCAAGGACAGAAGCATCCAACTGTTCAATCCCTTGCCTCTTAGGGCCAGCAAGCAGGTGATGCCTGTTATGAGGCGCATCATATCTAGACTGGTGAAATTTTGGGACATGATTTCTGTATTTCAAGCTGCCAGCATCACGTGGTACGAACATCCTTGGTGAGGTCAGAGGCAATGGTGATTCATCAAAAGAATCGTAATAATGGCCTTGGTATAGGAACTTTTCATCGCCAAAAGGTAAGGCATTATGTCTTCTTCCTGAGATCACAACAATTAGATGTTAAGCTGAATGTTAATATTTTGTTTAAAAAATGTAGAAACAAGCTTGTAAATCAAATACTCACGGAAGCCATCCTGATACAGATTACTGTTTGCGTGCCCAGATACTGAAATCTTCTTTTGGGATCGATGCTTCAATCCCTTGTTCACTGATTCCAGACCCCTAGGCTTCAAACAAAAAGCAAACATGGCCGGCTTCTCCAAACACGCATTGGAAGGGGTATTGTTCTTAGTCATGGCTACCTCCCACTCTCTCACTTGTTTTTGATACCTTTCCCATAGAGGGGGCTGAAAAGTACATAAAAATTCAGTGATGAAATTTCAGAAATGTTGTAAAAGTTCATTCCCTCCTAACATGTTTCATTATGTGGCAGCATTAATACAGCATAAGTGATGTTTATATTTTCTGTTAAGTTAGTACTTGTCAGAATCAAAAAACTTACCCAATATATTTTAAGTGTAAAAAAGTAATAGATCAATCCATTACAATATATATTACTCCTCTCCAACTATTATATCAGCAAAACCATCATGTCTTTCATATAAATTTATCAAACATACGGAGACATATTCCCAAAATCAAAAATAATTACAATAAACCCAAGAAACGTGATTTGAACATTACCTGAAATTGCCGTATTAAAGCCATTCCACTCTTCTTCCTTCTCTCCTGCCAACGATCATATATGATTTTGACAATACTCAAAGGCCCAACATCAACCGTGAGTTCCTCTATCTCATTACAAGTAAACTGGTCACGCTTCTTAGTATATGCCACCTTTTCAAACATGTCCATTGTCTTCTCAAACATCTCCTCTGAAATCCAACTCAAGTCACTGTTGTCTTTTACAGAGTTTTGAGCATTTGCAATCCACTGCTCATCTTCGCTATCCATGTCATACAAAACACGGGATGGATCCAGAGCCATCTCAACATCTGTTTCAACCTGTTCGAAGTACATAAAGCTCCGAACAAAGGTTGCCTCACATCCATTATCATCATTTTCTTCTATCAAACGAACACCAGGAATAGGTATATTTTTAACTGAAGCAGCACGGATGTTACGGTTGTAGCATTCCTCATGCATCTCCTTGAAAATAGCCCACTGACTCCTATCAGGAAATTCCAAGATCCAATCTTTCCCTCCTTTCCACATCATTGCATGTGTGTACCGATTTGTTGATCCAGGCTGCAGAAACTGATGTGCTTTGTATGAATACCGAGTAATTCCTAAAAGTTTCACAGAAAGTCTCCACTCATTGTGGTCAAAAAGCTCTAGTACAATATGGGCCCCAGATTCTCTCCAACCCTTATCACCAAGAGTAATCAAGACATTTGCACCACAAGATAAGCATTCAAAATTCTTCTCAGTGACCCTAGCAACATCTGATGACTTCTTCTCACTGGCCTTTCTAATTCGTTTGTGAGGAAGCCCTTTCTGATGATGGTTTCTCTGCCTTGAACTGAATTCATAACCAGCAGAAGGCACCGAGTACGATACTTGTGTGCGTGGTCTCTTAGGTCCACTGCTAAAATCATTGTAAAGTGAATCAGCCTTTCCATCAGACCACACATGAGACTGAAATCCCAATGATGAGGAACTATTCTGGTTCCGATACCAAGAACTTCTACGAGCAGCTGGATTAGAGCTTGGCATGATGCCTCCATTCCAAGAGATATCAGGAGAGTGTTCAGCATCACGTAAATCACCATCACAACCAGGATTCTCAAATTGATCAACTGCAGGAATTTGGATACTAAGATCACCAATAAAAGAATGAGAACCATCATCGTCCTTATCTTGACGAGTTAAAGAACTCAAAGGTAAAGAGCCTAACTCTTGCTCCATATGGTGTGATTGCCATTCGGGTAAGTGAGTTGTGCCAAGCCTCTCAGAATGATGGGAAATAGAAGTACCAGAACTGTTAGGACCAATGTTCTGGTACTTTTGAGAGAGAATTTGATAACTGAAGGTAGAATGATGACCTGAGTGATTACAAGACCCTCCATCACCTGCAGCACCATTTGACAAAATATCATTATCTTTCCTCGGGATAATTTCAGAATTCCTGTTTGAGCAACCATCGGTGCTGGTACATCCATTGGTTCCCAAACTAGGGTCTTCCTGATCAAATTCCGGTGCGTGATCACAAAAGCTAATATGAGTTGCAGACTGCTCCATCAGTGACTTGAGATGGAAACAAAGAAAAAATGTAGGTGCTGCAGCAAAAGAAAGAGTAAATGGAGGAAGCTTCCTCTCACCAACATCAGAATATTGATGAATATCAGCTTGAGTAGACACTTTGGAAATACCCATGATGTTAATACCTGGCCTACCCCTTCGCATGACCTGTTCATGCAGAAGTTGCATGATTGATTCACAACAAACCCAACATAAGCTAATTTGCAGTGACTTTTGGAAGATTTGACATACAATACTGAATTACAGTAACAAGCATTAAACATGACAAATAGATCTTAAAATAAGGGTTAAAGATACCCATCAAGATATATAGGAAAAAGCGGAGCAAGTACCTTGGCTGAGGAGGACCCACTGACAGAAGTTATGGACAACTCACTTGATCCATTTTGAAGTGCCTGGATGTTATCATATGTGCATTCAGAAAGAAGGAGCTTCTTACTCAGAAGGCAATGCCTCTTAAGCTTTGAATCTAAGACCGTCCACTTAGAATTCTTCACTCCAGAGAAATTATAGAACTCAAAAACAAGCGGCTTCTTATTCACATGAAGACCAGAAAACTTGAATCCAATAGATGTACATGGAAATTGCAAGTCAACATACTTCCCTCGGCAGGCAGGTTGATGAAATACCCTAAGGACAAAAAAGACAAAGGCTACAGCCATGTTCAAGCAGCCTTCAAATAATAAAAATCTCAACCCAACCACATTATCAACAAAAAGCATCTCCAAACAAACTCTAGGCCACTTGGTCATAACTGTACCATACCGGAGCAAAAAAAGCGGATAAAGCAACCACAAATTTTCAGATTCAAAATGATTATTCAACATGAAACACATTGGAAAATTTAACCCAAATCTGAACAATACTGATTCCATGTCCCAAAAAACTTTTGATACTCCTGCCTTGTAAGTGAAGCACAATGGGCCCTCAACTTCATCCATGTCATCACTTGAATTCTTCATATTCTCAACCCCAAACATATGGTCAAGGGAAACAGAATCAGATGCACTTCTAGTAGCATGCTTTTCTTCACAGATATGAGGGGGTATTAGAGCAGGCTTTCGAATCCGCCTTCTGAAATAGACAATAGGCTGTTTTACATCTTTATTGCAAGTGGCACTTTGCAATGACGACTTCATCCTAAAATCATCACTTAATTTATCCTGTGATGATAAATTATTTTCAACACCCTTCAGAAAACTCTTCGATAAGTGTCCCTTTGTTGTGACAGGTTTATCATATAAGAATGATGACATTGTACTTGGAAGTGTAACAGAAGTTTTCTGTTTCTTAATGCCTTGAAAAGAAGATACAAACCGATGAGAAGATCGAGCCAACCATGTAATTATAGGTTCTGAGTCCATACTGCTCCCACCACGGTGATCATTCTCAGTATTGCCTTCTGTTCTTTGCCTTTCTTTTCTGGATTTGCTACCCTTCTGTTCATCAGAACTTCTACGTTTTGCAAAAGCTCTTTCACCTTTTGCATTTCCTGGAACTTCACTACGAAGTAACAAGAGTTTGAATCTCTCAGTATGTAGATTAACCCATTCTACATCCCGATCATCATATTTGATATGGTAAAGCTTGTTTCCTTCATCGTAGTCATCCACAAGGCCATAATACCATCTCTGGTCTAAAGGCCAAAAAATTTTAATTCTCCGGTTCAGTACCCAGTATACATCTACATCACCTAAAAGAATTTCATAAAAATGGCGCCTCTTCCTCGAATTACCTTTGCTTTTATATTGTTTCCTAGGCCTCAAAACTCTGCCATCAGCATCAGCTGATGCAGATTCTGAACCTGATTGAAACTTCAAATCACGGTTAACAATACTTTGACTAGAAGATTGAAAAAATGACAAACCATTTGAACCTTTGGTCGAAAATCCAGTACAGCTTGGATCAAATCTTGAAGATAGCATCCTAGCTGCATTCTCCTCAAGATTTTCCTCTTCATCTTCTTGCAAATCATCAGATATTTTACAACTCAAAACCAAAGGTTCAACCTCCTTCGAAACCTTAGCTGTATCTAAAGCTGAAGTCTTCCGTTTCCTATTCTTCCTTCGTGATTTTGTCAAAGAAGAATCTCCACCATCAATATTTACAACAGAATGAGATGCACAATCCCCATTCTCCTTAAAATTTTGAACTGAATTTGAATCACTATTCCTATTTTCCTTATTAAATTCATCAAATTCTTTCTTATGCTTAGTCTTCAAAGATTCAACCCCAGTAGCCAAATCATCACTACCTAACTTTGGCACAGGATGGACATAACCACTACTACAATCGGGATGCTCCACCAAATTTGATGCTTGACCAGGCTCTGATTTTTTCTTCCGCATAAAACTCCTCTTCCTCTTGGGAATGTGAAAATCATCACCACAAACTCCAAATGAAACTGTATTTGACACACTACTATTCAATCTCTGACTGACCCCTAACTTCAACTCACTGCTACCATCACCATTTTCTAAGCTACTTAAAGAGACTTCTCTTTTAGCCTTCTTTCTAACCCTCTTCTCATCACCATCCCCACTACTACTGTTAATCCTTTTTATATTCTTCTTTGAAGTTTTTAGTGACAAATTTGATTTATATAGACTTTTAAGATCCAGAGATTTTGATTTCTTGGGAACTGTAGTGCCATTGGATTTCTCTGTTCTGCTTTCCATGGCAAATCAACATAACAAACGCCCAAACCAAAATTCCCCTAATTGTCACATGTCATCATACATATCCGGCCCTTTTCCTTGGATCTGAAACGCCAAAACCACAAAAATATCACAAAAAATCACACAACCAACACAAACCTAAATTCAATATACCAAACTCCCCCATGCATTGCGTTATTGTTTAAAAAGAAACACCCAGAAAAATCATGGAAAGTTTTGACACCGAAAAAATACAATTATCAAAAAATTTACTAACCTGACCCCGAATGCCACGAAACAATCGATTCTTCCCACAGACATAGAAGATCACCAGAGCGAATTGGCAGATTAGGGTTTGAGAATGACTTATGGATTCGAAACCCTAATAGAATCCCCGAAATTGAAATTCCCAATAATTTCGATTTTTATTTTTCTGTTTATTTTTTTCTTTTGTTTTTTAACCGCTAGGGGACTAGGGTTTCATTAGGAGGTAAAGGTTTAAATTGAAAATTCCTCCAACTTCAAATAAAAAATAAAAGTGCAAAACAATTTCAAATCGACACGTGTAACGTCATCCCACGTGTGATCGAAATCTTTTTAACTTACTACCGTTGTAGCGATCATCTGCGGCCGAGTGTATAGTAAGCAGGTGCTTATCAAATCTTTGGCTTCTGATTCATGTTTTTGGAGAAAACAAATTTAGAAACAACGGAACATTTTGAAATGTGTGGTTTGGATTTTGACCATAGTTTTTCCTAAAAATTCCGAAATGCCACAGATTTTTTGTTTTCTTTTGGACTCTACTATACAGTGTTTGCATTGTGTAACTTCTATTTCTATTGTTTCTGATCTTCAACAATTACTAACTATACTTTTATTTATAATAAATAAATATTTCTTTAACAATTAAATTTTTATAATTTGACGTGACATTATTTAAATAGTTTTAAAATACAAAAAATATTAAAATAAAAAAAATTGAAATGTGACATCTTTTAAATCATTTTAAAATATAAAAAAAATGAAAAATCATTTAAAAAATAACATTTTAAATTATAAAAAAAAATTATCAAATTTCATTATTAAAATATCGTTATACTTTATGATAAGAGAAAAAACATAAATATAGTAAGGTCCATTTATTCTGCTCCCTTATTTTAAGGGTTGTCCTAAAAAAGTTGGGTCTAAAGGCTGGTCCATAGGATAAAAGCCATTTGTGTTGCCCTAATTCACACTTCTACTCTTTTTTCAGAAACCTAGATCTGTGTCGTCTCCCTCTGTTGCCATAAAGAGCTCTACTAGTGTTACACTTTCCCGATCGAACAAAGCTCAAACCCGTTCCCATATTCTACGTAAGTATCCCTCCAACTGTGCTCATTGTTCTGCTACTGTTACGCTGGGCAACTCATCCCATGTTTCTCATTTCTTTCCAGCACCTTGAATCGCTTTTTGAGTTGACGTTCCCTGTTGTTTAGGGTCGAGATCTCGTGCTTGCCATTTTTCCAGGTAGGGAAGCTAAGACCTTGCTCATATGTCCTATTTTCCTCGTGCTTTGGCTGTCATTTCGAGTTTGTATAGTTGGTGTGATGCTATACTGGGAAACATGTATATAATGGAGTATTATGTAGGCGTGGCATGATTCATGGACCGTAGATGATGGGTTGGGTGTGAAATTGGCATGTGAACTAAATGAGTTAGTTATTGTTAAAGTGGCATGATAACGAGATGAGTTGAGATCCCATGAGCATGGATGAGTTATGATGAGCAGGAATGTGTTGGACTTGGAAACATGAAAGTTGTGGGCCTTAAAGGGTGACATAATGAATATATTCTTGCATGGCGAATACTTTTTGACTGTGTGATCATGTTTTGTCTGTGTCAGTGCATAATTCATTGGGGTCTCTAGGTGAGACTTTCAAGGTTGCGCTTCAGTGGTCGGAACGTAATTTCATGGCCCTTGTTAGTGGGTGTCCATGGTGGTGCCTCATCTGTATAACTAGGTAAGGATTCAAGGTAAGGTTGCATCCTGACACTCTAAGGAGTCAGTTAGTCTCACCTAGAGCAGACTGACTCATGTGGTGAGAGTAGTAAGAGGCCTGAAATTCTCTAATGACTAACCTTGTGGTGAGGGAAATTGATTTACTGTAACACTGTAACACATAGCTCGGGGGTGAGCAGAGGTATCTACCACAAGTGCAAGCATTCGCTGAATACGACCAAGTTATATGTATCCGGATGAGTCGAGTTGTGTCGTAGTGTATTGTCTGAGAAGTCATAACATGCTTGGTTGATATGAATGTATGATTGTGCAAATATAACTAAACTTATGGATGAAATCTTTTGTGCTCTAGCTTACCCTACTTTTATTGTTGTGTGTTATGCTGTGTGGTACTCTCTTTTGCGATGATCATCAACTTGTTGGTGTGAGCAGATGCGAGGAACACCCATGGACAATAGGGAGGTGGTGATTCCGCTGCATAGTCTGTGTGAACTGGTTCATAATTTCCTTTATGAGTTTCTTTAGGGCTATGACCCATGTATTTTGTTCGTCCTTAGATTTACATACTTTTGGTTGAACTCTTTATCGAGTTTTCTTTTGGGCATTATGGTGTGCCTTAGGTTGTAAGGAGTGAGTTTAAAACTCCCGGACTGCGCTATTACGTTATCTTTTGTGTGACGTTTCTTTTAATTTCGCTTAATAATTAAATGGGACGTTATAAATATTATTTACTTTAGCACATTATCATTGATCTCGTTGTTATTACCATTATTATCACAACCATTGTTGTAGAATATGAGACAGTATATTATGAAATATCCATTCCAAAATAGTGTTCATGCGTTTCGAAAATTTTGTTACAAAAATCACATTTCAAAAATCTCATTTCATAAATTCTACTAGGGAAATTAAGTTTTGTAAATCTTGTTTCGAAATTTCTGAAAAAAGAGAATTTCCAAAATGTATAATTCAAAAATCACTTTGCTAAAGGCTAAAATGGTCATTTTAAAAATTGAAAGAAGCACACGAAGAAATTGTATCAGAGTGCGGAAAGTAAAAGCCGGGTTTTATTATACTCACTCCGTGCCTTATTAACTTCAATTCCATAATCATAAAAGAAAAAGGTGTTTTTAAAGCATATCAAATATATCAAAACGTTTTTTAAAGAATATTTTAATAACAAAAAATATTATTCTAATACAAAATAAATATAAATTGAATAAAAATATTTTTTATAATTTTAAATCATTTATATTTATAAATGTCATATTAAAATAATATTTGATTAATAGGTATACGTAAAAGAAAGATATGATGTGTGGTAACTACCAAAAAAAATGGTATATTTTCAAAAACTTGTAAGAATTTAGACGAAGTTTATATTTAGAGTTTAATTTAATATACTTTAGTCATTTTTGTTTTGTTTTTATTAATTATAAATTTCTTGATACAAATTTATAGAAAAAAAGTAATATTTTTTTATTATAAAATGAAAAATTGTAAGGACATATTCAACTATTTAAAAGTAAAAGTAGTATAGTGATATGAAATATGAATATTTATTATTTAAGTACAAAACTTATAAATAGAAAAAACTAATTATTCAAACATCATTTCAGAAAAATCATCATCTATCAAACAAATTTGTATTTACCCCTTATATGTTTTCTTTCTATTCATCCTTTCATAAATTAAAGCTTGTCTTAGTGATTTTAATAGATACTAGAACAATATGCCTTTTCAAATTTTGTTTTAGAGGAAGATTCTTTTTGTACATTTTTTCCAGGTTAGTTTATGTTAAGAAATATATTTTAAGTCAAACTCAACTTTGCAAAGCTAACTTGTAAGTATAAAGTTTCCAACACACCTTCCTCACATCGAAGTATATACATTTCATGTATGGAATTAGACAATAAAGGTGGTCTGATAACGATCCAATAACAGGTGAAACAATAAATCCACCAAATAACAAACTTTGATAGGATAGATTCCAACTATAACTTTGATACCATGTTAAAAAGTAAACTTTAAACCCAACTCAACCTTACAAAATTGGTTTGTAAGGTGAGGTTTGCACCTACTCATATATTATAAATTGGCATTATTTATAGTCGATGTGAGACTTCTAAGCATCATTTCAAAAAAACCAACATTTATTTAACACTCTTTCTATTTACCTTATATATTTTCTCCCTAGACTTTTGTTCATCCTTTCATAGATCAAAACTTGTCTTAGTGATTATGATAAAAATAGAGCAAATGTGTCTGATAAAAATTTGTTTTAAAGGAAGTTTCTCTTTATACATTTTCTTAGGTTGGTTTTGGATGTTTTGCATGCATGTGGGGCCTACGGGTCTTATATGCAGTCCTTTTATAGTAAAGATAAATATTTGTTAGTTCATGATCATAAGGTTATATATAAATCATTGATTAAAATTTTCTATGTTCAAGTTTAGCTTTCATGTGTTATAAGAGAAGTTTGAAGTTTGAATTTAAACAAACAAGTTTTAACAATGGAAGTTATTTATGTTTTTCATGAAACCTTATGATAGATGATTTGAACGTGAAGTGCACTTGGTCAAAGATTTTGGTTTCTATGTTGGTGATTGTGTTTTGTTTGGAAAATTGTTTGAATATATGAAATTGAGTGTTTTTTGAATTTTAGTTAATAGATGAATATTTCATAAAGTTTTGAATTGGATATTATAGTTGATAAATTGATATAGTGGATAGATTATTCATCTTAAGATATAAAGTTTCTCAAATTGAGTGTCATTCAACAAAAAATTTGTTTCATTATTTTCCTTTTCACACAACAAAGACTAAGAAAATTTTTTTGAATCCAATTATATAACTTGTCAAAATGTTTTTCCATTGACACTTCTTTGGATTATGCTTTCACTTTACACTATTTTTTTATAATAAAATATTGGGTTAAGTATGTTTTTAGTCCCTAAACTTATATGTGAAATTGGAATGTTTCCCTTTAGAAAAGTTCATATAAAATTAATCCTTATACTTTAGTAATGCATGGAATACTCCTCTAGAACTAGAATAAAAAAAGGTAAAAGAAAAGAAAAATAAATAAGAAAAAAAGACCTTTTTTAAAAAAAATTACATGTGTCAATCACGTGGCATAGTCATATCTTCAAACTTTTTAATCCAGTCAGCATGCTCGTTAGACACATCACCTAAAAGTTAACATCGTTGGTTCTGGGGGACGTAGTTCATACATTACTAAAATATAAGAATGAATTTTATGAACTTTGAGAGAGAAGATTTCTAATATCATATGCACTACAAAAATTCTTGAAATTACCAATAGAATTTTACATATGGAAATAAATTCGTTGGTAAATTTGAATTACAAACAAATCTTACCGATGAATTTTAAAAGTTATATTACTAGTGGATTTTATTTATAGATTTATTTATGTCAATAAATTCATTAGTAATATAGATTTCAATTATCGATAGATTTTTTTGTCTAAAAATCCGCTGGTAATACAAATTTTAATTATCGATAGATTTTTTCGTTGATAAAATTTGTCAATAATTACATACTTTAAAATTCATTGCTAAAAAAGTGGCAAATTTTTCGCCCATATTTAACATCTTCACCTTCAACTTTTCATAATTATTTTGTTCCTTTAATTTTTGTTTTCTCACAGACAGTGTTTTCCCAAAAAATATATCTTCTACAAGAATCATAACAAAACACAAGTGAGTTTCCAAATTACTAGAGCATGTTAGTTTAGGGTCTTCGATGTGAGAGCATGGCAATGGAGGAGGACAAGATGTGGTAGTGATACCGAGAGGAGAAACGATTGGGCTAAGGTGACAGCGACACGCGATGACCCACTCCGACGAGGGTAGCGAACGTCAACGACAACAAGAGCAGTCATAACAAACTGTGGTGAGTTTAGAGGCGCTCCTGGTGGCGGATACAACGAATAGGGTTCACAATAAGGAAGACCCAACCAAGTGAGGGTCTAGCGGCAACACGGGAGAGTATTGGCGGAACTTCAGACAAAATTTAACGGGTGCCAAGATAAAGGCTTAAGTATGTTTTTATCCATAAACCTTAACGCGATATTGGAATTTGTCACTATCTGAAACTTTGATATATTTTGGTTCTTAAACTTTACAAATGAATTAATATAGTCTTTTCAATCCAATTACATTATTTTTTTATGTGTCGAACATGTTTCAAGCTAGCATTTGATTTGTTTATCTGATACGTTCCTGCTTGATGTGTTTAATGAGTTTCCTAACATATATTGAAACAGAAACGTGTCAGACAATGTAAATAACTCAAATGCTAGCATGAGACACCTGTAGAAAACTAACGTAATTAAGTTAAAAGGACTATATCCATTCATTTTTAAATTTTAAAGTATAAAATGTATTAAAGTTTCAGACACGGATGAAATGTTCAAAGACTAGAATCATACTTAAAAACGTCAAAAGTCAAAAATTAATAAAACCATTACCTTCCAAATTCAATCAAGTGTGTTCGTCCTATAACCAAGTCCAACTTTCCAGTCTTCAGCCTTCGCAACCCTCAGAAAATGCAAGAGACTAACAAAAAAAAAAAACTAAACTCCATAGGTGTGGACATATCAGGAAGAGATCCATTAGATGCAAACTCAAAAGTAAGAATACGGGAGCTTCCAATGAAGCAATATCCAAGCAACTGAACATAATTTTCATGCTTCAACATTGCATCACATGTACAAACCCAAAAAGGCTTAAATTCATGAAATATGTTCGTATGAAATAGGATAGAAAAAAAATACCTTGTCGCCACTGGATCTAGAAATGCCCCGAATGAAGATTTCAACTTCATATACATGACAACAATGATAATAGTTAATAAAATAATAAGGATTGACTTATAACTTCAAACCTCGAAAAAAAAATGTGGTGGGATTTGGATTCAATTGGCTTGGAATGAGTAAACAGTACCTTGCGACTAAGATACCCATCAAGCCAATATGTGATTGATGCAGGTCAAATATTAGTACCCAAGTCAAGAAAATATGAACCTCAAAGATTAGTACACAACCTGACCAAAATATCAAACTTTGGGATAGTTGTCAACAATTTAGAAAATCAATTACGAAAATCAATTTTGTAAGCAACCATCCAAAGCACACTTGCAACTATTTTACAAACCCATAAGTCTATCATCAATTGTTACACAAGGAAATTCAAACTTTCCATGGCAAAACAATTCCATTCACACTTCCATTAATCGATAACCATTCACAAACAAATTCAAATCACATGAACTAAATTTCTGAAAAATCACGCCTTTTAAGTATATAGAGAAAACGTAGTTGTAAATACTTGAGAACACAAGACACTTCCATATAACAATTAAAAGTAACAAATCAATATTTTAAAAGATGTGAGTATAAATTATATACCAACTAAAATTGATGATAAAAATTAAAAGCATAAAAGAAACTAAGAAAATAAAACTTCAAATGCTAAGAACATACCTTTTCACTAACACCATACCAATGTATTATTATTTGATGAATAAAAGTCCTGCACTAAAAAAAAAACTGACGAAAAGAAGCAATAATAGATTAAAACCCTAAAAAATATACTGACAAATCCTTGAATATTAATAACAACATTAACAAAAGAAAAATAAAAATGAAGGAAAATTAAAAAGAGGAAAACCCTAAAATCAAATAAAGTTAATAACTTTGGATTGGAAAGATAGAATGAAAGAGGATTTCGTAAATAAAGAATAACATTAACTATTAGAAATAAAATATTAAAAAAAATTAATTATAACAATTTAATAAATAATTTTATATAAAAAAATTCAAAAAATAAATTTTAAATAAAATACTTAATTTTTTAAGTTTGTTTAGGTCTTCCCAAATTCTTAGGTCGTCTTTTTAAAAAGGGTTAAATATGTTTTTGGTCTCTCAAATTTGAGCGAAATTTGGGTTTAGTCTCTCATCAAAACTTTTGACCAATTTAGTCTTTCATCTTCCAAAATGCGTGAATTTAGTCCTTTTAACCAAATTTTGTTAAGTTTATTTGACATTTCAAGCGCATTTCATGATAGTATTTAAATTATTTATACTGTTTGACACATTTTTGCTTCAATGTTAACTTAAATACTATCATGAAATGCGCTCGAAACGTCAGATAAACTTAACAAAATTTGGTTAAAAGGACTAAATTCACGTATTTTGAACGATGAAGGACTAAATTGGTCAAAAGTTTTGATGAGGGACTAATTCCAAATTTTGCTGAAACTTGAGGGACCAAAAACATATTTAACCCTTTTAAAAATGTATTTCAGTAACTAATAAATAACATGAACATCTAATACAATGAATAATTTTATTAAATTATTAAATATTGATTCTCAATCATATACATCCCTTGTCAATAATATGATTCATGTAAAAATAGTGGTACACATCTCACTAGGGGGGACGTGAATTTATGATTGAAAATCACCGCATATTTATTGTCTGCAATGTGAAAAAATAAGAGAAATTTTCAAAACCTACAACTATTTTCGTCTAACAAGTTTACTGTAGCAATTCAAAATGAACAAGTTTTAGTTTTCCGAAGATAAAAATCAAATAAAATACTATTTTGAATAGGAAGGTAAAATACTTACATTTTAGAGAAAACAAGGGTAAAACTCATTACAATAAAAACATAATCTAATAGGGTTTGCTACATAGTTTTGCATTAAACTAAGCTACATATTAAATTTGACACATTTTAAGAAAAAACATAAAATTTTTTGTTTAGGGGAGTTTTGAAGAGACTGAAATTGTGTTTTACTTTAAAATCTGTGAGGATCTTCACATAATTGTAGGAATTATAGCCATGTAAACTCACTTTCTTTCTTGTTCATAACAACCCGTTTGTGGGCTAAAAGTGAAACCCAATTTTCACCTTTCTACCTCCAAACAGAGCCAAACAATTTCAACCCTTCTCCCAATCGAAACCATCTAGAGAGAGTACCGTAGCCATTACCAAAACGCAACACAACACAAACCAAGATTCTCAGACTCCATACTCGCTTCGTTTTTCACACTTCCACAACGTGCCCCTCAAAATTAAACGCGCTGGTGATGAAGGGAGTCGAAATTTGTGTCCATCTTCAACGATTCTTCTGAGATGAGACCCCATAATGAGTCTGAAAAACCACACCTTGTTTCTGGGAACAAGTCTTCATGGCTCTTTGGAAAGTGGCACCAGCAAGAGGAACCCTTTTCGTTTGGAGAGAAGGAAGTTGCCGCAGAAGGGTCTTTGCAATTGCACGTGCTGCGTGTCCCCGAAACGGTGCCGTTTGGTAAGCCAAGCGTTACGGCTTTCAGCTTTTTCTGGGCAAAACGCGGGGTTATTGGGAAAAGACTTGATTTTGAGAAGTGGGTCGAGGTTAGAATGTGCCAGGGAACCTTATTTTAGGAGTGAGGCTTTGGGTAGTTATTTGACACCGTTGTGGAAGGAGGGTCTTCTTTTGATAAGGGCTTCTGTTTGCACTGCTGTTGTATCTGGAGTGTGCATGCTGGTGTGGTATGGCCAGAATAAAGCAAAGGGTTTCATTGAGGCCAATTTGTTGCCTTCTGTTTGTTCAGTAATCAGTGAGCAAATTCAGCGTGACCTTGTGTTTGGTAAGGTTCGGCGAATTTCGCCGTTGAGCATTACTTTGGAATCTTGCTCATTTGGGCCTCACAAGGAGGAGTTTTCGTGTGGCGAGGCTCCCACGGTGAAACTTCGCCTCCGCCCCTTTGTGAGTTTGAGGAGGGGAAAGTTGGTGATTGATGCGGTTTTGTCGCATCCAAGTCTCTTGGTAGCACAGAAGAAGGACTTTACTTGGTTTGGAATACCCTTCAATGAAGGAAGCAGGGACAGAAGTTTCTCGGCTGAAGAAGGCATAGATTATCGTACAAGAACAAGGAGGCTTGCACGAGAGGAAGCCTTGGCTCATTGGGAAAGAGAAAGAGATGATGCGGCTAAGGAAGCTGCTGAGGTGGGGTACTTTGTTTCTGAGAGGAGTTGTGGTGTGTCCCAAGGTGATGATGGTTTAAAGGAGATGGAAACTCGTTTCATGGAGTCAACTGCATCTGCGCCCTTTTTTTGCATGAATGATGGTAAGCACGATCATAGGTTGATGGACAAAGGTGTTAATTATGATACGAAGCATGCAGCTCTGGAAAAATCATTTGGGGTGAGACTTCCTGCATCGGGACTTCGATTTTGGTCTAGAGTAATATCCGGGCCTCGGAAGTACAAGTTTAAGAGGAAGGCTAATGGGGGTAGCATCTTTGCATCTGATGTTGCTATCAAAAAGAGAATGTTTGAACGTAGTGCAGCAGCTGCTCATGCATACTTTTGTAATCAATCACAATGGAAATTTGGGGAGCCTTTGTCGCCTTCTGAATGTTATCATTTTATGAGTCATGATATGCATTTGGTGAAAAGTGAGGTTGACAGAAATGCCAAACCTGTTGTTGGTGATGAAAAAAGAAGTGATGATAACCAAAGTGTAACACAATTAAAAGATCTGGCATTGCCTCCCTCAGTAAATGAAAATATTGGCATTCAATCGGATTACTTAAAGTTAGTTTGTGATCCAACTTTACACACAAGAGAGGGTGAATTTGAAAATTTGCAATCTAGTGATGATGTTGCAGAACCGGCAAATCCAAATGGTATAACAGAGAAAAATGAGGAGTTTGTACCATATGTTGCTGCCAATCATATGGACGATAATGACAGCTCTTCAGAGGGCCAACGAGGTTTGACATCTGAAAATTTGGGTTTTGTGAAGCCTAACTCTCAATTGGAAACCTATTTTCAAAATCCATTTGAGCTCTTGCTTGTGAAATTTGACTTAACATCAATTGTAAGAAATATGGAAGAGTTGACATCTTGGTTTCTTTCTGGTCCCGTTGCAAAGTTGAAGTCTGTTGTGGGTCTGACTGTTGAAGATATTGTTTCCGAACATGTTGATGGGATAGATTTTGTGCAGTCCGAAGCTGTTACGAAGGTTCTGCCTATTACATTGGATTCAGTTCATTTCAAAGGTGCAACACTGATGCTGCTTGCATATGGTGACAAGGAAGTTAGGTGAGAGTTGATCTTATCATTATCTCTTAATTTAAAATCAGTCTACAGCTGAAGTAATGAACACACCAGTTCATGAGTCCATGGTTTTAATATTGTGTACATCATTAGAAATGTTATGTTGGGCGTTCTTCCAGAACTGTATCATCTTGATAGTTAACTTGCTTATACTAAATAATACTTCAGTTTTTTAAGTAGTATGACAATGACAATCATAGTAGCAACATTTTTTAAGTAGCTGGACAGTATATCGAACCAGGGAAGGCATGGTTTCAAGGTTCAAAGGTTCTACTAAAGTCGAACAGGTCTCCATAAAATACTATTATTTTAATTTTTATAATATATAAATATAATATAAGAGGCAAAATTGACAAAAATAAATTAGTACACATAAATTTATAAAATTATAATTATAATTTCGCTTAAAATGGTCATAAGTCATACATATAATAAAAGTAATTCATATATGAAGGTAAACAAATCTAATACATCATATTCAAGTTCAGATCTCTTAAAAAACCAACTAAAAACTCTTAAAAGAACTAACTACAACAAAAAAGCACATACCCTTTTTAGCCAATTGGTTGAACCCTTCAACCTACCAGTTTTCCTGGGTCATGGCCAGTTTGATTGAAATCCAGTTTTTGGAAGATTTGGACCACTTCTCTGTTCTACCGGTTGAACTGGCCGGTCCTGCCCAATTTTGACAAGTATTAGTAGTGGGATCTCTATTTGGCATATTTAATTAGCCATCTTTGTTTTCAGAAATCTAGAAGAATGAAGAATTAGTGTTTTGTATTGGACAGAACATCCTTTAAGTGCTAATCATTGGATGTTCAAAGTCTCTAATACAAGTTGTTGTAGGTCTCTATTCCAGTTACTTCTGTGTTTCTTTCATGCATTTATTAATTATATAATTTTAGTTTCCTTTTACCTTCTTCTGTGTGTCAATCAAACAAGTGCATATTTCTATATTCTGAGCTATGAAGCTTGGATATGCCTCATAAATGGTGTGTCCCGTGTCCGTATCAGACACCGACACTTGTATGATACTCATACGACATACTATGTCCAATTTGAAAGACATTTTTTGTCTTTGACATGATCTTGACATGACTCCAACACTATGTTAATAACCACAAATCTAATGATTTCCTAAAAGAACAAAAGACTTGTAGACTTATTACATAAGTTTCTATTATGATGATTAAAATAAGGAACAAATCTTAAACGATCACTACTTTTTGTTTTTTGGATATTAAATAGATAGATTAGATTAATTTTTTGTGTTAGTTGACAATGTGTTAGTTGATAGTTTCAAACTAATATGTATATACACTCTGTGTCCCGTGTCCTATACTTTTTTAATTTAGCCATATCTTCCTGTTCATGTCGTATCGGTGTTCGTATCTGGGCAACATAGATTCTAAGGATGCTGAAGAATATAATATAATTTTGCTTTTTCCTATCGAGATCTATAAAATAAACATGCTGCCATTAATATGTTATCTAAAGTCTTAATATTTGTTTTTATCAATTAAGTATGGTTGATTATTGTTTTTAGCTTATTCGTTGAAGTCGAGTTTTGCCATTTTAGTTTCTTGAGCTTTGACATAATTGTAATTTGTAAAACCAATTTCTTTCTTTGGTGTATCCTTGAAACTTGAAAATTTTGGATTTAGTTTCTAAAAGAGTAAGTTTATAGTCATTTAAAAGGATTTTATTTATATTTATTTTCTGGATACAACAGAAAGTATATTTTAGATGTCTTTTTTCAATATTGAGGGATTAGATCGAAGTTCGCCTCTGTTGCAGGACCATATTTATAATCCTTATATCATTTGTTGTTTGCTTCTTTTGTAAGGTGTTGTGATTAATGTAAAAAAAATTAAAGCAATAAAAGTCATTTGTTGTTTTACATTAACTGCAATATTGTTTTATTAATTACAAAACTTCACATTTCTCAACATGTGAACATAAGAAAGCAAGATGTTTGAGACAAAATAACAATCACATCACCCAACTAATGATAAAAATTAAACGCAATGAACTTAATTGAAAAGTATAAAAATTGAGTATCCAATAGGCAAAAAAGTTTAATAGGGACTCAATTGAAAAGACATAAATTTATGAGAGATTTAAAACTTAATTAAGTCTTATTTAACATTCTATAAGAGTAATGTTAATCTTGGTTTTTTAGAAAAAAACATGTTTGTTTCGATTTGGATATTTTCAGTAGAATGTTTTAGATTATTTTGCATAAATTTGTTGTGAGATGAGTGCTTGTAACATGAATTAGACTTAAAACAGAGAGAAAAGCACAGGAGATGAGCGGAAACATGCTTGGGAGAGTCTCCCAGCTTTTCATACGTATATATCTGTGATAGAGTTGTACAAGAGTTATAATGAATTAATCAATTGTTCTAACCCAATTTCAGTCTTCAATTCATTAAATCTCAATACAATCTTTTTATAATCTCATCTCTTGTATACAATATAAATGATGCTTTTATATTGTAACCAAATAGTGATGGTCTGTGAATTGAAGATTTTATACTATTGTTTTTAGGGAGATGGAGAATGTCAATGGACATGTAAAGTTCCAAAATCACTATAGTCGCATACATGTGGATCTGAGTGGAAATTGTAATACTTGGAGATCAGATCTTATATCTGAAGATGGAGGCTGGTTGTCTGCCAATGTTTTTGTCGACACTATTGAGCAGAATTGGCATGCTAATTTAAAAATTGATAATCTTTTTGTCCCGGTAACATTTATAATAGTTAATGGTCCAACATTTCTGGATTTTCCATTTAATTTCTACAATTTGCTTATGTAGTTTGTTTGGCTTGAGTTTGATGCAGCTGTTTGAAAGGATACTTGAAATTCCAATTATTTGGTCTAAAGGGAGGGCTAGTGGCGAGGTGTTTTTCTAACTCAAGTTCATTTACCTTTCTATTCTATTTGATACTTGAGGAAGATTTTTCTTTTGAGTTAAACACTAATTTTTCTACATATCATGTTAAATATCAAAGTCAACATCTACATAGATATATTTGTTATGTATAGTACTTGTGACTAGTTTAGTGGTTATATAGACCTAACCTAGATATACATGATTAGAATGACAGCCACAATGGTTTCTCATGGATTTCACAACGTGATGGCTTATTTTTTGAAACCAACAATAGTTGCTATTAACAACATTGTCTAAAATCGTGAGTTTAATGAGGTACATTAGTTTGAATAGGCCACATTCAATTTTAGAAGAAATCTGCCTTAGATTTGCCTTGGAATTGTTATCTTACATGTTTGAATGCAACTAAAGTTCCACTATCCCAAAATTACTCTTCAGTTGTTTAAGTTCCTTTGTCTCGGATTGAACGCATACCATTCGGTAAAATTGATAGCAAATAGTCAAGGTGCAATTATTTTTACATAAGAGTGTAGTAGCCTAAGTACTACAATTCGATTGTAATTTGACCTAAGCTGAGTGTCTATTATTTGGGGACCCTATTGAGTCAGTGTTAGAATACCCAACAATTTGAGTATTTCTCTTATCATCGTAAATGAGGTCTTTTCTAGGAGCTTTTTAATATACTTTAGGATTCGTATGACTGAATCCGAACAATTGTAACAAATAGAGTTTAAAAATTGACTTACTATGCTTATTGCAAGGGTGATCGGTGGACAAGTCACAACAAGGTAATTTAGTTTACTAACTCATTTTTTGTATTATTTAGGATTAGAATATGGTTTTCCTTGGTCAAGTGCAATTTTGACACTGGGATCCATGTGTGTCCACTAGCTTAACATTTATCATCCTTGTTAACGTCAAGAGCATATTTTCTTTGAGATATGACTAAACCATCCTTGAATTGTACCACTTATATACGAAGGAAATACCTTAGATGTATAAAATATTTTTATATGGAACTCTTAATTAAAAGTCAATAGTAGTGTTATCAATATCGGATAACGGAAAATATTTGGGGCCCCAAAAATCCTTTACGAAATTATAACAGAAACCATAACGGGTTATAGTGAAAGCATTGTGGTAAAACAAATACAATATATGCGAGGCAGCTATCGACAACAAAATGGCAGTGAGTGGTGGCGAGTAGTGATATTAGTGCAAGCGGTAGTGGCACTGAAGAAGGAGAGGCATGGGTAGGGTATTAGGCTAAAATATAATGTTTTTATTGGGCTGGTTATGGCCCAATTTTTAACAAAGTTGTCATTTGGACTTTTAACCCAACAAAAAGGCAAAGAAAAGAGACAACAAATATCTTGTGCTCTCCAACTAGGGTTTTTTCCCTATGCTGTGGCCTCTGCTCGCTAGGTTTTTCTTCTCCTTTGCCATTGCCACTACAAACTAGCGTTTTCATCTCCTCCTTTTCTGCCATCTCCATTCTACGTGAGCTAACCGTGAAGCAAAATGGAGCCGCCATGGGAAACTCACATTGCCATCGCCATGTTGTGGTGGTAAGCTTCAAAATCACCACTGATTTCTGCCATGGTGCCACCATAATTGATTTTCGATAACACTAGTCAATAATAGCAGTATGCTCTATTTGCATGCCATACAAGCCCAAGGTCAAAGAACACATTATGGTTTTCAAGTTCCTTCACATTTGTAGATGGTGGAAAATCATGTAAGGCAGCACGAAGCTGCAAAGATTAGCATACATACGACCTTTGAAATGTTACGGGGGCAAGGAGTGTTAAGAGATCTTGTAGATCTTGGTACACACCTTATAGGAGTGTTAAGAGATCTTGGTACACGCCTTACAAGTCAATGGTATAAGTGGCACAAACATCCCACCAAATTGATGCGCACGTCCCTTGGGTACAAAAATTGGTTTAATTGAGGTGTGAATAGTTGATTTATTAACATTACAAAGCTGTGGCAAGCAATACAAGCCCAAGATTATAATGAAGTAGTTTTCATTTTCCTTCTTCACATATGTAGGCGGTGGAAGGAGGTCTTTAAAATCGTGTAAGCTAGCAAAATGTTGTAGGGCAAGAAGTGTTAAGAGATCTTGGCACATGCACACACATTGTGCATTATTGGTATATAGGGTACATACTTCTCACCAAATATAATGAATGCGTCTCTTGGTAACGAAAAATAGGTTTAAGTGAGGTGTGAATAGTGGATTTAATTACACGACAAAGTTGAACATTAATCTTTGTCCATTGTTCTTGATTTATGTAGGAAGGAATTGAACACTGGTAGGTAGATGGGATTTGTAGCCCAACTCACTTAACCATAACTTGATTTTCAAAGCCCAAGTGGAATAGTTAGACCTGTCTATGTTGTAAATACTAACCATATGGTCAGAAAAGATGGGAGAATCTATTCTGGAGGTTGATGTGGTATTGGAAGACTTGTTTTGTGGAAATATTAAAAAGCAAAAACCTAAGGAGAGGGAAAAGTAGATTGGACAACTAAACTCTGATGGAGCAGCTATTACAAGGGTATGAGGACAAGGGAGGCATCCTGGCGAATATTGGTTAGAGAAAAATGAGTTCGCTAGAGGTGGTGCTAGAACAGTGAATGTGAACTTGGGAGAAAGGCTGGCAAAAGAAAACATGGTTTTGAGAAAGGCTCTAGATACCATGTTCAACTCTAGGAAAGAAAAAAACATTTAGTTGAAACCTTGTGTTTCTAAGACAACGTGGGTACTATATTTATGTTGAGAAAATTGAATCAATATAATAAATAGATTAGATTTGATATAATCTAATAACAAAGATGTAATATCGTTATAAAAAAATTCTTTAAACATACATTTATAATCAAGATATTCTTGATTATATGGGATCAGTTTCTTGTTTCTATAATTATAAATAAGACAAATGGTGCATACCCACAACATTTGTTGTAATGTTCATATTTGCTTTTAGTAATTTGAAAGTCTATTTCCATGTATCTTTGACATATATTTCCATTTGTGGATATTACTTTGGATGTCTAAATAGGATCTCCTTTTCTACCTGTTTTATTGATTCAATTGTTTAATTTTAACATAGGCTTAATTATAATTTGTCTTTGAAATTGGCGATAATTCTGATTTTGGTCCCCTAAAATTAAAAAATATATATTTTAGTCTCTCAAAATAAAAAATAATTTTCGCCCCTAGACTCTAAATTTGAGGAGCTCAACTAAATTTTTAAATACTGTTTTAGTCCCTCAAATTTAGGATTAAGGGACTTAAACCGTATTTTTACTAAATTCAAGGTACTGAAACACTTTTTTTTAATCGAGGGACTGATAACTTATTTAACTCAAATTTTAGGGTCTGAAATATAAATAAACCTTTATTATTTGATGAACTAGCATTTTATTTCATAGGTACAAACAAGTCCTATAATTTTTGGTTCAGATTCTGCTGTGGAACTTTATTTGTCATGTTATCGCAAGTTCTTCACCCTTATAATTATCTATGTATGATGCTATGTTCTCTTATAGATATATATTTTTTTGTTACCTTATGTTTAGGTTCACTTGTGCATGTCCAAGGGGGAGACATTTCCAAATTTTCATGGACAACTTGATGTGATAGGGTTGGATTTCCAGCCATTGGATGCACCATCATCTTTTTCTGTACAACTTTCTATACCCTTCTCTTAGGACACTTGAAGTTTTTTCTTTTCTATATTTGGTATTCCTTATTCAATGTGATTGGGCACTGTGTTATTAGAAAGTACCACAAGTGTTGCATTTTATATTGTTGACTCAGCATATGCTTTGATGTCATATGAAAATTTTAAAATGTGCTATTTATTGGTTAAGTGCCATTAGAATACTAAGATTAGAAGAATGATATGATGGACCACATATCTATCGTGGACCATTATTTACAGCCTATAGATTAATGTAAGCTGGATAATGTTGTTAAATATATAATTAAATGGCCTATAAATAGGAAAATATGTATAGCTATTAGTAGATACACTATAGTTAACATATATAGTTTTCAAATGTGTTGTATAACTTCTTATTTTCTTTGTACAAAGGTAGATTTACCTGTAAACTATGTTACTACTGTGTCCAACTATCAGTTCTTATGACTGCTAGTAGTAAGCTACATCTATATAATGTTATACTGTGTCATCAACTGCTAGCGTATCCTTTTTTTACTTCTAGTTTTCTTTTTCTACCTAAGGTATATCTTTTCTTCTCAATTTACGTGGTTAACACTTCCTTGGTACTCATGATAATTTTTGTTTTGCTTAATATAATTTAGTAAATGATCATACTGAGTGCTTCTTTTTTATCTGGTTTTTTACAGGTTTGCAATCTTATTATTTTTTCTTCTCTTTTTTAAGAGTTATACTTTGAAATATCTTTTTGAAGGAGATTCCCTTACAGATATCATAATTCAGAAGGGGCTGGGGCTGAGTAGCTTTGCTCAGTAGTGATATTTACTTATATTTGTATTCTCACTTTTGAGAAGTGTCTTTTATCCTTTGTATTTATCTTAATGAAATAATTCTTTTACCATTATGGATTGCATTGGTATAACTTTTGATGACTTCTGTACCTTTTATAACACATGTGAAGTATTTAGGCATATTGATATGTAAACGGGCTGAGTATTTTTCATGCCATGAACTGAAATTTGTTTTCGCCCCTTTTGTTCTATTTTTTGTATGTCATTGAAGAACATATCAGGGAGTTTATGTTTTCGTGGTCAAAGAATATTTTTACACAATGCAAGTGGCTGGTTTGGCAGTGTTCCTTTAGAAGCATCAGGAGACTTTGGCATTCATCCTGAAGAAGGAGAGTTTCATCTTATGTGTCAGGTACTTTCGTCTCATGCATGCTCACAAACACAAATTGTAGCTTAGTCAAATATAATTTTTGTTTTGTATAAGAGTTCATTTGGATAAGTTGATCTTTTATTTTCTACATGTTATCCTTTGAAATAGCCAAGCATTTTTCATCGGTGATTGTACAATTCTATAATCTGCACTCATACTAGTATTATTTCCAATTGAGTTTATTTTGCCAATAATTAACTTTTTAGTTATTCTTTGATATGCACCTAACACCAAAGCTAACACAAAAGTCCTTTGGGCTTGAATTGTGGATTGAGCATAGACCCACCTCATTTTGTGCTAAAGGAATTTTGTTTTGTGTAATTATAAAAGTGGTACCCTTGACCACCTTCAGATGCTTCTATAGCATGCCACTGCCATGGAACCAACTATAGTTAAAATTTATGCATTCTCAAATTTAGTTTAGAAATTTGAAAGTATGTATTTCCAGTCCAATTCGGTAAGTCCTTCATATTCCACTCCGTTGTGGTAGTACTCACAGCATACCTAATTAGTCTTGCTGCTACTCTAGCCATAGTCCATTAAGCCCAGTGGTATCCAAAGTGTACAACTCTTGGGGAATAAGAAAATTTTGTTTGTAAATGGGAGAATTTCCAGAGTGCTCTCTGTACAGTTACACACACATACATAATGAGATATGATGAACACAATGATTCTGTATAGTGAGTTTATTTGTCATATTTATACCTTATTTAATTTGATGATAGATAGTTGTGCTTCTTTTCATCTGTTCATTAATGTTTTGTCTGGTAATATATACAGGTTCCTGGTGTTGAAGTGAATGCTTTAATGAGAACCTTTAAGATGAAACCTCTTCTCTTCCCGGTACATTTCTTTAGTTCGGTGCACTAATTTTAGTACTTTAAAGTTTTAATATGCTGGAATTGATAGAGTAAAATAAAAAATATTATTTTGGAATAATCTGCATTTGTATTCAACATTATGGCAACAAGCACTATCTACAAATTCAACAATTTATCTTGTGAAAATAGTGAAAAGTAGGTATAGGATTAACTGCCGTGTTGAAAACACACATAGGGTAATTTATTTATAATGAAGAATAGTATAGGAAAATATGGCTAACCCAATTATGATATTGTAACTAACATAAGATATTGTAACTAACAGTATCTAGTAATATCTTAACAATATCTAACATACCCCAGTAGGTGAGGTTGGCTACATGCATCATCGATGTTATTGGGCTGAATCTAAATGTTATCTGCTCTGCTTGCCAGTGGTATGCTTTCATATGTTCAAATCTTCTTGACCTAAACTTTTGTTAATCTCTTCTCAATGTCACACCAATACGTCTTTGTAAATTTATATAGATCATTATTGTCAGAAAATTTGTTTCTAGTATTATTCATAGAGGAGCTATTACCTGTTATTTGTTTCTAGTGTTATTAGAGTAAGTCTACATAATTTATTTCTTCTAACATACACCTTTAATACTCTATCATTACTCCCCCCGGCTTAACAACCTTGTCCTCTAGGTTGAAGTCAGGAAACTACGGTTGGATTGTTGTGACATCTTCCCAAGTAGCTGCTTCTACCCCTTTATCCTTCCATTGAATCAGGACCGAGGTCTTGTATCTTTTGTCCCTGGTAGAGGTCCCAATCTGCTATCCAATATCTTCTCTGGGGAACCAATTAGAGATCCTGCCCTACAATTCCTCTGGAAGGTCTTTCTCAACTTGATGGGTGCCCACTGCCTTCTTCAATTGGGAAACATGAAACACTGGGTGGATCCTGACTGTGTCTGGAAGTTGTAGTCCAAAGGCAACTGGTCCTACCTGTCTTAGCACCACAAAAGGGACTGTAATATCTAGCAGATAGCTTTGGGTGCAGCCTGGTTGGCATTGAGACCTGTCTATGGGGCGAATTTTCAGAAAAACCCAGTCCCCTACTTGGATGGAGGACTGTTTCCTGTGCTTATTCACATATTTAGACATATGCTCTTGGGCTCTTGTGAGGTGGAACTTGAGAAAGCTTCATCTCTAGTCATCAGCGAAGACAAAATTCCCCCTCACAGGATTTGTCAGGATTGCTGTTTACACTCTATAAAAGTCAAAAGATCAGCCCTTTACAACACTGCCCCCCTTTTATTTATACTCTTCCTAAAACAAGACTTTCATCCCCAACTACCCACTAACAACCTGACCTCTCTAACTGACTAATGGTCAGTCTTTTTATTTCTTCTAACATACACCTTTAATACTGTTAAGATATCTTTAATATCTTATTTTTTGTTTTTATTGTTATTATTCTTCATATGTATTTTGGGCTTAGCCCATATATTCTTTATTATAAATACAGCCCCTACGTGTATTTTCTACACAAGGGAGATTAATCTCAATCCCTACTTTCTCTATATTCAATATGGTATCTAGAGCTTAAGGATTTTTTTCCTACCTCGGTCTTTGGTCACTGCTAGCACTGTCCACTGTCGCCGGCAGCCGCCCACCGCCAGCAACTGTTGCCGGCCACCGTCACCGTCGCTGTCGCCGGAAGTTCAGTTTTGACCGGCGATCGCACGTTTGATCTCGCCTCGACCTCGACATTCCAGATCTAGGCTTCGTGTTTCCATTGGGGCACTTTTAGTTTTTCGGTTTTATTTCTCTCCTCCATGGCGTCTTCCGCTGCTGCTTCGTCCACTTCCGTCGCCTCCATGTCTGATTCGTCCATTTTTCTCCCAAATGTTAATATGCACTTGCCCATTGATAAGTTAAATGGCAAGAATTGTTCGACATGGGCGGCCGACGTTAAACTTTGGCTTGAGAGTCAGTGGTATTTTGATCATCTTACCCTTAAAGTGACTGATGTTGATACCACTGAGTTTCCTCGTTGGAAGAGAATTGATGGTCACTTATGCATGGTTCTCAAGAATACAATTCATGCTTCTTTGAAACCACTGTTTCGTGCCTACGACACCTCTTATGAAGTCTGGTAACAGGCCAAATTACTGTACACCAATGACACTCAACGTTTATATGGTGTCTGTCAAGATCTGCTTAATGTGGTTGCTTCTCGTACTCAAGACCCTGTTGCAGATTATGTTGGTAAGGTGACTGAACTTTTTCATGAATTTAATGAAGTTTTACCTCCTGCCTCTACTCCTGCTCAGGAAATCGAGCTACGATCACGCTTCTTCATGGTTGTGATGTTACACGGGCTTGTTGATAAATATTCCCATATCCCGTGATCAGATTTTCGGTTCTACTATTATACCCAATTTTACCTCTACTTGTTCCACCCTTTTGCGTGTGCCTTGTCAACCTTCCGCTGATCCACCTGTCCGTGCCAATGATTCCTTTGCTTTGGTATCTCACTGTGATGATCGTCAGCGCTCACGCAAGCCGGAGAAAGGGCGTCATAAGTGTGATCATTGTGGCAAATTCGGCCACAGAATGGATCGGTGTTATGCCTTACATGGTCGTCCTCCTCGATCTGCTGCTGTTGCACACACTGATCCTTCGTCACAACCATCTTCTGCAGATCCTCATTCATCTGTTTCTGCCACCGACCAATCTGCTCTCTTCAATGAATTTCTCAAATGGAGTGAGGATCGTAAGCTTTCTAGTTCCACAACTTCTGTTGCCCACACAGGTACATCTTTTGCTGGTCTGACTCAATCTTCGTCTGTTGGTCCTTGGGTGTTCGGCTCAGGTGCCACCGATCACATTACTGGTAACAAATCTTTGTTTTCCTCTTTGTCCTCTCCAGATAATTTACCCTCTGTTACAATGGCTAATGGGTCTCGTGTTTCAGCTCATGGTGTTGGGACTGTCGATCTTTTTCCCTTTTTATCCATTGATAATGTTCTTTATGTTTCTGGGTCTCCTTTTAACTTATTATCCATTAGTCGTCTAACTCGATCTCTTGATTGTGTTATTTCCTTTACCCAATCGTCTGTTTGTTTACAAGACCCGAGTTTAAGACAGGTGATTGGCACCGGATGTGAGTCCCATGGTCTTTATCATCTCCGCCCTTCTTCTCATGTTGGCGCAGTTATGGAGTCTCCACCTCTTCTTCATGCTCAGTTAGGCCATCCTAGTCTTGCCAAGTTGTAACACCTTGTTCCTGGCTTCTCTAAGTTGTCCAAGTTGGTGTGTGAGTCATGTCAGTTAGGCAAGCATAGTCGTAGTTCTTTTCCTCATAGTGTCGCACACAGTGCTTCGTCCCCTTTTGCCTTAGTTCACTCTGACATTTGGGGACCTAGTCGTGTTGCATCTAGTTTAGGTTTTCAATACTTTGTTACTTTTATTGATGATTATGCCCGTTGTACTTGGTTATTTTTAATGAAGAGTCGTTCTTAATTATTTCATATCTTTCAATCTTTTTTCCATGAAATTCAACTTCAATTTGGTGTTCCTATTAAAATTTTGAGAAGTGATAATGGTAGTGAATATCTTTCCAATTCTTTTAAACAATTTATGGTTTCGCGTGGCATTCTGCATCAAACTTCTTGTGCATATACACCTCAACAAAATGGGGTGGCTGAACGGAAAAATAGACACCTTATTTAAACCGCTCGCACTCTTTTAATTCATGATGAGGTTCCTCATTCTTTTTGGGGTGATGCTGTTCTTACTGCTTGTTATCTTATTAATTGCATGCCTTCTTCGGTTTTAAATAATAAAATACCTCATTCCATTTTATTTCCTCATGAACCTCTTCATCCCTTACCTCTCAAGGTTTTTGGGTCTACATGTTTTGTGCACAATTTTAGTCCTGAGCTTGATAAATTATCTCCTCGATCACACAAATGTGTTTTTTTAGGGTTTATGCGATCCCAAAAAGGATACAAGTGTTTTTTTCCTTCTCTTAACCGCTATTTTGTTTGTGTAGATGTCACCTTCAATGAGTCTTCCTTTTATTATAAAAGTTCTTCTCCTTCCATTGAGTCTCCATCTAATACCGTTGATTTTCCTAGTCCTGTCAATATTCCTATGATCTGTGATCTTCCAGGTGTGTCGTGTACGCCGTCCGTTTCTGTTCGACCACCTCTTCAGGTTTATAGTCGTCGTCCTCGTCCTCCAGAACCAACGAGTGACTCACCTCAAGTGCCAACTACTGTGTCTCCTCCGGCTCCGACAACTGAGTCTCCCTTTCCACAGAGTTACCTTCCCATCGCCATCAGAAAAGGTATCCGTTCTACACATAATCTTTCTCATTATATTGCTTTATGTTGAGAATAAAGAAAATAGGGATTGAGATTAATCTCCCTTGTGTATAAACCACACATAGGGTAATTTATTTATAATAGAGAGGTACAAGTAAAAAGACTAACTGAAAATAAGAAGATTAAATAGAAGATATTGTTTGATATTGTGGTTATCAATATCTAACAATATCTTAATAATATCAAACAATATCTAACAGTCCCCCTCAAGCTGGAGCATATAAATCGTATGTGCCAAGCTTGTTACAAATATAATCAATTCTAGGCCCTCATAAAGACTTAGTAAAAATATCTGCTAACTGATCACTTGAGTTAACAAACTCAGTTTTGATGTCTCTAGACATAACCTTTTCCCGAACGAAATGACAATTAATCTCAATGTGTTTGGTCCTCTCATAAAAGACAGGATTAGAGCTAATATGAAGAGCAACCTGATTGTTACACACAAGTGTCATTTGAGTAACATCTCCAAATTGTAACTCTTGAAGCAATTGCTTGAGCCAAACAAGTTCACAGGAAGCTAAGGCCATAGCTCTATATTCTGCTTCTGCACTGGATCTTGCTACAACACTCTGTTTCTTACTTTTCCACGAGATCAAGTTACCACCAATGGAGAGACAATACCCAGATGTAGATCTTCTATCAGAAGGAGATCCTGCTCAATCAGCATCTGAATAGCAAACAACTCTTGTATGGTTATTAGAACCATATAACAATCCTTTTCCAGGAGATTTTTTAATATACTTCAAGATGCGAATGACTGCATTCCAATGATCTTCACATGGAGAATTAAGAAATTGGCTTACCACACTGACTGCAAAGGAAATGTCAGGACGAGTAACGGTAAGATAATTCAATTTCCCAACCAATCGTCTATACTGCTCAGGATCAGATATAGGCTCCCCCTGATTTGGTAGAAGTTTAGTATTGGGATCCATGGGTGTATCAACAGACTTTGAACTCATCAACCCAGTTTCCTCCAGAATATCCATGGCATACTTTCTCTGAGATATAACAATACCATCATTAGACTGTGCCACCTCAATACCCAAGAAATATCTGAGTTTGCCAAGATCTTTGGTCTGAAAATGGTGACAAATATGTTGTTTCAACTGAGAGATGCCATGGTTGTTACTCCCTGTAAGAACGATGTCATCAACATATACTATCAAGTAAACACATCCAACACTCGAGTGTTGATAAAAGACAGAATGATCTGCTTCACACCGAGTCATACCAAATTGCTGAACAACATTGTTAAACTTTCCAAACCAAGCCCTAGGAGATTGTTTTAGGCCATATAGGGATTTGCGAAGACGACATATCATCCCAAAAGACTCCTCCTAAGCAACAAATCCAGGAGGTCCATAACCCACAGGTCCCAAGATCGGAACCTGGCTCTGATACCATGTTAGAAGTGGGTTTAAGCCTAACTCAACCCCACAAAACCGGCTTGTAAGGTGAGGTTTGCACCTCACTTATATATTGTGAATTGGCCTTATCTCTAGTCGATGTGGGACTTCCAACACACCTCTTCATGCCGAGGTATATTCATCTCGTGCATGGGACAAGAAATTAGTGGGTGGTCCGTTAGCGGCCCGATATCGGGTAGAACAAAATGTTCAAGAAAGTTCATTAGGAGAGGCTCTAATTTGGCTCTGATACCATGTTGAGAATAAAGAAAGTAGGGATTGAGATTAATCTCCCTTGTGTATAAACCACACATAGGGTAATCTATTTATAATAGAGAGAGGTACAAGTAAAAAGACTAATTGAAAATAAGAAGATTAAATAGAAGATATTGTTTGATATTGTGATTATTAATATCTAACAATATCTTAATAATATCAAACAATATCTAACACTTTAAGTTACCATAGATTGTCTTCACCTTTTTATGTCTGTCTTTCGTCTATTTCTTCTGTGACCATCCCAAAATCTGTTCGTGATGCCTTAGCCCATCTTGGTTGGCGTCAGGCCATGCTCGATGAACTAAGTGCTCTTCATAATAGTGGAACTTGGGAGCTTGTCCCATTACTGTCTGGGAAATCTGTTTTTGGTTGCAGGTGGGTGTTTGCTATTAAAGTTGGACCTTATGGTACTATTGATTGTCTCAAAGCACGTCTTGTGGCCAAAAGTTACACCCAAATCTTTGGGTTGGATTATGGTGATACTTTTTCTCCAGTGACGAAGATGGCTTCTGTTCGTTTATTTATTGCCATGGCGGCTCTTCAAAAGTGGCCTCTTTATCAATTGGACGTTAAAAATGCTTTCCTCAATGGCGATTTGCAAGAAGAGATTTATATGGAGCAACCTCCTGGGTTTGTTGCTCAGGGGGAGTCTTCTGGGTTGGTATGTCGTCTTCGCAAATCTTTATATGTTCTAAAACAGTCTCCAAGGGCCTGGTTTGGAAAATTTAGCAATGTTGTTCAACAATTTGGTATGACTCGGTGTGAGGCAGATCATTCAGGTTTTGATCGTCACTCAAGTGCTGGATGTGTCTACTTGATAGTGTATGTTGATGATATTGTTCTTACTGGTAGTGATAACCATGGCACCTCTCAGATGAAACAACATCTTTGTGATCATTTTTTGATCAAAGATCTTGGAAAACTCAGATATTTCTTGGGTGTTGAGGTGGCGCAGTTCGACAAAGACGATATTGTTATTTCTCAACGAAAGTATGCACTGGATATTTTGGAAGAAACTGGGTTGATGAATTCAAAATCTGTTGACACACCTATGGATCCCAATACTAAACTCTCTCAAATCAGGGGAAGCCTATGTCAGATCCCGAACAATATAGAAGATTAGTTGGGAAATTGAATTATCTTACAGTGACTCATCCTGACATTTCTTTTGCAGTCACTATGGTAAGCCAATTTCTTAATTCTCCGTGCGAAGATCATTGGAATGCAGTCATTCGTATACTGAAGTATATTAAAGGATCTCCTGGTAAAGGATTGTTATATGGTTCTAATAACCATACAAGAGTTGTTTGTTATTCAGATGCTGATTGGACATGATCTCCTTCTAATAAAAGGTCTACATCCAGATATTGTGTCTCTATTGGAGGTAACTTGATATCTTGGAAAAGCAAGAAGCAAAGTGTTGTAGCAAGATCTAGTGCAGAAGTAGAATATAGAGCCATGACTTCAGTCACTTGTGAGCTTGTTTGGCTTAAGCAGTTGCTCAAAGAGTTAGAGTTTGGAGACGTTAATCAAATGACACTTATATGTGATAATCAAGCTGCTCTTCATATCAGTTCTAATCCTGTCTTTCATGAGAGGACTAAACATATTGAGATTGATTGTCATTTCATTCGAGAAAAGATTATGTCCGGAGACATCAAGACTGAATTTGTTAACTCAAGTGATCAGTTAGCAGATATTTTCACTAAGTCTTTACGGGGACCAAGAATTAGTTATATTTGGAACAAGCTTGGTACATACGATTTGTATGCACCAACTTGAGGGGAGTGTTAAGATATCTTTAATATCTTATTTTTTGTTTTTATTGTTATTATTCTTCATATGTATTTTAGGCTTAGCCCATATATTCTTTATTTTAAATATAACCCCATAACAAGCTTGGTACATACGATTTGTATGCACCAACTTGAGGGGGAGTGTTAAGATATCTTTAATATCTTATTTTTTGTTTTTATTGTTATTATTCTTCATATGTATTTTAGGCTTAGCCCATATATTCTTTATTTTAAATATAACCCCAACGTGTATTTTCTATACAAGGGAGATTAATCTCAATCCCTACTTTCTCTATATTCAATAAATACTCTATCATTACTCCCCCCGGCATAACAACCTAGTCCTCAAGGTTGAAGTCAAGAAATTGCTGTTGGATTGTTGTGACATCTTCCCAAGTAGCTGCTTCTACCCCTTTATCCTTCACTTGAGATTAAAGAGAATTTAGAGTGAATTTGAGAGAGAGTGAGTTCTCTCCTCTTAGGATTTCTTATTTATAGTAGTTTGAGATACATCAGATACAATGGATGAGAGGAAAGAAGAGAACTCTAGAAGATGCTCCAAGGAACTATGTGTAAAGCATGTTCCTAGGTACTAGGTCCAACACACAGTACAATGAGTCATATTCAAGACTGTTTATTCTAACACCTTCCACTGAAAGAAACCTAACATATCTTGTTCCTTATTGTGTGTCCACACACCCATCTTGACATTTTCACTTATACTCTGGCTTACATAGTATAGGCCTGGAAGGCAAATTGTGTCACTAGTAGTGAGGGAAGAGAAAAGATAACGATTACTAGATACATGATCAATTGCAACCTCAAGGGTGGTGATTTAATCTTAAAAGTTATATCAATTAGAGAAATGACTTAAATATGTAGCTATTGAAGCTTAGATAATCCTAACTTTACGAATTGGTTTTGGGAGTTGAAGTTACACCTTAGACCAAGCTCAGAGGGTGAACCACCTTGAAGGACTTCTATATCAATATTAATATTGCCAATGCGAAATTTAATCAGACACTCCTCAACTAGCTTCTTTACCCACATCTATCCAGAAAATTGAGAACCTTTTGCCATTTAACACTGCATTCAAGCACCAATGCAGTGACTCTAGCCCATTGAACACTACTGTACTTAACGACCTACGTCAGCATTATAAATATCATTGGTTAGGAGTTGGAACCAGCTGTGGGAACATAGTTTGAGCTGTATTATAACCAATAATTACATTAATTATGAACACAGCCAATGTGGGACTGATGAAGTTATGCTAAAAGTGGTGATACCAATGAAGGGTACTAACAATAGTTCCAGACCAGATTGCACAGGGAATTTTTCAGCCAACTGTAAAACGTGTTTGTGTGTGTTTGAGGTGGGGCGGGGAGTGGATGATGTGGGGAGATGTTATTATGTGCATGTTCTTGCAATTTTTAATTATAAATATGAAGAACCAATTTTATGCACATAACTTTTACACATTTGAAGATCCTTTATATTGTTACTATTGCATTTTCGTAAATTCAGTTCCATGTAAATGATTGGTATAACTATAAATTCACAAAGTTATTCCAGACTTATTTAAGTAGAAATGTAGATTTTAAAAATTGTAAGTCATCAGAGAAAACCCTAAGATCAATTTTAACTTTTTCCTCTTCTCGTCTCAAAGTCTTATTTTTTAATTACAGCTAGCAGGATCAGTAACTGCTCTGTTTAACTGTCAAGGCCCACTGGATACTCCTGTATTTGTTGGCACTGGAATGGTTTCTAGGACGTTCTCTTATTTGCAAACTGATACCACTGCATCTGTAGCATCTGAAGCACTTGCTACAAGTAAGGAAGCTGGAGCGCTGGCAGCATTTGATCGTGTACCATTTTCATATGTATCTGCTAATTTCACTTTCAACACTGATAACTGTGTAAGTTGTCAGGGATAATAATTTAGCATGGGTGTACTTAGATTAGTGCTTTATTATTAGAGTTTTGCTATACTATGGTAGCACTTACTCTGCATTTTGTAGGTTGCTGATTTATATGGAATTAGGGCATGCCTTGTAGATGGTGGTGAAATTCGAGGGGCTGGGAATGCATGGATTTGCCCAGAGGTACACAAAGAGACCTGTTAGATAGCCTTTCTCTTTTTGTATTTTTTTATTGTCATTTTTTAATTTTTTTTTAAATATGCTGTATTTTAAACAACTTGGAAGCATAGCATCACTTATATACACGCACTTTTTGACAATTTTAGTTTATTTTTCTAGGGTGGTGGGGTGTGTTAGATCAAGAGAGAGAGAAAGAAGAGACATGTTTAACTGAACAGATTTTATTTAATTGAACTCTCTTACAAAGTTTCTGTACATATATATATATATATATATTTATATTAGAAGATGCAGAGTACAACTGTACAATATGGTCAACTATTGACTATAGTTGACCATTGACCATAGCATAGTTGACCCCTAACTATTAGATGTAACCAACAACTATTAACTGTACACTAACAACCCCTCTCAAACTTAAGGTGAAGATTTATCAAAAGAGAAATTCTTCACATTGAGTTTGGCAAGTAGTAAAGTAAACCAAGTGGAGAAAGGGGTTTGGTCAAAACATCTGCCCACTGATCAAGGGCAAGAATATGACAAATAAGCAGTTGCTTGGCCAGGACTTTACCTCTAACAAAATGAAAATAAACACAGAAAGTAATAGAAGATTTGGTTTATTCAATACAGATGAATGTACAAAAATAGGAGTCGTATTAAGAGACTTTGTGAAATAAGTTATGCTACCCAAATATAACGATTGAAATAAACAACCGTGACAAACATAACCACCTTATAACTGTAAAATAATTGTAAAATAACTGAAATGAAATTGCAACTAAATCTGAAAATGTACATAATATTCATGGGACAAGACTAATAGGAATTAGATTATAGAGCTATGGTCTTATCTACTTTTGATCTTATTTGTCTTAAACAATTATTTAAAGAATTGCAATTTGGAGATGGCTTTCAAACGACATTTATATGTGCAACCAAGCTTTTCTTCGTATTAGCTCAAATCCCGTCTCTCATGAAAGGACCAAATATATATATGGAAATTGATTGTTATTTTATTCGAGAAAAGATTGTATCTTAAGAAATCAAGATTAAGTTTGTGAATTCTAGTGATCAACTAACATACGTGTTTATTAATTCATTCCGAGGACATAGAAATGAATATGTAGCAGTTTGAGGGAAGTGTTAAATGTAACATGCTTAGGCCCATCTCTTTGTATTTTTCTAGTTTTAAATGCATAACCCTATGTGCTCTATGCATGTTGGGGATTCAGCCTGTGTCGTTCTTTCTTTTATTTCAACCGTTATAATGTTAGATTTTCCTAATTTTTTTAAAATCTTGTACACCACATGTACATATTGGTGAAATATTCCAAAGTATCAAATATAGGATAAGTGACGCAAATGAAAGTATTGTTATTTCATCATACTAATATGGAAATTAGGTTTTTTTATTTTGTTTAAAGCTAGTGTGTAGATATCTGTGCTATATTTTACTTTCCCATAGGTAAATATATTTGGTCTCTAGAATTTCTATCAACTACTTCTACTAATATGTAATCTTTGGTTCTCAGGGTGAGGAGGATGAGACAGCAATAGACGTCAATTTTTCTGGAAGTTTGGCCTTTGATAACATCGTGCTTCGTTATATACCAAGTTATTATCATCAGATGCCCCTTAAATTAGGAGTATTAAATGGAGAAACAAAACTTTCAGGATCCCTTTTACGACCGTAAGATGAACCATTCCAGTGTTCTAATAATTTCTCCAGATTTTTTGTAATTCGTTTCATCAGCTAAAATTTGGCATTGTTGTTGCTTGTGATAATAACTGATATCATCTACTTGGGAGGTTGCACGTTGCAAGTTGGGAAATCTTAGCATGAAAACAAACCTCTAAAGCCTTAGGTATAGTAATGATAGGACCAAAATGTATGCAATACCTGAGGGAAGTGATTTCTGTCTCTGTGGGGAGCATCTGTAGTATTTGTGATGGTAGAGGATGGTCTGTCTTCAAGGAAGGTGGCATTTCTGATGTTATAGAACTGATCTAGTTTCTCGAAGGTATTGAGGCATGGTTTCTGCATTTTGTCGGGTTTTTTTTCTCTCACCACACATTATTATACATAATGGTAACTAAGGAGGAGGACTAAGAAATAAGACTTTACGAACTAGGAGGCATAGTCAATTAGATTGTCATTATCTTGATTTGTAGGAAATTTTACTTGATAGTATATTCCTATTTGGTGATTTGTGATCGTATCATTAATTATTTTATTTTGTCTGTCTGTTTGCATTGTTTTCTCTCTGATGCAGTTGCACGAGTTTGTTATACTTGATAATTTTTATATGCTATATAATGTTTCAATTATGCTTGTTATTTAGTTTTGCTATTCTCACCTATTTTGATAACAGATTTTCTGCTTTCCTCAATGGGCTAGCATTCACCATTAATAACACTTGGTGCCAATTCTGTTATTCTTACACGATTTCTCTTAAATTTAAAAAAAAAAAAATAATGCAGAAGGTTTGATATAAAGTGGACTGCACCTACAGCTGAAGGGTCTTTCAGTGATGCTCGAGGAGACATAATAATCTCACATGATTTTATTACTGTGAATTCTGCTTCAGCTGCATTTGATCTGTATACACGAGTTCAAACATCTTATCCTGATGATTTTCATCATAAAAAAGAGTTCAATATTCCAAGAGCCATCCCATTTACCATTGATGGAGTTGAATTGGATTTACGTATGCGTGGGTTTGAATTCTTCAGCTTGGTTTCTGCATACACTATGGATTCCCCAAGGCCTTTGCATTTGAAAGCGGCTGGAAGAATTAAGTTTCAGGGAAAGGTTTTAAAACCAAATGGCAATATTACAGAACAAAATTCAGAGATGACAAGGCAGAATGTGCAAATGTTAGATAAAGGAATTGTAGATAGTCTTGTTGGTGATGTTTCAATCTCTGGTCTCAAATTGAATCAACTTATGCTTGCCCCTCAGTTGTCTGGGTTGTTAAGAGTTTCTCCCAAGCGTATTAAGGTGATGCTTAAAATTTTCTCTTACAGAAAAACTTTTAATTGTGAGCTATTGTGGATTTATTGAAGTTTATCCTCACTGCTCAGCCATATCGCATCACATTGTTATCATTGTTCATGGACATGATTTCTAGTGAAGATATTTGAAAATCACGAAAAAAAGAATTATTAGTAAAACATTCCTTGTTCAATGATAATTAATCACTCAATTGGTGGTTGTTTTCAAAGAATTGATTTTGAACAATCACTTATTTACATAATTGACCTCCTGAACAGGTCTATTTGTTTATTTCATGAAATCCTTTTCATAATTTCCTCTATACTATTATAATGTGACATCTTTTAACGTTGGTCATGTTTCTGTCAAGCACCTGATAGCTGGCATTTCTTTGTAGCCAGGGTCAAACTGTTAAAATTCATTGTGTTAGACTAGTTTATATTATCTTCTGAGCAAAAGCTGTTTTGTGTTGTATCTATCTGTAACCTAGAATTGTAGAGGTAAACTCTATTATGTTTATCTTTCTCTTTCCTTAAGCCACTGTTCCTTATATATACCGATGTATGTAAATATATATCTATTTCTACACAAACACACATATAGATAGATAAATATAGATACGAATATGGATATAGATATAAATATATGAATCTGAATCAATTAAGAGATCAAAGTTAAGATCTCTCTTTGTGGGCCGTTCATCCCATTATGACATTGCTTGAGTATTGAGTTGATTCATCCACTTGTGGATCTTGTTATATGATCATCACTCCTTTGTACAATGTATATAGTTCAATCCAAAACAAGTAGAACCGATCCCCTCTCCCAGCAGATAATATAACTAGCTATTCATTTCAGTTTTTTTACACGAGACAGGCTTCTTTATGTTGTCAGTCTTTTTGCTGTGCTTCTATCTGATGGTCCAGATTATCTATCTCAATATAATATATAGTGGTTGTAACTGTCAATTATTTGTGAAATACAGTTGGATGCATCTGGTAGACCTGATGAAAGTCTTGCCGTGGAGTTTGTTGGGCCGCTGCAGCCCAGTAGTGAAGATGGTCTGCAAAGTGGGAAATTGTTGTCCATTTCCCTTCAGAAAGGGCAATTGAGGGCTAACATTTGTTTTCAACCATTTCATTCTGCCAACTTGGAGGTAACTAAATTTAAATTTGAGGACCATTATTTGATTCTAGATCTGTTTGTATGTCTGCTTGAAAGATTTAGGTCAATTAATAATTAGACCAAAAGTTGGTATTGAAACTTTATCTTGAATATTTTCAAATTAGTTGGAGCTGACTTGTAGGTACGGCATTTTCCACTTGATGAATTGGAGCTTGCTTCTCTTAGGGGAACCATACAGAGGGTAAGTCATCATACCTGCATGTTTTGAATTGTTTTTCAGCATCTTCCTTGCTCTTTGTTGTACTTCTATTTGACATATCTGGATCCTTACAAAGTTGATCCAATTATACCGGGGAGAATATCTGCGTGAACAATCCATCCTGACATTTGAACCCTTATTCCAATTTTTGAGAAACAAATTCTGTTGATGAAAAAAATGGCGTATGATTACTGATTTTAGTTGTTGTTTGGTTAATCATTTACCATACCTGAACAAGGGTTGTCCATGATTTCCAACTTTGGTTAATTTTTCATAAATTGGGACTACATTTGTGAAGATTTCCTAAATTGTTACTTCTATGCTTTTGTTTGTGTCTCATATTCTTAGAATTTGGATTTGAGACCTAACTTGATTCTACATAGTATAGTAGTTGATAGGAACTTGGGTATTATGAGATACCTAAGTCTGAAATCAAGTAGTATGAGGTATTATTCCTTCATTTATTGTCCCAATTTTTTCCAGGTCTACTTGAACGCTAACTTGCTTGAGGTATTATTTAATGGTCATGCCACAGAAACAAGTGTGAATTGTCTGCTTCTTTGATATCAGGCAGAAATCCAGCTTAATCTTCAAAAAAGAAGAGGACATGGGGTCCTGTCTGTACTTCGGCCAAAATTCAGTGGTGTGCTTGGTGAAGCCCTAGATGTGGCAGCTAGGTGGAGTGGAGACGTTGTGAGTGTGTTAAACCATCTTCATATATGTTTGCACATAAATTTCTGTTACATGCTAGTTTACTTATTGCTATCCGGGTAAAATAAAATCATCTGATATCTGGTGTGGAGTTAATTTTAAGTATGCGGGGTAATGCTCATTACTTTAGTTCTGTAAGTTCATGGGCATTTTTTTTTTTTAATTTAAAATATGACTTAGACAAAGTTAAATCTAAAGTAGTTTCTCTTTATGCTTTCCCTTGGTGATTCAGTAATAGATCAATATCCTTTTAACATATAAAAAATACAGGTTTTCAGTTGATTATCTGATTAAAATGTGTATAGGCAATTTGTTGAGTGAGGGCTATTTTTATGAGAGCGTGATGAACAAATCTCAACCATATATTCACCATCCATCAATGAGGATTAAAAAGTTACTTAACACCACCATCATATCATGTTGCTACAAACAAATTACCGATCACATTTAGATTAAGGATAGTTATCCTATCCTATTCTGTCATATCTTGTCCAGCCATTGGAGTCTAAGGATTCTGTTTTGTTACCTTGGAATTCATAGAGCATCATCTATTGAATCCAATGCTTATTCTTTTTTGTAATACTAATACCCCAATTGGTGCATTATTATTCAGATCACTATTGAAAAAACTGTTTTGCAACAAAACTACAGTTATTATGAACTTCAAGGTGAATATGTGTTGCCTGGCACCCGAGATCGTACTTCTGTTGACAGAGAAGGTGGCCTTATAAAAAGGCTAATGTCTGGTCATATTGGCAATGCTATATCCTCTATGGGCAGGTGGAGAATGAAACTTGAAGTTCCTAGAGCAGAGGTTGCCGAGATGCTTCCCCTTGCAAGGCTTCTTTCTCGAAGTTTGGATCCTGCTGTTCGTTCAAGATCTAAGGTTGTATCACTATCACTGTTTATGCATTTGAAGTTATATTCATTATCAACCATCTAAATATAGCATATTAATATGCTTTGCTAATGCCGTAATTTTGGTAACTTCTGGAAATGTATATCATATATCTAGATTCTGTGTGTCTAGGCTTTTTTAGTTGTGTAAATATACTAATTTTTAATTTATTGTGTTCACTATATATATATATATATATTATGATGTTCATTGTGCATGTATTTTACCACACGTGCTTGTTTATTTTCTCTCTGCCTATTGGCCTGCGCATAAAGAGAGGAAAATCAAAACCAGGCATGGCTGATGGACCCATTGTTGACTTTTATTGCCAACTGGTTTGTTGACCTGTATGCTGTATCAGTTTCCAGTGGATAATTTTAGAAATTAGTATTGAAAAAAATGATTTCACAGATTTATGCTAAGAATACATCAGTCATATACACAATGCTGGAAAGCTAATTTAGGAAATAACAACACTAATTTAATCAAATCCCTATGATTCAGGATATTTTCCTTTTTCATTTTAATTGTGATTTGCTAAATAAGGAAATAATAATTGCAGTTGCTTGCAGAAAACTCCCTCTGCCCACTGTCAAAACCTTTGTTTGCTTGGTCATTCACTAGAGACCCAGCCGCTGTGCCACAACAAGCTCTTGAGATACCCAAGTTTTTGTATCTCCTCCACTGTATCACTGTTACTGTTGCACATTGTAGTGGATCTGGCTGCTAGCGTTACTACTCTCACCTTTATATCCCCTCTTCAGATGTGGCCTCACCTCCATTTGTTTTGTGCCTTGAGTTTTTCAATGCATTTGCTCAGAGCCATTGCAGTTACCTTGAGGGATTAACTTTTTGGATTTTTTGAGCTGAAACATGGCTTTTTGAGATCCAGATATCTCCAGTTGGCTAGGAGTATTGCCAGAATAAGAATACTTCTTATGAGACTTGTGCCCTCTTATGAGTTAGGTCTGGTCCATTTCATTGGCCAAAATAAAAGTTTTTTACATTGGCCATAGCTCTCCCAGCCCAAGCCTAATTTCAGCGTACTGTTTACACACCCTTCTGGCGTATATTCTCTCTCCATACTTACAAACCTTGCCTCTCCCCAATGCTCTGCTGTAGGTTGGCAGGTAGCTATCTCTCTCCTAAAACTGGTCTGGTGCAGCACACCTTTTACCTCTCCTTACATACACTCAATTAATCTTGGGCCTAGGGCTACATCATTCTGACCTCAAATCATGTTGAGAGTGTTTTTAGCAAGTATAATCTGGTTCCTTTACTGTCTCGTTCTCCAAAGTTTACTATTCATCTGTGTATTCTGTTTCTTCTCTAAAGGAAAACTGATTATGTATGTTTGTACATTGTGTATGCAGGATTTCTTCATTCAAAATTTGCAGTCAGTGGGATTATACACTGAAAGCCTTCAACAACTGCTTGAGGTATTATCAAAAGATTTCCATGTTATTTTCCTTTCTAGAGATGCAATATTTGATTCCTGAATTTGTCATCTAGAGTCTTTTGAATAATTATTTATTGATACTATAATTAGCCGAATAAAATATATTGAACAAATTAATTTTTGTGGCTATTTTCAATGATATACACAACGTGCAGACAGTGAGGGGGCTTCATGCTCCATCAAATGATGTTGTTCTTGAAGATTTAAGTCTGCCTGGTTTATCTGAACTCAAAGGTCACTGGCATGGATCTCTTGATGCTAGCGGTGGGGGAAATGGAGACACCCTGGTAAAATGTTCAGTTTTTTTGTATTCTTGTTAGTTGTATGAATAGTGTATTTTTTAATATTAACATTCTTATTATGTTATTTCAGGCAGAATTTGATTTTCATGGAGAGGACTGGGAGTGGGGAGACTACAAAACTCAGCGTGTGTTGGCAGTGGGTGCTTACAGTAATGATGACGGTATGCACCTGGAGAAAATTCTTATCCAGAAGGATAATGCCACCATCCATGCAGATGGAACATTGCTAGGGCCTAAAACCAACCTCCATTTTGCAGTCTTGAATTTTCCTGTTAGTCTTGTTCCAACTGTAGTTCAGATCATTGAATCTACAGCAATGGATGTTGTTCATTCTCTGCGACAGTTATTGGCACCCATTAAGGGTATATTGCACATGGAAGGAGATCTTAGAGGAAGTTTAGCAAAACCAGAATGTGATGTACAAGTAAGGCTACTTGATGGTTCTGTTGGTGGTATTGATCTTGGAAGAGCTGAAGTTGTTGCCTCTCTAACCTCAACCAGTCGTTTTCTTTTCAATGCAAAATTTGAACCTATAACCCAAAATGGGCATGTACTTGTTCAGGGTAGCATTCCTGTTGCGTTTGTACAAAATAACACATTACAGGAAGATGTAGAATTAGATAAGAGTCAGATTACTTGGGTTCCTGATTGGGTGAAGGAGAAGAGTAGAGGGAACGCTGATGATGCTGGTGACAAAAAGGTTAGTAGAGATAGAAATGAAGAAAGTTGGAATACCCAACTTGCAGAAAGCCTTAAAGGTCTAAATTGGCAAATTTTGGATGTTGGAGAGGTCAGGATTGATGCTGATATAAAAGACGGGGGAATGACATTAGTTACTGCTTTATCTCCTCATGCCAATTGGCTTCATGGAAATGCGGAGTTGAAGCTTGAGGTTGGTAAATGAATATAATTTTTCCCAAATATTTGATATTTAGTTCTCTGAATCTTGTCATATGGCTTGACTTAATAGGTCAGAGGTACAGTTGATCAGCCAGTACTTAATGGACACGCATCATTCCACAGGGCATCTATTTCTTCACCAGTGCTACGAAAACCACTTACTAACTTTGGTGGAAATGTTCACGTGAAATCAAACAGGTTATGCATCGCCTCACTGGAGAGTAGGGTAAGCAGAAAAGGAAAGCTTCTTGTAAAAGGGAATCTGCCACTCAGAGCAAGTGAAGCAGCCCCAGATGACAAGATTGAATTGAAGTGTGAAGTTTTAGAAGTACGGGCACAAAAAATATTAAGGTTACTTTCATAGCTTCTTTGAATTTCTTAAGTTTACTTCTAGGCTTGATAATGGATGCAGAGGGGCTCAAGTGACAACTAAACCATAAATATTATTGATTTTTTGAATTGCATCCTCCACCTCCGGCCTTGTTATATAGTCTCTTTTTAACCTGGTGCTATACTTTTGACAGTGGTCAGGTTGATTCTCAGTTGCAAATAACTGGTTCAATATTGCAACCAAACATATCTGGGAACATAAAAATAAGTCAGGGAGAAGCATATTTGCCACACGATAAAGGTGGTACTCCTGCTTCTAATAGATTTCCATCCAATCAGTCTGGGCTTCCTACTGCTGGTGTCAGTCGCGTGTTTGCTTCAAGATATGTATCACGATTTCTCAACTCAGAATCTGCTTCTTCAAGGACGACAGTGTCTCAATCCTCTGGCTCTGGTATTATTATACATGCCCATCAGTTTAGCCTGAGTTTTTTCTAATAATATGGTGGTGAATGTTCTGAAATCAGAATGGATTCTCTTATTATTAATTCAAACCGAGAGGCTCTTGCTTCCATTTCTACAGAATGATGCTATATTATATGCATTATTTTCCTACCAAGAATTTTTTTTTAAAATAAATTGCAATTATTATGCAAAGGCAACTTGCATGATCATAGCATACGATGCAATGCATAGCAATTAACATACTAGTTTAAATTTGATATAAATTTTGTATAACCTATGTATCTTCAAGTAGTCATATTTTACATATACAACCTCATTGCATACATGAGTTCTGTCCTTTCTGAAGTTCTTTTGATAGACGGAGCTCAATTTATGATTGACCTAAAGTTAGGAAAGAATCAGATGGTCAATTATGAAGTGAACCATTGAATATAAATTAAATCTCTGTTAACTCCCTTTCATATATACTTTGATAAAATATTTGATGAAGACATGAAAGAAATACGGTTCTCATAGACTAACCCTTTTCAGGTGACCCATTAATTTCTCTCAGAATTCAAACCAAAGCAACTTAATGACTATCACAAGGAGAACTAAGAAATTGACATACAACACTTACCACAAAGAAAATATCTGCTCTTGTGGGTATTAGAGTACTGTATACTCTTGAGACTAGTATGGTTGTGGTATTAGAGTTTGTTAGTTTATTATGAATTCAGCTAAGGTCTTAGTTTGTAGCAGTACTTGGTATAGCTAGTTACGATTTTGTTGAGGATACCTGTGGCTTCCAACTGCAATTGATCCAAAGATGGTTCTGAGCTCTTAACAGATGCTACTCTGTATTGATCCATTGTTGGACCACTTCAATATGCTACAGTCTCTTACCTAAGATCAGTTTCTCAGTTAATAAAGCCTATCGGTTCGTGTCTAATCCCCTAGACACTCACCGGTCTGTAGTTAAATGCCTTTTACAATATTTTATAGGAACTACCTTCTACGGGCTTCGTTTTAATCAAGTATTTCCAACTTGTGTTACTGATTGTTACATTTTGAGGAGAGAAGTGAACATAAACATATGAAAATTAATGGAACATCTGGTTTATTCAACACTTGTGAATTGTACAGAAACGTGAGTCTTGTTAAGAGACTTTGGAAAAAATGAATTCCACTAGACTCTCACAACCCAAATACAAAGCCAAATATAAAGATTGAAATAAAGACAAGTGACAAACATAACCACCTAATATCTGTAAAATATCTCAATCTGAAATTGTACAGAATGTTCAACACTTAGACAAGGCTAATACCCCTCAAACGCAAGGTGAGGGTTGTGAAATAACAAAATCCTGAACTTTGAGTTTGGACCGAAGAAGCTGAAAGTGTGTAGGAGAGTGAGGCTTGGTAAGAGTATAAGCCCGTTGGTCCAAACTGAGAATGTGGTGAACTTCAAGTTGGTGAGACAAGACTTGATCCCGAACGCAAAAAACATAAATTTCCGTATGTTTCATTCTGAAGTGAAAGACACGATTGTGAAAATAGGTTTAGGATTAATCTCCCTTGTGTTTAAAATACACATAGGGTACTCTATTTATAATAGAGGAAGTATGGGCTAAGCCCAAAATACACGTAAAGAATAATGACAAATAAATTGAAGATAGAGATAAAGATAAGATATCTAATGATATATCTAACAGTGAGCAATGGCAACAACACTTAGATTGTCACACAACATAACCAGAGTGAAGAAGAAAATAAGCAGTTCTTTCAAAAGAGCTTGAATCCATAATATTTCAGCAAAAGCTTGCGCTAACCCCAATATTCAACTTCAATGCTAGAACGAGCAATGACATGCTGTTTACGAGACCACCATGAAATAAGATTGGGACCTCGAAAAATAGTCGAGTTGGAGATGGATTTTTTATCATCAACATTAGAAACCCGGTCCACATCACACATAACTCTTAGAGAAAAGGGCATAGAGGCATTGGCAGGATGTACATGAAGGCAAAAGGAAATAGTACGTCTAAGATACCGTAAAATTCGTTTAACAACAATCCAATGTGAATATAACGGATTAGCCATAAACTGATAAACCTTATTTACAGCATAGTTGATATCAGGGCGAGTGAAAGTATCATACTATTATTCTACAACAACTAATCAATAAAGAGTTGGAGCAGAAAAATATGTGATCCAGTTTTAGACAGTTTGCATAAGGAAACCATAGGAGAAGGAACAAAATGAGCTTCATCCAATTTGGTTTTCTTTAAAATATCCCGAATGTACTTGAACTAAGTCAAAACCAAAGACTTACCAAATTGATAATTGATTTCAATGCCCAAAAAATAGTCAAGTTTGCCTAGTTGCTTGAGAGAGAAGTGAGAATGCAAACTGTGAGTTATTTGACGGAGGAGAGGAATAAATGAACCTATAATGATAATGTCATCAACATAACCTAAGATGTAAACAATGTGAGAATCATGACCATAGAAAAATAGAGACAAATCAGCTTTGTCGGGACAAAATTCGAGCTTAAAGAGGTTAGTTTGAAGCTTATCAAAGCACTACCTTGGAGCATGTTTAAGACCATAGATGGCTTCATTGAGTCAACAAACCAGAGTTTTATCTACAGATTCAAATCAGCGAAGCTATACCATCCAAACAGTTTCATCAAGACTCCCATTCAAAAGGGCATTGTTAACATCAAAATGAAACAAATCCCAGTTACTAGTTAAGGGAACTGTGAGGATGATTCTAATAGTAATAGGTTTGAAAACTGGGAGAAAGTTTCATGAAAATCAAGCCCTAGAATCTGATTGAAGCCTTTGGCAACCAACTGAGCTTTATATTTATTAACAGAACCATCAACGTTCAATACCTAATAAATATCTGAGTTTGCTAGGATCTTTGGTCTAAAAATGGTGACAGAGATGTTGTTTCAACTGAGACATGTTATGGTTGTTACTTCTTGTAAGAACGATGTTATCAACATATACTATCAAGTAAACACATCCAGCACTCGAGTGTTGATAAAAGATAGGATGATCTGGTTTACACCGAATCATACCAAATTGTTGAACAACATTGCTAAACTTTACAAACCAGGCCCTAGGAAACTGTTTTAGGCCATATAGGGATTTGCGAAGACGACATACCATCCCAGAAGACTCCACTTGAGCAACAAATCCAGGAGGTTGCTCCATATAGATTTCTTCTTGCAAATCACAATTGAGGAAAACATTTTTAACATCCAGTTGATAAAGAGGCCATTGTTGAAGAGTAGCTATGGCGATAAATAAACGAACACAAGTCATCTTTTTCTTGAGAGAAAAGGTATCTCCATAATCCAACCCAAAAGTTTGAGTATAACCTTTTGCCACAAGATGAGCTTTGATGCGATCAATAGTACCATCAGGTCCAACTTTGATTGCAAACACCCACCTACAACCAACAACAAGGTTCCCAGATGGTAACGGGACCAGTTCCCAAGTTCTACTGTTATTGTTGGAAGTCCCACATCGACTAGAGATAAGGCCATTTCATAGTATATAAGTGAGGTTCAAACCTCACCTTACAAGCCGGTTTTGTAGGGTTGAGTTAGACTTAAAGCCCACTTCTAACATGGTATCAGAGCCAAGTTAGAGCCTATCCTAGCGAGCTTTCTTGGACATTCTATTCCGCCCGATATCGGGCCGCTAACGGACCACCCACTAATTTCTTGTCCCACGCATGAGATGAATATACCTCAGTGTGAGGGGCTGTGTTGGAAGTCCCACATCGACTAGAGATAAGGCCATTTCATAGTATATAAGTGAGGTGCAAACCTCACCTTACAAGCCGGTTTTGTAGGGTTGAGTTAGGCTTAAAGCCCACTTCTAACAGTTATGAAGAGCACTTAGTTCATTTGTCATGGCCTGACGCCAACCAGGATAGGCTAAAGCTTCACAGACAGTTTTTGGAATGGTCACAGAAGAAAGAGAGGAAAGACATGTATAAAAAGGTAATGACAATCGATGATAACTCAAAGCAATATAATGGGGAGAGGGATTACGGGTAGAACACATACCTTTTCGAAGGGCAATGGGAAGGTCAGACTCAGGTGTCAGAGCCGGAGGAGACAAAGTAGTTAGCACTTGAGTGGAGTCACATGCTGGTGGTTTGGTTTCGGTGATTAAAGCCATTGTTTAAAAAGCCAATCCTAGTGAGATTTCTTGGACATTTTGTTCCATCCGCTATCGGGCCGCTAATAGACCACCCATTAATTTCTAGTTCCACACACGAGATGTATATATCTCGGCGTGACGGGGTGTGTTGGAAGTTCCATATAGACTAGAGATAAGGCAATTTCATAATATATAATTGGGGTGTAAACCTCACCTTACAAGCCAATTTTGTAGGGTTGAGTTAGGCTTTAAGTTCACTTTTCTAAGAAAAACAATAAGAATCAAATGTAAAACTGCCTAAAATATCAATCAGCACAAAATCATTATTGATGCAACAAATCAAATGTGCTAATCATATGTATTGCTGAGTGAGCCGAACCATGACAATGGTTAAATAATTTACAAATGGCATTTTACACATTTTACCATCTCACATTTCATAATTTGTATTAGGAGATACCTCGATCAATAATTTGATTCCTTGATCTTCTACTTTTGTTTATGATATTCATAGTTTAGTTTCGTTTATTATGTTATATTATTCACAATGGCGGTTAGTACATGTATTGATACCTTCCTTTCCTTCAAAAACAACAGTGACGGCTAACAAGTCAGCTCAGGTCGAAAAGCAAATGGAGCAAGTGCAGATTAAACCAAATGTAGAAATCTGTCTCAATGATTTGAAGCTTGTTCTTGGACCAGAGTTGAAGATAGTTTATCCTTTGATTCTTAATTTCGGTGTAAGTGGAGAGCTTGAGTTAAATGGCCGGGCCCATCCCAAATGGATAAAACCTAGAGGCATACTAACATTTGAGAACGGTGAAGTCGATCTTGTTGCAACACAGGTATATGTAACATTTTCTTTTTGCAACTCTTGCAAATTGTGCATTGGGTGTGGTTTCTTTGAGGAGAGTTTTCTTTTGGTTTGTCTTGGGTATTTATTTACACATTCTTCATGTTCATATTATCCTTTTGAAATGCAGGTGAGATTAAATCGAGAACACTTAAACATTGCAAAATTTGAGCCTGAGTATGGACTAGATCCAATGCTTGATTTAGCTTTGGTGGGATCTGAGTGGCAATTTAGAATTCAAGGTAGAGCTAGCAATTGGCAGGACAAACTTGTGGTGACCTCAACGCGTTCTGTGGAACAGGATTCACTCTCACCCACTGAGGTAAACATGCTGTTGTAAATAGCAAACTATTAGGGTAAAAATATCCCCAAGATCTCCATTGTCGTTAGGAGAAAATATTTTAGAATCTTCCAATTCATTCAACATTCTTTTATTTCCTTATTCTAAAGAGTTTGATTGTGACAGATTGGTGTGTTGAGAATGTTATTGGTTGTGATTTTTCTCTATAAAATAATTATTTGTTTCCTTGTATAGTTCAAGTTGGTATCAGAGCCTTCAATCTTTCGAAGGCTCGCGGTTTGCCATCGTTGTTATCACTGTTTGCCATCACCCTTGAGGTAAGAGGTGTGCTAGAAAGGTGCAGCCCACATTGGCAATTGCAACGCCAATAGTTGCGTTATCACACTAAGTCCCACACCACCAATAGTGTTGGTGTGTGCAGCCCATGTGCCTTGCTTTGATGAAGCCCACTTGCTGCCCCCACAACAAATAGTGTTGTTCTTGAGCCATTTCAAGGAGTAGTAGCATCTCATTTGACTTCGATTTGAGTATATTTTAGTTTTTTGGTGCTTTTGGAAATCAAATTCTCTGTTACATCTTTGGTTCGTGTCTATTTTTCCATGTTTGGTATGAAATTCTCTGTTAGGTTTAATGAAGATGAATTTCCTTACACTTGTCTTTTCGCCAATACTCCCAATATTGTTAAAAATCTGGATCAATGTTCTGATTTGCATCCCAATCTAAACTCACTCTTTACCCTTCTGTTCTGTCACTTCCTCCAGTGTCTGTTAGCTCATCAAAAAATTCATCTTCTATAGAATCTCTCTCTTTTACTGCACCCATACAGCTAATAATACTGAAGCCTATCAAAATGTTGACATTCATTCCATGCAGACTTGATCTAAGTCTAGTATTGTATAATGCGGAATTTGTCCTCTATTACTTTCTCATTTTGAACCAAGAACTATGAAACACACTAATAAAAGTGTTCACTCGTCTGCTGCAATGCAGCAAGAATATGATGCTCTTATCAAGCAACATACTTGGGATTTAGTTCCTTTACCATTTACCAGACAACCTATTGGGTGTAAGTGGGTGTTTCGAGTCAAGAAAAAGTTTGGTGGCTCCATTAATAAATACCAAGCTAGACTTGTAGCCTAGGGTTTTCATCAAATACATGGTTTTGACTTTCATGGGCCATTCTCTATGGTAGTGAAACCAGTCACCATCAGAGTTGTTATTACTCTTGTTGTTACCTATGGCTAGAAATTGTTTTAGGGGGATGTTAATAATGCCTTTCTAAATGTTTTTCTTGAAGAGACGATTTATACAGTTCAGCCACCTGGTTTTGAAGTGGAGGACAAAACAATTGTTTGTAAACTAAATAAAACTCTATATGGTCTTAAACAAGCCCCTTGTCACTAGTTTCACAGATTATAGCACATGCTTCATCAACTTGGGTTTGTTAGCAGTACCTGTGACCAAGGTTGTCAAACTCGACTCGTAAATTCTTTACGAGTTTATTTCAAATGAAAAAAAGAATTATATAAATTATTTATTCCTGGAGCATTTTTACTTCTACTTTTAATAGATGAAGATGCACTTGGATTGCTCTCAATTAAATTTGAACCATTTCTAGACATCCTGTTTTAATTCCAGTTCACTACAAAATTCCAAAATAAAAAATTATCTGGCACGGACACTTATTTGTCATAAGGGAAGAAAAGGGCTTATAAGATTTTAGTCACAGCTGATAAAATTTAAATCAGGAGTGGGTATAAAATTTGAACGTGCAGACGTGAGGTGCAGAGGTTGCAAAACGAAAAAAAAAAAAACAAAGCGAGGGGCTGCAAAACACAAATCGTAGCAGACGCGACCCACGGACCTTGGGCAATGACAACCACAATTATGACAGTGGCTGACAATGATCGTGAGCGAGCGACACAAAATCAAGAGACAGAGCACAAGAGCGAGAACTAGAATTGCGACAGACCAAGGAAAAAGATGGACTTAAGTCTGAAAGAAGAAGATTACAAAACCCTAATCTGGTGAGTCAGCCCTAAAAACAACTTCATTTTACGTAAAAAAAAAAAAAACTCGTCGAACTCGCCAAATCGGAAGTACACTTGCGAGTTCGACCGAGCCTACTGATTGTACCTTCGATTTTGCGATTCTACTACAAAATCGAGTTTGCTTCTGAGGTAACTTGGAAGCTAGGAGTGAACACGTAAACTCGTCTGAATTAATAAGTTAACTCGCGAGTTTGATAACCATGCATGTGACTCTTTATTTATTTACAGAAAACAATTACAGGTGGTGTATTTTCTGATTTATGTGGATAATATCATCATCACTAGTACATCTGCTAATCTTATTCTGTCTATTACAATGAAACTTCATGCTGCTTTTTCCTTAAAAGAACCGGGACAACTTGACAAAACAAATGATTGAGGTTCACCCTATTTCTTCTCCAATGATTAGCAATTGCAAGGTCTCTAAACGTGGACCTGCTTTGTTTTCTGATCCAACATTATACAGGTCAGTTGTGGTTGCTCTCCAATATCTCCATGTAACTCGTCCTGAAATTAGTTATATTATGAACAAGGTCTGCCAATTCATGGCCTCCCCTCTTGTGAAGCGTATCTTGCAGTATCTTAAGGATACCATCTTTCATGGCCTACATTTTCAAGTTGCTTCTCCTCACTGCTCCTTTTCTTTAAAAACCTTTTGTGATGCTTGGACTTCTGATGTTAATGATAGAAGATCTACATCTGAGGCAACCATTTTATTTGGTCCAAATCTAATCTCTTGGTGGTCTTAGCAGCAACAAGTTGTAGCACGCTCGAGTAAGGGTGTTGAGTTCAAAAGTTTAGCTCAAACTTCTACTGAGTTGTCCTAGATTTTTTCACTTACATAACTACAGATCTTGTTTTCAACTCCTGATTTGTTGTGTGATAATCAAAGTGCATTCTCCATTGTCATAATCTTGTCTTTCACAACCGTACCAAGTGTATGGAGATTGATGTATTTTTTGTTAGAGACAAAGTCATGGCCAAGTAGATGCACATTTGTCATATTCCGACCCTTGACCAGTGGGCAGATGTTTTGACCAAACCCCTTTCTTCGACTCCGTTTGCTTTACTACGTGCCAAACTCAATGTGAAGAATCTCTCTTCAGACAAATCTTCTCCTTGAGTATGAGGGGGCTGGTTGTGTACAGTTAATAGTTGTTAGTGTACATCTAATAGTTAGTGATCAACTATGCAATGGTCAATGGTCAACCACAGTCAATAGTTGACCATATTGTACAACTGTACTCTCTGCATCTTGCAATATAAATATATTTATGTACAAAACTTGTGTAAGTAAGATTCATTAATTAAAATCAGTTCAGTTAAACATGTCTCTTCTTTCTCTCTCTCTCTCTCTCTTGTGATTCGACACAGATGAAGAGAAAAGAAAAACTGAGATCTACTTTTTAATTGTTGAATACCCATAATTTACAGAGAACCATAGAAGCATACTTATATGGAGTGCTAGAGTTAGTTACATGTAACAAACTTTGTGACAGAGATACAACAACAGTTGCCTGTTAACTAATTACAAACAAAATAACAAACTGTTCTCTATCATACACTAACAATTTAAAAATAATAGCTGAAAATATGAAAACAATTATTTAAATTGAGAACCACAAATGAAATGAAAACATGAAGGACCTACCTCTCAAATGGTTTTATTCACCTATGAAGTTTGTCAGACTCCTTGCTCCTACGCCATCGAATCCTTACTCTTTCTGTTCTAAGTGAATCCTTGCTCATCAGTTCTGAAATAAAAATGTGGTTTCTCTAACATAAATATCAGTAAATCAAATATATTCAACTATAAAAAAACAATTTAATTAATCTCAGCAATTACTAGCAGAATGTAATCATGTAAATGTGTAGGTCATTTTCATGATATTGGAACTAACTTTTGGATATTCAGTCTATTTCACATCTGATCATCTAAGAGAAATACATAATTTGAAATCTTAAAAGTTCATATCCTTATTTGTATTATGTTAGTATTAGATCAGGTCCTTAAGCTGATTAATGTCTCAAAATCTCCTGTTGGAACAGAACACTTGGAACCTAGAACTGTTATGTGGATTGTAATAGATTTGTTAGTGTTAATGTGAATTGTTTCATCTGTGAAAATCAGCATCTTTGTGATTTGATTTTCAAGAAGACTGATTCTATTAATTATTTTTAACTATGCAGGCTGCCAGAAGGTTTGAGAGTCAGCTTGCTGAATCCATTTTGGAAGGCAATGGTCAGCTTGCTTTTGAAAAACTTGCTACTGCAACTCTGGAAAAATTGATGCCACGAATAGAAGGAAAGGGCGAGTTTGGCCAGGCTAGGTGGAGGCTAGTATATGCACCTCAGATACCTAGTTTAGTTTCTGTTGATCCTACAGCAGATCCTCTCAAGTCACTTGCAAGTAATATATCGTTTGGTACAGAAGTTGAAGTTCAGCTTGGTAAACGTCTTCAGGTAATCATAAGAAAACAAGTGGTTAGTTACTCATTAATCACTCTCAACATTGTTAATGCTAAGTGGTTTCTGCAATCACATTGTTGTTTCTAAACTAAATACCTTTCTGTGACATTTATTTTACAATCTAAATACACATTCTAAAGTAGAAGCATATCATTCAAGTTAGGAAGATGTATTTGGTAGTTTCTACATCATATATAAGCATCTATTATTTGTTCTATAGTGAAATTTTAAATACTTTAATTTTCACTGAGAACCTGTGCCAATGTTAAAGCTGAAGGTTCCTGCTATCGTTTTTCTTTCAGGCCACCATTGTTAGGCAAATGAAGGAGTCTGAGATGGCAATGCAATGGACACTGAGCTATCTTCTTACAAGTCGTTTGCGAGTGCTCCTCCAATCTGCTCCATCTAAACGCCTTCTCTTTGAATACTCTGCTACATCCCAAGATTGAGTTGCATCCAAGTAATATTTGCAACTACATCCCCAACCCAACCACACAACTGCATCACTGTTAAAAGTAGAAAACAGGAAATGTGTTCTTAAACTCTTGTTAAAAAAAGCAGCTCAAGCACACTTCAAATTTTTTCCCTTGCATATTATGTTGTGAGGAAAGGGGGTCTTTGGGATGCTTTTTGAATGTGAAAAAAGTAGTATAGATGCATATTTTTTTGCTCAAATTGAGCCTGTTAATATGTAGATGCTTAATTCATGAATATTTCAGCCAGTAGTTTTGTACATAAATTCAACTTTAATGAAAGCATTTATAGCATCATTATTGTTTGACACATGATCCTAAGAAGCATGCTTGTGTTTATTTTCTGTATCAGAATCATCAAACTACCTTGCATCCTTAATTGTCCAATTTAATCTCTCGATTCCAGTAGCTGCTAGATTTGGTTATTTCACAATCTCTCGAGTGTGTGTAAGCAGTGCCAATCTATGCAAGTATTATCGCTATTAGCTTCAATGGTAGGCATGGTAAATGTCCTGTTACTATTGGAGAGTAACATTTAAAGATTTAGTACTATTATTTTGACATCTAACAAATTTTTACATACTTTACATTCACTATTTTACTTTTCAATCTCTCTTTATAAATACAAAAGTTAACTTTTTTAATGATCAAAATACTTCTAAAAGTGAGTTATCAAGCGGTATAGAGATGAAAAAATAGATCATTTTCTTTAAGGATTCTATTAAACAATCCCTAAATATCGGTATTGAACGTAAGGCTTTCCACATCAACAATTGAAGAGATTATGTCTAAAATTTAATCTGTTACTTTCATTATAGCATCTTTTATGGAAAGTTAATGCGTCAGAAATAGTTTTGCAATATGTCGTTTTCTACCAGGTAGAGAAAATAAATTGATTTTATGGAAGTGAGGTATGAAAAGTAGAATTGAAAAAAAAAAAAAAAAAAAAAAAAGAATAAAAGGGAAATTGGTAACTTAGAAGAGAGAGATGAAAAGGACAAATGTGCCAAATGTAAGATTTAAACTAAAAAGTTTGAAAATACATTTTAATATATTTAAATTATTCTTCACTTATAAGGGAAAAAAACTCAATGTTTCGTTTCTGTTCACTCTTTACTTTTAATTAAAAATATCTTTTATCAAACAAAAACTTCATTTTCCCTTAATTTACCCTTTTCTATTGAATATTACAAAAAAGAGAAAAGAAAAATTATAAATGCGATGAAAAATAAAGAGAAAAGAAAATTAAATTTATAAGTTATATTCAAAAGATTTAAAATAGCGGTTACATTAAAATGTCAGTTAACAACAATTATATTATAAAAGATAAACTTAGAATATGAAGTGTGTACAAAAAAAAAGGAGAATATCTATATGTAGGTATATCTATTGGAAGTAACAATAGTGAGAGTACATGAATATTAGTGTAGAATAAAGAATTATATTATAAAGAATAAATTTGAAATATGAAATGTATATGCAAAAGAATTAAATCTTCTTTATACATAGATATAGATAATGTTTTGTTAGTAGATTATAAGAAGGACGGTTTACTGGACGTAAATTATTTGTGCTATTTGATAAAATATTTCGTTTAACAAAGAACATGTAATAAAAAATGGTCAAACTACTATATTTTATACCAAAATGACAATTTATATTGTACAATTTAAATTTGTGAGTGAAAACATAAGGTCTTTTGCTTAATATCTTTTGAAGAAAATGGTTGAGTTTGACATGGAAAGTGTGATTATGCAAGCTTGAGCTTTATGAGAAACTCAAGTGTAGAGTCGGAAGTTTTAAATTAGATAGACGAGTGAAACGAGTAATATATAAAGAAAAAATCTGAAAATTCAATTTTTTAGGTTAGAAGTGTCGTCTCTTATAAAGGTTGACTCATGATGAAGGATTGACCCCAACCAAGGATGGAGGCACATGCTTAAGAAGACTAAGCATGTTTAGAAAGGAAGTTCACTAATCCTTCATCCCTTTCATTTGTGTTTGTTATTTTTGATTCCCTAAGT
>Ga0214544_1000565_pt1 | contig 69473 bp, 34 predicted proteins | sample CNSS3metaG_FD_160074 | JGI IMG/M metagenome (GOLD analysis project Ga0214544, IMG submission 160074) | Root nodule microbial communities from cowpea collected in UCLA plant growth center, Los Angeles, California, USA - CNSS3 | ecosystem: Host-associated > Plants > Roots > Nodule | place: USA... | reverse complement strand
TATATATATGATCTTAAAGTCGCTCTTGCATTCTTGTTAAGGTATTTTTAAGAGTGACAAAAAACATGGACATAAGGGATATAAGTATATAAGGTAGTTGTAGAAGACAGAATCAAAAGTGTTAAGGTGGAGGTTCAAAAGATCATGTGTTTGACATAGATTATCATAGTGATGCTGAGATAGGTGAAGGTAGAATCATCGTTGACGGAGAAGATGAAGTTGATGGGTAGGGCAAAGGAGCCAAAGGTAATGTAGTTGAGGGTGACTAAGTAGAATAGATGTGTTGTTCAGAAAGCAAATTAGAGAGAAAGATGTTTAAATTTAAAAATAAAGAGTTATTTCAAAAATGGAAATAAAGATGGAAGGTAGTTTATATACTTTTGTAGTGTGATTGTTATTGAGTTTAAGTTTTTCATTTTTAATTATAAATTTTGAAGCATACATGTGTATAGTTAAATAATGTTGAACTAGTCCCACTTAATTTTGGAAGTCGTCTTTTATCAATTTTGTAAAAAAAATTGAACTTTAAGCTTTTTATTTATGTTAGATTACATATATAAAATATTATCATTAATGAGTTACTATTATCAAGTAATTGTGGCAATCTTGAAAACTTTCTTCAAGAAAGAAAGAAATAAGATAAAAAAATAAAAAAAGAATGTTGGTATTGCTACATTTTCTATTTACTAATATTTCTTAATAAAAGTCCAAGCACCACTACAATACATCATATATTACAACTATTATCTTTACAACCGCTTGTAAATTTTCTGTGTTATTTTAATTATCTCTACAACGAACATTCTAACTATGCTTCTTCTTCTTTTAATAACAGTTCTATTGAAACTAAAACCACACTTCCAAAACCTAAAGATTGATTAACTCACTTGAATAACGAGATGAGTAAACAAATAACGATTTTGTCTCACTAACATAAAATACATATTAGAATTTGTAGAAGTAGAGGGGAGAGAGAAAAATTCAAATAGAATCATTCATTATTTTCTTTTAAAGTTTATTTCAAAATATTTTAACTTCGATAGATGAATTCCAATAATTTTAAGAAATTGAAATATATAATATTTGAATTACTTATGATTGAATTTTGTTCTCTTTTTAAATATTTTGTTTGAATAAAGTAATTAATGTTTTATTATTTGAATAAAACAAATTAATTTATATCTTAAGCCAAATTTAACTCCATTTTGGAACCCGACTTAAGTTAGCTTGACCTCCGATTCGGGATGACTCGTCTCAACTTCAACTTGACCAGCTCGGCTCGACCTTCGATTTGGACGGATTCTATTCGACCTTCAACTTGGGCCAACTCAACTCGACCTTCAGTTTATACCACATCAGTTTGACCTTCAGTTTATGTAGAATTGACTTGACCTTCTATTTATGCTAAATCGACCTGGATTGACATGACTCAACCTTCAACCCAGGTTGATCAGGTTGACTTGCAACCTAGGTCCATTCTACTCAACCATTGACTCAGGCCTAGTCGACTAGAACTTCGACTTTGACCAAACATTAAGTCAAGTTAGTTTGGGCTCATAGTTGATCCGAGTCGACTCAAACTAGATGTCAAGATGATTCCGCCCAAGCTAAAAGCCAATATGAGTAATCTTTTTAGACTTGTGAACTTTTTTCATTATAACCAAGGAGAATTTTCACAATTTATGGAATTTAATTTTTTTTTGAATAAATTTAAAATTCTATTATTTTTTTATTTTTATTTTTAATTTTCTCATCCAAATAAATCATTTTACTTCAAACAAATTTTAAATTCTCAAATAAAGTAATTACCTCGTCTCATCCTAACACATCATAAAAGTTTTCATAAGATAAACATTATCATGGTATGATATTTGTAATGCTTAACTAGTCATGTTAAAATGTTTCATACCCATGTATCATTTACAAGAAAATGATGAAGTCATGCATAGTAATATGTCTTTAAACCTTTACCAAGATAATGATAGTTGGCATATTACTTGACTTGACACACTGAAATTATCATAGCTTAATTGTAACTTTTCTCCCTCATCTTATCATTCCAAAAGAACCAAATCTTCAATTTAAGTCAAACTAACTATCATATACAACGTATTTGTTACATTATTAAAATCTATTAGATCTCTCATGAAATATTAATGGACTATTTTCATTGTGTAATTGAAATAAATAAGAGATTTCTAATTGACACAATTGAATTAAAAAAGAAAGAAAGTAAAATGTGCACATCATAACCTGAAAAAACTTAGAATTAAGTTAATAATATTATAAATTTATTAATTATACAATATTATTCATTTGAAAACTGTTATTCTTTTATAAGTCTGGTACGTTTGAATAAAAGTGTATTAATAATATTATTTAAATACATTTTTTATTCTTAAATATATTGTTTAATACTCAATTTTATTTTTTTTAAATAGGATTTTTTTTCCTTTTCCTTATCGATGGATAACTTTATAGCTAGTAAAACTCTATCTTTAATTATATGTGCAGATTAAAAATAAAATGAACCGAAATGAACACTATTAAAAGCGGCTGGATTTGAAAACAGAAATAAATGCTTTTAATTATAATAATACTAAATTTTTAATTTTTGCCTTCAAATATATATATATAGGAATCATTGAAAATAATTTTAATATTATTGTGTTCCTATAAAATATTTAAAAGTAGAAAAATGAAAAAAAAAATAGAATGATAATTTTGAAACTATAATTATTTTTTTAATAAACAATCCATCTTCATATAACTAAATCTAATGAATATTTATACTTTTAATAAATGCATGACACAAAAATGAATACAATTTGAATAAATTTTATTAGTAGACAAGGTTTCATTTGGAATAATACCTAAAAAGATAAAGGAAAAAGTAGTACTTGAAAAACAATATTTCAGGATGATAATAAGACAGGAAATAAATAGATCTCTGCACCTTAAAAGTTAAAACTGAATAAGGACTTATTCATGGAGCTGCAACATCTGAATCTTTTCCTTTCATTCGAGAATAACGGAAGAAAAATATTCACAACGATGATGGAGAAGTCTAGTACTATTCTTCAAGTAAACATTTAAATAACTTTATCAAACAGAACTTTGGCAATGTGGAAGTTGATGGTCCTTGAATCACAGAAAGCTGCATAGTAATAACTCTTCACCACACCGAGAAAAGTCTTCTTGATATTGAAATCAATGCCAGATGGAGATTTTTGGAACACCAATTGCACCAGTTCTTGCATTTTCGACTCAACTTCTGGGAAGTTCTTGCTCTCCGATTCCTGATGAATTTTATTTTATTCCAAAAGAACACAATGGTTACTAACAAAATCTTATTTTTTGCATACAGTGTATATTATTTTAAAAATGAACACCAAACCTAAAAACGGTGCATAGTGCACTACTGCATTAAAGGACAAAGTCTTGTGTTGGGTGCTATTGAAATAAATAACAATTTCAATTATGCAATACATAAATGAAATGGTATATATTATATATGCATTCTGTTCACAGTGTCTGAATTATGATTATTTTAAGAAAACCAAATCTGGTGCAGTAGGCAATTGGCCATTGGGTTGAACCCTTTTTTAGTATTTATTTGTGCTGTCCTAAACCCTTTTCCTTAAAGCTGCTGAGTTCACTTTCCTAGTAACAATAATCCAAAGTATGCATCTTTTTAGGCACACTAGAAGATCATGTGTAATAATAATACCTAGCATGCTTTTTTATGGTCGAGAGAGAAAGTGGAGAAGGTAAGGAAAAAAAACAAATGCATTAAGGGAATAGAGCCAAAAGATGAAGGTTTGGAAAGTAGGTAGCATTTGTCATAGGATATGAAATAATGGTTGCTCTGTCACTGACCTTGTCCTTTTGATGAGAATAGAGAGTATGGCAGAGTGAGTTAGTGAGTTGAAGGAGAGTCTCATATTGAGGATCGAACATTTGATCCTCTGAAATCCAATGCCCGCCACATAGGTTTATTATCTGCGCCAAAAGCTCTCCTTGTCCTTCACATTTGTCTCCTTCTTTGTGCCAACTTGAAAGCCACTTTTCCCACTATAATAACATCACACAAAAGAAAAATCAAAATGGTTAAGACATTGGAACCAGTACTATGATTTGGTGGTTGTAATGGTCAACTCATGTTTGATTCTCCATTTTTGTTTTCAATTCCAATTTTCAACCCATCATTCCTTTTCATTGCCTACTCCTACTCAAATCATTATATTTGTGAGAAATGTCAAAGGTGACGGAGCCTCAACTCAATTCTGCTGCAGTGCAGATTAACTATTTACCTTTTACTTTTCAAAACCTGACAACATTGTTACATCGAAATCTTTAAAATTGCTTATTTCTTAATCACTACGTCATGTTCATGTCCGGAACTGCCATTCCAGTAAAAAAAGTTTACACCCCTACTTTATTCATAGAGACAACATGAGATTTCATTTTATATATAAAAATAAAAGAAAAGTACTACTACCATATAGTTCAAGAAAATATTAAGTTCATATATTTTGCAGAGTTGGAGGTGTAAAATCTTTTATCGAGAAAAATAAAGTTTGACTGAAATGATATTATTTATTTAGTAAGAGATGGTAGACTCACAGAGCGATGCATATCATATCCAATTTCATGACCTTGAGAAACAAGTATATCCCAAGATATTTGATCTATGGTAGTGACCAAAGTTTCCACAAGTCCATGTCCTGTTCTGTTCCTGTTCAACCTCCTGTTCGTGCATCCAAACACATAAAATAATTATCTTTAATTACTCAATAATATACTTATACTGAAACAGATAATTTAGATAATAAATTCATTTTAGAATAAAAGTTAGCAACAATGCAACTCCACCACTCTGGGTGGCCTTGGCATTTTTTGATGTCTACAAAATAATTGGTTAACGGAAAGAAAGAGAAAAATGTTTGTCACGAGGACATGACTTGGTCATATGTTGTCCATGTCAAAAACGCCAACATAATAAGTCTTTCATGATCCTAAATATCCTTTTCCCTTACAAAAAATGAACAATTAAGCCAAACTCCTAAATTCAACATTTCACTCAAAATATTCAAGAACTTCAGTTTGAATCACAAATTAATCCATGAGTAAAATTAAACCGAACATAATAAACATCAAATTTATAGGATTCAATAATTGTGAATCTTATTCTTAAAATATAAATTTGGAATTAGTAAAGTAAAAATTGTCTTTCACTTACACTATTTTAATCATATTATTAGTTAATATAGGAATCTCTCTCACTTGTTCACACCTCTTAGGAAGGAAAGAATCTCTCTCACTTGTTCACATTGATGTGAACCTTAAATATCTCATCTTAACTATACAAGGGTTGACTTGAGTGTTGAAATATTCTCACTTTCATTCTATTACTAGATCACGCACATGCAAGACTTTAGTTAACAAATAAGATGTTTCAATATTTTTAAGAACTGGAATGAGAAAATTTACCAGCCAATGGAGTAGTCACGCCTGCTAATGCAGTCACTGAAATTTTTCATGAAAGTTTTCCTCATTTCTGCATCACTAACATAGGATGTTATGGTCTCAAGTAAGATTGTGGTTTTGGCCCAAGCAAGCCTGACATGAGATTTTTCTGGTTCAAATATGCTCGCTGCTGCCAGAAAATAAGCCAACAGAAGAGTTCTTCTGTTCATTCCAAACTCTGCCAATCTAGATTCTGAGTACCACCTGAAGAATCAAACATCATAAAAACATGACAATAAAGAATGAAGAACGAAGAAATAGATTTGAAGCATTATGCTATGGATCGAATGTTCTTACTTCTGAATCCTTCCCCACTCCATTAGATGCATTGCTTGACAATTGTTGTAATCTACTTTAGCAAGATCCAGATAGTTGTTGTTGTTCACATAGGGCATCCTGTATCCAAAAAGTAGTTAGGGAAGATTTAGTTAAACACCCACTTATATAATAAATCCTAATTATGCAAAATAATATATTATAATTCAAGCATAAAATACCCTAATTTGCAGGCTTTAATCAAACACTTACTTAATAAACTATAATTTTCAGTTTATTTAATAAACATTGCAAACTTTAAACATCCTTACAAGATGTTACAGACAGAACTTAGAAAAGTTAAGGCATATAATGTCCAGAAAAGTAACTTTTATTATATATATATATATATATATATATATATATATATATATATATATATATATATATATATATATATATATATTATAGCACGTTTAAAAGATTAAAATATGAGTCTTACATACTATGGTAATCTTATCTTATTGTTTGTTTATTTATTTATGTGATTAGTCTTATACCATATTTGTGCATAGTTAAATATAATAATAGTAATAACAAATATAGTTTAAAAAAAATAAAATATAAATAAAGTATATAAAAGATAAACTAATGAATTATTTTTACTATAAATTTACATTTGTGATACTGAAAAACTCTAATTCAAACAGCGGAGGCAAAAACTTTGTTTGTGAATTCATTTTGAGGTTTTTTATTATATCTATTTGTCTCAAGCTAAGAAATTGATGATCCAACCACCAACAACATTATAAATGGGTATGTCCCTGTCACTGTTTTATTCTAATTTGTCAAATAAGTGACAAATAATTTTATAAGATTACATTTTATAACCAAAATTGTGTTATAAATTATAAAAAATTATTTTTTAAAATACCAACAATAATTATTTTTATATTTTTTTTAAAAATTATTGACTATAATTTAACACCAAAATTTGAAGATTGAATTAGTAAACTATTATAAAGAAGGATTTCTAGTTAAAATATTATTCTCACACATCACAATAAGAAGAGTATTTTAATCTCTTATATATTTGAAAATATAACATTCTAATGCAGTTGACATAATTTATCATTTTTAAGGTAGTTGTTATAGAAGACAACAAAATTATTATGAATGATTAACTAATTAGATGATATCATAAATTATTTTAAAATCAAAATGCTCCATCCTATGATAAAAATAATAACATCTATTAACACATTAATTATTGGGATTATTTTATGCACAATTACCCAATATAATCTTTTATATAACAACAGTCAAATAAAGATTAGTTTTTTTGTTTATTAGTTATTATAAAATTCAACGAACACATCCTTTAATAAATATTTTTTAATTATACGAGGGTACAAAAATATTTTATGTTATCTATTCAATTAAGTTCCTTAATATTATAAACTTAAATGAGTCTTAAATGACAAAAATTATATTTTTTTAAAAAATATTGTACACTGTAAAAATACATCATTTGATTAATAGTAGCTTATATGAACATGTAAAAATGTATTTTAGAGTGAAAATGTAAAAACAAAAGAGAATGGATGAAAAAAATAAATGAAGATGAAAGAATGAAGGAAAGTGCAAAGTACCTATAAAGGGTCTTGCCTATCCATACGTCACTCTCACCGCCGTATTGATCAATGTAGAATCTTGTCTCCACTCGAGGCAAACTTGCATACCATGGCAGGTCCAATGCATATGCCACCTAACAAAATCACACTCTTAACTTCAATGTCACTAACAAAAACTTCATTATTACTCCAATCACTATCATTTCTTTTACCTCTTCAGCTAAGTTTTTCATTATGATCCATTTATCTACCAGCTCATTTGCGCCTCTCTTCTCCCCCAAAAATTTTGAGGAGAACTTCTTCCCATCTTCTAGAATCTTCTCTCCGGGAAACATTACTTGACTCGCCCTTAACAGATTGAACATCCCTGTCACAGCTTGTGTACTTTGTCCCTTAAAACAGAAAAATTCACCATTTCTCTCAAAGTGCTTGAACACATCTGTCAAATGTCAAAATCACTCCAATTAAATAACATGCTTCCATTTCAGTATTTACATTTCTATGCAACATAACAATTTTCTTAATAATGTACTTTCTTAATAATTATCCTTTTTACTTACCAGCTGAAACTTCATGGCCATGTAATCTCAGTAATCTGAAACCCATTGCTGTGTCATCAATGTCTTGAACTTCTGAGTTTCTTGCCCAACAAATACCCTTTTCGGTCCAATATCTGATGCCATAAATTAGAATTGCTTAGCATGCCACACCTCTGTTTCATTGTTCCAAGGTGCATTATAAAATATTACTGAGAACTGTGACCATTATTAAATTACCTATTAACATAGCTCATGCAGTCTTTGATCTCTTGCTGAAAATACCGAGATATTCCTAGGCGTTCCAGCCTATCAACCACCCAAATATGTTCGAACAAATCCACTGGATACACATTTGGAACTGTATAGAAACAACAAACAATCATTTACTACTAGATTTGTAAAAACGTGGTGGAAATGAAAATTAGACTGAAACTCACCCACATTGATAATGGTAAACCAAATTATAAAGAAAGGAATAATAACGCTATATAAAATACATCAAGGTTTGAAATTATGACCACAAGATAAACTTGTCACGCTTCATGATACATGAGAAAGTTATAGATAAATATAATGCAATGCGGTAATTGTAATTGTGTGTGCAAACTTGTGGTCCCGAGATGCTCCTAAAAGTTCAATGTTAGCAGATAAAATTGAAACAACAATTTGTTTAAAACTTTGGTAGAAGTGAAACAAAAATGTGATGAAGAAGAGGTATAGTTATGTGAAAGGAAGATAAAAATGAGAATTTACCTCCACCATTGAACCTCTGCACGATTTGATTCAAGTAAGCATGACAATTTTGATCTTTGGTTTGCATGAGAGCAAAAGCGGTGGAGGACGGAGAAAACAAGAAAGACCCGTCTTGAGACTGCAGTTTCAGAAGTGAATTCCAATCCAGGTCTGACATCCCCTCCAAGCTATGAAGCAGACTTGTGGCCACTTTATGCATCATCTTTCTTGGTATTCTATCCCCACACAACAAGGCCCACAGAATAATGACACAAACGTTAAAGGGAGTTTTTGCAGTACATGTAATAAATTAAAAAAGTTATGACTCTTAATTTTATTTGTATACTTTCCCAGAAAAAGAGTTGCAAGATAAGGTTGCTTTGAATCTATTATCAAAATAGACATGGGCACATACTCGCTGGCAAGCATAATCATGACCACAACTATGGTACCTTGTAAGTTTTACGTTTCTCATTGCAAAGATTTTGTTCAGGATTGGGGAATTTTCAGGCACTTCGATTTCCAACCCACGAGCCAGGTCAAGAAGTGATGGGAAAGCTACTTCAAACCCAATTGGCATATGCTCCACATTCTCGTTCTCAAGCTTGTTAAGATTCTCCCTAAAAAATGTCATTCCTGCGTAACATTAACCAAACTTGTTACTAATTAACTTTTATTAAGTCAGCGTGTAGAACTTATATATTATAGTACTACCTTTCTCACACTTTTCAGGGTGCATATTCCATGACTTTAATGCAATAACACAAGCCAACGTGTTTATGATCCGATCATGGGCCGAAAACAATTCATTATCACCCCATGATCCATCCTGAAGTTGGTTTTTTGCTATCCATTCTAAACTCGCTGGAAATTGAGGGGCACCACTTCCATTAACATCTTTTACCAGAGCAACCCAAGCAGTGTCATAAGCAGACACAGTTATCTCTCCATCTTCCAATGAACTCAATATCGATTTGATAGTGTCCACTCTCTTCTTGATCTCTTTTGCCACCAAAACCTTTTTTCAACAATGTTGTTTTTGCAAAAAAGAAATTGCATGTATAAAAAGAATGATTAAAAAATGTCATCAAGAAAGGCACAAAACAGAGAAGTGAGAAAGTTAAAGCACCCCATTGTCTTGCTCCTCTTCTATGTCATCCTCCACATTAATCTCACGCAACTTTAACATTGCTAGACTACCCTGGAGTATCTCTGAATATTCTGCATAACCAACAACATAACATTGGTTTAACAAAAAGTAATTAATATTAAACTGTTCGATTAAAGGAAAAAAGCTAATTAAGAAACTCAATCATACCTTGCGTTCGTGGCTTCGATATAGCTCTGCATCTTATCTCTTGTTTGTCGCTAGTATCGGACAACACAGAACCTACATATAAAATTAAAATGATACAAATATTTCAGTAAATTACTTTTGTTGGTTGGAATTAAGTGCTATGTCACTTGCAGTAAAACACTATTCCACCCTTGTTTTGTTTCATTTTATACTATTTTGTTCTTTTGGTGGACGAGCAGAAAACAAGAGACATCGCATCTAATCTAGTAACTTTAGCCCGCTTGACAATGAAATATTGAGCTGAAAGTTACAGAATCGGAACCTCTATGTTCTTAACGAAATTGATTAAAAAATATTAAGTTCCTAATCAGCACAGAAAGAAGCCATGCACATATGCCAGAAGAGAAGTATGAATAGTGAAAGAAAATAAGTATTGTAATAATTCTTTGATGAAGTTTATGCACCATTTGGTTTCTATGGTTTTCCAGAAGATAAGTTGAAACTGTTTGTGTTTTCACATTCTTTGGTAATAGAGCATGTTTTTTTCTGATCAGCAGAAACATACAGCTCAATTACAATCTTAAAACAAAAAGAAAATAGTAGAGTTGGTTAAGAAATGGGCAAAAACATTGTTGGGGTGAAACAAGTGGAATCAAGAAAGAGAAGGTGATGATTGAGAAGAGGGTACAAGAAATGAATAGGGAAAATTATTACACATACATAAGAGACTTACCAAGAGAGGATTTGGAGAAGTGGTGAAGAAAAATAAAAGAAGCAGAAGAAGAAGATGGTGATGATGGTGATGGAAGAGGGAAATGGTTAGAAGAAGAGAAAGAAGGAAGGTGACAGTGGGTGGAGAAGGGAGAAGCCATGGTGTGTGTGAGTTGATTCAAAATAATTTCTGTTTGGCTATGGAGAGAAAGGCAGAGTTTAAAAGGCAAAGGAGAGGCAAGCAGACAAATGGTTTCCCAGGAGATTCCCGCTAATGGTTGCATGGCATCATCTAAAACTAAACAATTAAGGGTACTCCTGTCCTTTTCCTATTACCATTTCTTTTTTTTCTTTTTTTTTTCTTTCACCTCTTATTCATAAATAATATTCATGTATATCTTTAAATCTCGTTTAGCATGTTAAAAAAATTTAATACATTAAAAATATTATGGTTCATTGTAACTAGTATTCATTTACATCTTTTTTATGTACATGAATAATAAATATTATTCATAAATAATATTCATGTATATCTTTAAATATTATATCTGACTTAACATGTTAAAAGAAATTTAACATGGTTGTAACTAATATCTAAATATCTAATATAAAAAATAATTAATAAACATTAAATTAATAAATAATTAAATAATAAGATAATTTTAATGTTGTTGTAGATTTTTTTTAATCATTTCTTTTATTTTAATATTGTTAAAAACTAAAATACAATTAAATGTAAAAAAAACAAACTTAAATTAACATAAAAAACAACAAATAGAAAAAATAATTTAGTATATCAACTATTTAAGTAATAAAGTATTAAACATCTAAAATTATTTTATTATTTAATTATTTTTTAACTTTTCTTTTTTTTCATCAAATAAATTATCAATTATACTATAATATTTATGAAATTTTTTTGTCCTATAAATAAAATAAAATATCACTAATAGTTTTTAGGTCAAAATTCATTTATTAGAATCAACTACACTGTATAGTTTCAATGTGTTTGCTTTTTAATGATGGATTAGTTTCCAATGATAAATTTGAAAGAGACCGAACGAATGAATTTGAAAGGTCAGATAGAAAAATATGAAATTCATTATTTTAAAGAATGAAAAGGTGAAAGCGGAGGAAGTTAAAAAATAAATTTTGTGAAAATTTGTGAACAATTTTATGGATGTGATAATAAATTATTTTTTAATAAATCAAATTATTAGATTACAATTTTATCATAAATAATTAATTGAAAGTACATTAATAGAGAAGACGTTAATCGAAACAATTAATGCATTCAAACAACATTAATTAAAAAAATTCAAAAAACATGAATTGAAAATTGAAACAACATTAGTATATTAATGCTATTTTTGTTTTATCTCGCCAGGGATATGCTTCTTTTGGTGTTCATAAATCATTATTCTTATAGTATTATAATATTATGCATAATTACTATTCCAATGTTTTATATACATTATATATGATATCATTCTTGCATTTTATTATTTTTGATGATTTAAAATTCAGTTTGATATTTTTGACTTGGAAAGACATCAATCTTGTGTTTCATCATAATTAAATTAGAATTGAACATATAATACTTTAATATCTATTTTTAATATTGTGTATAATAAACTAATAATATAAAATCATTAATTAAAATAGATTGAGGTAAAACTTAAATTAGCATGAAGAATTAAAAGTTTATTTTACATACATTATTTTTTTTTATCCCGTACCTATATACCTTTTATTGTATACCTTTAGAATGATAATATTCATATATTTCTCTGTTCCATCATTTCTTACATTTCACACCTCTTTTTTTCTTTTAAGTTGTATAATTTATTGTATGAGATATTGTATGGATAAGTAATAAGAAGATTATATAGGCGCACATCGCATTATCTAAAACATATATTGAAGACACTGTAAACCACTCATTTTAATTATGAATATACAAACTAAAATAGTGAAAGTTTAAAGTGTCTATCATATCTAAAAATATTTTTTTATATATAAATATATTTGTTTGAAAAAATAAATTGAGATAAGGTTAATCTACCTTGTGTTATTACTTCTGTTAATGGGTTAAAAGTACAAGTTTGTGTCAATTAATGGTGGATTAACTTAAGAAAAATGACAACTTTACACTATAAAATTAAATAAGCAAGTTTAATTAATAATTTAATTTAAATATAAATATAAATATGAATTTAAAATATTTTTTAAAATAAATTGAGTTGATATTATTATTTATCTTGTTAAAAATTTAACCATAATAATTTTACTTATTATTTTCATATTTTTAGATATTTTTTATGAAAAATAATAACAAATGAAAGACAATAATGTTGGTCCGACTCTCTTCCTAACTTAAAAGTAATTGATGCGGCTGTCAGTTTATGATCTGTTTTACTTTTCTCTACTATATTTGATAGGTACAGGTTAGAGTAGATTGATCATCTGTTTTATTTTTTTCTACTAAATTTATATAATAACCTTTTATGTTAAATAAATAATTGGTTCTTTTGAATTCAATATTATATATATATATATAGAAATGATGTATTTTTATAAGTATTAGGTGAGAATATTTAAAGATTAAATGAAAAATGATATTTATATTTTAATTTTAGTTTAATGTTAAACATTTTTTTTTCTAATTCAGCATCTCTTTACATCTTATAAGTTCAATGGATTTTTTTTTTCTTTCATTTTGTCGTGTTTTTTTTTTTTAAGTTATAATCTAGTCAAAAAGTTGTGGAAATTTAAGTTAAGTTTTTTATTTTTTATTATTATTTTTGGTTTGCATATGGGTTTGGGTTAGGAAAAGATGTATTTCCTTTATAAGATGTAGGGTTCTGGGGGGATATGTGACTCTGATATTGAGGTTGTAATCATGAAATGTTGTAGGTTTGTCTTCTTGAAAGCTATGTTGAACATCCTTAACATTTTATATTATCCTTGTAAGGTTCTCGTACTTTCGTATCAACTAATTATAACAAAAGTTATAATTATTTGGGTATGAATGTAGAGTTATTGATGTTAAAATAAGTTAAATTTAAAATAGAAAGAATATAATTTTCTATGGTCTTTCGATAATATCATATAATATCATATGGTAATTTTAATTTCAAATATTTAAATTCAATATAATCTTCTAAACATTGTAAATTAATATAATTGTGAAAATTTTCATAAAGTGTAACATTAAATTATTGATTTAAAGTTAATTTGTCCTTTTTTTTAAACTGGGATATTAATCAATGATGTAAAAAAATTAAGATAACACTAAAAAAATATATATATATATATATATATATATATATATATATATATATATATATATATGATTATTATTATATCAAATATTTAAAAGAAAAGTTTTCATATCTATTCTAATTTTATTAAGGTATTCATGTTAACAAAAGAAAGTTATAATTTATATAACATAATCTCAGTGTAACATTTTGTTTTGTTATTTTAATTCATCAGGAGCCTAACAAATTTGGGTTTTAATAAATTTTAGTCCATATACAGTACAAAAATGTGCAGAATACATGTAAAAAAATTGTGTTGACAACACTCCTTTGGCATAACAAAAAAGAAAATTATTATTATGATATGCTCTGACATAAATATCATTAATTGAATTTGAACTCCCATACATGATATTAGTTTTTAATTTAATCCAAGAAAATAAAACATTAAACAAATATTTATTAGTGATGGATTAATACCAAACAATTTTAATGTAAGAATATATTTTTTATTCAATTTTTTTTTAATTTCAACTTATCCAAACATTAAAAATAACACAATTTCAATATTAAATCAAAATTTCAAAATGTTATTCATATACATATAATATTTTATATTTAAATGTATTTTGAGTAAATAATTATATATATATATATATATATATATATATATATGTGATTTAAATATTAAAATAAGATGAGACTAAATATTTTTCTCATATTCTTACTTAAAATAAAAGCAAAAACACACATAACAGCTGTTATTAACATAATTATCAAATGTTTAATTTTGAATGTGAATTATACTAATAGTAAAGAAGTTATTTTAATCTAAAAAAAAGTTATAGCTACGTATAATTTAGTTATATTATTTTAAAATGCTAGCAACTTCAAAAAGTGTGTTTTGGTTTTAGCAGAGACAGACTATAATTTGATTGTTGTCACATGAACTAAAGTGGCTAATTCATTAATCTCTCATTTTCCATGTTTTAACTCAAGAGTGCTACTTCCTAGATAGACAAAACTTACTCCAAATAAGATCATGTTAACTTTTGTTAATATTAAAGTAAATGAATGATAACGTTCATTGCTAGAAGCTTATTAAGAATCGAAAAGAAAAGAAAAAATAAAACCTTAAAACACATATTTTTTATTAAATTATTTTATTTTTTTAACAATTGTCATCATAACACTGAAATGAGAAATTAATGGTGAAATGAGAATTGATGAGAGATTGATATGTAAGCACATATGATTGGTATAATACTTTTGAATGAAATGAGATGTGGAAGTTGTCTAAATGTGGGAGGAGCATGTGCATTATTGTGGCAGAAAATTGTACATGAAGGACTAAGACAAAAGTTAATTATTTATTAGAGTTTGTTGGTGGGATAAGAGAAGCATCAAATCTGTGGTTCGGGTAGAGATTCCAGGTTAGAAAGCAGCACTACAAGCCGGAATGTACATTGTCGCCTCTCCATAGCATCACGATCTTGTTGCTTTATATGCTGTCTTCACTCTTCAATAAAATACCCCTACTCACTACTCCTCATTATCAAACACTTCATAGATCAAACTTTTCTTTAATCACTAACATTCCTCCTTCATTCTCCAACTTCACACTCACAAAACACATTTTTATGAATCCTAACAACATATACCTCTAGTTTAATACACTTTATGTTTGTCTTTTTTTTTAAAAAAAAAAAAAAACTCTTTAAACAATATAAATTTTATTTTTAACCCAAAACAATACAATAGAAACACATATAATCTAAAACAGATATTTGTATTTTACAAGTATAATTTGAAGAGTCCATGCGAGTCTGACATGCACGATTTACATAGAGGAGTAGGAGGGTAGGGATGGGCAATGTCGTGTTAATACTTATCTATTTCACCCATAACATAACATTAACATATGAAAGTGTCATAATCACTCTGTTTTATTTTTGTATAATATAGTAACATACATACCTGATTAGTGATTAATGAATAGGCATACTTATCTATATTATAGATTTTCATTATCTTAACTAACTACCTTCTATATATATATTAATTAATTAATCCACGAACAACAAGTCACTGTTGAGTACGGAATCTCAAATTTTTCTTTCAGAGAAATTATTTTGACGTTTCTTTTTAATTACATCACAAGTTATAGCTTCAAAAATGAATATTGTTACTTGAATGAGAAAGTTTGAGCAAAAATTTTCACTATAAAGAATAATTGTTCACTACTTGAAATTTAAAAAAAAAAAAAACCGAAAAAACAATAATTGCAAATCAACTTCTAATAGTCCTTATATATTTTAAACATCAAAAATAATTTGTTTTACGTACCAACTTGTTTTTGGTTTATGAATTGTTGCAAATCCTTCTATATATTTTTTTTATTATTCTTTGTTGACTTTAAAACATATCTCTAATATAAAATATCAATTCCAACCATGGTGCATGGCTGACTATATCTTAATGTCAATAGATTTTGTACAAATAATTAAATTAATATAAATTTACAATTAAATGATTACAATTTTTTTATCTAAAATTATTAATAATATAAATTAGACTAACTATTATACTATTAATAACTTCTTATAAAATATAATTTTAGACAATTCAACCTTTATATTATAATTATATATATTGATCGATTGCGTAAAAATTTACTAAAAATAAATAACATATAATAATAATAATCAATTTACTCATATTGTTATATTTTTATACTTTGAAAAATACTTTTATTATATATATTTAATAAATATATTATATATTTTAAATAATTTTATATCAATATATAATCTTTAAAAATGTTTTTTAAGCTAAAGGAAATGTTAATTTAATTAATAGTTAATTTTGAGAATAAATTATTTAACTAAAAATGTTTCTTGCACAATTCCCTTGATCTGGATGATAATTCTCTAATTTTTTTTTCACTCTTTTAATTGTTAATTTTTCTGTTCTTGATATATGTCATCTTTTAAGATTTAACACTTGCTCTGCATAAAAGTAATAAAAGAAATCATTCTACATCAAACAGTATAATGACCAGAATTAAGAAAAGTCAAATTCTTAAACATCAAATAAATATCTCATTTTAATTGAATTTTGTCAATTAAAACAAATAAAAAATAATTCTAATGTTTTTTTTAAATAATAAATAATTTACATCTAACACTCATATAGTTTAACTCTAATTTCATATACTTAAAATAAAATTTCTAAAAGGAGGATAAATTTAAAATTAAAAGTTAAAGAGTATTTATTTATACAAACATAAAGTTGAATTAATAAAAACATCTAGTTTGATTCTCAATTAAAATAAATTTAAAATCTAGTGTTTATTTATAAATGAGATGAAAATTAAGATTGAAATAAAACTTAAAACCTCTATTTATATATAAAAAAAAAAAACTAAATTGAATAAAGTTTAGTTTGCGTACTTCTAAAGTATTTCGGCCTAAAATCTGAACTCTCCAAACGTTTCCCTAGTCCCATCAAGTAAAGGTTAAATTGTCTGTTGTTGATTAGTCATGGATGCACCCGATTAACCCTGTCCAAGTGCCCATCATTTCCCCAATCTTTTCTTGCATTCATCTTCATAAGTCATTTTCTTTTATCAATCCAATATTTTATTTCATTACAAGGTAATAAAGATTATTCAAAATTTCCTCCAAAAGGAAGAAAAAAAAAATGATATTAGTTTGTGGATGCTGTTAAACTTTCACTTAGGAACACACTTAGTTCTCTCATGTCGGCGTAGATGATCTTCATGGATGGCTCTTAATTAACTTGGCCCTGCGTTAGGTGTTAAATCCAATCGCGTGAGAGTGTCTCAGGGTCCCATTCATTACTCAAGCTTCAAATTATATTCCCAACCTCAATTCAAATGTTCAAATATCTACCTAAGATTTTGTTTGATTTCATAGGTAAAAGGTAATGTGAGAAAGTAATTATTACTTTTAGATTTCATAAACTGTGGAGAAACGATACATGCATATAACTCTTCCTTGAAGTAAGTCGAAACATTGAACCATACAATTTTCTTTTTTTCTTAAATCAAATCACTATTCTCAGTCCACCTTCGGAATTTTCCAATGAAAAGACAGTCTAATCTGATTTTAATAATGGTTTGAATATGAAAAGTTGCTGCTTGATTAACAAGTCTTATCTTGATTGTATTCCTTAACAACCGCAATTGTTTCCGTATTCAGAGAAAAAGTTTTTGGCCCCAATGTGTTAAAGAATGTTTAGATTATATTAAACTAAGTAAGTACCCATGTTGAACTATACTTAATTTTAAACATGTGAAACTAATGTTATATGAGAATTGATATAAACCGAGGACTATTCCTTTAATCTTATTATTCTTTTATACTGTAATTATAACATAAGCATCTTGTGTTTCAGTTTAATCAGTTTTGTGATAATGTTACGTATAATCTGTGTGGTTAATTAGTGAAATGGTTTTGGTATGAAAAAAGATATTTTTTAAGTGAAAACAACTTTTGGTGGTGTTTTCCCATCACCTCAACTGAATCCATCCACATTTAGACAAATCTCTTGCATGCATAATGCATTCAAATAATACTCAACAATGTAATCAATTGATTGGAGAAGATGAGGTGATGATTTCAAGATCAATTGCATGCATTCACATAATACCAAACAAACAATAAATCAGAGATGTTCCCACACTACAATCAGAGCTGCTTATTGTCAGAATCCAACCATAAACATGTTTTAGGGGTGGGGGTATAGCTAGCAGAATCAATATTGTTTAATAATTTTTTTATATTAAATTATTAGACATTGATAGCTAATTTATTATTAGTTTTGTCTCTTTTTATATTTTTTAAATTATTCTTAAATAATTAATGTGCATGAAGAAAATAATAATATGAATTGAATTTTAATTTTTAAAACTAAAATTCTAAATTTTTAGAAAAAAAATCAAAATCATTTTTATTATTTACTAATTAAAATCTAGAGTGATATGCTTCGAAATCGTTAACATAGAGAATCTGATCGTTAACACAGAATCTCAAGAATAATAAAAAATAAATGAAAAGAGAAAAAAGTTACATATACAAATATTATAATAATGATAATAATTACTATATATTTCAAAATTAAAGAGGTTAATCTCTTATATAATTACAAATTATTAAACTCATTTCATATTATTGCAACAAATCTATTTAAAAAAATTAGTAATTCCATTACAATCGTTTATTCTCTCTAAATCAATATAATAAACAAAACATTGATGATAATCAAATATTTTGTTTTAAGAAAATAGAATACACTTCAACAATGAAAACCATAAAAAACATAATTATATGAAATATAAAAAACATAATTATTTTAAAAAGAAAAATAATAATAAATAAATAATCATTTTGTAAAAATAATTATATGAAATTTAAAATATTATACCCATTAAAAAATTAAAAAAATTAAAAGATGGGAGAGTCAAACCCCTAGGCTTACATTTGTGTCCTGACTCTCTGTGTATCATCAAAGTTGTGTCATTGACTGACTTAAGCTTAATTGGGTATTACTTTCCGCTTCCCTATAATTATAAATTATTCCAATAATTTGTTGACACGTGGCTTGTTTTTAGAGAACCCTCACAACGGTGAAATCTTGTAACTTGTCTATCTTGCATGCATTACATGGGGTTTTATGGGGAAAATGCAGGACCACTCACACACTCTACAAGGGAACAGTCTCTGCACATAGATTTAAATGAAATGGGGAAAAGTTTTGTCTCAATTCCTAGGAATATGAACAAATTTGAGATGATGTTGGACAAAACATAAATTTTGTCTTAAATCAAAGCACGTAATGGAACACCAACCACCAATCCCATGAAATTAATGCATTCACAAATCTTAATCAATGCGTGTTACAGACTAGGTCTATATCTATTTAGCTTTGCTAAAACCGAGGTTGTAATGTGACTTTCTTGATCAACTTGCAATGTTGAGTCCCTTGCACCATCAAAATCAAGTGAACCCAATTGGATATTGTGCTGATAAAGATCAAATATTATTGGTGTATGAGTGCATGCCATTGAAATCACGTGAAGATCATTTACTTGATAAGATGCTCCTTGCTTGTGCCATTTCTACTGAGATTAAAAAGTTAATAGTGAGGTTGAAAAAATTGTCCCTAGCAGGTCACTATGAAATTTCTGTTTGGGAAACCAAAACACAGAACAAGTGAAAGGGACCATCATAATTACACACCCAGGCTGTCACACAAATTAATCTGGTTTTTTGAAGTTGAAACCTTGCTTTAACCTAGAAAGCAATATAAGTGGTTCCTTATTTATCACTGCTTTATGGTGCAGATCTTCCCCCACAACAGAGTCTCTAGATTGGTTCATCAGACACAAAGTTGCATTGGATGCTGCAAAAAGTTTTAGAGTTTCACAGCATACATATCTGTACTTACCCTTTACCTTTTACCATCTTTTAATATACCAAAATCATAGATAAGTTCTATAGTAAATATATTTCTAAAAACTGTATATGAAACTTTTCTTATTCTTATATGCTGAACTTTTGTTCTATATTATTTATAAATATTTTATAATTAATAGGTGGAAATACAGGTATCTAATCAAAATAAAAAAAAAAACTATATTTTAAAAATTAATTATTATGATAAAATTAAATAAAACATTAGAAACTGTTCATATTAAACCTATCCAAGAAATCTTGTACATAAAAAATCGTAAAAGCGTTATTTTTAATAAATTTATTATCTATACCTATATAAGTTTCTCATTTTTATTTTTCAATTTTATCCTTTAAAGTTTTTAAAAATTAAAATAATTATGTTATTAATTTTATTTTTTAAGTAACTGTTTCCTATTTTTTTCAATTTAACAAGTTTTTTAAACTTAAACATTTTCTAATTATGAAATTATTTATAAAATAAATAAAAAATATTGACAATACAATTATTTATATTTAATTTTATACTAATAATAATAACAATGTTATTATTTTTTATGATACATGCACAAGTTTTTTCACTAATAATTATATAATGTAAGTAATCACACTTTTTCATCAAAATAAAAAAAAATTATCAAATACTTTCATTTTTATGGATATTTTTTAATAATGGAAACTAGAAAAAATAATTAATAAATACAAAAGATAAAAAAGGGTAAAAAATGTGCACAGGACAAATTTTTAATTTCCTTATCGATGGTTATAGATTACCATTAAATAATTATTTTTGTCCTTACTAATTTGATTTTATGCATATTGACGGAAGATAAATTTTTAGTCTTTTCCTTAAATCATGAAAAATAAAAATGATGTTTTCCTGTGATGATTTTTTTGTCAATTTTTTCACAAAAGGATTTCTAAAAGTATGAGAATATAATATTAAAAAATTGATAAAAATGCCAATTTACTCTTATTAAAATATTTAATATAATAAAATTTAAAAGCTTAAATAAAAATTAATTTATAAAAGAACTATAAAAGAAATATTTAACGTATTTTTACTAACCAAACCTAACTTAGTCATTTTTAAGCATTGTAATTTTTCATAATTTAAGATTTTTGAATATAAAACAAATTAATGTAAAAAAGTTAAATTCATTTATTACTTATTGACAATAAGAAAAATAAGATAAATGTAGTAATCAATCTCATTCCATTAAGTTCAAATATAAAACTTAACATTATGTAACCTATGAAAACACATCTGCGTTCAACTTTTTTATAATCATAAAACTAAATATAAATAATTTTTACAATATCATATCATAGATAGTTTTTTTTTTTTGTAAATAATTTTTATTTGTTTAATTTAAAAAATTGTTAATTTTAGAAATGCTTAAATTGAAAAAAAATCATAAAATTGACAAAAAAAATCTATAAATAATAAAAAGAGGATTCTATATTAGCGTTAATTTTTAAAAAATTGATTAAATAGTTATATTATTTTCAAAAAAATACTTAAAATATAAATTTAAAAAATAAATGACACACAACAAGGAAAATTCCTTTATATAGGGTATAAATACTATATTTGTTACATTATAAAAAGTAAACTAAAATTATTTAACTTTTAAATGTTTTATCATTTATTATATATTATAATATATTTACATGTGGAAATATAAATAATTTTAGCGTCGTATCTTATAAAAAAAAAAGTTAATATTTAAGTGTATGATTATAATATTTACAGTATTACTTAAATTTAAAAATTTTATCAAATTTTTCTTTATAAACTTATCATATAATATTATCTCTATATGTTGCAAATGTAAATTAACTATATATAAACAATAAGTTATCAATTTCAGGACTTAATAATATATATATATATATATATATATATATATATATATATATATATATAAAAGATAATATAATATAGTATATAATATAATATAATATAATATGTTATTGGACTTTAGGAGTTCACGAGTGATCCACAGAACTTAACAAAAATTGTGTGTATCTAAAAAAAATTGGACCACCTAAAAACAGTGTATTATAGTCCAGTTTAGAAAAGTTTAGGACAATATTACCTGTGTTTGGAGTCCAAGAGTTCTGAAACCTCATTATCCAATCCTTCCTCTTGGCCCGATCAATCTTACTTTTAACGTTCTCTATAGTACTTCCTTTTAAGAATTAGTGACACATTTTTATGTATATAGTGTTGTGATTTTATGAACATATATAAAAAGGATTATCCTTTTTGTATTTTAATTTTTTAAATTTACCTTTTAAATATTTTTTAAATTAAAATTAATTATTTTATCAATTTTATTATTTTTCCCTAAATGTGCGTCAGATGTATATAACAATCAATTTTACGTTTTCTGTCAATCATAGTTGGTTTTAATTTCATATCATTAGGTTGTGTTCGTAACTCTTTAACTTGTGTTTTCATTGAGTTTATGATTAAGGTTTTATATATAGCGAGTCCAAGAACTTTCATTTTAAGATCTATTACCACTAACTGTTTGTTGAGTTTTCTTTGTACTTATTGGTTACTGATAAATGTTTGCACAACATCCAATTTGCATAACAAATTAGACACTTATCTTAGGTTGAAAAGTCATTTTCTCAAGAAAACATGTCTTCTTTTGTCCAAACATCATGTCTCCAACTTTTTGGGATGATAAATGAAGAATCTTAAGAACATGTCACTCTTTTTGCAGAAAAACAAAGGAAAAAATGTATCTAGTGGCTGAGTCATGCCAACTCAGCTTAGTCACAACAGTTGAAAATACAAAACACAGTCATAAGTCCTACTGTTGAGCCAAATGAATGTTGCTAAACCAATGACTTGGAAGTGGACCAAAGATGAAAAGAAATCAATAAATTCAATGTCAGAGGTATCTCAACACTGATATTGACTTTGGGCTAAGCTCAAACAAAAAGGAAATCCAGGACATGAAAATTGTGTGGTTGAGCCTGGGAAAACTGGCTGAGTATCGCCCATACCAGGCTATAAAATAGTGACCATTCCCCATGTTGGAAGCAAGCATATATGTAGAGAATAAGTCTCTCTTTTACTCTTTCTACCTAAAATTTCAATAGATCAATTGTATAGGGGAAAAGAGGAATGAATTGTTGTAATTGGAGAAGATCAATGCTCACCATGATTGGCTAAGACCATAAAGAGGCAAGGTTGTTTGTAATTGAATTCTCTTTCTTTTATGATGAATTTCTCTTCTAATTTATCTCTTACTGTTTAACATTATTTGGCTGCAAGTTATTTAATTAAATTGTGATATTTTAACTGGTTTGAATTGTGGTCCAACAAGCTTGCCAGACCTGTATTGGTGCTAAACTAAGTATCCATAGGGGATGCTGGGCGGGGAAAGACTCAAACAGTAATGCAGAGGTTGATTTTGCCAAGAGTTGAGAGATCACTTTGGGTTTAAATACCCTATGTTCTAAGATAGCAAGGATGCATCTAGATCTATATAAGAGAGTGCTTTCAGAGCAATGATCTTAAGGAATTCTAAATAAAAGAAGAGAAATTGTAATCTGACAACAGAGGAAAGACAAAAGCAATCAACATTGTCCTTTAATCCAACATTCAACTCTTATAATCTTTAATAAATTTGTAACAATTACGATCTAATTATTAATAAACCTTTACAAATCCCTATAGACACGACTTTATACTACAATGCAAACATTACACTTGTTATTGAAAGGACGTTTAATAAAACAACATTGATTACTATAAATTTTTCAATCACATGTCAACTTTATAATTATTACAATTTAAATTGTAATTTATTTTATGAAAATTTTTATTATTAATTTATTTAACATTTAAGCTTAAACGTGCATAATGACACAAATAATTTAAATGACATATTGAAACACATTTAACACACAAAAATAAATGTTAACTATATTAAGTTAAAAAGATTATATCCATGTTTTTTTAAGTTTAAGGACAAAAATATATAAAAATTTAAAATTTAGAAATTTCAATTCTGACCTTAAATTTAGGAACTAAACATATTTAACTCATTATTTAATCCAAATTTATTTTATTTTATCAACTTCCATCACGGACAATTATATTTAAATTATTTTCATCAAATAATACATATTTTTAACAAAATAATAACATTTTAATTTTAATTTTAATTTAAATTAATTTTAAATAACCACTTTTCAATTTAAAATAATTTAATTGATTAAAATTATAATTTTATTTTATTTAAACTAATCACCCGTAATTTATTTCAACTTAATTTTTATCATTTCCATTTTATTTCAATATAATTTCATCATTTTTAAATTTATTTTATTTTAATAATAACTCACATTTCATTTTAACAAAATTTACACTAATACATTTTATTTCAAATTACAAGATAAAATATAATCATATAATTTTATCGGTTAATTTTTTTTTAATTTATTCAACTCATTACATCATTCACTAATTTTTATAAATTTTTTTTGTATTTTTTTTACCATATTTTCTCTTAGTCCAAATAACTACACTTTAATTTAGTTGAAACAACCTTACTTTAACTTATCATTATCTTCCAAATCTAATTCTCCAAATTTATCTTTAAAACAAACACGTTCTAAGCAATTATTAATGTTTTTAATTCATTTTAATAATAATAACCATATTTTTAATTGATAACGTGACAAGAGTTTATTTATGTTTTGACATGACAATCATATTAATGCTTTTATGAACTACAATTTGACGTAAAAATTTGTGATTTTCAAACAAAATCATATTTTAGGTCCTTTATCATTTTTCAAACCTTACTTTTAACCTTATGGACAACTTATATTTTCTTCATGCACTCTAATAAAATTTATAAATCCCAAATTATTCTTCATTAAAATTATAATAAAAAATATGTTAAATATATTTTTATTTTTCAAACCTTACCTTTAACCTTATGGACAACTTTTTGTTTTCTTCATGCACTCTAATAAAATTTATAAATCTCAAATTATTCTTCATTAAAATTATAATAAAAATTAGGTTAAATATATTTTTATTCCCTGAATTTGATTTTTAATATATTTTGATCCTCAAATTTTAAAAATAAATAAATATAGTGTTTTTAAATTAATTATGTTAAATTTTCTTATGTAAAAAAATTAATGTAATTAGGTTAAAACAAATAAATCTATTATTTTTAAAATTTGATATCAAAATATAAAGTTTCAAATAAAAATAAATTTTAATTTTACATTAAGATTAAAAGACTAAAAAAATAGTTAACCCTACAAAATCAAATTTATCTTGACATCCTTTCATTTTGAATGAATTTTAAATTATAAAATTCAAAAATATTTTTGGATATATAAAGATATTCCGAAATATTTATTTTGAAATATATTAAAAAGAATACATTTTAGAAAGTATCCTTGCATCCTTTCATTTTGAATGAATTATAGATTATAAGATTCAAAAGTATTTTTGGATATATAAACATGTCCCGAAATATTTATTTTGAAATATATTAAAAAGAATACCTTTTAGAAAGTCTATTTTGAATATTTTTTGGTTACACAATTCTAAATACATTTATAAAATTTACATGAATATTTTGAAATATATTTTTCAAATTTAAAAATATCTTTTTGAACAATCTAAAAAAATATATTAATATATATAAAAATATATATATATATATATATATATATATATATATATATATATATATATATTATTGCATGAAATATTTCTCACTCCAAAAATATCTTTTGAAAACACATAGTCCAAAGTAAAAATTAAAAGATAATACATTCCAATTTGTGTTCTAGAAAAGGTATTATATCTCATGGCCATGTGATTTTTTGGATGCTAAGAGGAGTGGATAGTGATGTAGTTGATGCCTTGCACTTGACACAAGTAAATATGGAAATCAAGGGCACGAATTGGATGGTGAATGTTGAAATGAAGATCAGAAAGCTAAAATCTGACGCAATATTCTTGTTTTCACTCCTACAACACACAATAATACAAAATCGTATACATATCCTCTCTTCAACCATCAACTCACACTCTTTCCTAATTGCGCAAACCCCCACCCCGTCACCTATAGATTTTACAGATGTACAGGAAGAAAAACGGAGGTACAAAAAGAACAACTTATTTAGTTGGTCTTCTAACTATTGTGTATTACCAGAGCCCAAAGTCATGGGCTATCACAATCCATTTTGGGGGCTTTCTTTTATCACATCTAAGATTTGTTTTCTCACCGTAAACTTTTCACCTCTTCCACTTATGTCCTTTAGAAAAAAAAATTAATAACTTAATTTAGGTAAATAGTGATTACTGAACGTTGGTGGGTTACCAAACGTATTTACTGCATGTAAATCCGTGTAGACACAAACCGGATTTGGAAATTCGTGTCAGAAGCTACCGGAAATGTAAATGGAATTTCAGTTCTCCAATCTTACGAATTTCAAAAATCCGTTTTGCCATTGTTCCAGTTACCCCTTTCATGGATTTCAAAATTCAGTTGAATATATATATATATATATATATATATATATATATATATATATATATATATATATATATATATTATAATTTGGCGTAGTTTTAATGTTTATTTAAAATTTGTTTGTTATAATTTACATATTTTTAAGGTTTATTATCCATTTGCACGTGTTTTAAATTTATTTGATTTTTGTATGAATTTGTTTATTTTCATTTCACTTATTATTGAAGAAACTTGGTATTGTATACTGATGTAATGTTGTAAGTGGTCAAAGTAGTCTTTGTATTTATAATGAAATATTTCTTTTTAAGTTTTATGGAATCACAACTAAATACGAACTTCATATCATATTTTTTTTCTTTTATAAATGAGATGTGTGAGGGAGATTATACGAATAATTTTACAACTGATGAAATATTTCCTAAACGTGATGAAGTTGATTCAATGGGTTTGAGGGATAACTTTTGATCTTGGTTTTGTTGTTGTCATTATAAGATTTGGTAAAGCTGGTGGTTAACCTGAGAGGTAGCCGTATATGTATTGTTAGATTATGAAAGGGGTGGTAACCTAGTGTATCTGATACAAGAAAATGTGATTGTCCATTTAAACAGAGAGGAAAACCAAATTCTAATGGAGATGATTGGGTGTTGAATGTAATATGTGGATATCATAACCATGATTTGTTACAACCTTTAGTTGGTCACCTATTTTTTAGTAGGTTAAAATCTATTGAACATTCCTTGCTTGTTGATATGACTAAGAGCCAAATGAAACCTGCAAACATTCTTCCCACTCTCAAAGAAAATAATAAGTATAATGTCACAATGATAAAGCAAGTATATAATGAAAGATACGCTTAAAAAGGATCATTAAGAGGTTCGAGAATTGAATTACAACACTTGATGATCCTGTTAGAACGTTATAATTACATCTACTAGAGTATATGTCAAGATGAATTTGAGGTGGTTAGTGACCTGTTTGGACACATTCTGATTTTGTTAAATTGTTGAATTAATTTAATATTTTTTTCTTTATGGATACCACCTATATAACTGACAAATATCAATTGCCATTACTTGAGATAATTGGGGTGACATTTACAGGGTTGACTTTCTTTGTTGGCTTTGCATTCTTATCAAGTGAACATCAAACTAATTTCACTTTGTCTCTAGAAAGGCTTAAAGGATTATTCATGACATATGAGAGTGGTCCACAAGTAATTGTGAGTGACAGAGATCTTGCTTTGATGAAAGCTATTGGTAATGTATTTTCTCAATGTTATCATCTGTTATGTCGATTTAACATTCGAAAAAATGTCCAAGCGAAGTGCAAAATGTTAGCCAATTTTGTTGGGGCATGGGATGTCGTGATGGAAACATGAGAAAATGTAATGGATTGTGAACATGAGTTCACCTTTATTGATTGTGTTGAGCGCCTTCATCATGTTTGTATTTCATGGCCTTTGTTCTTTGAATATGTAAATGACAGTTAGATCATTCCGTATAAGAAATTCTTTGTAAAGACATGAAAAAAATAGAGTAATGCATTTAGGAAACAGAAGATCAAACATGTATGTTTCCATCTCATTTTAATTAGTCGTTTTTGGTTAGTTGATTTATGATATTGTTTATGTCAATTGTAATAGGGTTGAGTCAACTGACTAGAGTCTAGAGAAAGTTTTGGGAAGTAGTATGAGAGTCTTTTACTCGTGTTGGGATGCAATTCATAACGTCATCATCTTATAACATAATGAAATTAAGGTGTCTTTTAAAAAAAAGTATAAATATTATTAGTGATGCATATAAGGTAAATAGGTATAAAATATTGGTTGGATATGTATCAATACATGCTTTAGGACTCATTGCTAATGAGGTTGAGTGAGTAAAGCATATAAGATTTGACAGTGGGAGTTGTGGTTACGTCTTGAGAGCAACGTATGGTCTACCATGTGCTTGTGAATTACCGTGATATGAGCATAAGGTGATTCCTACGAACTGTTCTTCATATCATGTAAACTAAATTAAGTTTTTCAAATATTTCATTAAATGAATCGCTGCCAAAGTTATGCATTAACAAGGAACTTGATATGAAATATAATCAATGAATGCATTGTTATTTTAGTTTACCCACAATGATGGTCATTGTGGGTATACCCACAACCATCAACAACATTGGTGTCAACAACATTGCTTAGTCGTTTCAATAAAGTTGACATTGTAGGAAAAATTATAATCAAACAAAAGTTACTTGAAATTGCATGTCTTGCTATGACACAAATCGTACCTCTAATGCAAAAAGTTAAAACTAAAGGTGCACAAAAGAGTAAAGTTCATCGATCTGAAGGGTCTACTAAGCGTGATCCGTCCTATTTTGAGCATGTTGATGCCTTGCATTCCGTACATGGTAGTTATTCATTAAAGAAAAACACGAAATCTAAGGGGAGATCTAATGCAATATTTGGATCTACGCAACAAAGTAGAATATCCATGTTAGATTAGTTTCATCCTATCTGTCACCCTTACATTATCAATGTTGTTGATGGTCATTGTGGGTATAGATGCATTGTTATTTTGTTGGGGATGGGTGAAGGGTCAGATGCTTGGCGACCTATCTATAATGCTTCATTCGTCTGATCCATGCTATTGTCCCCTTACAAACATCGCAATAATCAATCATCCTCTGTAAGGTGGACATCACGTGTCTGACAACGCCTTACAATGATGACAACAAATCAAGTAACATAAATCATTACATACAGTGATTTGAGTTCTTTAGTTACTTACTGATAAACTAGATGATGACTTTGATCTCCTCTGCACTAAAATATCATTGTCGATGAAGACATGGGACTAGACTTGGTTGGTCGTCCTCAACACCCTAAATAAGATACGGATGGTATACCTGTTTGAACCACTGTATGTATCCCTCCACACGTGCATTAGAAGACGACGCTGGGGTCATATTTAGCAACACATGATCGACGAAGCACAATCATCGGGTATCAATGGTTGGCAAGTCGACATCAGGAACAACCAGTGGAGACCTCAGGATGGGCTGTTGAAATCCAAATTGACGTAAGACACGTTCTGAAGATGACAGTGAATAATTTATTTCACCAACCCAGATGAAGCCAAATAATAAAGAGATTGCGATCAGGGGACGAGTAAGCCGATGTGACCCAAACTTATATATTTAATCACTATCATTAATAAATTAAAAGTAAATAATTGAACCATTAATATCATGCTTTAAAATAGGTAAAACAAAAATAAATTGTGTTGTTTTAATATCTCTTTTAAAAAAATGAATCTATTTTATTTTTCATAAGTATACATTTTCAAAAAAAGTTCAAGACTAAAGAATAAATTTTCAAAATCTAATTAAATATCAAGGCACACAATTATTAAATGGAAAATAAATGATAATTAAGTCACAATTAAAATCAAGTTATAAAAAATACATAATAATTAACTTTTTTTCTTTTATTCATAAAAAATACTATACAAAAAGACTCATTAAACAAAAAAAATACAACCAATATTTTAGTATAAGTAAGACAAGACAAAATTAAGTTTTTTTTTTTCTATAATGAAACAAAACACTGAAATATGAGAATAAAAATAATAAATTTGTGTTTAATTTTTTTTGAAAAATAACAGAGATTATGGAAAAAAGTGAAAGATGCAAATAAATAGTAAATAAATCAAGAGATAAAAAGAGAGAAATAAATATCTTAATAATTTTTTATTATATTTAATTTTGTGTTTTATTATTTATTAATGTTAAATGACATGTTTTATTAAAAAGTTGAAAATCTACCTAATTTAATTCTTATAGATTCTCATTATACATATATATAAATTTTAAAAGTTTTAGGGACCATAACACCCTCATTGTTGCTGATTCAAAAATTGGCATCGGCAGAGGGTGAGATGGAACCGGAACATCCACCGGAGGACGAGATGGAGTGTGTACTGAAACATCCAACAAAAATATTCTTGCACCTTGAATGTGGAAGACTGCGATGAAGCCTAAAAGTGGGAGTTGGTTAAGTGTAGTAACTTGAAGACACATGTAGACACGTATATACTCACAGTGACATAATCGTTTGCTTAATAAACTACAAGGATGAAATTAATCCAAATTTTCGAGAAAAACAAACTCCAATGTGTAAGTTCATAAATTAAAATTATACCTTTGAAAAGTTCATGTTTCTCATAAATTTTTTAATTGATGCAATTCAACCTAAATCTATGTGAATCATGCAACAAAAATTATGTTATGTGGAACAATTTTAGTATTTCACAAGAGATAACACATTGGATACTAAACAAAACACTCTTCTATTAATTGAATCTTTAAGAAACCTTTTATCATGAGACACTTCTCACTAAAAGAGAAAACTCTACTATAGATGTTCTTTATTAAATACATTTTACTTAACCGGATGCAGCTCTTTCACTAGACCACTTATATAGAATAACACACATGTATTAACTAAAAATATTTGTTTCCGTATTTGTAAAATACTGATAATAATATTAAACACTAGATTAATATGTAACCAAATAAAATGTACATTAATAATATAACTATAATTACAGGCGCGCGTGTAGTTATTATTTTCTTGTGCTGATGTCTTGTCTGTACTCTGAATCGGTGGAACTAACGAAGCTAAGATGGCGTCCATGCGCTTCCCTTTCTCTTTTCCTCGGCCTCAACCGCCTCAATTCCCTCGCCCCTTCACCGCATTCGCTGCTGTTGCTGCCGTCGCCGGTGCCTCCGCCGCCGTCGTGGCTGTCTCCTCCTCCGACCGCCCCTTTCTCAGGAATGCCCTGAATTCCGTCTTCTCTTCTGGCCACTCGTTGCCTCTCTGGGGTTCAATCAGCTTGGCCGACAGTGGGGTTTCCGTGCTTGAAGCAAAGACCGGAACTTCCTTCCCTTCGGTTCTAGCCTCTTCTCAAAAACTCTGCGGAATTGGGTTGCGAAAAAAAAGCGTCTTGGGATTGAAGAACATTGATGTATACGCATTTGGTATGCCATTTTACTTTCCCTCCACCACCGCCGTCACCCTCACCGGTTTAAATGCAAAACCGACAACAAGAAAGGATCTTTTCCCAATTTAGAATAATTATACTTTGGTCTTATGAAATAATAACTTAGGTGAAAAAAATTCTACCTAGAATCCCTTTCAGATGCAGTATCGGCATTTTTTTTTGTAACTTAATTTTACTAAATTGCTAGGACTTTGATCTGGGTTGGGAGAAAAAGGAAAAAAAAGGAAGATGTTAGTTTTGAAATGTATATGGAATAGTGATCAAGGGACAATCCTAACTTTCATTGTATTTGGAAATTTGTGTTGTGTGTTGCAGGTGTTTATGCTGATGATGATGACATAAAGGCTCATCTTTCTGATAAATATGGGAAGTTCTCTGCGTCTGAATTGCAGGGCAATAAGGAGTTTATTGACGATCTCATGGACAATGATATATCCATGACAGTTAGGCTTCAAATTGTGTATGGGAGATTGAGCATTCGTTCTGTGCGTAGTGCATTTGAAGAGTCTGTAGGAAATAGGCTGCAGAAATTTGGGGGATCAGACAATAAAGAATTGCTTCAAAGGTGAATAGTTCCTTCAACTGGATATCTCATTTTGGTGTGTTAGAATTAGTCATCACATGTATGTGTTTGGTTCCATGCTCCAATCCTGTAACCTGGATAAAAAACTTGAAAAAACCAGAAACTTGTGCATATAGTTCTTCACTTGACGTGGGTGAAGATATGAAATTGCTTCCGTAGAAACTTGTGAAATTGCATATTTATGATTGAACCCTCCCTTTCCCACACAAAAAACTTGCTAAATGTTTGTCAAAAAGGTAAGTATGTGCATATCGATTTAACACCTCAGAACTGTTTTTAGTGTTAAATTTGAAGTATTTTTCTATTTGCTTTTCCTTGGTGGGTATTAAATTTGAAGTTAGTTTGATATAACCTAAGTGTTAATTACTGTCTCTTCCCTCCAAATCTCCCTTTATTGGAGGGAGGAGAAAAAAAAATGAAAGGAGAAAATTTGGTTCCTTATCATCTTCTCCAAATATTTGAACCAAACTAGCCGTTTTTAAGTCTTTTGCACTATTCTATATCTATCCAACCGAATACTATGCAACTCAAAGATATCTCAATCATGCTGTGGTGTAGGTTCACCTCTCAGTTTAGAGATGAAATAAAATTACCTCGTGGATCTGTTATTCATCTCTCAAGAGAGAAGGGTCATGTTCTTCGCACCTCAAGTAAGTCATCTTTCCCTGTCTGCATTTCTATCTCAAGTTTCAGAATTATAATAGTGCAAAATATTTTTCCTGCTTCATGTGTTTTGTACTAGGAAAAATCTGGTCTTATAGTAGTGATTCAGAAGATGCGATTGAGAACTCATGAATATGTTATTCTCTCTACTACATTCTTCAATTTAAACTGAATCTAACTTATGAGGTACCCCATTATACACCATACCAAATTGGCTACATAAAGCTTATGTATTAAACAGAGAAAAATAAATGATGACTTTTTGTTGATACATAAGGAAATGGGTGGAATGAAACAACTACTACTCTTTTATGTTGTACAACTGATAGTTGGATTATGAGAAAAAGTTGTGTTCCAAACAATTCAGGTAATGTTGAGACATAGATGTCGTATTTTCTGATTTTATAACTTGAAATGAATCTTTTGAGAAATTAGCACAGGGGTCAGATAGTAACTGACCTATCAGGTTTTTGTAATAGATAGTATAAATATCTGAAGTAAAGGTTTTACTTTTACATCACACTTTGAATTATCTGATATCTCATGCAATACACCTTGGTGGTGAGTTCGTCATTCTTTGGAGCCCATTTTTATGCGTTTAACATGGGAGACCTTTTAAAGTGGAACTGCTACAAGATTGTGCTTTATAAATGTTCTTTAACAATGCAAATCTTTAGCACCAAGCATTAGGTGTTTTAGCCTCTCTATGTTATTAATGCAAATGCTCTATATTTTTCTTACATTGGTACATGAAATTTTGAAATTAATTTATCTTATTTCATGTAGTTGATGGACAGGAAGTGGGAAGCATCAAGAGTAAACTCCTATGTAAGTCTATTATAGATTTGTATTGCGGTGAAGAAGCATTTGATAAACAGGCCAAAGAAGAAATTGAGCACAACGTGGCTTCTTACCTTTAGCTCTAGAATGTCTGGAATCATCTTTGAAATATGGATTCTGAACCCTTTTTTATTTCCGTGCTCTGAGTAGTTTTTAGTTTATGCATACCTTGAACTTCAAGATTCCAATATGAACTTATTTATATTTCTAACAGCTATCTTGTAAAAGAGAACATTTCTGAACTGGTACAAATCATAAAGCTTCTTCTAAGAGGGTTGACTAGATCTAAATTTGTTTTGTTGTGAAAATGGAAATTTCATCCTCACTTGTAGTTTAAGTTTTTTTACTATACAGTGTTCCCAATTAATAATATTCTTATTTGAATAGGAAATTTATTTGGAAGGTCTTACTCCAGAGATTCCCATTAAAACTTAATCATTTGAACAGAAAATTGTGTCACCTTTCTAATGAGAAGCTATTATTATTATAAATTTGCTTTTGAATCTCTCTATTAAATAAAGTTCTGTAGAACACAGATGATCGGTTGAACCTCTTCTGGCTGAGTTTTTATTCAATTATCCTAACAAATTTACTAAGGTCTATAACTGAATCTGTTAGTGGTAGAAGCTAGAGATGTTAACTATACAGGTAGGGTATTAGTAGGAATTATTCTATACTTTACTCACTAGATCAATATATGTTTTGTATCCATTTTTATATATGTGTAATATTTGTTATTTTTTATATAAGTATTTGTATATTTTTTTAATGTATGCGGATATCTTCAAATATATATATATATATATATATATATATATATATATATATATATATATATTTTGATAAATTAGAATTTAATGAGTATGAATATCATGATATTCTGTTAATCTGTATTTATAAAAAATGTATATATTTAAATCATAAAATAGATTTATGATTACTATTTTGACATTTCATAATTTTGATGATTTCCATTTGCTATTATAAAGTACATACGATAATTTTGTGAGAATTAGGAAACATTCAAAACTCTGGTTTTGACAGAAAAACATAAAGAATTATAGAGGTAAAGATAGTGTTTTTTTTTTAAAAAAAAAAAATTCTCCTACTCTTTCTTTAACCTGAATCAGCTTAATTTATAATTAGGGTAGATTTTTTTTTTAATTCTCCTACTCTTGCTTTAACCTGAATCAGCTTAATTTATGATTAGAGTGGATTCTTAAATAAAAGGAAGGTTTAGATCCACTTTTGATCTCTTTAGTGAATAACCAATTTTGGCATACAAAGTATACTTCAATTTTGTCCACACAAAAATCGAGAATTTGAAAAAAATAATTTATATGGACAACTGCATTTAATAAATAAAAATTAATTTGTTATTTAATAAAGTTAATAATTGAATAACTCTTTTTTAATTAAAAATAATTACACAATTTCTTTATTTAAAAATGATTACTACATATGTTGTTATAATGTTATTTTTGTAGAATTATATATATTTTTAAATTCTAATATTTTAATGTAATGAAAATGTACATACACATGCTCTTGGTACTCATGTTTCTGTTAATTTAGTATAATTATTATAAAATGAAATTATACTAATATAAAAGAATATAAAAGCTTGACAGAAAATAAAGAGATGGTTGCAAACGAAAATAGTACAAATAGTTTAATAGAAAAGAAAACTTTTTAAAAAAAAAATTTGTTAGACTAATAATTCTATTATTATACATTTTTATTTGTCTTTCAATCACTCTTCTTATTTTTTAATAAAAGTTTTAAATTTTTACTTTACTTTTTATATGTTTTAACTATGTTAATTTATTTCCATTTTTTCTTATTTATTTTGTCTTTATCAAATATTCCATTTGATAACATGGAAGTAGAATTCTCTCAATAGATAAAGAAATTTAACATCATACGCTGAAATCACATGTATAAAATTATATGTAATAATTACAATTGAAATAATGTAAAAGATTTTTTCACTGACATGGCTCGGTTTGTTTTCTATTTTATATTACCCTCTGTTGATAATATTTACAAGCATATCATAGTTTCTGATTAAAGTCAAATGAGAAGTGTAATTTTGACCTCAAAAGTTTGGATTTTATGTGGAATACCAATTAAAATTTGATTTTTTTTTTTTGAAAATCAGCTGTTTTCTTTTTATTTATTATTTTTTCTTACTTTTTGTTTTTAAAATCCATGAAAAAAATAAAAACATATAGAAAAAAAATATGATAATAATATATAATAATTATTGTTGTCTTTTGTAACATTAAATTTGGCAAATATATATTTACTTAGTAAAAACAATTTATATAATAAACAAATTTTGTATTGAGTTAAGAAAATTATATGATAATTGTAGGTGAAATTATTTGAAAAAAAAAGTTTAATGTAAAGTTAAAATTTAGCTGAAAAAATAAGTTATTTGAGAAATATTGTTATTTATTAATATTAATTTATCTAAAAGTAAGTAAGTAGTAAAATTTACAAAATATTATTATTTTTAATAGATAATAATTTAAAAATTTAAAAAGATAATTTTGTAGGTTTTTGGAATTATAGTAAAATGGCAATATGATTAGTTGTAATTCTTGTAAATAAGATGTTTGAAATGAATTTCATTACTTGTATTTTAGTTAAATATTTAAATATAAAGAGTTATCTTCATTATTTTTTGTATTTCTTTTAACATAACAACGTAATCATGTTCTACATTTCCAAAATAAATTAAACTACTTATTTGTTTTAAAATAAATTATTATTACTAAATCACAATATTTCTCACCAAACTTATTTTTGTTCATATCATTTTCTTTAAATAATCTCATTACTTATATATAAATTATAAGTGTATAACTACATAAGTTTTTTCCCTTACATCTTTAAATCTAATTTCAAACATCAAAATTTCTTAATTTTTTAATTAATTTATCTACAATATTGTTATTATTTATTTTAATTTTTCTAACTTTCTACAATAAAATTATTATTAAGTGAATTATTCTTACAAAATAAATATGCATTTATTTTTGAAAAAAAAATACCACTTATAATATATACCTACCACAATTTTTCACCAATAAATATTTTTAGTTATTCTTTTCATTTTCTATTTTAAAAGAAAAAAATAAGAAAAAATAGCTCCAAAATTTGATTTCCTGATAACTGAATGCATGCTTGTATTCCCATAGTTTTTCACCGAATCAAAAGTCATAATTTGGTTTTCCATGACCAACTTGACAAAAAATTAAGGGGCTAATTTATATTTTTTATTTATAAATTATTATTTTTAGTTAAAAAAGTTTTTATTTCTTTTTATTATTTTTTCTATTCAAAATAAACACACACGACAGTAGAATCCAACAAAATATGACAATAATGTATATTAAAGTGAAACATAAAGTTTATCATCAAACATATATTAAAAAAATAAAAAAAATCACTTTTAGTCATAGTGTTGCTCTACACTATTTTAATGACTTAAAATCTTCAATAATTAAATCAAAACTAAAACTTATTGCAATATCTCTTTCAATATAAATTATCATACTACTTGTTAAGAATTCAGTCTCCATCTTATCTCTCAGCATCTTCTTGATTATTTTCATTGTAGAAAAATATCTTTCAGTTGTAGTTATAGGAACTGGAAGAGTCATGATATGGATCCCATTTTATATAAGTTCGTCGTACCTCATCAATTTGATTTGGTAGATATTGTCAAATTTGAGGATGCTTCCTCAAATCACGAATCATGTTCTAAAGAATTTTCAAATTCATTATATGTCACTCTAGGAACTTTAGAGAGCTTCTTTCATTTCCTTCAATTCTTGCATTCTCATAAAGTTTCTCAAGTTTGGTTGACGTAGATACATTTTTTTCATCTTCATCACAAGTCTTCCTCTTGAGAAAAACAATCAATTTTTTTACTCTTTACATAATTTTTCTAATATGAACTTGTCATATCTCAACTATTTAGGAAAAGAAAAAATTATGAATACCCCAAGCTAAATCTCAAAACCAAAACTCAATATTTTAAGAAAATTAACAACTTCTAAATTATTAGCTTCCCTTACCTTAAATAGATTCATAATATTGTTCTTCCCTTACACAACTTCAAAGCCTAAAATAGTTCTATTTACACAAAGAAGAGTTCGATCAATAATTAAATCATGATTTTATTATCTATAACAAATAGAGATTTGTCTATAATGTAGAAAAGTGACATATAAGAGGAAAAATATCACTACAAAATGATACTAATTACCGACGGTCATATTACATCCGTAATGGACATTATCTGTTGGAAATATGATTCTACCGACATAATTTCGACGGGCAAAAATTCGTCGGTAAACTATTAGTTTGTAATATTTACCGACAGATATGTGTTCTTCGGTAATACCGACGACAATATTTGTCGGTAATTATCAATGGACGTTCCGTCGATAAATCTGTCAGTAAATGGCAGATGACTGTGGTATCCTGTGCAGTTTACCGACAAATTTATTCGTCGATAAGTGTATTGCATCATTACCGACGGATATATCCGTCGGTAAATCCTTCGATAAAATTAACTATATCTACATAATCAATTTTATTTTCTCCTCTACCACACAATCAAACACAATCAGACCTGCATAAACATTTCAAAGCATACATATACCTGCCAATTACAGAAATTCATATCAAATATCCATTAATTAACTTCTAAAGTCAGTGTACACAATCAAACATAAAAAGTATTAGTAATCAGTGAATATATCCAAGGTACAGTTTTTCTAAACATAATTAACTTTCATAAGTTAGAAACCCTAATAATCTACATAATCATCATAATCAATATGGTCTTTAGGGTTTGGAACTGGGTTGGGCTGCATTTGGCTGGGGTGCTCTAGACTTGGTTGGACATGGCTGGGCTGCACTTTTGTATGCTGTGTAGGTGAAGACTGTTGCTGAGACTATGTCAGGTTGGATACAGCCTATCGAAGGACTTGTTGGTCAGGAGGCAGCAATGTCAGGAATATATTTTGTAATGACTGAAATTGACCTTTCAATTTTGCATAAGCCTGATCATTTTCTTGTAATCACTGATCAATTACTTTTAGCTTTTGATTAGTTTCTTGTAGTTGTTGTTTGAGGTAGGTAACTTCTTCAACACTGGAAGTGGATGCAGAAGATTGGGGCTTCAGGCTACTGCTTCCACCTACAAGTTGTCCGGTCCCATAAATTCTTCCTTTATTAACAAGAAAACAAGTAAGAAATCAAAAGTAACCACACGCATTATATAGTTTAGAGTTGGCTTTGTTAGTTGTTAAGTGCAAGAAAATATTTAGATACAAAGTGCTCACCATAAATATTGAACATAACATGTTTGATACTATGTGAAGGAAAAAGTATCCTAAATTCAAGCTTAGAAAAATTATGAACATGTAAACCTATTCTTAAATCATGTACTGCATAAGAAATGGGTGGTGAAAAATATACTTGATGGGTTCACATTATCAAGATGGAATGAAGAACAATAGTTATAGTTTTCTCAAAGGAGGCATGCCATGGCTTTATTATATTAGTGTATATGTGTGTGTATAAGTAAAATTTCAAATTAGAAATGTCAACCATGTTCAATGTTCTGATAAATTTGGTGAAAGACTGCCACACCACTACTTAAATTTAGCTATACCATAGATCAAACTTGCCAACCGTGAATGATATTTAGAACACAAGTTTTATGGAATCTCTTGTGTATTTTAGTTACAGTGGTGGAATAAAAAATCAGCAACCCCAAAAGCCCCTACAACAAAAACTTGTCACACCCCAAACACTACAACACCATCACCAAAAACATACACCAAACACATAGTGGAAACCCAACCAATTCACAATCATGCCCAATTATTTATTTGCATGAGCTAAACCCGTAAAACCCCAACCAATTAACAATGAATCAAGCTGATTACCTTAACAATTGCTGAAACATATACCACGGCAGGGACCCATGATGGTCAGAGCGACAACAACTTCAAAATCTCCCTCGATAGCAAGCAACCCTCAACCAACGAAGACTCCACTCACGAAAGCACAAGAGGAATTGCAAAAACGGTTACGCAATTGCAAAAACGAATTGCCACAAAGAAAAAAAGAAGAGAAGAAAAAACCATTACCAAGATTCCCTTTAGGGCTGCAAGGGGAGACGCTTGACGGCAGCAACCCGAGACACTATGGTGGGTGCTGGACAAAAACGGTGGACAACGACAACACCCAATAGAGGAGGAGATTTTCAAGGCTCCTGTGTGGTTCAACTTTTAGTGAAAATGAAAAGAAGAGAGAGAAACTGAAAACGATTTCAGATATTATCTAGCCATTATCGACAGATCATATCCTTCGATAAATGAGAAAGTAACTTACCGACAGAATTCCCAACGACCACACACAGTTTCTGCTTCAGTTGATAACCTCGCCGACGGATACGTTCGTCGGTAATTTAGACTGAAGTAATTTGTTCGTAAGTCCGTCGAAAATTCAACTATTTTTTTTTATTTACCCTTACCAACACTCCCTGTCGTTAGTTTATTTGTTGGTAAACCAAATTTTTCGACAAAAAATTATCCGTCGGTAAACACTATTTTTCTTATAGTGTATTGCTTCCAATAAAGAAAAGAAGATAAAAAGTCAACCTACTAAAAAAAGAAATTCTTCGGTCAAAAATATTTTTTAATTCCTTAATTTATCCTTAATGCAATTTAATTTAAAAAATTTGAGAAATTAGGATGAAAATTGATATAGAAAAGAGAAACTAACTAAAAAAGAACAAGAAATAACAAAAGAAGGAAAAACATAATTTTTACATTTGGAAAACAAATTAAACTAAATTAATATAAATAATAAAATAATATATTAATATATTTTTAAAATATATAAATTAAAAAATATTGGGAGAGCCCCAGGTACCCTTGGTCCTTACCGCCCCTGCCCATAACCGAATTCTGATGTTGAATGCAAAATTGTATGTCTGTAAATACAGTGTAAAATATGCGATGTATGAAAAGTGGGACAATGCTATATTAGTGAAAATTTTCAGTTATTCGATTGAAAAAAAGCTAGTTATCATGATTAAGTTAAAAATTCAACATATATGATTTTATTTGCTTTTTAAACAACCACGATTATCATTGTTTGGCAATTCTTAAAATTATTATTTTTATATAAGTTGCACAAATCATGTCTTATCAATTCAAATTCACTTAATGGATTAATGTGATGACATCGGAGAGAATTCGAAAAGCAAAGAAGGTATGAATTATCCTAAACACTAAACTAAACTTTTGATAGTCATCTCAGAAAATAAAGTTGAGATTTAATATAAAGTCATCCATATAAAAGTTTTTTTTAATAGAAAAAACAGCCTCTTTTATTACAAAAAAGATAAATTTAAAAAAAAGTATGAAAGTAGACAAATTTAGCTGTTTCCACACATTTTTTTAAAAATCTATTTATTTTTGTAATAAAAAAAAAGCAGATTTACTTACGGTAAAAAAAACCCGCATATAAAGAATTGTATTTAAAATTTAAAATGGTAAATCAATTATCCAACTTACAATAACTTTGTGAGAGGTAAAAGACAGTCATGCATTAGTTGTAGTGTTTTATGGATCTTTTGAAACAAAAAAACCAACATGTTACATGTTGGAGATGCTCGCCTTTTATTTATGAGTTAAACAAATGAGTTGGTTGCATTTATTTGTAAATGGAATTTGAAAAAGAAAAAAGAGAAGCAAATTATATATGGAAGAGCTTTGTATGTGGACTCTTCCTCCCTTATGATGGTCATGGGCATACTACATTAATTTTTTCTCCCATTGGGAGGGTCATGTCGTACATAGCAACACTGCTCATGTTGATTGACCAACATAATTTGAGAAACAACGTGCAGTCAAATCCCATGCTTTGAGGAAGCTGACATCTCAAATCATGATGAGACTTCAAATGACACAAATTAGGTTGTTGTGTTCTTTTTTTTTATACGTAGTTTTTTAGTTTATATTTTTTACTTTATTTTAAATTTGTATATGTTAGTGTAAATTAATTTTAGCGTAATAAAATTTTGGATTAAATATGTTTTTATTTTTTAATTTTCAGTAAATTTTAAAATTAGTTTATTTTAAAATTTTGGATCAATTTAGTCTTTTATTTTTTTGAAATAAGTGAATTTAGTCCTTTTAATCAAATTTTGTTAGGTTTATTTATTATTTCTTACAGGATTGTATTTGAGTTGTTTATATTCTTTGACACATTTTTGCGATAATGTTAAGTTAAACACTATTATGATTAAAAGGACTAAATACACGCATTTTCAAAAATAAATGATTAAATTGGTTCAAAATTTCAAAATTAACTAATTTCAAAATTTACTAAAAGTAAATGGAACAAAAACATATTTATCTCTCAAATTTTATAATTTGTGTCTTGTGTGCATCTTTTTCTATATTTCACTAAATATATGTCATAAACAAATATCACTTCCTAATATTAACTATTACACAAATTTTGAAAATAGTTTAATTAATTTGTTATAAATAATTACTCCAGCACCATTAAATATAATGTACCATTACTTAAGCTAAAGAAGTTTATATTCCCTTAAATAATAATTTAATTATTTGTTTACAACGCTTCGGTAAACTTAAACAAAAATTATGATATTTATTTAAGCGACCATAATAATGTTTTTGACAGCACACTCAAGTTGCAACGCACCTTCTCCCTTGTTTAAGCAAAATTTTACGTGATGAAAACTTAACCATTTTTTTTACAAGGTACTCTCACTTCAAACGTTTTCACTCTCGCTCAAGTAAGTATTGTAGTGCTTAAGCGATGACACACTTAAGCAATTATTATATTTGTGGACTCTAAACACACTAATAATTAATTATTTTTGTCACATATGTCATTACAAAAATTATCACGTATGTCATTACAAAAATTATTACTTATTAGGATGATGTTAGACATAATTTTAGAAATAATAAAATTTGTTCATTGATATAATTTTGTGACGTATTACTTGTACCCATCAACAAATTTGTCAGAAAAATTATAAAATAAAGTTTGTCACAAACTTATATATTTTTGTTTTTCTGTATAATTTCACTCTTTATGATAACTTTTTTCTCAATCATAAAAATGTGACAAAAATAGTCGTTTTAATTATTAAAAAAATTTGTTATAAACTAAATATATTTTACAAAAATGTCTATGAACCAAAAATATGCGTAATCCTAATTTTAATTTAAGGTTTCATTTGATTATATAATTGTTAATAATAATAAAATATTGATAATTAGGATAAATTTATATCCTTAGTGCATGTGATGATTTTTAATGGATATGAATTAATAAATTCCATTTATTAAATTGCATATAAATTTGTAGGCAAATGTGAATTTGAGAATTCTCAAATATCTTCAAACCCTTAATAGAATTTTTTTTTTCAAGAAGAATAGAGATATAGGTTTCTTTGACTTTAAAATTAGCTTAGTAGTGAATAAATTATTTATTATATTAATGGCTCATCAAGAATAGATACATTCTTCAAAATGAATTTGAACACAATGATTAACTGAATGAAGACTTTTTTTTTTTAAAATATCTTTAAATATATATATATATATATATATATATATATATATATATATATATATATATATATATTAACTAATTATTAGACTGTGACATCAATAAACACTTTAGAGTTAGTTAAAATGGTCTAGTATTATTGTCATATTAATCTATTAGACATTACCTTGATTAATAAATCAAATTGACTAATTTATTTATTTATTATTAACATAAAGTTGAATCCACAGGCCACATACACACAAATATTCTAATATCCATAAAAAAATTGATTTGATTATTAAATTAAATTTTTTGATGAATAAATAAGTAATGATTTTTTAAAGTGAGACATTATTATATTCTTTTCTATCACCAAAAATATAGTATAAATATAAAAAAAATATTATGATACTGATTTCAGAAGCTATTTACAATGCACCAAAATTAATATAAAATAAGTAGTTAGACTTTATCAGGCTGCTTAGAAAATAGTGCTGATTTTTTTTTTTAAGAAATAACACAAATAAAACACGAGTTGTTAATATTTTTTAACCTTAATTCTTCAAGACTATATGTTTATAAGTTTTACTTTTTGTTCTTGAATGAAATTGAATAGTCTTTTAAAGACCTTATTCTCCTATTTTCATAAGTTTTTCTATTGTTACTGGAACTAATCCTCTACTGGAACATGTAAAGTGGGTATGTACAAGTATTCTGACACTGAAGTCCGTGAATAAGGAAGAAGTATGATATAATCAAATGATAGTGGAAATGATTAGTTCCCTTTTACCTGCTTTCAAATTCTTATTATATATCTAATTTCTTTTATTTCCTGTAGTAATTTCAAATGGCTGGCCATCCTGGACCGAAAATATGTAGGTTTCTCCTTACCATGTTCACTTTTCTTAAATGTGTGAATCACTTTTTTTTTTATTTGTATTCAATGTAAGTATTTCAAATCATAGTTCAGTTTATATGAAATAGAACATTACGAGACGACAAGAAAGAAAGAAAGAAAATTAAAAAATAATAAAATAAAATATGATCGAGACGTTGTTTAGCATTGAATTGGGACGTTTGTTGTTAATATTTTTTTGGATATTTCTTTCAAATTGAATAGTAATTTCGGATATGGAATCCTCTTGTTATATTTATCAAACATTTGTAAGCCACGTTCGTCAAACATGTTATACTGTTCAAGTTCAGATAATTTGACAGATGTCTGTTGTGTCAAAATCAAATAGAAAATTCAGCACCTGATAAATTTTTTAAACGCTGGATTCTTTTTCCCTTTTATTTCATACATTCTCAGGTATATAAACAAGATGATAGCAGTTCCAGCACACTTATTCCAACGGAGCTAAAACGGAAAATAACATTACGAACAGTGGCACTTCCTATATACATTTTTACTGATTTACATAACTTTTTCAAAGAGCACTTTCTGAATGTGAGAGTTTATGGTCTCTGGATCACAATATGCTCCGTAGTAGAAGCCCTTGGCCACTGTGAGGAATGAATTCTTCACATTGGTGTGCACCCCATCTGAAGAATTTTGGAGCACCAATTGCACAAGTTCTCGCATGTCTGATTCTATTTGAGGGGTAGTCATGCATGTTATCCTCTTGTCTCTGCCACTATCATGTGCCTGACAATGATTACAGAAGTAGGAAAATTCAGGGTCTGGAATCTAATCTAAGCATAAAGATTATTCAAATATATAAAAATGATTTGTAACTTTTGTTACTGACCTTGCTGCTTTTATAATTACGGAGTCCATGGCAGACTCTATTAGTGGTTTGGACCAACCTCTGGTACTGTGGATTGAGCTGTAGTTCTTCTGACCAATAGCCACCCATTACATTTATGATTTGCACAATCAGCTCAGCTTCTCTTCCCAAACTGTTCCCTTCATTCTGCCAACTTGATAACCAACCCTGCCACTGATTATTTTATAACCATCTTAGAAAATATTTTCTGTTTTATATTCCATTTTATCAGTAATGATGTTACACTTTGTTTCATTTTCTGATATTTGCCTAAAAACAACGAAACCAATAGATTTATTTTCACATTTTGTAACGAAACTTTTTGAATGTTTGTCAGAAAGTTCATTAAAGGGTTTCCACTCACTGCTTGATTCAAATAATGGGATAATTCACGACCATGGCTCCGAAGCACTTCGAACCCAAGGTAATCAAGGTTTGCCAGTAAAATCTTCAGGAGTTCTTCCTCTCTCTTGTTCTTGTTCAACTTCCTGCAACACACATTCAACACAGGTTTTGTTACATCACCATTTATATGCTTATCTTCGAACAAGCACAAAGTTTTACGCAACATAAGGAACTCGAAATTAATCAAACACATAGCAGACAAGCATGCACAATAACTATGTGATATGAGAAGTTTGATTAATTACTTGTTGGAGAAGTTTCGTCCGTTTATGCTGTTGTTGAACAAATCTACAAAAACATTTGTAGTTTGTTGATCCTTTATGAAGGACCCAAGTGTCTGGAGCAATGCTGCAGTTTTAGCCCATGCAAGTCTCTCTCGAGATCTCTCAGGCTCAAATATGCTGGCTGCTGCTATAAAGTAAGCAAATAGTAGACACTGTTTGCTCAATCCAAATCTCTCTAGTCCTGCGTCCGAGTACCACCTAATATATTGCAAATATTGGAATTTATTTGGCTGTTAATTGTCTCAGTTTGTCAAATTAATTAGTAGAATACAATGTAATGGAGTGTTTTCTTGTTGATTATACACTCACCCTTGGATTTTTTCCCATTCTGCACAATGCACTGCTTGACAGATGCTGTAGTCCAATTTTGCAAGCTCCAGATAAACATCATTGTTCACGAAGGGCATCCTGTTAAAGAAGAAGAAAATATGATTGGTAAAACAATAGACACCGAAAAGAGAAAAGGGAAAGAAACGATAAACAATATATATATATATAAAAAGATAATATTAGATACGTAATTTTCTTGTATACAAAGTCAAAATATAAGAATAAGTATATTAACGTGTCCATTAAAGATTATATTTGTTGAAAGTGATAGTGGGACCGAATGCTTGACTCTTGACAAACGAGTTACTATTGAGTACCTAACCATAGACTCCATAGTCATTTCATTTGACCAAAAGGTAAATTTGATATTTTGTTAATGAACTATGCATGTTGTGTTTAATCATATTAGTATTATTATAGGAATATGAAATAATAGAATTACAAGATTGTTACCTATAAAGGGTCTTGCCAATCCAAACGTCACTGCTACCACCATATTGTTCAAGGTAAAATCTTGTTTCCACTCTTGGCAAACTAGCATACCAGGGCATGTCCAGAGCATAATTCACCTGTAGGACAAAAGTAAAATCGAATAACCCATGTCTAATAAATTTATTAAAATTATAAAACAATCATTTATGGTTAAATAATTATATACAATTACTTTGTATTGTCATATATAATCATAAAATAAAATTTTCTAACCACGTAAATTTATAGATTTGTATTTTTTTGAACTTCTAAAGGTTAGTTACACACCTCACCAGGTAAATCTTTTGTTATGATCCATTTATCTAGGAGCTGATTTGCTTCACGTTTCTCAGTTAAAAATTTGACTGAGAAGTTCTTGGCATCCTCAAGAATCTCCTCTCCTTGAAACAGCACTTGAGATGCTCGATAGAGATTGAACATCCCTGTCACAGCTTGGTTTGACTGCCCAGAAAAACAGAAGAATTCGCCATTTTTCTTGAAGTTCTCAAACACACCTACCAAAATTTGAATCAAAATTGAAGCACTAAGAAAATAGGTGGAAACTGAAGGTATACTAAGAGATATATTAAGCTTTGTAGTATACAAATAACTCACTGGCTGAAACTTGGTGGCCATGCAACCTTAGTAGTCTGAATCCCATTGCTGTGTCATCTATATCTTGAACCTCTGAATTCCTTGCCCAGCAAATACCCTTCTCAGTCCAATATCTGGAAACTTGTCTTGTTAAATAAGTATATCCTATTTATTCTAAATATAAAATAAGTAATTAAATATAATGATTATTGTAGCACAATATTTACTATTTTAACATACCATTTAATTTTAATTTCTTAATTATAATGGTACTACTCATTAACATCTCACACACCTTGAAACATAGGTCACGCAGTCTTTGATTTCTGACTTAAAATATCTTGAAATTCCAAGACGATCAAGTCTATCGAAGATCCATGTGTGTTCAAACAAATCCACCGGATAGACATTAGGAACTGAATGTAAAACACATAAATATTATGTAACAGAATTATTTGATTTTACTCGCAAATTTTTCTTTCCTTTTTCTTATCAATCTAACTAATAAAGATATCTTCATAAAAATAATTCTTATTTTGATATTTTTAATTAGAGGAAAAAAGAAGTAAACATATCCAAATAAGTTATAACGTAAAAACCATTTATGCTTGAATGTCAAACCTTCGTATATGTCTATGCATAGGAAAACTAAAGTATTATTTAAATAACATTTATAATATCATTTCAAATATTTGGTTATATATATATATATATATATATATATATATATGAAAAAAAATTACTATGTGATTTGAAGTATATACACATGGTAATAAATTATTTATTTGCCTTTAAAGTTAATTCAATTAATTAGTTTGTAAGTAATCACACCAATTTAATTGGAAACTACTGTATTTAAAAAGAAAGTGTTAAACAAAATGAAAGTTTTCTTTTGATAATTAAAGAAGAAAATTTGACCTCCCCCATTGAACTTGTGGAGTGTTTTATCCAGGTATTTGTGAGCATTTTCATCCTTAGTTTGTATGAGAGCATAAGCTGTGGAGGATGGAGAGAATAAGAATGACCCATCTTGGCACTGCAACTTCAGTAGCTGTTTCCAGTCCAAATTTTGCATTCCCTCCAAACTATGGAGCAGTGTTGTAGGCACTTTGTGCAGAATCTCTCTTGGTATTCTATCCCAAACGCACCACACATGTATCAAATATTAGAGTCAACTATAACAACAAAAAAATGCATAAGTAAAACATCAATTATTGTATCCAAGATCAGAAGAATTTATTTATACTTTTTAAGCTTCAGGTCTCTCATTGCAAGGATGTTTTTCAAGATAGGGGAATCATCTGGCACTTCAACATCCAAAATTCTAGCTAAATCGAGAAGAGAAGGGAAAGTAACTTCAAACCCGATTGGCATGTGTTCTGGGTTTTCATCCTGAAGCTTGCACAGATTCTCCTTAAAAAACTGCATTCCTGTTACATATGAATCCATGTGTACCATAATGTCGCAATCAAAATATATATATTTTTGTAGACTTCTCTTCTCTCACCTTTTTATTCTTTCTAAGTCAACAGTGAAATAGTTTGAAGTAGAAGAAATGATTGAGGGTATACGACAAAGTAAAAGTTGCCAAAAATGAACTTGTAGAAAGCAACAATGAAATTTCTTATGAATGTAAAATTACCCTTCTCACACTTTTGAGGGTGCATGTTCCATGATCTTAATGCTACCACACAAGCTAAAGTGTTAAGAATACGATCATGGGCAATGAATAATTGAGCATCTCCCCAGGAACCATCATGCAGCTGATTATTCGCAATCCATTCAAGACAGGAAGGGAACTGAGGAGAATTCGTGTCCCCAACATTTTTTTTCACTAGACCAACCCATGCCGTGTCATATGCTGATACTGTTATTTCTCCATCTTCCTTCGAATCCAATATTAATTTTACTATTTTTATTTTCTTCTGTATCTCCTATAAAAATGTTTACAAATCAATATCAGATGTCAAAATGTGATACATGCAAATCAAATGGAGAAAGAAACATACCTCGTCTACATTATCATCCTTCCAGATATTACCCTGAGACACTTCAGTAACAATTTCTGCTAAATAGATTAACTTCATTAATTTTTTATACACTGTAGAATTACTAAGTTAACTTATTTCAACTCTGATTTTTTTTTTTTTTATATTATGTGATGATATTGGTAACATGATCACCTAGAGCTCGAGAGCGTATTGGTTGAAATCCACAAATCTTGGTATGTTTGCTTTCTGTGAATAGGAGAGGACGAGTACCTGTTGGAAATTTGAAGAGATATTCTATCAGTAGTATATGTATTTGGATTGTGTTTTACTACTCTAATAAAAGTATTACTGAATTTATGATAAGAATCACAGAAAACTCATCATAAAAAATAATAAATATTCATCCATTTTCTCTTTTTTCTTTTCATTATATTACTCTTTTTATTGTACCTCTTTTGTTTCCAGCCTAATTCATCCAAATTTTGGTGACAGAGAGCCTTGACTTCAAGAACAATTGGTAGAGAAAATAGTGATGTGACATGTCCTTTTCATGATCATGCATGCATATAGTGTAAAACATACTTTGACAAATTTCACATCGTAATCATAAAAAGGTTGACCTCCCCATAAATGATTGGGTGGTCCATTAGGAACCATGCACCAGGCCACACTCCATACACAATATCAAATCAATTTAATTGTACGGAACTGTTTCTGATAGAAAAGATTTAAAACTTGAGTTTAAAACCATTTTGGAGGTGATAGTAGTTGAAATTGCAGGATGAAAAGAAAACATAGATAGAGACGTACCCTTGAAAATATGATATGATGATCGAAGGTAAAAACTAAGAGAGTGAGGTGTGGCGCATGATGAAGGAAAGGTGTGACTGAGAGTGAAGAAGAATTGAGAAGCCATGGGTGCAGCAGTTGTTGGGAATGCTTTTGGTATTATTGTTGTGGAGTATGGTTTGGAAAATAAGAAAGCATTACGATGTATATTTATACCCATGGAACTCGAACCAAATGATGTGAAAATCGTTTTCCATCCACCTCTCTAACATTTTGGTTCGTGCATTTTTCCGCAGGCTAAAACTGTGACTATCTTTTTCAATTTGGACAAATTTTGAACTATTTTGTTCGTGTACATCTCACCTTTTTTTTCTTTTTTAATAGGTACATATATATCTCACATATTTTCTAAATGCTTTGAACTGTGTTGCCGTGTTGGTGATACATTAACCAGAGTCATTAGTTTGACCAATTTTCTAGAATTGATGCTTTACCCAACATACGATAAATACAGTTTCGTTTGGTTAAATTTACCTTTTTTAATGTTGATACGGCAGTTTAATAACAAGATTTTCTGATAAAATAACATATGCTCAAAAATAATTATAATTAATCTTCTTTTATTTTACTTAGGTACGTACTATAATATCAAATAATTGATAAATTGTTAATACATGCATGCATTTTTTTTTTTTTAACATTACCGACCAATAAAAGCAATCTTCGAACTTATAAAATCATTAAGGATGTTACCTAAACATGTACACTTAGACTTTTAACACATGAAAACTTTGAGCATAAAAAAATATTTAAGAGATCACACAGAAACTAAAAGTTATATTTGATTTAGTCTCGACTTAGTTGATGACAAATAAAATTCTTTTTTAATATATTTCATATTTTTAATTTTTTTTTTAAATAAGTTAACATTTTGCATTATGTTCACTAAAAGAAAAACCTAAAGTACCGACTAAATTTAGTGATAAAAAATAACTAGTTATTATAGTGACAATTTAGATACTAATTTATAAACTAAAAATTATTGGTAACTAAACTAGTTTTAAAAAATTATAATTAGTTTCTAAATTGGTATTTAAGATAGTTTCTATTATGAATTAGTCTCTAAATTGGTTACTTACAATAGTTACTTAAGTTTAGGTTATGAGAGGAATTGGTTCCTAGATCGGTCTATAAATAATTAATTAGAGACAAATACATGCATTAAGAGTCAGAACATTGGGGGTTAAACGTACAGTTTCATTCTTGGTTACTGGTTTAATCTGGTTTTGAATTAGTTAGTTTCACTGTCAAAAATCTCATTCCTAGATCATACTTTAAAGCGTACCCTATAAGACAAACATTAAGCATGAACTAAATAAAAAATATATATAAACATCTAGGATATAATATGCATAAATGGAAAGAGAATATAAGAAGATTATTGCTCCATTGATATCATCACAGAGAAATCAACTACTCATGGACTAGAACGATGCAATACAAATCCAACAACATCTAAACATATAGTATTTACATTTTGGTGATCAGCCACAAAGTTTTTTTTTTTTTTCACAAGTAGGTTTCCTTCTCTGCTCAGTCTCTTGTCCTGGTGCTTAGCACTTGACCTTCCACTCTTGGCTGCTCAACCTCGTGGTTTTGTGCTCCAAATTTCTTTACAAAGAAGATTTCCTCATGAATTGTGCTAAGCCAGAAAGTCAAAATATGTTATCTTGTCTTTTATACTTCCATGGTTCAGCTCCAATACTGTAACTTAGCTGCACATTTGATATTTTCTTTTATATTCACTGCAAACCAGCAAAATATCATTATAATTCATAAAACTTTCAATTCTCAATACCTTATTCTGCATTTTAAATTGAGCAGATTTGTTATTTACATAAATAGAACCATTTGATATATGATAAGTGTCAGTTCTAAAGGGAAAATTTACTTATTATTGATACTTATCATTCATAATACTAACTTGCAATTATGTTAGTCTCAAAAATTAATATTCATACATAGAATATTCTTATAATAATTACATTACGGATAGACTTTTAATGATTTATTGTGATTTTCTATCAGACAAAATGCTAATAGAATCACTAATTCAATTCGTCAACTAGAATATACTTTTCCAAGTTTGTTAAATAATTTAAGTTTAAATTTAAATATGTAACTGTTTTAAATACTTTTAAAAAAAACTACATCTATTATATATGATCTTGAATAACTGGAATAGGATTATCTCATAATATTCATGTAATTTTCTTCCTTTTTAATCTATCATCAAATTATCTAAGTTATTAAAGAAATATCTAAATTAGTAGTAATTGGATACGAATACTTATTATTAGACAAAAAATCCTCAACTACAAATCAGGCCAAACCTTGTAAGTTTTTTAATTTTTTTGTTGTTGTTAAAGTTAGGCTTTATATAAAAGTCTATTTAGTTAAAAAATCCAAATTAAATTTAAAAAAAAAAACTAATATAAGTGAATAGCTTTAATCATGAAAAAAGTAGTTATGTCTATAGGAATAAAAACTATAAAAAAATTGAGTTCAAAACAGTACAAATTTAAGTCCTCGTTATTAGTAGTGATATAAATATTATTTTGACACAATTAACATCGTAAAAATGTGACTTTGGCACATTACTTAGCCAAATGGGGACCAATCAAGCTATAAATATCAGAATGTAACACTTACCTTTCTCGTCATAATACCGTGGGTACTATGAATCATTCTTTTGACCAGTTCTTCATAATTGATGATATTTTACCTACCACCAATAGATTTTTATGCCCTTTGATAACAAATTTTCAGATAAAAATATTGACGAGGAGCATTTAAAGTTTTCCCATTTATTTATATTATGTATAATGTATGAATAAATTCCAGATTTATTTGTTTTTCTTGAAAATTTACTTTAAAAGTCCATTCCTTGTACCAAAGCAGAACATTTTGTGACTTTAGGTAAAGTTTTATTTTTAAGATTTCTATAACTCATCTAGCTAAAAGATTTCCGTTTATTCCGCACACAATATTATATTTTTCCCATTTTCATTGAAAATTAAACACTTATAGATCTCATTTGCTCTAATGAAAAAACGAACTCTATTTGGCTTTCGGTAAAATCCAATTTCTAAATATTAGATAGGATGGTAAAAAAAAAAAAAAAAAAAAACCTTCCAAGCTTCTTCATGTCATCGAAACATATTTCTATAAATCAGTCACTAATAGATTCCGTCACAAATCTGATCGGTTGTTCTTAATAAAAAATAGTTACAAAATCGGTTTGTAATTTAGAACACAACATTTTACTTAGTTGATATTTTTTTTTGTTATTACAGTGATCCCGAGTTACTTTAAACAAAAAGTTCAGTTCCTTTACCATCATTATTTTTAAGTCATATGTTTATTTTGTAAGTTTTGTTCTTAGAATTAATTTTGGGTGTCTTGTATTTGTATCGAAATTAGTGTATGCATCATCAAGACTGACGATAGTTTTATTGAGTAGTGGTACTGTTGTAACTTTGACTTGAAATTGATTTTATAATTGGAAAGAGTGATTGAACCAGAAAAAAAATAAAAACACAAGAACAAAATATGTTTTGCATTAGAAAGGCGATAATCTACTGATCCTTAGACTAAAATATCCAAAGTGTGAATTTGAAATTACAATAAAAAAAGAACAGGTTGCATTACAATTATGATTCAACAACTTGTTCAAATCTATTATCTTGAGAATTCTCAGATGATACCAAATTGGAACAATATTAAGGTACTATTGTACGATTAATGTTCCATAAGTTTGCAATAAGAAATGTTGATAACTATTTTTCAAAAAATAATTTTCTTTATAAAGTGTTTTCTTTAGTTTAGTGTTTTCAAAAAATATTTTTACAATTTATCTTATTTTAAATTCCAATACAAGTAAAAGAGAATTGATGTCCTATGTACTAATTTCTCCTTCAACAAATCAAATTCTTTGATTAACTTAATCTAACAAATTATTATCACAAGACAATAGATGTAATATGAAATAATATTCCCAATCGTAATTGTTGCAAGTGAGAATTGAACTCGTGAACTTAATATTAATATTAACTATTGGATCGAATGATGACATTAAACCAAAAGATATAATCTTTAATCAAGACACAACTTTCTTGAAGATTGTTTATTCCATTATTTCAATCATATCGAAGAATAAAGGACAAAGTGATAAAGACCTTATTCAAGAACGTTTGATCTTGTTGTAATGAAATTAGGCTTAGTGATATAGGGTTATCCATGGATCAACCACAAGAAGAACTTGAAGAGAAGATCTTGTAATTCAAAGAACCTATGACAAAATCAAGGGTCAAAAAATTAGTAAAACATATTTCTGTGAAGCTTATTATGCTCCAAGGAACTAGGAATTCAAGGGATATAAAGATCATGGCTTGGAGATTTGAAGAATAGTTCTTAGGAAAATTAGTTTATGTTTCTATGTTTTTGGGCTTTAGTCTTTCGTTTAAAAGTTAGCTTATTTTATGTTTTTGGGCTTGGACTTTCATTTAGAGTTTTTAGGTTTTCTTAAACTTATTTGCCTATACATAATAGAGGGATACCAAAAGCTTATGTAAACATTTTTAATCATATATTGAATTTTATTTCATTAAAGATATGTTTTTGGCTTAGGCCTCAAGTTCTTATCAAAGATTGTCATCTTTGTGATAAATCTTCCGTGACTTATCAATCTTATTGATTGTAAGGTCTCTATTATGGGTTTTTATCAAAGAATGACTCCTTTGTGGCAAATTTTTCTTTACTTATTAATCTGCTAGATTGTGATGTATATCACTGTATATTTCAATGTTCTTTATCTTATTTTCTTCTTTATATTTCAGAAGAAATTTAAAATAAGAAATGAATGATCATAGTCTTTCCTAAATAAGATTGTATGACTTAGATGTGTTGCAGGTGACTCTTTAATCTTTGATGCCTAGCTATATTTCATTAATACCTTATCATTTTAGCATTATCTAAAAATTAAAAGTCAAAATTATTATAAATGAATGCACAAATTTAATCATTCTTAATTGTAAAATATTGTTCTATTGTGTATTTAATTATTTTCTAAAATTAAATTAAAAACATTAAAAATAAAATATTCCTAGTTATATTTTTGGTATATGAAATCCTTATTTTTTAAAAACATTAACATAATTAAATGAATGTTGAATTCAAATGCAAAAATAAAAGACTAAACACAAAAATTATTAAAATTCATCAATCATATTTGTTGGCATTAAATAACTTCATGCTGAAAACAGAATACATTGATAACAAAATTGAGGACTTTTCAATAAATTCATTAATGTAAGTAAAGAAAACGGATCTCATTTAAAAGATGCATTAATTATATCTGTTAGAAATAAAACAACATTGTAAATTTAGATTAAATATGTAAACAGTAAATTACATTGTAACTTTTAAGTTAATGATAATTTAAATGAACAAACTACATTGAAAAATTCATCGCATAAAAGATATAAGAAAAGATATCCGATGCATAGATCATATATCATAGTATAAGGTTTTAAATTTAAAATTTTAATCTCTTAAAGAAATTTAAATTATAACCTATCAATATTAATATTGATAAGTTAAAATTATTGGTCAACGTATTTGTTAAAAAAACTCAAATAAATTTTATATATCGATTGGTTTTAATTGGGTTTTATTTTTTAAAATAAGTAATAATTAGGTTATTTGGGTTGGATTACACTTACACCATTAAATATATGTATTGCATGTTTTTTTAACCTTTTTATTTTAAGAAAAATTGAAAAAAAAATATTTATCATATGTCAATTAAGCGTCTTACCACATATGAAGTCATGATGTGAATCTTAATTTAGTTATTATATTTATTATTCTTATTCATTTTAATCTTTTTTTTTAAATTTAGCAATTTTTTCTTTAAATTAACACTAAATTTAACTTTTTTGTATAAATGTTATGATTATATTTTTATTAAATAATAAATAAAATCAAGAAAATACATAACACATATTTATCGTTGATTAAAAAAAAGACCTAATTTTATACATTTTAAAAAAGAATAATCCAATTTAAACAATAAAAATATAGAGAACCAAACAAATACCAAGCCAAAGAATGTTAATTTTAAGACATTATGTTTTAAATAAGTCACTAACTTAAAAAATAAAATTACTGTATACAAGTTATAATTACATTTAAATGAAAATAAAGAACTATGAAAGTATTGAATCGCATAAACCTTTTACATTATAAAACATACCAAAAAAGTGACTCGGCTTTATGAAGAAAACAAAAGTGAAGTCAAACATTTCCATTGAAAATATAAAAAGTAAATTAATTGAGTAAATGAAAAGAACAAGATCACATCCCTAAACAATATTATTTAAATATGGAACTAAAAATATAGCCATTAATATATATATTTTAATATATTTTTTTTCTTCTCACCTCACAGGCATTATATAAAGGCTTACACACACTCTGCTTCTGCAACATCACCTAGAAGCAAGATGGCAGCAACAAGATCTTCTCTGTGCATCTTTTTCGTTGTGGCTTTTATGTTCATCGCAACAACAGGTTCCAATCTTGTTTCACTTTTTAAATTTTTTCGGTGAAAATGACTGAGACTAACAAGTTTTATGCTTTGTTTTTGGTTTTCAATTGTTAGGTCAACACATTCCATGTATAATGGTTCAAGCACCATGTGCAAAAAACGAAGATTGCAATGCTCCATGCAAAGCGAACATGCCTCCAGACCTGTACTGTCCAGATACTAACATTTGCGACGATACTGCTTGCTGCTGTCGCCAAAATACACATTGCCCCACTCGTCAATTCTAAACTCTCACTATTTATCCATATTAATAAACTTATTTAAATTACTGCAACAACTCTATTTCACTCCTTTTCTTTAAATATAGACTCTAAATCTTACACCGTTATCATTTTTAAATATTTTTTTAATATATTTTAAACTATTAAAATGAGTGATAATTAATGTATTATAAAAATACAGTAAAAAAAATAGAAAAAAAATTCAGAAAAAAATCCAAATTTTATATGTTCTATCATACTTGATTTCCCCGCCAAAAAATAATCAACTATTAGTGGATATTTTAATTTCTTAGCCGGATGTTAATGTATACCACTTCATGTGATAATTCATATATTTGGTAAATTAAACAAATATTCTATATTCAAAATAAACAGTCATAGATAATTGTATAATATTAATGTGATAAAAAAATAGCGGTGGAACTTCAACAACTGTTTTAATATATATATATATATATATATATATAAAAATATCAGCAAAAAAATTAACTGTATAGTTTTCATAACTTTGATAATTTTTATAATTTTCAGTTTATAACATTTTATTTGTGTCTTGAAAAATCAATCAATTTCAGACCAATATCTGAAAAAAGTTAAGCTACTTTAACAAAAACTATATTAATTATATTAATTTACTTAAATATATATAAAAAAAAATGGACGATGGCCCCTTTATCATGATAAAGATCCACCATTATATTATAGAAGAAGAAAAAATTCATTTGTATATTTTAATTATTTATATATGAATACTATGTTAATAACATTAGACACCGCTTAAGAAACTAGGATCATTAGAGTAAATTTTATATTATATAATAATGTTTATAAGAAAAAATTATTTTTAACAATACTGTTTTGATAACATTAAATGTACTTTATTGATAATTTTAAAATTTGTTTCACTTATAACATAATATTTAATTATAATTATAGATAACACTAACTTTATATTCTACCTATATAGTCAATAATGAGATCTTAATGATCCATTAAAAGCTTGGCAGTTTTAATCATAATATTCATTTATGTTATATAGTCGTTGTAGCCTATCATTTATAGAGTAATTATTCGTCATTACTTCACACAATAGTCATGTCTCACAAACTCGTAATAAAGGGTTCGAACAGAAAGTACAAAATAAAGGGCTCCATAGTTATTGTAGATAATTTTTTTTTAAATAAATTTTTTATTAGTTTACAAAAGTAGTTATATTTTAGAAAAAAAATGGTTAAATTTAAAAAATATCATTTAAAGAATAAAATTGATAAAATAAACATTTTTATTTAAAATATAATAATTAAAGGGTAAAATTTGAAATAAAATATGTATACCAAGGAATCCTCTTACTCTAATAGGTATGATGCATGAATATGATACTTATATCGGATACGACACATATACATCTATTATGAAAATAATAAGATATGATATGATACGTGATGTATGTATATTGAAAATTGTGTATATTAATTCTGAAAAATATAATAAATATATAATTGTTAATGTATGAATCCAAATTAAAATCATATGTATCAAAGTTGTTAACACAAAAAATAATAAATTATTATCATTATAAAAATATTATTAATTCATAAATAAGATACTTCATTGATAAGTATTGGTAAAGTATCCTAAAATATCGGACACGGATATTATGTCAAACATGGATACGTGTTGGACACGAATACATGACTCAGTGCATCATAATATAATAGTATAGATAATTGTCTATTTTATAATTAATAAATAATAAATAAAATTATTTAGGATGAACCTTTTAATATTTAATCTTCTAAAAGAAATCTTACGGGAATTTTTAATTTTTTTTTATAAAATTTAAATCAGAGTATATATTATTATTAATTTGAATAATAATAATAATATATATATATATATATATATATATATATATTGGTTGTATTTTCAATCAAAAAGTTCAAATCATTTTTCATTATCACAATTAAATAATTATCTTTTTTTAATGCAAAAACAACTAACTTGATCATTATAATGGTGTGTTATTGTGAGGAATAAGTGGGACGGTCTTTAGAAAGGATGGCAAGAAGTGTAAATAACAAATTTTATTATCTCATATTCATTTATAAATCACAAATTTATCTTCATATTTATAGTATAAATTTTTGTCTCATTTTCATTCTCATCCAATAATAAGTATATATGTATCGATATTTCTACGTGTTTTTTGTTTTAATATTAATTAAATATTTTTTGTAAAAAAAAATAATAAATCAAAACAACAAAAAATATAATTTTATCAAATATTTCATATCAAAATGATATATTTTCATTTTTTTATTTAAAAAGAAAATACAATTGTATACATTTCAGATTAAAGTACCAAATAAGATTTCATAACAATTAAATATTTATTAATTTTGAAAACTTAAAAAAAAGGTTGATAAAATTAAAATTAAAATTAAAATTAAAATTATATAAGGAAAATAAATATTAAAATTTAGAAAGTTTTTTAATGTATATTTTCTTCCATTTTCTAAATTCTAATGAACTCTCTTTTTTTATACATTAACCAAAATTATAATACACCACTTGAATAAAACCGCACAATATATTTGTGTACGGGTGCGAGTGGGTGTATCTGTACAGGTGAGCGTGGGTGCACGGACATGAGCGTGTGCGTGTTATAGATACTCTACTAGTTTAAATAGGGAGGACGGGATGAGCGGGATGAGTATTAGAATATGAGTGTGTGTCCGTGTGTTAGGGATACTTTAATAGTTTAAACGGGAACGAGATAAGCATTAGAACGGATATAAGAAAAATAGAAAATTAACTATGACGGTACAAATATATACATAATCATTCTCATCTCTATACCTAATTAAATAATTAAAAATTAAGTATTATCCATATTCATATCGAGCCAATAAAGAAATTTTAAAAAAAATAAAAACAAATTCGAATAATAGTCCAGAAAAACGAATATTTGAATAATATAAAAAAAACGAATTTATTTATGACCTGTGTGAAGTATCAAAACCTGGACCTGTATATAACGCAATAATTGGTAGATGGTACTTTATTTTAAACCTAATTCAATAATTAATTATAGAACATTATTTTTACAGTAAAATCCTTTTAAGTTGAAATTACGTCTTAATAAAATACACTATGGATTAGTAAACACTAACAAAATAACGAATAAAATATGTATGCTTATTTTATTAAATAGTATGTTTTAATAGAATAAAAATAATTATTATCAAATAGTACATCATAAAAAAAAGTCAAGTAAATATTCGTTTATTTATGAAAATATAACGAATGAATTAATTTTTAAGATAATATAGATCAATACTGACAATAAATAATCTAAAAATCGTAAAGTGGCTCTAGTCTTCATTGCCACAATATATTTACGAAGAAGGGCAGATACATCTTACACAATCGCCTCGTTTGAAGAAAGATCATCTTTCACCAGACGTACCTCCATCCTAGCAAACCCTGGCTGCACTCATCCTGACGTTAGATGCAATACATTATTAAATGAATTTCATTGCCATTTTTTTCCAATTTAGTTAGTTCCATTAATACAATTTCGTTTGCTTATATTTTCTTCTAATCAACACCACACAAATCCACCCAACACAATGACAAGGAAAGTAAGAACTAAAGATTTGTATATTAAAAACGAATAATAATTTATTAAGTACAGTTGCTGCTATGGGAACTAAAAACCAAAAGAAAAAGACATGATAATATATATCTACATATCAGAAATGTATCTAACGCGTCAAATAATAAGGCCAAACTCACATGCACTGGCCTTTCAAAAAGTATCGACAAAGATAGTAATCTCTTCTCAGATTTCAAAATTGTAGGCCCAATGCCCTTACTTTCCTTTCATTATCTGTCACTACTCCCCAGTAAAAGTGGTGGCATCTGTTCTGTCACGACAAGGAAAATCATCGAGTATATATTATCAACAGAGTTCTCTTTCACGTCTCAGCTATATTATTGCCACAATAATCCATCGCCCAGGAGCATCCGTACGTCAAAAGGGATATAAACACACGCTTCCAAACCAATCCAAATTTTTTTTTAAAGCATCCGCTCTTTTGGAAATAGCCCAAGGCGTAAGCCTTTTATACTGCAAACTATGAAAGGGCGTGCTTCACCTCAAGCACCTCCATTGCATGAAGTACTGATTGCGCCAGAAAAAAAAAAAATAGTGGGATTGCAGAGAAATCCTTTTTTGTCTGTGCAGTACACCGTTCGCGTTCTAATACTTCAGCTCAGATAGGTGACTGGGGCACGAGCTCAAGATGGATGGGACATTTCTCCCACAAACTGGGGAAGATTTTTGGCCAGTCCCAGTGGAAGAATTCTCAGTTTGTTGCATCTGCGAAGAGTTCACTGATGAACTAACCTTGCTCCCCTGGGAATTTGTCTTCAAGTTGGCTCCACTAGGTGGAACTCCTGCAACTGTATTACCAAGAGACTGGTTGTTATTGAATAGTTGTTGCCCTTGGAGTGGCATGGACGATATGTAATTTCCACCAAAAGATATTTGGGTCTGACCCTGCAATACTCTCCCTTGATCCTGGGAAAAACTTTGGAGAGTTGGGGCAGTAGAAGTTACGATACACGGGTTATGAACAAGAGAATCTGGTGCTGCTACACAGATTCTTGACTGGGAGCCTTTAATCGAACTTTTGCTCTGAGTTTGAGTTTGTGAATAAACTGGGGATGTAAAAAAATTTGCACCAATTGCAGCATTAGTTGACGAGGCTTTATAACGAGTCGTCACCGCAGGTTGCTGCTGTAGCATTCCATGCTGCTGTTGAAGATGAAGCAGTTGTGACGGCTGTTGAGACTTTGCAGCATTACTAGAAGGAGGCAAACTTGTGGTTGTTGCAGTTGAAGAAATGGAACGACTAGGCCAGTTTCCATTCATGGGAGATGATACTAAGTTAAGATTCTTTGCTGAATTATCAAAAACCAGGGTTGTTGGTCCGTTGGTCGATGGCTTCCCGGAAGTGGCTTTTTCATCATCACGGTGGGAAGAACTATCCCCACTGTTGCCTTCTATAATGGGATACATCTTTTGTTGAGTTGCATGAGATGCACTTGCAGCATGATATCCTTGCCATGCAATATCTGGCAGGCTCTGAAATATCACTGGGTTCTGTGCCATGGTTGAGAAGTTAAGATTTGAAGGAACACTTGTCCCATTATATGCAGCAAATGAGATTGCATGTGGCTGAGATGGAATATGCTCAAGTCCCCCCATCAAAGTCTGTTGCTGCTTGTCACCAAAATTTCCACTGTTGCCACCAACACTGTCTGATGTTGTAGATGGCGTTAAAGAAAGGCCCAGTGGCTGAACTGGAATAGGGAAGTTTTGCCCAAATCCATTCTTTTGGGAGTAAGCTGTTCCACTTGCAGCAAATGGAGAATTCTCTCCGGCTATCCCAGTCTCATGCTTGCGAAGATGAGACTGTGAGATGTGCTGCTTTTGTGACTGCTGAAGTTGCATAGTTGTGGAGGACAAAATATGGTTGTTGTTACCTTGCATTCCCTGTGACTGCTTATGGGATGATGATGAAACACTAGATGTGCTTCCATTAAGATAACTAGGTTGAACCAGTGGTTGGGAGTGAGGGTGCTGTTGTGGATACTGAAGTGGGTGGAAGATCTGAGAAGAGTACAAAGGCCCATTGAGAATAGGTGTTGACTGTGCAGGGCTTGCACCTCTGATAGCTGCAGATGGTCCAAGAGGAGTTGAAAAGGGGAATGGATACCCACTATTCGGAACTATTGTCATGTATGGAGTATCATTGGCTGCCAAATTTGGGTAGCTAAAGCTCATTGAAGCAGCAACTGCTGGCAGTGTTGGGCCACCAAGAGATACACCTGGGGAACTTTGGAATTTATTAGACAACGAAGCATTGCTAGCGTTGTTCACACCACCAGCTGGACTAGAACCGGGTATTACAGATGCTTGATGCTGGCCAGGAGGGATTAGAAAAGCAGGACCATGCTACATTCAAAGTTAAAACACATGACTTACAGAATAAAATAGCCAATTTTCTATTATCTGTATGGAAAATACTGGAAAACAAGATCATACCACTATATTAGCAGAAGACCCTGGATGTTGACCTTGCTGAAGCATAAGCTGCTTCGTTTGCGTCATATCCACTGGGTTGGCAGGACCAGAACTTTTTTTAATAGCAGCAACACTAAAATCACTAGTGGTAGCCCATCCCTTCTCCGGTGTAGCACTATGGCTGACGCCTGGTGACTGTTTATGAAACTGCTTCCCAACAACTACACTTTCAGCAGAATGGACTTTGCTGAGCTTTGTGTCACAAATAGAACCAGAGCCAATTGCGGACGGCAAAAGGGTATTCATCTTTGTACACTGTTGGTGCATGAAGATGTTCCGAGCAATGTAACCATGACTTGCACATCTCTTTGGTCGAGGTTGAGACAGCACAAAGTTCCCATGCTGTATGTTTGAATTATGTAGAAATATTAATAACACAGGTCCATATTACAGGAAGAATGTGAGAAGGTTGACACTTGCAAGAACAAAGAAAGGACTTAAACAACTACTACAACATCCAATTAGGTGAGAAATAAAATTACTTGAGGGGCTGTCAATAATCCTGTTGTTTTATCTGTGTTCACAGCTGTCCCCAAGGGCGGCACGTAACTGCAAATCATAGTTATTGTTCTTAGAAAAAAGCAAAGGCCACTATATTCACGAGAGACCAACCGTCAATTAAAATCAGATACGGATCAAAATGACGAAAAGAAAAAGAAAAATATATTGTGAAAAAAATGAATGGTCTAGTACCCGAGGGGAGAGAACCCGCTTGGCCTTTCGGATACAGCCACTGACAAAGACATTGAACTACATTGAGCTGAAGAAGTAAAGAAGGGTAAGAGACCTCTATTCAACAAGAAAGCAAAATCAGAGTTTGCATGTGGTGCTGTATGCGTAATCATATCAATAAAAGGATAAAGGAAAATCTCTCAACCTACCAGTTTTCTCCAGTTTGGCATTTGTAGCGGTAGTAGTTGGTTGTTCCTTATTCCTGCCCAGCTCTCCTAATTCATGGTTAGTCGCTAGGTCATGATGCCCATTTGGCTTCTCCAAATCAACTTTCATTTTCACCTCTTCAATTTCTCCTAGTGTTTTCTCCTTCTTACTCAAACTTTCAACCCTGTCTTCGACCTTATTACTGTCTTCATCCCTAGACAAATTATCCCATTCTGATGATAAGGTCACAGGAGGGGGAGCCTGTAATTGGAACAAAGGCATTCGTCTTCATACACTTAACAGCAATACGCAAAGGGAGATACAGTAATAAAAATGCAAAAGAGAAATATCCTCACCATTAGATCAATCTCAAACTTGGGTTTGTCATTGCCCTCCGGAAAGTCATCGCATGTCCTACTAAAATCCAGCAACAAGATAATGGATTCAATAATCACTTACCTAAATAAGAAAATCAAACAACAATAGAACAAAAGTTGGGTATTCTTTTCTATAATTTCAATTCTCACCTTATAGTAGAAACACAATCATGTTTGTCGAAAACCAACTTGGATTCTGATTTTCCATCTACAGCATCACCACATCCACAACCTGGACTCAAACTATCTTCCTCCGCATCTTGTTTTGGACCCTGGGAAGACTCAATTCCATCACCACCAGACGTCCTAGGCGACACGGACGATGGTTTCTCCGTTTTCGCAGGTTGCTGGCTTTCAATTACGACTGACTCGGGAATTGAATTGTTCGGAGGTAGAATGCAAAAAGAAGAACTGTTATCTTCCACTTTCTTCGTCTCTGCCAATAAAAACGCCAACGAAAAAGGTGAATGGAGAGGAGGGTGAGGAGAAGAGTAAAGGACAAGAGGAAAATTCTTTATCTGATTCGAAAATTCAACCCACCAACATCAATGGCAGGGTAAGACGAAAGTGCAGGGGAATCACTTGCTTTATCCTTCTGCGAAGAAGAATAATCATGGTTCTGGGAAGCTCGTAAACTGTACAGAAGCTCAGCTATCTCAATCTCGATGTCCTCCTGATTCGACGAGGACGGTCCAATCGCTTTCTGCAAAAAAACTCATCCTATCAATTTTGTTTAAAAAAAAGACAGATCGGGCAAATAAATATTACAGAAATGCAAAAGTATCTCAGACCATCTTCTTCGGAAGAGAAACATTGGAAGAAGAAGGTGACGCAGCTTCAGCACTCTGCTCCTCTACCCAACTGTGATGGGGTCTTTTCACAGAAGCTGAGAGAAGAAAAATCCAAAAAGCAAAAATCAGTGGTGTCAGAGAGAAAAACCAAATATAAAAAGAATCAAGACAAAAACCTGAACGAGTCCTCCTGGGCACTGTGGCTCCGATCATCACTTCGTCGATTACGTTCCGTCCCCGGTGGTTGTGATCAGATGCGGACGACGCCGTATTATTAGAATGCAACCGCGCGTCTTGTTCATTCCCCACACTCTCTTCCTCGGTGCTGTGAGAGTTGCTCCCTCTCCTCTTCTTCGTCCATTCCCTCTTACTGTTATTATCATCATCGTCATTATTATCCTTTAACCTCATCTCCTGCACCTCCTCTGTCGAAACAGACAAATCAGAGACGCGTCACGAAAATTAAGAAAAAAAAAGGAGAAAAAGACAATTCATACGAGAAGTGGGTCGGAGGGGGATGTTAGGGTGACGGCGTCTGGGGAAGGCGTTTGCGGACATAGAGGACGATCTTCCTCTGGTTCGATCCATGGCGGATTTGCGGTTTGTTGTTGTTGTTGTTGTTTTTGTGTCATGAAATGTAAGGAAAGCGGCGAAAAATCAGAACGGTCGAATAGGATGCGGCAGCGGAATCCCAGCAGAAGCGGCGGCGTAAGGGTCGGATTCCTTTGAGACCGAAAGGAGTGGTGATGTTTTCTGCTGAAAAAATGCTCCCACTTCCTTCTCCCTTTCTTTTCGCTTTCCTATCACCTTGCTTCTCTCCCCTTTCTTTCTCTTCTTCTGTCCCTTCCCTTCTCTAACCAAACTATACACTTCACTTCTCCCTCCTTCTTCTCTTTTCTTTTATCAAACTAAAATAATAATAATAATAATAATAATAAATCAATATTTTAATCAAATCATCTTATCTCTCTTCCATTTTTTTTTTTTTTTATATATTTCGCTTTCACACTCACGCTCAAAACTCCTCGTCACTATAGAATACGGTTTCTCTCTCGATCGTGGCCGTTCATGGCTTGCCCATCGGACGGCTACGACCCTCATGGCTTGCCACTGCCTACATGGCACACACGTCCATGTCTGGTGGAATGTGATGTCAGCACTGCGCACTTTGCCATGTGTCAATTCATTATATCTTTTCTGTCAACTCACACGCGGTAAACTGGCGCGTGCTTCGAAAACGCCTGAGTGAAGATATTGCTGTGGGGTAGGGTACACGTGTCATTTTGTTGGAACCTGGAAGAAGTACGAAAATATCTTGTGGTATGCCACCGTAGATATTAAAAATATTTTGTATTTATTAATTTAAAACATAATCACGAATATGGTAACCGGTATTAATACTACTGTTGATTGTAGTTAATAAACTAATAATGAAATTTTTGGAACGTTTAGTTAATTTCTTTTTTACCCTTAATACTGTGTTTCTATATATTCTTTCACTTAAATTAAGGAAAACGTTTATATTTTTTATTTTGGTACAATGTTAAATAAAGTATTTATTAACTTTTTCATTTTTTCATCTCCCTCGACATATGTTAACAAAGATGAAAATAAGGATATAATTGAAAAAGGTTATATTATTTTAAAATTTAAAAAATAGCAGTTAAAAAGAAATACATTTTCCTGCTTAAACAATTATTGTGTAGGAAAGTATCATTCATTAATTATTTTCTGGCCCTACAAAAAGACCAACTGCCACACTCATTAAATTTTAGGATTTTCTTAAAGTGACATAGAAAATGACTTCGAGACAAACTAGGATTACTTGCTTCGGTTAGTGTAAATTTAAAATTATTAAGTTTTGAAGAGATAATTTAATTAAGAAACTGATATCATATATTGTTTAACTGACACTAAAAAAATTTCAATAAACGAAGTACAAAAATTATTAAAATGTTTATTTATTTAAAAGAAATACAAATAAACTAGTTCGTTAGTATTATTTTTAATGATATATCTTGCTTCTTTATAATCGATACTCTCATCTCATGATGAATATCTACTTTTATTTATTTATACTAAAAATCAATATCCATCCATTGAGTAGTTTTTAAATAAGAATAAACATAATAGTAAAGTATACTTAACATATTTAAAATTGAATATTATCTTATTGATAAATTTTGAAGTGAATTAGTAATGGCGCATTCATTCATATAAAAATTAGGTAATATTTGGTAGTTATTTTATAATTAGTTTTATCTAATAAGATGATTGTTCAGTCAAAAATATTATACTGGTAATATTAATAATAATAATAATAATAATAATAATAATAATAATAATAAAAATATGAAGATTGATCAAACCAAACAATTAATATAGGATAAAATTTTAATTAAATAAGGGATTAAAAAGAAAACACTCCAATTACATGAGGCAAATAAAACCATGTACGTTCTCGTCAAATAGATAAATTAATTAAGAATCTCTTAATCTTATAAACATAAAGATAATATAGTAAAGAAGATTGAAAACATACATACATGTTGTATTTATAGGTGGAAGACAATAAATAATAATAAATAGTAATAAATCTTATTCAAATAAAATAATAAATAGTTTATTCAAATAGAATAGTAATTTGTTTATTCAAATAAAATATTAAAAAGTAATAAATCTTATTCCAATAAAATTTATTGAAATAAAATAAAGTTAAAAAATTGTTTATTCATAAATAACATTTTATCTATAAAATTAATAGTTCATACAAATATATGAATGATACTAGGATTCTTTTTTATTTACATTATACTAAATATTTCCAACATGTTCTAGACGTAAATAATGTATGAAAACTGAAAAGGTGTGAATAACATGTCTTACTATGGTAAAATTGTATGTTTAGTAGTATTATTTTGTTATTTTATGAATCGAGTTGTTGCAATTAATGACCAGAAAGATATGAAACCTACCGAAGATAATAAAAATTCATGAAAATCATAATTTTTTTTTATCGACAATAAAAATCGAATAAATAAAGAAGTACTTGTGATACTTCAACCTTTTTAAAAAAAAACATATATGCATGTTATAATTATAATAGCATAAACCACTTTAGATCTCATAAAACCCTTATAACTCTTACAAAAAATTATCATATTTAATACACCTTTTGTAACTATTATTTATTATGCACTTGTAAATGATTTTAGAGTTAGTCTTTCACAGTATTGTTCGTATAATCATTGCGGTTTTCATTATGATTTCTGAGATCAAATTCTTTATTTGTTATTCCTGCATACCTGCATACAACTAACAAAAATAAAATACAATAGAGTAATAGACCTCTACCTTACACTAAGCTAAACTTGAGATATAAAGTTATTTTTGGATACTTGTGATAATGTTAATTTTTACCATTATCCAAGCTATATTTCATTAGCAAAATTATCTCTTCCAAAGCTTTTCACCTACTTAATCCTCAATTTTACCTAACTTTTGTAAATAAATACATTTTGGGTTACATTTATCTAAATATACCACTAATCCCCATTTTTTTGTGTCCTTTTTGTAGATGGGAAGCTTTGTCCAAAAATCCAGATTAATGAGTGACCCGGAATAGCAAGGAGAAGAAGAAAAATGTCAACAAGAAGCGCCTGGCGACACGAAGCAAGCGCCAGGCGAAACAGACCGCCAGTCAAGCGCCAGCCAGGCGCCCCTATTACGAACCGCCTGGCGGTAACTGGACACCGCCGGGCGGTAGCTGCTAGTTTTGCCCCCTGTTTGCTCGATATCGCTTGGCGGTGAGACCCTTCCGCCAGGCGCCAGTGTTCGCTGATGTGGCAAGTTGGCTCCTTTTCTTCTGTTTTCGCGAGGGGAAAAGGATCTTTGGCATTTTGGAGGCACGAAGAACACATTTGGAGAGCTTGGAGGAGTGCTAGGGCTTGTGGGAACAGCTCCATCTTCCTCTTTGTATCTCTTTCTCTTCCATCTCTTCCATTTTTAAGCT
>Ga0214544_1000564_pt1:67500-69476 | contig 69476 bp, 23 predicted proteins | sample CNSS3metaG_FD_160074 | JGI IMG/M metagenome (GOLD analysis project Ga0214544, IMG submission 160074) | Root nodule microbial communities from cowpea collected in UCLA plant growth center, Los Angeles, California, USA - CNSS3 | ecosystem: Host-associated > Plants > Roots > Nodule... | reverse complement strand
GACATCATGAAAATCAAAATTAATATTGAATATTTTGATAGTATCATGATTCCGTTGGTGTGATTTTTAAATTTTTTTTATAAAAAATATTTAATTGATATATGGAACAATAAAAAAATGGGTATGGTATGGGTATAAGAAAATACCCGTTACCCGGTGGGGATGGGTCAAAAGTTGTATACCCGTTAGGTTTGGGGATGGGGATGAATTTTTATTATGGGGATGGAATCATGATACCCGTACCCGTCCCGCCCCGTTGCCATCCCTAGTAATCACTGATCAGTGACCATATTAAAACCCTCACCTTCGGTAATCGGTATCAATGTGCACTTAAGGAAAATCAATGTGATTGTTATTTACCTTCATGCCTTTAAAAAAGTAATTGGTTTTAAATTATTGTTAATTTAAAACGACAACTTTCTTTAAAGACAATGGATTGTAAATTTTCATCAAATAAATTTGTGAGGATGTTTATACTATTGTATTATTTAACTATAAGAAAATATGTAACATTTATTTGATTATATAATTCAATATTAAGATTTAAAAAATATTTAAATATAACTTTTCATGAGTTGGAGAAATACATGCAGTAGAATTCTAACTTTTTCCAATATTTATTCAATTAAAAAGTTAATTATTCATTATAATTCTATTTAATACACTACTAAATAATCAAAAAATAATAATTTTATTTTAATTTTAATATGTGTAGTTTAAGAACTAAATATAAATATAAACATAAATAGTTAGTGGATGTCATTCTATAACCAATTGTGAGTGTTCACAGTTTGTAGATAATTTTTTTGAAATTTACTTTTTACTAATATATTTTGTTTTTTTAAATATTGTAAATATTTTTTTAAGTTCCATTAATTATTTTTAATAAAAAAATTATGTGATAAATTTTTATTTTCTTGTCACGAGAAAATAGTGAATATAAAATGTTTAAAAATATTTATTATAAATTTCCAATTAAAATATTCGATAATGACTATAATTATAATTTAAAATTTTTAAAGATATCAACACAATTTTTTATCAATATCAATAATATATGACACATCTGAATTAGAAATATCGTTAATTATTCACCAACCCTGATAAGGTTAGTGATTGAGCATAAATCAATCAAAGAAACTCATACAGAAACAACAAAACAAAATGTATAATAGTAAATCGACCAAACCAAATGCCTAAAAAATTAAAAAATTAGACAGTCCAAAATAAATTATTTCCTTACCACGTTTAGAGCACTATAAATAAATTTAAGATAACATAAGATGCAGAATAAAAAAGTATTAAACTTATATGAACGTTCATAGCTTTTTTATATATCTTGATATACCTACACCTCTACATTTTTCCGCCTAATACAAATAATTTATTCAATTTAATTCATAAAAATGCATATTTATTACAAACATCACTTTGAAGATATGAACTTTTAAACATAACCAAGTATATATGTTAAATATATAGCGCAACTCAAATAAATTGAATAGTTAAAGTGAGAAAGTTTAGTATTTTTGCTTTTCCAGTAATCTTTAAAGCATGTGGTTTGAAGGAGGGAAGAAAATGATTTGAAGATTGAGAAAAGATATGGGGGCACTGCTCTCAATAATGTTGATAGAGTAGACAGTATTGCGAACTTGATTCAATGCAATATATAATTCTGCTCTAACATCAAACTAAAGGGAGAATTGATAAGAGTAAGAAGAGAGGAGTTACAGAAAGAATTATCTTCGGTCGTGCGATCTCCCAGATTCCAATGGATATTTGGAAGATTCTAGAGAATTTCTACCTTTAGCATCAGTATGTTTATCTTCCCTGGAATCATGAGAATGAGATGCCTTTTGACGCCGCACCATATCTTCTGCATACCGCCGCCACAATGCTTCTCTTTCTTTTCTTGGAACTTTGTTATATCTTGGATCAGATTTTAGAACTCGCTTAGCTGTGGACCAAGAATTTAG
>Ga0214544_1000564_pt1:0-62500 | contig 69476 bp, 23 predicted proteins | sample CNSS3metaG_FD_160074 | JGI IMG/M metagenome (GOLD analysis project Ga0214544, IMG submission 160074) | Root nodule microbial communities from cowpea collected in UCLA plant growth center, Los Angeles, California, USA - CNSS3 | ecosystem: Host-associated > Plants > Roots > Nodule | place... | reverse complement strand
AAGGTGAAACATTTACATACATGTATAACATTAACAACTTACTCTAGAATCAATTACACTAAACCACGTTCTATACAAAAAATTAGACTTTCACACAATGTTCTTGTATTTGCATTTGCACTTTTTTACAAGTGAAACGACTAACTTACACATGAATACCATTCCAGCAATCACACAGCGTGATACAATTAAGACAAAGTTGATACAAATTCCAGCATTGAAGAAAACTGTGAGTGAAGAACTTACGTAAAACTATAAGAGTCCTAGTTGAAGGAAAGGCCACTGGTTCCCAATAAAAATATTACAAAATATTTAGTTTCAAAATACCTTAAAACGTGGATCAAATACTATCTTTGGCAATTCTTTCTCCCATTTTGAGAATGGTGCCACTCCTCGCTCCTTGAGCATCTCCTACAAAATTTAAGACACAAATAAACACAAATTATTCGATACAAACTAAAGTGAGAGTGAATCATGGTTCACGACTTTTTGTTGCATTGGTTACACACAGAATTGATTTAAGACAAACACAAAAAAATATTTAGTAAGTCTTATTTTATGTAAATTTTGGCAGACTATATAGTTATGTAAAATGCAGTAAGAAGGGGTTCAATTTAACAACATAAAATCAATAACTTCTTTTTGTAAGTGATATTTGACATATTGCTGTTGTTACCCTGGTAAGATGAATGACATATTGGCATTACTTTTTGGCATGTTTACTGTTTCATCCATCTATACAAGTAAATAATAAAATAACAATAAATATTCTTACTGATACATACGATTTAGGTAATTCGATATGCTTTATATCCATTATTTAATAATAGAAAATCCTATTCGCTGAAGAAAAAGGCAAGCTAATCAAAGGAGGGAAAATAAGGATTCCTCACTCCTTCATAAACTACTAAGAAAGCTTGCCACCAAACACAAATAATAATTAGTTGGAAATACTAAAATAGCTTTACAAGTTACAATCTTTACACTTGTCAACAAAGGAGATCCGCAGGGTGAACAATATAAAAAATAAAATTTGCACTGAAGCATAATATGAATAGAGACCATCATTCCCCACGACAAGCCTTTTTTTCCTAACACAACTGAAAAGGAATTATAGCTCAAAGAAAACCTAGACTAGGAGGCACCATGACTCTGGAAGAAAGCAAAAATCTGAAATACTTCATCCAACAATTTTAATTTTAATTTGTCACAGAAATGGTACCATACAGAATTAAATTAAATACAAATATACAGCAATTTAACAGTCTTTCAGATAAACTACTTCGATTATACAAACTGTAAAAACAATATAATCACAAACACATTGCAAATAACATACAAAGCAAACAAAAGTATCATTGAATAATAAACCAAGGGTGAAAGAAAATGCAAAGCAAGGGCGATACATTTCGCATGATAATTTTAACTTATTTACCAGCCAATAATGAAATCAGGGCAGCAGGATTAAGATTCCTCATAATATAAAACAACATAAAAGAACTACATCGAGTCAAAGAAGAGACAAATTTACCTTGAATTGAATGATGCACTCCTCCTTTGAAGGCCCACTGTCTTCATCTTCAGAATCTGAAGATGTATCAGAAACATTAGCAGCACCATTAGTATCTTTTTGTTTATCTTTGCTATTATCTGCTTGCATGCCCTTAGAGGTAGATTCAACTGCTTTTGAACCATTTGATTCAGATCCTGTTTGTACTGATGGCGCAGGAATAGAAGAGGAAGTAACAGGTGTTCCTGAATCCTGCAATTTCTTCTTGATCAAATCCAAAGCCGATGATGGGCTCTGTAGATTGGAGGGTTTAAGAGCTGCAGCATCACGACCACCAGTATTAATAGCAGGAGCATTCAGAGTAACCATTCCAGACCCTCTATCAGACAAGACATTAGTATTTGGAACTGACATTAACTGATCTTTTGTAACATCACCATCTTGTTTCTTCTTCAATTCAGCCACCTCGTTTGGAATTTGCCAGCAGCTAGTCTAACATAGAACAAAATGACAAAAATAAGCAATTTAGAAAACTTAAGCTATTAGATGGATGTTTACAGTAATGTAAATAACAATTTCGAACACAAGGTAAAGGCAACATTATGGTTAGAATGTAACTTGGTAGTTCATCCCAAATAGACAGAAGGAGACTGGCAGGGAAACAAGCCAAACTGAGACAATAAAGTTGATTGATTTGTTAATATAGAAACCGTACCTTGGTTCGATTGTTGTAGTAATATTTTTTTCCATCACTGGTAGAGACCAACAGCCAATCAGTACCAGGCAAATCCATCCTATTACAATAAAAAATAATAAAAGATGAAAAGATAAGATTGTAAATCTTTGGTTATAAATAACATTTTTTTATAAACAACAATATGCTAATAGCATTGTGACAACAACTTAGAAGAAATTATAAATGTAAATGGAATATACAAAGGTCACCTAACCCATTAACAAAGAATCTCACAATACTCCTGGAAATATAGCAAGACACCATATGCAGTTTAACTTCTAGCAATTATGATTTCTTTGTAATCTAACAGTACTGATAGAGAAAATTCCTTTGAATCAGATTAATTTTTCTATAGAACCCTTCCAACCAATCAATCCATATCTATAGATGAGGCATGAAACTTTCTTAGGAGCATTGGATGCAGTATATTCAATTCTTCACCAAATATAATTTGTGGTCACAATCACATTTACCCTATGAATGCAGAGAAAGAACCAATGAGAGAAGACATTGAAATTTTGTATTTGATTGAAGAGAATAAAAAAAGGGAGAAATACTAAAGAATCAAATTTTTCTCTTCAACTCATAATGCCAAATTGTAAATTAGCACACAATTTTAACAAAAATAATAAAGCAGAATAGTTATTAATTAACCCTCCCTTTCGTTAATCATTTCCTTCATTTTAAACATCGTGAGAGGGGATCATCATTTATCCTCCCCCCACCCCCCCGGCACATAGTTTTACCGGCTTACCACTATCCTCTATCCTTGCTACCCAACTAATAGAATCAAACTATAAAATTGAAATACACCTTCTCTGGCCTCTTAAAACAATGTCAGAAGGGAAAATACAACAATAAAAAACCGGCATAAATTCAGAGTTAGCGTGATGAAATACAAAATGATTTGTACAATAAGATGGTTTTTACCACCAAAAGATATGCAACGAACTTACATTGAAACTGGAGTGGGCTGAGCAGAAACTTGGTGAGGCTGCACACACATCCAAAACATCAACAAACCGAATTAAGATAAAAGAATATATAGGCATAAACCGAATCAACACTACAACATATGATATAGCAGGTGGTTTTGGATAGTAAATAAGTCATCCAATATGATTTTCTACAGTTAGAAGTTACAGTTTTAGTCTACAAATATAATGCATCCAACATGACTTTGTAAAGTTAGAAGTTACAGTTTTAGTCTATAAATATTAGGTATCCGAGGTTTTTCCCATTGGTTAGGCTATTCAATATCCCCATCTAAAATAATTAAATATTAGATACAGATAAATAAAGAATTTTTGTAATGATAGATGTTAGAACACACTCCCAAAAACAGAGAAGAAAAAAGGGAGAGAGGGAACAAGAGATATAGTACTGAAACTGAAATTTTATCTCACATGTATGTATCACAATACATCATTACTATTTACAGCACAATAACAAGCAGTTAGCTAACAGCCCACTTACTACCAAACCAACATACAATACTAACTGAATTATCCACAACAATAAAAACAATGCATAAGCATAAAAACTGTATAAAAAGAATATTTTTTAGTTATGAAGGACACAATAATGTAGATCCGCCAATAACACAGGTACTGAGTATAAGTACCTCCCCCATAAATCCAGCAGGTTTATCATATGTTGATTCTCCAGTCAAGGCATTATAATAGTATATAATTCCTGCTTCAGTCTTGTGGGCAGTCCAGGCCTCTAATTGATCATTATTAGCAGCATCCTCATTCTGGGTGACAACAGCATTTAATTTCTTTTTATCATCTACAACCACAAAACAACAAATTTTATATATGAGATTTCCCTTTCCAAAACATGTCAATGATAAAATGCATTTAAGAGGAGCAGTAGCATGGCATTGTGCATACCAGCTGGCCCTGAAATAACTTCTGTTTGCAAAGCAGTTGTTCCCCTTATATGATTGCTGGAAGCAGGTGTAGAAGTGCCACCGCCACCACTCACAGGTGTAACACCAGGAGGTTGAGAATCAGGTATTGGAACAGCAGGGAGAGTAACACCACGTGCTGGAAATGGAAAGGGGCCAGGAAAAGGAGCAGGGTATTGTAAATATGGGGGCCTAAAGACACCACTCATCTGTGGGGCCTGTAACCAAAGTCCCTGAGGGGGAGCAGCCATTGAAGGCATGGATGGATAGGGTAAACCTTTTAGAGGGGTAGTAGGATCCGATGCAATGGCTGAAATTGGCATGTTTGGTCTCGGTAATGCCGCTGAGGAAGAATCTGTTCCTGTAGATGGAACAGCAGGATTGATGGATATTATAGAAGTTGATGTTAATCCAGGAGGGCCAGGATTTCCTGGAGTAGGCATTACAGGATGCAAAGGAAAAGACATGGCAGTGGGCATCCACGAAGTAGTTGGACGATAATTAGGATCAGAGGGAGGCATTATCGATGTAGAAGTATGAGCAGGGACAGAATGTGGATTACTTGACGTAGATGATAATTTAGTAACATCCTGTGCAACAGATTCGGAGATTTTCTGCAATAAGTAAGTACAAGTAGAAGGAAATAATCATTTTTGGCATATTTTACTGGCAAATTATTGGTGTACAAATTACATGATGGCAATCTTCATTACCAGACACTACGTGATATCCATGCTTCATTTTGGGTTGAGGGTGTACATATATCACCCATTTGAAACCAACAACATTTCTTTGTTATCTACTACTATTGCATAAAAGCCTGAAGCAAAACGCGGCACAGACAGACCCCATTGTGCTATTATACATACATCACCATGCACTATGCCACCAACAAAACTTTTTTCTTTATCTTATAGCATTAAAGTCTTGTGTACATTAAAGTTACTTGCACTGTACACTTCAAGCACATTTCATTACACTTTAGTATATTTGCTGTCCAAGTTAGATCCGTCTTTGGCCAATGAACACTTAGTTCATTTGAGCATTTAAAGGTCATTATCATTGTTGTTTAAGTAGAAACTTCAAAGTGAAATGGCAAGGGAGATCAAAATAAAGTGACGGATTAAGAGGTTTTGATATCCACTGATAACTCGTTGCTTGGTAGTTTGAGGAAAAGCTCACTTTAAATTCAGTTTCACTGTACAGGGGAATAAAGTAGTTGCACTCCACCACTTTCAACTGTTCCATATTGTTGCCAAATTTATCATGTGTCAAGCGACAAATCATGCCAACTCAGACAAACATATCTAAGAGTTTCCACAAATTTCCCTAAACTAAGGAATCACCTAAATCCATTCCTTCTCTCTAATTAATCTTGAAACTTGCACTCTACATTTTAAAATAACAATAGAGTAAGGAACTTACACCACTAGATTGAGTATGCTGCTGGGTGCTAGAAAAAGCAGCACCACTCTGGGGGACATTATATGAAAACGAAAGAGCAGCATGCGACGACACACCAGGAACTGGAGGTTGAAAAACTACAGGGTTTACTGTTGAATTGGATTTTATCACCTGCATTAAAAAAAATAACAAATATAACCAACAGCGTGATGAGTAAGAACACGCCACCGTGATTAAAATACAACACTACGTCACCAGAAGCCCATTCAATCATAAACCTAACACTAAAAGCAAATAACTCCGTACTAAACTGACATTATGTGTCGATGACTGCTGCGAGCTTCCCGAAGCATTAGCATTCTGAAGAACGCCGTGAGGAAATGGAGGTGCCGAAGCCGGTGCCGGAGCTACAAACGCAGTTGCATTAAGTAATCTTGAATGACCAGTTGCTCGAATCGACAGAAATAGCATTCGATAAATCGAAAGCATAAAGGTAAAGTAGGTTTACCGGTAGAAGGAGTTGCATGAGCGGAATTAGGGGTAGGAGAAGCCATAGGAAGAGACGTTTCTCCGGACACAGGTGGCTTCGCCTCCTGCGGCAACCACGCCGGCGAAGCCATTGAAACCGATCTGCGTTCACAACAATTGACATTAGATGACGGAAGCAAAGCAACTAACGAGAATTCAAACAAAGGCGAATCGTTAATTAGAGAACGAAAGGAATAGGGCTGCGAAATTCGAATGGAGAAAAGAAAAATCGATGCAAAGCAAGTAAAGAATGAAGAGAAGACGATAACGAACCAGTGTGAGAGTGCGGAGAAGGAAGAAGAAGGCGCGAGGTAGAATTTGGACGGAAACAGTTGAGAGCGAAAAGAGGAGTGAGTGAGGGAATGTTTTGTTTTGAGTTGAAAGAGAGGAAAATCGAAATGGGTTTGGTTTTATGTATGTGTGTATATTTTGGAGTTAGGTTAGGGCTACCAAACCAAGCTTGCTTCCTCGGACCATGGTAAGTCTTGTTCATATATCATAATTTTATTTCATAAAAACAATTAATAACTCTTTCTAACTAATAACAAATGACAATGCAAAAAGAGTATATTTCTCCTATTTAATCACCAAAGCATACAAAATTGTGAGGGTTAAATATATTTGTGACTACTTGATTTTTATTAAAAATTGTAATTAATTTTTCTTTAAATTTTTTGATCAAATTTAACTCCACAATTTTATAAATGTGTGATTTTAATTTGTTTAATCAAATTAATTAAAGTAAAAAAGAATTGTACATGTAGCAAAAATCAAAAATATATATAATAATTCTCTTCTAAAAGTATAATTATGTTTGGTATAAAAATAATAAAAGAATATATTAAAATAAATGTGAATTTTAATAAAAATAAAGTTTTCAGTATAATATTTATATAAAAAATAAATTTGGTCAATTTGAAAATAAACAAAATTGGGACTGAATTTAACAAAATAATGAAAAGTATGACTAAATTGAACGAAATTAACAAAAGATGAGACTGAATTGAATATAAGTCACGAGACATTGACATGTGATAATGACACACACTAAATTGACATGTGACAATAACAATAACTTGACATGTGACACTGACACTCTCACATGTTACAAAACGTGGACAATATTTTTAATATTTTTAAAATTGAAAAAATTAAAAATAATTTTTAAAAAATTAAAAAATTTTCACCTTCCGTTAAAACATATGTAAAAAAACTGAACGAAACAAAGTTTATAAAATTGGAACCAATAAAATATTTAAACTAGAAAAAAAACAAGTCGGATTCTAGAATTAGAGTAAGAGAAATAACAAGACTTTAAATTTCTTAATATAACTTATTTTATGACCCTTGCACAATAATTACCATAATAAGATATTGTAACAATAGTAATTCGGTATTTTCTCAAACATAGTTATCTTCTTCTTGATGCAGAGCTTTTTGTCATCAATACAATTATGCCAACTTTTAATTCCTTTTATATTTATTAGCGAAAACATAAGAGATAGCGCCTTTTGAGTTCAACTTTTTAATTTTAAATTTGTTTAAGACTAATAAAAGATATATAATTAATATTTAAAATAGTCGTTAAATGTAAAAATAAAAAAATAAAATATATATACAAAATAAGTTTTTATAATAATTATTAAAGACAAAATAAATTTTTAGAATAATAGTTAAAAATAAATTATTTATAAAATAATTAATTTTTTAAATAATAATTAAAAAAAATTGAAATAATTAAAAAAAAGTTTTTTTTATATATTGTTATAAATGACCGTAAACTTTGTTTCATAGGACTTATTTTTATTAAATAATATAATTTATTGTCTTTAAAGATCTACCTTCCTAATCAATATTTTTTTTTTTGAAAGATATAGTTTTACGGTTTGATTAATTTTTCCTTTTTTATTTTATTGATATATGTATCTAAATCATATCTTTTTAAAATGATATATGATTTCAAAATAAAATTATTTTACATGATAATTTGTATTATTTTAAATGAATAAATATTGATGATTTAATTTGTTTGCTCACATTTAAGCTACAAGGGACCATGCACGAATGGAGTTGTAGAAAAATAATATAAGCAGTATTCCATAACAAAAAAATAGGTTAAAATATAGTATAGAAGGGTTAACCTTAAACTAAATCAGATAACTTTTTTTTACTCACAAATAAAACAGTACTGTATTGGTTCTTAAATTCTTACAACGACCAGTTTTATTAGAAATTAATAATAATTTATAGAAAGAATAATATTATCTTATGTGTATAAAAAAGTTTGCGAAGTTGTTAATTAAGATACTTATCGTTAACTTAAACAACAGAATGAATGTAATTACACCCTTGTTTGAACCACCTTAGTCCTAAGTTTGATATTTATACAATAGTCCCACATTGTTTGATAATACACAACTCACAAGATTATCTTAATATTTATAAAGTATTGAAATGGTAAACTCATTTAACCTTATGAATCTATATTTATATATCATATACACATTGATGTAAACATTATTCGTTTATAATTTTCAATACAAAATATGTTATGAGTTAATAGTTGAAATAAAGAGAAATTTTTAGCTCTATATAATATATGGTTCAAAAATTTTAAAATATTATTTTATATGTCTACTACTCAACTTGTTATATTATATCTTATACATTGTGCAATATTCTGTTTATATTTATCATATTTAACGAGTATACATATTGTTTATATATTTTATGTTTTTATTTTATTTTTAACTGTATTAAGTCATAAAAAAATTATATAAATGATTTGTTTATTAAATATAACTACAGATACTTTGGTTAAATGTAAAGTAGTAAGTTGTATGATTTCACTATAACTTGTTCTAATTTGAGTTGTTTCTCTAACATTTTTTATTTAAACTATACATGGCATATATTAAATATAAAAAATATAAATATTATATTTAAATTAATTTATTAAATTTACAAAATTGATATCAAACTTTTTAGGTCATGTAATAATAAAAACTTGCTAACTAATAATATGTTTATGTATACACTACCAATTTGAGAGTGTGTGGTATATAAAGAAACAAATTTGTGGTGTGTTAGATTATATTAATATTACATTTATATGTTTAATATGACTAAATGTGTTAAGTTTGAAGTAACATGTACTTATTGCTTCCACTTATTCTGCCTGAAGTGCTCTGAGAAATGTGTTTGAGGAGAGAAGATAAATTGTGCCAACTGCATCTCATTACTCAAAAAACATTTATCTTTTCTAATTTATATTATGATTTAAAGCATCTCTTACTCAACATATATAATATTAATAGAATGAACTAAGCTACTTGGAAGATTTACTGAATTAATGTATTTGCTATATTTGGAAAGTTGTAGCGTTATCCGATAAAGTTGTTAAATATTGACAACTTGGCATTAGAGGAACAAATTTGTATTACCTTTTAATTTATTTTTTTCTAAACAACATTCGTTAAGTTCAATAAATGAACTCACACGGATAAATATAAATGATATCTTTTTAATATCTATTTTCATGTTAATAATTTATTTAAAATACCATAGTTAAACAGAAATAAACTCTACTCAGTATTACTATTCCCATTTACCAGCATAAAATGAATCACTAGTTTCATTATTGAAGTTCGAGGTACATTTCAATTGATTTGCATCTTGACAGAAAGTTATGAAGATTGAATAATTAAAGTTAAATAATAAATATTATAATTTTTTTCACTCATGTAAAGATTAAAGAGTTGAATAGTATAATTTTAAAAATTAAAACTTCAGAAGAGTAATTATTTTTCCATACATTAACTATTTAAAAAATCAAATATTATTAATTAAATTAACTAACTTTCCTACAAATAAAAAAAAATTCTACCACAATAATGGAAGAAAACGAACATTCAAACTCATAAATGACTGATTACAGTAACACAAATTGTTAGATTCAAATTACTGTTATGATTCTACCAAGCAATTTTAACTCTGAAATACCAAATAGCAATACTTAATAAAAGATGAGTTTTTGTTGGTCTTGGTTTATCCTAAAAAGATGAAAAATGAGAAAGCTGTTATTCTATTTTATTATTGCCGGGTATAAAACAAAATGCTTGAATATGGACAAGTAATAATACAGATTTAAGCAGAAATAAAATTTGTGGCTCTCACAAAACGAAGCCAAAAATATGCGGCGCCGGTAGATGCTTTCCTCCGTCAGAAGCACTCATGAATATACAATCGCTATAACAAAGGATAAAAGAAGAACAATCTAATTATATCTACTGCCCAACCTGACAAAAATAAAAAGAAAAATAATAAACAAAATGGAATTAGCATCTCTGAGTGCAAACCAACACAAAATGAGAATTATGAACATAAGATGCAAGCAATTTAACATCTATATTACAAGTTGTCAACATTGCAGCACGAACTGACAGTATTTTCACAAAGCAATCATATTATCCCCATTATCTCTATACATAAAAAAATTGATAGTATTTACAGTGATGTAGAAGCTTTTTAGGTAAAACCATGTGTTAACAAAATGTGCATCCTACTGAGGAAAACTTTGACATTAACAAGTACTCCAAGGTGTAATGGATAACCAGACATGATAACACAGATGAACATAACACAAGAAATAAAAAGCTACTATTAGTATGAACGATAAGTAGTGAATGTTTGGTAATAACAAAAGACAGTTAGGAAGCAATTAAAAGAGATGTAAGAATAACTTCAGCTGAAAAAGGGTTATTTTGAAGAAGAACACCACCTTAAGGATTGAAGAGATTGGATCCCCCAACATTGAGAGCAATTAGTAGTGATATGCTAGTAATCACAGCAAGCCAAAGTAAGGCTGACCCTGCAATTGGAAGTTGCAATTTTCATCAGCATGAACACAACGTTTTTAAATCTGATAAACCAGCAGATAGCAGGCATAGAAGGTTCAATTAAAGATCACAAGATAATGATACCTCCAGAGCCTCCAGAGCCTTCAGAATTATCAGAACTGGAAGCAGTTGGTTCAGCCTTGGGAACCGGAGACTTTGACACTTTAGACGCAGCATTTGAGCCATTATCCAAAACTTTGCCAAACCCTGTTTCAGATGCTACTATCCCCTGAAATTCTTCGCTAACAATTAATGCTGCCAAAACATCCATAAATGACTCTTTATCTGTTTCGTACAAAGAATTTCTTTCTTCCCTCTCGTCAGTGACATTTGTTTCTGAATCAGACAACTCGTCATCAGAAACATCAGTATAAATGGAGCCCATCTCAGTTTTATCATCTTCCTCATCCTCCACATAAGCTTTATATGTTAGCCGAAGTAATATCTCGCCACAAGAGCGCTTTCCTAAAAATCCCCAACCTCCTTGTAAAACCACAATTTTGTCTGTTGGTACAGTGTCTTTAAGAGATCCCAAATCAACCTGCATATTTCCAATTAATAGAAAACGTAAACCCATGTTTTAATGTCGCTTTCAAGACAAAATCAGTATGACATGAAATTTTGTTACAATTTTAAATAGCAAAATTGAAAAATATAGATTTTTCAAATAGACTAACTTTAAAACATGTATAACAAAACTGAAACTTCGATGCAAGAGACTGGGAAGATAAAATTTATTTTGCAATAGCTTCCCTATATTTAAATATATACATAGACAGATGCACAAACCCCTTCAGAAAAAATATAATTATACTATATCTTTCTATGTTGTGAATAGTGGCCATAAGAAGGGACCTACAATAATCGTGATGTCATGGCTGCCCGTCAACAGTAAATCGTAAAAACGATGACAACAAAGCCCAGCAGAGGGAAGGGGAATGGCAGACAAATATTGATTTCTTTCTTTCAATTCTATTACATCCGTCCAGTAGACTTATTAATATATAGGCTTCAGTTCTTACTGTTATAAAGAATAGCACATGATTATATGAAAAACATTCCAAATACACATCCAATTCTCTTGCACCAAACATTCAGGGTACCAACCGACCACGGGAGAAGTCGATCAATGCAAAAGATATAGGGAATCTACCAATCCTTTATAAAAGTAATATCATTCACAATCAGCAGGTCTAAAGAGGTTTGTTTGTTTAACTACAGTCCGTCAACTTAATAAACTCCTGCCAAAGAGAAAAGAGAATATAGGCATTTTAGGTTACCTAATAAAGCAAGTGTTTGCACAATTGAACACTAAAGATAAAACAAGGATTGAGCAGATATGAATATATTCATCCTATCCCCAATTTTAAAAATTGGATATTACACATACTCATTCCCATGTCCTGCCAATGTAGAAATTCTCTATCAAAATTGGAAACGGTTCGGACCATACCATACTTGCAGGGATGAGTTTATTTGTTATTCCTAATCAAAGCTACTCCCTCTGTTCTGTAATAATTGTCACCCTAGGTTTACAAAAGTAGTAATGAATGAGGGGGTTGCAAATTTACAAAATTAACCTTCTGATCGCTAATTCACTTTTAGTTACAGTTGTCTATCTATCATTAATATTATTAAGGGTATAAATTTGTAAGACTTCATACTATTACATTGAGAAACTAAAATGATACTTATGTTAGGACTTATTTTCTCTTATAGATGACAACTATTGTAGGATGGAATAAGTAGTATCTTACCGGATTTATAATGAAAATTGGGAAAGTCAATCAATAAGAAATAAATCAAGGTCAATAATAAGAAGGAAAAGAGGGAGAACAAGCATGTCATTCAGTTCATTACTCAAGACAAGGACTTCAAATACAATAATAATAACTTTCACAAAAGACATGAAGTATGCCATAAAGTAAGAAAATATTTGAAAGAGTGACCATGAAAAGACATGTCCTTGACATAAGAAAGCTAGCAAGAAGCAGTATAAAATGAAAGGTTGACTAAAAGTTAAGCCAAAAAATCCCAAAAGGAAAAGCTCAAGCTAACTGTATGTTTTAAAATGTGAAAGAAGAATAAACCTATTAAATAGAGAAAAGGTAATCATCACTAAAATACAAATTTTGTTATGCTTAATACAAACCTCTCCTGTACCAATAGTCAAATCTGCAAATCCTAGAGCGTCCTTTACTTGAATGAATAACTTCTGTTTTCTAGGGTTGGAAACGAGCATGTGAAAATCCTGTTAAGCGAGAACGCATTAGTATGATAAATAAAAGAAAAATAGAAATGGCATAATCAAGAAGAATAGGGAAATAAAAAAAAGACACCTGATTCCAAATTGGCATTCCTGGGGGTCCAATTACGGTAGTTTGACTGTTCTTTTTGCTGCGTATAATTTGATCACCAAGGCCAAGAACAACGTAAGGATCTGTCTTACCTGGAAAATCAGTAGAATAGAAATTGTGATAGGCAATATAGCATACATATTCAACACCATTCATAACTAAACTTTCTGTTGAAACTAAAACATGTTAGGAAAAGAAAATATAGATAGGTCAAAATGAAGTACACAAAGCCAAATTCTATTAACATGGTCAATTAACTATAATCATTTTCAATATAAACCATGTTTGAAAACAAGACAGTCTTACAAATAAGACAGAGAATACAACTATATATATATATATATATATATATATATATATATATATATATATAAAAGTAATACAATTACCAAAAGTTACTAACATGAGTAAAAATAAAAGCCAAAACTCTACAATATTGCAGTTATGTTAAAAACGTCGTCATTGCAGATGAAAAATAACATAGTGCTCATTGTCTACATTTCCTTGACAAGGTATTCAAAGTAAAGTTCCAAGAAAACCTAATTTTTGTTTTGTTTCATTTAGAAATGTATACATTTAATCGACAACTGACTTAACATCTCACTTCATCGTTTACTGCAATAATTTTTTTGTATTTTCTAGAACATAACTACAAACACTACTTTTTTGGCCAGAAACTGTCAGAAAGCTTAGGCTTTCTGCTTTTCCCTTTCTTTTACCCCATCTATAGATCACATTCGTCATGTTTAGTATTTACCCAACTTAAACGCAGGATTATACATCCAAGGATTATGTGAGCAACATAGGTTAATTGAAACTGACATCAAACACGGACCCATGACTAAAAGAGGACAAAACAAAAATATGCCCACAGAACAAACATAAATAAAAGACAGACTGCTAAATAAAAATCTATTAAAGATCAAACAACACACCTATCAAATCTGAAAAATAATAAGTAAAGAATCATTTAAAAAGCAAATGCAACACAATAGAGTTTTACCATAGAAAATATAAGAAAGTTTTCGAGCATCCACCAGAGTAACAGATAGTTCACCCACAGAATCTTTATTTCCTTGCATTTCTCCAGATTTAACATCACCAGCAACTGGACCCACAGCTTTTCCTTTTTGGAAATCTAAAACTATTTTCTTTGGGCGTACAAATAGTTTGGGTAAATCTTCAGTGAGAAGTTTAGTCAAAAACCTACAAGAGAAAAAACAGAACAATTCCACATAATTAGTTACAGGATAGCACCAAAAAAACACAATTTTCACAATCCCAGGATAACAAATCCATGAACATGAAAAGAGAGGTTGGAATAGTTTCAATTAAGAAAACATTGAATGTTTTAAAGAATTATTGTCATTCACATAAATTTTTATGCGAACAACTATTGTTAAATAGAAACAAGGGAAAGCACGACAAACAACATGTAGTTATTTACAATAACTAAAATATTTTAACTGGAGTAATTAAAGCTTCGAAAGTGCTGTACCTTTCCAAAATTAGTAACATCAAAATCAGATACATGTCTAATCTCTATAAATAGTACCAGTTTCAAAATGCATTCAAACAAGTGCACACACAAATAGCTTCATAAGCATAAAATGCAATGATAAAGAAGATCAATGAAACTTACATCGAGAGAACTGGAATTGCTGACCATGCCCAGTAATGCACAAGAGAAAATAACAGAGATGTCAGCAACAATATTTCAGGTAATTTAAAATATACATATATATTTGACAAGCAAAGAGAGTCTATGTTACCTTTTAACCTACCAAAAGTAAAGAGCTAAACTGAACTTTATTTATTATTAAAATTAAATGACAATTAGGAAAGATACAATATTAGATATTAAGTCATTCACACGCATTCACCGATTAGTTTAAGATAACAGAGTTGGATCTACACACGTTGTAAAAGCTTCTATGACCTAGTGATTAATACCTCTATTTTGGCGCCCCTTCTTCTGAAAAAAATCAGAACTTCAGGACAAGATAGGCTCTTATATAATGAGAAGGGGCAGGGGGGGCAGGTGTTAGATATTGAAAAGCTTTCATCCAAGGTAGAATTGGTTCTTGACACAGTAAATTGGAGTCGAAAGGGAAGTATTCAAGAAAGGTGTTCAAAAAAGTTGAATTGAACTCAACTGATGAAAACTAAACAAAAATGAAAAAAGAGTTTGCCTAAAGTCAACTGAAAATGTGTTAGCCCAAACTAAAAGGTTTATGGTGCAGCAAACTATACCATCAAATTTGAACCAAACTTCGTTTTGAACTGAATTGAAGCAAACTATTCTTTTAACAGATATTGGAAGTAGGATAATTTTTATCCCTTTATTATATAGTTCAGTTTTTACAATTTGATTTATTTAAATTTGGTTCTTGAACAGTTCTAAAAAATTAACACCACAGTTTCTTTCTATCTGTTCCCCACCCAAGAATCATTAATAGTAAATCAGGGGTATAATTTAGAGGAGTATAGTTTCTTATATCTAAAAAAGTATGACATACCCATTAAATTGAACAGACGGAATGGGGACAGTTCAAACTTGATCTTGGGAAGTGAAACAAAAGCCCATGAAACAGCTCCCACCCATGGTTCCGTTGGTATTAATCTTAATTTTACCCAAAGTTCGCCATCGATGTCAAAATCTCGAACACCAACAGGTACAACAATTGGAATGATGCCAAATTTCAGAGAAAGCATCAACAGCATGCGAGCACCACCTGTGTACCTAAGCCCTATCTGGTACCTAGATAAAACGAAGATAAATTACTTAATTTCATAAATGGTATATAACTACCAAAAACATAATTAAGCTTTAGTTCCTGAGAAGATAAATCCAGAATTAGAATAAAAATGCTCCAAAGTTCAAACTATCCATACTACACAAGCTATGCCCAGAAACATTAACAAAACAGCAATTCAAATTCAGTTAAACCTTACAATTGAGTTATTACTTCCAAGACACCGTGGTTCAAAATTTTATGACTAGTTTGCTCTATAAGCATAATATCTGTGAGCAGTTACTATTTTTCACTTACATTAGACTACCTACCAAGAAATTCAAACTTACGCTCACTCATTAAGGAAACTGGATCCTCTCCTACATCCATAGCAGAATATTCTCTCCCACGAATATCCTGGCCATCTATCATGTTCTCTCTCTTCCTCAATCACTGTTCAAAAACCAATTAAAGAACGGGGAGGATCCCAGCCACATAACTTTAGCTTTCCGCTTACCAATACCAGATTAGAAGTGTTGAGATTGAAAACTTAGCAACTTCCTTCCGAATGAACAGCATATGCATGTTTGGATACAGTTATATTATAACTCTTCCAAAAGTACAACAGTACAAGATACAAAACAGTTCCTTCTCAAAAAATAGTTGAGATGCTATAACAGAATTTGAATTAATTTTTTTTCTGGAAGTTGAAAACAACTTATTCACTTAGCTTTTATAAAATTCTTTTCATCAAACTTCTCTAAAAAGTGCAGCATGTAAGTTCATTTTAGCTTCGCAATTTCTTCTCTACACGAGCTCACCAAGAAATTATTTAAACACAAGCATAATAAATCAAACACATACACCACACACACATGATAACCCAATCAGACTTACTGCAAATCGTTGGCCCTGCGAGAAGTCCTGCGCTCAACATTCCTAACAGACAAGGGTTCATCTCCTAACGAGAACTGCTTAATCTCCACCCTCTCAACGTAATCAGGCTTCTTCAAATTATCAATCACAGGCTGAAGCAACCCTATAATCCAGTTCTCAATTCCACCTCTGTACACCTTCCACAACTTCCCCAACACCATGTTCACCCACTCCACCGACTCCTTCCTCTGCAAATCCTTCTCCAGGAACAACGAAAAGCTCGTCGGCACCTGCGGCCACACACCGCGCAGTCCATCCTCGCCGCTGCTCTTGCTCCGCCGCCGCGAAGTCCACAGTTTATCAAACACCACGCCGACGAAGAAGAAGAACACGAACAAGCCGACCACGTTGCGGTTAATCGGAGGCGACGGAATCGGGTGAATGACCCCAAGCTGCGTCCTCAGCTTATCCACAATAGGATCCTCGCGGAAACCGGTGAAGTTTGAACCTAATTGAACCGCCGCCGACGGCGGCGACGACGACGAGGACGGCGAAGGTGAATCATCCAGCTCCGTTTCATCAACATCGCTGTTGCCGTTGCTGTCTTGGTGGAGTTCATCGGAAATTCGTTTGAGAACGAAGGTTGCGGCGGTTCTCCGCGCGGCACTGGCGAATTCGGAATTCCAGTTTGGGTTGGAAGCGTCGGAGGGAAGGGCGCAGAATCGAACGGTGCGTTTTCTGCGGAATTTTCGGGAACCGAAATTGGCGAATAAGCGCTTTCTGGTTCTTCTGGAGAAAGGAAATGCCGCGTTACAGGGACAGAGAGAAGGGGAGAGTGAAGAGAAGTGTGAAATGGAAGAAGCGTGTTGCAGAATCATCGATAAGGAGCATGGTCGATGAAAAACATGGATGAATAAAAATTTGAAGCTCTTCGATCAATGTAACCTCGAAAGCTTGGGATCATGGAGTCCCATGTTCTGTAATTGCGTAATGTAATGAGAAAACAAAATCAAGAGAAAGAGAAATTAAAGAGAAGAAAAGAAAAAGAAATAGTGTGTTTGTGTTTATGATTGTGGGAATTGGAAGCTAGATTTATGGCCTCAAAACGGGGACAGCGTGGATTATCAATAACTCGGTGGAAGGGGATGATGATGACTCTGAAGGGACTCTACACACTCCACTATTCCTCCTATTTCTTTATTCTAACAAGTATTACCATGAAAAAAATAATATAGGTTTCTCAAATATTAAAATTCTGTTTCAGAAACTCGTATTAATAAGTGTCTTAAATATTTTTTTTTTCCTTACCATCCCATTTTCTTTTAATTCTTAATTAGGTAAAATTAAAAATTTTTTGTTCCTATTTTCCGTCCTTATTTTTGTAATGTTTGTTGTGGATGATCATCTTGATAGAAGATTTAAAATGATCCTCATCTTGATCTAATGTTTAAAATGGTCCTCATTTTCACAAATCGTGTTTTATTTGGTCATTTTCTGTAATGTCGTTTAAATCAGTAACGAAACACTAGACAGATCCCTAATTAACGTTAACTTTTCAATTTGAGAAACATTTTGTAATTAGGAATTGACATTTTAAAACACAAATTATAGGAATGAGGACTATTTAAAACATTCGGTAAAAATGATGATCATTTTAAATATTCTGTCAAAATGAGGACCATCAACCATAAATATTATGAAATGTATTTAAGCCTAAAATAAATAAATATAGTTCCTTAGTTTAATTTAAATTAAACATTTATAAGATTTAGTGAATTAAGGACATGAGCTACAAAATTTACTTTAAAACTTTTAATACAATCTAAACATTTATTTTATAGATTGTCATTTATCATATAGCCATTTAAGTACTCAAACGTGAAAATAAAGAATATAGTTCAGGCAAAGCAATTTGATATTCTTTTATGAGAATTGAAAAAATCCAATTAAAAACAAAAGATAAATTTAAAAACTAATTGTTTATGTTCATAGTTACAGATATATTATCTTTAACCCAAAAGTAGACGTTGTGGGTGATATCTTATAAATCATAAAAACAATAAAGTTGATTGTTTTACAGAAGTAAAAATATACAAAAAAAAAATGTATAGAAAAATATTTTCATTATTAATATGCATGGTCTTTTTGTCGATTATTGATAATTTAAAAATATCTGTGATGTGAACTTTAAATTAACTATTGTATGAAACAGTAAACCTATTACCAATGATATTATATGAGTGAATAATAAAGTAAAACCATTTTTTCTATTATTTTATCTTGTTAAAATTACCATAAATTAAAAAAAAATGTTGAAAATAAATAGATTATTTAATACAATAAATATAAATATATATTTTTTTATAATATAATAAAAAATTATAACTATTAGAATAAAAACTCTAGTTCTACTAAGTTTATTAGAATTTCATATTAAAGTAATTTTAAATATATGTTTGATTGTTTTCAGGTGTGTTTATTAACCTGGATATGTAATTAATTGTATAGTAATGATATTTTTTTAATAAATATACGTAATAATTATGTATTTAATTACTTTAATTATTGATGGGTCTCAATAAAATTAATCAAATTAAATTTTTGTTACTAAAACTTTTATTTTTTAATTATTTTTATTATATTAAAAATAAAATATATTTGGTCATTATTATCTTAATTTCAGTAATTATTTTAGTTAAGCCACATGGGTCGGTGGTCGGAAGAACTTGGGTGGACGCGCATGAGTTGGAGAAGTCTTTTTTCTTTTGATTTGATCTGAGATAGTTTTTTTTTATCGGACTTTTCCTTTTCTTAATATTAATAAATTATAAATGTGGAAAACGTGATTGGCTCCCATATTTATTATGTATGCCATTGACCGAGCAGACATTAGTTCAGAGCATTCAGATTTATTACAAACTTTATATCTGTTTTATTTCTTTCTTAAGCCACGCATTTAAAAAAAGCATATTTAATACTTATTTTCAAAATTTAAGATAATATTAATTATTTTTTGTAATAATACCTTCAGAGAGTTGGCATAATTTTTTATTAATTTATACACACACACGTACATATATATATATATAGATATATATATATATATATATATATATATATATATATATATATATATCATCTTACTTTTTTAGGATTCGATTATTTAGAAACTCGCTTACATGAAAATTTATTGAAAAAAAAATATAAAATGATAATCAATTAAAAAAATCATTAAAATAAAAATAATTTAAAAAATATGACATAATTTTAATTCTGTAAGGCTAGATGTCGTATTTATTCCACACAATCATGATATTTGCTAATCTTGTTGTTACTTACCTTATTCTGCTTATGAAACTAATTATTTGTAATTTTTCTTCCCCCAATAAAAATAAAATACGAAATTGAACTAAATTTAACAAAAATATATCCCTTCACATCTCCGCCAAACCTTTTAAATATATATTTTTGACCATTCAAACCTTATGAAGGTTTTGAACACAACCTCATAGAAAAGGAAAACCATATGATGTTCATTTATGAAGTCTTTCTCATATTTGACTTACACGTTTTCCATTGCATTGATAACCATGAACACGGAATATCACATTCCAAGTCTCCTATGGGCTCTATACAACTTCCCTTCCTCACTAACGAGATTAGAAGTTTGATCTATCATCTATAAATTCAAGTTTGAAATGTTTTTTATTGAGAGCGATTTCAATAGTAATAACAATGAAATTTATTTACAAGAGTAATAAAAACTTCTGTAGTGAAGACTTTGTAATTATTTTTTCATAAAACTATATCATAAAAATTACAAAAAAAAAAACGATAAATTTATGAAGTTTGTAACAATTTTATTATTTTTTAAAAACATTCAGAATTACGATAATCAGTAAGAAAATAATAATGTTTGAGTAAAGAAAGATAGGTTTCGAAATGAAATAACTTTTTTTTTTCTTCTAAAAACAACTTCATAATAAAACTTTTGAATTTTTGTTACCAAACAAAAAATCAGAATAAAATCCAATTTTTTTTACCAAACACAAATCACGAATATCTATCATTGATTAGTATTTCAGAATAACTTTAGAAGGCATAAATCGACACATACGCATGATTTATGTTTAGTGACCATTATTTAATCGATACACGTTTTAGAATGTTACCAACTCGAAAACAATATGTTACGTACGTTATCAGTAGATAAGACTATTTTTTCTAATTTCTGTATGATTAGAAGTGACGTAAAACTATATTTTGGGGATAGGAAAATTTATTATAAGATATGTAAACAAAAGATCGGTGGTGTTTCTAAAATTAGGTATGTTTCTACTAATAACCAAACTTAAGTAACTTCAGAAACCCCACCACCAATCTTTTGTTACCGTGGACATAAGCATACATCGTGTCATGGTCAGGTCCACTCGGAAGAGGTTGCATCAGGTATAATAACATCCTAGGCTAGCCTAGGCTAGGACCAATTTTGTCTCAACAGCGTCTCAAAACATAGTGTGCCAAAAATATAATGATTAACATCAATCAAATATATGTTGTTTGTTCTCAAATCAGTGAATGAAGAATCGACTTCGCAGTGTAAAAGGTAATTTACGAAGTGAACAACCTGAGTTAGAGCAGAGGATGTTTGAAGGACTAAAATGGGGTAGGACCAAGTTACCGGGATACAGAGTGCATATCTACGTGCAGCAGCCGGTGGAAGGAGGAGTTGACTAGGCCGTTGCGCTTCTGCAAAAGCATTTTATTTGTACAGAATCTACTCAAGAAGTTAACCATTTCAGTCTAAATCACTTGAAAACATCATGTTAAGTCCACATAATTCATAATTCACGAAATAACAATAGGAACACCAAAACAGCAACTAAGGCTATCCGAAGCCAGTGGTGAAAAATTACACGGCAAAACCATAAATGCGGAATAAAAAAGCCATAAAAATCTACCATCAGATGAATCAAAATTAAAATCCTGCCTGAGATGCAAAAAAAAGTTCTACCATCAGATGAATAAAATGAAAGATCAGTCTACTGGTTGATCAACTTCTGCATATGCATTTTCAAGGTGCGCTTGCTCTGCTTCTTGTACCTCCTTCTCAGTTTTCCTTCCCTTCTTAGATTTGTAGTATACACTCATAAAGGTTCCAACAGCTCCGTACTTCCTCCTAACACTCTCATATAAACCAGCATCAAACATCCTCCAGAAGCTTTTCTCCGACAGCTCGGACACAGCATACTGTGGTTGAAAACCGTGGTTTTCAATCAACCAGCTCTCCATCTTACGCACTGCTTCTGCCCCATCAAATACCTCACCCCTGAGAACAGGACCTGGTGCATAGTAAACTCCAACATCTGTGTACATTTGAGCAGTTTGGGTGTCTCCCTGCCTACGATGTAGTTCGAACCCTGGCTCTGGGTAAATCATAGTTTTGATAGGCAGCTTGAACATTTTGTGTGGGCAGAGCCAAATGGGGTATACCTGTGTATTGAAAATCAACAGTGTAAGAAACCAAATATACGACAGCACCAACTGGGTTATATAAGAAAAATAAATTCCAGAGACAACAAATAGAAATATCAACTTTAATTGAAATACCATATAAACTAGTACAACTCAGACAAATAAGTAACATCACATGCATCAGAAAAGTAGAATACTATTTCTTGAATATTGACGAGAGGTAATCAAATCCTTCACGTGTTATAAAAACGAGACAGGAATTAGTTCAGATGTTAATACAAAACAGTGAGTTGGGGATAAAAAACATGGGATCTAGTTTAATTAGAACATAACAGACAACGAAAATGACCTTTGCCTCCAAAGTAACTGTTAGTGTTCAGCCTCAACTTCTGATTCATATTATTAAAAACAACTTTATCTAGTTCAAACAAACAGTCCGAAAAAACAATGTAGAACACTATTAACGTTGGGTAAGAAGATTTACCTCCATCTCACGGTGAACCCATTCTAAAGCATCTCCCACCTTGTACAAAGGAACAAGCATGTCCTGGATTACGTGCATTTCGTGATAATAGTTTCTTATAGCATCACCTTGAGTTGCCTTGAGGAGAGAAACCTTTGGTGGCATCAACCAGCCAAACAGAAACCTAAACCAGCATTGATCAGCGAATGGGAGGATGAGCTTTCCCTCCCAGTACAAGCATCTTGTGTGCCTGTGATAATATTCTCTGGTGGGAATGTATTCTACAAACTCTCCTTTCTTCAGTGCCGTCTGTGCATGCTGATAGAACCAGGGTTTAAACCACCACCCTACACTGTTTATCTTATTCCCCTTCTTCTTGGCCTCTTCCTTTGAAGCATATCTTCCCGTCATCATCACACCCTCTGTGGCAGTATAAACCATTCCTTCAACAAAGTCTGGAACCTTCTCCTCATTATCCTGGTCTCCATCTCTTGGAGCAAAAGAATCACAGTACGCCTGTGCGAGATCTTGCAGGTTGCCAACAACAGGTTTGTAGGTTAGCTTCATGTACTCCTTAACGGGAATAAGCCTAATCTCAGCAGCAACAAGAAGGCCGAGTGTGCCCTGAGACCAGGGAATGGCATAGTACAAATCAGAGAATTCATTGTCTTTGGTGGCTCTAACAAGAGTACCATCAGCCAACACAACTTCGTAGGCCACCACAGTATCAGAGAAAAGGCCATATTTGTGGGAGCTTCCTTCTATTCCATAGCCGTTAATGAGACCACCGACAGTGAGATCATCAAGCTCGGCCACGACAGCAAGGGAAAGATTCATGGGTACGGTCGCCCTCGAGATCTGTCCCATGTTGACCAGAGGCTCCACTCTTGCAATCATCCGTTCTCGGTCGATATCAAGTATATTCCTGAAAGCGGACAAATCAACTTCAAAATGGCGGGCTCTCTTGTAGTCAACATTTCGCATCCCAACAGCAATCCAGGGCTTACGAGCAGTACAGACAAGACCATCCTTGGATGGATCTCTCTGTTTGAGACGCTTTATAACCTTCCTCACATTCTCATCATGCTCCTTCTGACGGGTCTTATAGGACTTCCACTCAGATCTCACATCCCCAAGGTACGTGAGGAAATAAATGGTGAAGGATATGGGAAGGACCACAAAAATAACAAGGATCCATCGAAACTGAACAAAGTAGTCCACCCAAATCTTCTTCCTCTTCGGGCGCAAGGGAGCCTCAAGATCCGACATCGTTAAGATGATTTACTCCTGCCACATCACCAAAATTACATCACCAAAAGTCTAAAATCGACAGTTACCAACAAACACAAAAAAAATAACTGCACACAAGTAGACTAAATGAAAAGACAGAATAACTCCATTCAGTACTACAAATACTATCAAGTCATGCAAATTCGCAGCCATTACGACAAAATCCTCAACAGAATTACTATAATGCAAACGTCACAACCAAACGTGATTTGGCCACAAAGTAGAGGTTAAAGTGTGGTGACCACAATTGTGACGTATTCTTATGATATATCGAACCGCTATTAGAGACAACGCAAAAACTGCTTCGAAAGAAGCCATAATTTAAAACAGAACTCGTTGCACGCGCGTGAAACGGCGAATAATCGGAAAAATCATGAAAAACTGACAGTGTATAGCAAAGATCTGAGACCCTACGCAACGGAAAATGCGAATAGAGCCTGAAAATGGAAGTAACGAAAATAAAAAACGTAGGTTAGAAAATCGACGAAGCGAAAGAGATTGTTCTATTAGATTTGGTGGCGTGGTTTGAACCAAATCCGGTGAATCCTTGAGAAGAAAAAACAAAAATAGAAAAGGCTTGAGAAGAAAATCAGAATGCAAAGAGAAGAAAAGATCGAAAAGCTCAGAGTAAGAATCCAAACAGAAGAAAAGCATAACAAATCTGCATAGCATGAATCCAAACAGAAGAAAAAACGGAGAACAGAGAGAGGGAGAGACCTGAGAGAGTGAGAGTGAGGCCGCAGTTGCGAGAGTGAGAGTGAATGAGAAAGAGTGTGCTGGCTTTTTATTCCACTCTACAGTGCACAGTAAAATCTTCGGTAATTTACACTTAGGTCCTTATTCTAATTACTGCTTCGGTCCTCCATCTTGTGTTTTATTCTACAATGACTACTTCTAATAAATAATGGTGTTAAGAGAGTGCGTTTCGCTGGAAAACACTATTACTTTGCTCGCGATTTTTGGATCTAACTGCTTTAAAACGTGATAAATTCATTACAGAAGATGGACTGTAATAATACTCTGTTAAATAAAAAAATTAATTATTCAACTTATATTTTATTAAATTGAGATTATATGTTATTTTCTTAAAGTTCTTTAAATCCATTAATGAATGTATCACATGTTTTCTTTATTCCTCAGATTTAACTTTATTAGGGTAGTCTAGCTGTTAGACTAGTAGTAGTGTGTGTAAGTATGATTGCAAACCTCGATAATTTTATTTTATTTTTTTAACTTAGGCATTTTTCTTTTTCAAATTAACAAATTAATGTAACTTAGTTCATAAATCTCTTGTTTTTTACTTTCAATTTTGAAGTGTTAATGACAAATGTAAGCATAATTTTATGGATAACGAATATACTTTTTTATATATTTTGGAGTAGTATTGTTTTTTTTATCGGTTATAAATAAAATACTATCAAAATAATCATTACGATCTTTTTCTTAGTAAATAAAAAATAATAATAACATTTATTGATTAAAAATAATTAATATACATTTAATATACATTAATAAAAAATTAAAATAATAAAATAATTATATTTTAATATTATTAAAAATTAAAATATAATTAAATATTAATAAAATTAAACTAATAAAAATATTGTTAAATATCTAAAAGAATTAAAAAAAACAATTAAAATATGAATTAAATAATGAAAAAATGTATTTTAATGATGTTAGAAATTTCAAAAGAAATTTTTTATTTTTAAACATTAGAAGCTATACTTTTCAATCCTTTCAACGTCTTTATTTCAAACATTCACCGAAAAAGCCCTAAAGTGCCAGAAAAATAAGTTTTCTTACTTTTTATCATAGACTTTGAAAATATATTACTTATAAATTTCAAAAAGTACTTTTATTTTTAGAAAATATGTTATACGAATTCACAATATAGTTAATTATATTAATTTTCAATATTAAATTAATAATCATTAATTATATGTTCATCATGGTTAGCATTTTAGAAAAAACATCTGAGAAGCAAATATTAAGAAAAATAACCCCCGACATTAAAAAACACATTTATTGCACTGTATGGAAAATAAATATCATAAATGTCAATTATTAGCTGTAAAATTAATATCAATTAGTCAATAAATATCATAAATATTTCAGTTTCAAAATGAAAAAAATTAATACACATTACTATTAATTAACTTTTCATTTATTACTGTAAAATATTTTTTGAAATCTTTAATTAACTAATTGATAATTCTAGTTGAATAAATTAAGGATTACATTTTACAATTGGTAAAATAGAACTGTCAAAATGGGTTGGAATCCGCGAGTCAATTTGGCTCACCACGGATTCGGGTCGGGTTGGGTTAAAATTTGTTTATAAATTTCAATAGGGTTGATTTTTGACTCGGTTCATTTAGAACCCGGCTCATCCGGGTTGAACCCGTGGTGAGCCGGGTTGACTCACCAACCTGTAGATAAAAGGGTCACACAAGTTGGGTCGGGTTGAGTTAAAATTTGTTTACAAATTTCAATACATGTTGATTTTTGACTCGACTCATTTAGAACTCGGCTCATCCAGGTTGAACCGGCTCACCAACCAGCAGATAAAAGGGTCACACAAGTGTTTTTATTTTTTTTATTAAGTTGAGCTTTACATTTGGGCCATGTTAAGTTGTTTTTTTTATACAACACATAAATAATTTGTATTTTTTTTACTTTGGTTTGTGTTTGGATTGTATGAAAGTTTATTTAGACTTTAATTATAATTACAATTTAATTTTGACAGAAAAAAAAAATAATAAAAAAATAATTTTTTTTAATTAAGTGAACCCGTGAGCCAACCCGTGATGAGTCCAGCCGAATTCAAATTTTTTTGACTTGCGAAAAAGTGAACCAAGTTTACTAAATCATCAACCTATGATAAATCGAGCCGGATGAAGCCGTGTTACATGTTTTGAAAGCTCTACTTAAAAACATATAATTGCAATTTCTAAAACCAGTACAGCCGTTGATTTAATGAAAGTACGAGTCTGTATCATTTTATTTTACTTTTATGTCACAATCTTCGAATAAAATAAAAAAGAATGATATGATTTTTTTTATGGTAGATATTTTGACTGTGAAGAAGGTAGAAAATGGGCCTTTCAGAAAGATAAATCTGTAGAAAGTAAAGTATATTCAAAGTTTGTCGTATTGATATGCATGAAATAGAAAAAGGAAAATAAAAATGGAAAAAATGAGATCTAAAAGATTAGAATCTCAACGTAAAAAGGGCAAAGCAAACAAATTTCATTATTTCATTGGCACTCTGTTCCTGAATCACGTGGAATGTGTCCCCACCATGTGACTTACAGACACGCAACCACTGCAACGTTAGAATTGTTTGTTTAGTAATAAATGTTATTTCTTTTCTAAAACAAACGCTAATAATAACGCTGTGCCTCGAAAACATTTTTTTTCTTTTATTTTTATAATTACTCCAATCAGATTCAATATCATTAAAAAAATCAAAATAAATTAAAATGATAATTAAAAGTAAAAGTGCATTAAAGTATCATTATCTGATTGGTTTTGATTGTCCACTAATTAAGAGATTACAGCTGGCTTTTTATTTTAGATATGTTTTTGTCTTTTAATTTTTATTCAAAATTAGAATTAATTATTTTTTAAATTTTAGTTAAATTTTGTCTCTGAATTTAAAAATACATGAATTTAATCATTTTAATTAAATTTTTAAGTTTATTTAACGTTTCATGTTTCTCACCTAATATCAGAGTAAAAATATATCAAATGGTATAAACAAACTCAAATGTTATATTGAAATATGTTTGAAATGTTAAATAAACTTAACAAAATTTAATTAAAATGACTAAATCCACACATTTATAAAATTGAGCGACTGAATTTGATAAATTTTTTTAAAAATGACTAATTTCAACTTTTATTTAAAATTAAGGATAAAAACATATTTCACTCTTGAAAATGTGTTTTATGTACAAATTTTAATCATTTTTCAAGACTTTTAGTAAACTTTTTTTAACGGTTGTTTAAGATATTGGTTAACCAGATCGTTGAGTTTCTATTTAAATTATTTCTCATGATCTACATAACTTAAGTAATATTTCATAGTAGGTAAGAAATTGCTTACGTGTGCATGGTTAGGTTAAGATTTCGACAGAGTATAAATATTTTAAGTATAATTTTGCTTTCACAATATTTGAAGTATATTTCAGAAGTATAAACAAAGTTTATTTATTTATTTACAATATAGTGAAATAGCATCGTTATAATATACCATCCCGTTCCATATATTACTAGTTTTAAAGCTTAGAGCTTCTTCGTAGTTTTATCCATAAAACATTTCAAAGTTAAAAAGAAGAGAGTGTATTAAATTATTTATTACAAATTATTTACAACTTTTAAACTACTCTTCCTAGCTTTTTGACTCTATTAATCAATGAACTCACATCTTTCTTATACTTCAATTAGAGGTTTATTCCGATACGAATAATAGTCTAACATTACAAAATATCTGATACAAGAATAATTTAAATATATTTTTATCCATCAATTTAAAAAAAATAAAATCATAACAAACGTAAAAACATCTATCTAATGTTGTTTACAACAAACATGGGATTACTAATAACATGTAAAATAATTTAGTGTGGGTTGCTTTTAAAAATACAAAAAATAAAATATAAAATATCGAATACAATTATTATTCCAAAAGATGAACGTATTAAATAATTATATGTTTTTTTTAACTTTTTCAAGAATATTCTTAAAAATATTACCCTGTCATCTTTTGGGCTTGGGCGATGATATCAAAGACATGTGGTTGTAACCTCCACTTTGTTATTTTATGGAGATAAATAGGAGTGGGGTAGGGACCATAATGCAAAAATCTTACAGTGAGGGGCCCCATGTGGCAATAAGGAAGTGTTCCTAAATGAGACAGCAAAAAAACAATATCCACATGAAGTAAAAGTAACGAGCATCACCTGATTGTGATGTCCTACATCATTTAAGAACTGTAATTGCAACCAAGCCCTTTGCATTTATATTTTTCATTAATGAATACCATTATACTAAGTCAAAAGAGGAAAATGATTAATCATACAATGATTGGTCGCATAATAGGAAGCTAAAAAAACCAAAAAAAAGAAAACCAAGATATGGAATAAAGGAGTTTTAACTCTGATAAGTGAGTTCAAATTACTTGTTGGTTTAGTTAAATTCTAAGTTTTTTTTTTTTTGTATAAATTTGGAATATTTTTAATTCTTTTTTATTTTATTAAATGTTTAACCTTTTTATATATTTGAATCAATTTTTCATCATTAATTGAAGTAAGTGGTTGTTTGATTTTTTCAATCTCAAGGATCATATAAAAAACTTTAACAATAGAAAAAATGAAGGTATAAAATCCTAATTATATTGATTAAAAGACATTATTTTATTTTCCATATTATTGATTTAAATTTTGTAGTAATGTTCAATTTAAAAAATACGAAACAATGCCATTTTCTTAAAAAAATATATGATTTTACAGATTTATTTTTATTGATGAATGAGTTGTATTATGCTTAAAACGACATACTTAAGAACAAAAATAAATGATAAATATTTAATTAAAAAATGTATAGATTTTAGATACTTCAAGTAACAATTTTTTCTATTTTTCACACAGAGCGTAAATAATAATAATACTATAATAATATGCATCATCTCATTTGACAACAATGAAATTAAACACCAAATATTTATTTAAAAAGTTTCAAAATTCAATAAAAAGAAAATATAATTTAAAAATATCAAAATTAATGAAAGACTCTAAATTAATTAAATCATAGTAAAATATTAGGTGATAAGTAGTTTGTACCATCTCGTTTTAATACTTTTTAGGCTATCAAATAAAACATTAAATTATGATAATTCAAAAACAGAAGATAGTAATAGACCAGTATAAGGTAACAATACAGTCATCCTCAAAATAACTATACATGTATTGCCTATACATACAGCCTACACTTAGAAAATGATTATAAAACTTCCAAAACATCTAAGCAAAACTAAAGGTGGCAACTACTGCTGGAAGCGTCCAAACACCACTCAACTCCTATCCAGGAGGGGTGTATCCTCACCTGCACTTTTAACTGCTCACACCATTCAATAAGGGTGATCACTTAACAGAAGACACACAGAACACACATATGCAAGAAGGGTAAGCTAACTTAAATAAGAAGAAATCATGCAATTTAATAGTTAAACATCAGTCAGGGTCGATCACACAATTATCAGAATCATCCAAATCACCACAACCATAACACAACATCACCATTCTAGACTCGATATCCAGATTATGTAAGTGACATTGGAGCTCTCGGTGGCTTGCACTTGTGACGATTCCCAAACTCTGCAGAGTTTTAGGCACAAGGGGTATTCACCCAACCACTCCCAAGGTAAGTCCCCTTCATGTCTATGACGGATCGGGTCCATAGACCAGGACCTCCTACTACTCCTCCCGACATAATCCATTATACTCTACATGAGTCTTAATGGTTATTAGGAGCGTCAGGATGCCACCAATAAGAGTCCTCATGTCCTTACATTCACTAAAATCATCTTTCTTAGAATTTCCCTTGAAATCCTAACTCCAACACATTCTCATACATACCAATTTCACACAAACCATCATGCATAAAATCACATATTAGATAAGCCATAATCACAAAAATCCATTGAACACAGCTTCATTTAGTCAGAAATAGGGAAGGAACTTAAACTCTGCAGTGAATCTTGCTCAAGCTAGAGGATCTCGCATGAGCTAGAGAGTTGTCTCGCTTAGACGAGTCACTTTCGCCTGGGCGAGACCCCAAATAGAGGGTACCCCAAAATCTGAGCGAATTCTCGCTCAGGCTAAACTATCTCGCCTAGACGAGATTGACTCTCGCTCAAGCGAAACCAGCTCGCCTAGGCGAGACCTTGTACAACATTAGGGGTGAGCTTCTGGTATTTTCACTCAGGCGAGAGCTGCTCGCCTGGGCGAAACCATCAGAATTTTCAATCTGTTTCCACATGCAAACCACACAGTTCATGCCACACTCGAAATTTACCACACTCAAACGTTCATACTTTTCGAACAACATACAATTCATGTAATTCTACCCCTAATCTATGATTCATTTGCGAAATTAGAGTGAGATGTTAGCTTCCCTTACCTTTTTGTCAAGAATTAGTTTGATGGAGTCAAGTGAATAACAAGGGAGCGGAACTTTCAGCTTAACCTAAGAAGATCCATCACCAAGACATGGAGAATGAAGAATTACACGATCAAACCCATAATTCAGAGGTTAGCTAGTGAATTCTAGTTGGAATTGAACCCAATTAAAGATGAAACCTACCTAGGAGAATGGGAGCCGAGGGAGGAAGCTGCCGAGGGTCCTGTTGGGTTGGTTCTTCCCGAATTTGAGCATGAACAATGAGACTGTGAGATGACAGCAAAGTTGAGAAAAGAGATTGGGAGAAAGTTGGAGAGCAGAAAAGCCGAGAGAGATGGGTATGGTGTGTTGTTTTTGTCTAAGAGGGAGAAATTGAAAAAAAGAAGGGTATCACATAGTTAACAGAAATTGGGTTAAGCAAACGATGCACGTGTGTTCTTAATATTTGATTTTATGCAAATTTTAGAAAAAAATAAATTTGAGAAATGCATCGAAAGTGTGGGTTGGCATAATGATGTACCATGAAAGCACGTGGTTAAAGGATGGGTGTTTGTGGGTGAAAGTGTGGCAGACTTATTAGGTTACATGAAGCCACGTGGATTCCACGTGACTCTAATGTAACACACAACGAGCTTATTAACTTTTACTCTTAAAACCTCTTTACGTCAAACATACAACTGTCTATGCAGTTTCATTTCATGTGTAATGATTCAGTATTTTTTTTAACGTTGTACTATCCAGACAGCATTGTTTCATTGTTCTTCCTTCGTCCAGTTGCTATAATTTTTAAAATTTTCACTGATAAAAGAAAAACTCAGTTAATTAATTTTGACGAGTTTAACTGTTGTATTATCACGTAATTGAGCTTAACAATCTACAATATTTTATTTTATTTATGTATTACACGCGACATTACTAAACCTTATGAAACTAATAATAATAAATAATATTTTAATACGTAAATTGCATTTTAATTAAAACTTCCGATAAATAAAATTCAATGCATAAATCATATTTTGGAATCACAATTAAATTTGTATTTATATAATTAGAATTTACCTATTTTTTCCGTATAATTTACATTATACTTGAAATTCATATTTTCAATATGCAATATATCTCGAATTTGCCATTAAGAAATGATTTATAATGCTAATCAATAGAGCTTTTAATTATTGACAATTGTTTTAAAGTTATTTAGAATTAATTATTCAGGCATCTTCAATTAAGCACAGTCTTAGGTTTCATTGTAATCGATGAAATCAATCGTACAATTCTTGTTTTAGTCTGATGCGTGGATCTGAAATCAAAATAACAAATATCAATACAAATATTTGTTTCAATTAGAAAACAAAACCGATATAGATCTAACGTTTAAAACTTGTCTCCCGCATACACAAAAGCATGATCTTTATTTGAAAAAAGAAAATGCTCTGATATATTTATAAAAATATAGGATTCACTCTTTTTTATCCATATTTTATTTTTCACTTTTATTCTTAATGATTATTTTATAAATAATTTACTTTTAATCATTATTTTTTATTTTTAACATTTATTTTATTTAAAAATTAATTATATATCTCAAAAGTAAATATAATTTATCTAAATTTAAATTTATGTGAAAATTAAAAAATACAAACGAACCTATGCATTTTTGCTAGTATATATAAAATCTTTTGAAGAATCACCACCACCGTAACAAATTTAGAGCATGTCTGGTTTCACGTAGGAGGCACCAGACTCAATTTTTAGAATCAATTCAAACCGCCAAACATAAGCAAACTTTTCCGACATCGTGATTGTGTATCAAATTGATTAAAATTAATTTGTATTTAATTTCCAAAATTAATTAAAAAATAAAAATATCACACTAAATAAAAATCAACTGACCCTTACTTTTGCGTTATCAATTCTCCAACGCTCAACTACACATATCCTCTTTTAAGGACCAATCAATTTTCCATATCAATCCCCGCAGTGCCTATCCAAACAGACCCTTAGTATCCGACAGAAACCTAGTTAAGCCAAAATCCCAAACTACAGTAATTACATCAAGGGAAAAGCACCGCATAGCCAAACTATTGACAAAAAAACATGTTTCTAGGTAGATGTGCAATCGACATAATCGTATATACATTAAAGGAAGTTGACTTCAAAAATGATCCTCGAAATACTCCCTTAAAAATTATAGTTGCCAATCTATGGGATCACTCCCCATTTGCTCCAGAAGTTGGTTAGTGCGAGAGAAGTGCCTGCTCAGATAAATTTAAATAAACAGAATGAAATGTATTAATAAAGAATTGATCAGTTGTTTTTTTGAAATACCAATTGCATCTCAAGATCTAAGTTTGACTTTACTAATCTAGAAAATCTAACCAAAATATGGCTCCATATACCCGGGGAACAGAACATGCATCAGATGTATTACATTAACCACTATGCGAACGACTAATGAAAGCCCTGGTAGTGTTGGACTGTGAAAGGCCTAGTGACTGCACTTAAATACAATAAAGAAAATGACAATGAATTATAGAATTTTATGTGTTCAAATATATCTCAAATTGTTTGCTTACTACTTTCCACTTAACCACCTGACCAAATACATCCTAATAATAGTATATTTGAATAATTTAAAATTTGTTTTGAAGTAAAATGAGTTGTTTAGATGAAAAAATTAAAAGAAATTTTAAATTCAGGGAATTTTATAAGATATTTTAAATAACTAAAAAATTAATTTGTTAAATATTATTTGAATATCTAAATTTGACTATCTTTTTAAGTTCAATTTTTAACTTTTTAAATTTTTAAATAAATACTTTGAGATGAAATTTTATCTTAAAAGAGAAATCCAATTACTTTAACCAAACAAGATATTCAAAAAAATGAAAAGAATTCAATTACAATTAATTCAAATATAATCTATTTCAATTCTAGAATTATTGAAATCCCTCATCCAGACAGACACAATGTAAATGTTTGCATTTTTTTAATGTTGCAGACACCAAAAGAAAGTATTTTGAAACAATTATTTTTTATAAATGTAAGAAGTTATCAAGTATCATACAAGTAAACTAATTTAACACGCTCACAGAAAGCATTCAGTGTTGCAAATATTCCTTCCAAATCAGAAGTTCTTTATATTAGCAGTTAGCCTATTCATTTGTTCTTTTCATAAACATAAATCATGGTCATGAATGTCTGGTTAATATATTATACAAACAATGCAAAACAATTAGAAGTTTCAACATGTTACTTCACACACAGCAATATCAACAAAGATTCACTGGAAAAATGGGTTCTTAATCCCTGCAGTTTCTGTTAAACTTGGCTTTAATCCTATAACTTTTGTAATTGATGAATTAGTCCTTTTTTATGCATAAATTGAACATTTAGTGACAACTTATTACTGTCAAAGTTGGAAGAGCGGTCACATGTTTTCTAAAGTACAGGTACTAAATTTTCTCCTAAAGTACAGGTACTAAATTTTCTCCAAAAGTACAGGTACTAAATTTTTTTTCCCAAGATTAAATGCTACTTTACCTGCAGCCAAAGAAGCCTCTATGTGCAGACAAACCAGAAGGATGTGCGGCTGTAAGAACGTGATGCTTTGTTCCATCAATTAACCTGTGAATATGACAATCACAAGTTTATCAACTACTTTCACAGAATTTATCTTCCAGGCAAGGAAAGAAAAGCATCCAATTTAGTTTAAAAAAACAATTTCCAAAAAGCAGCCTGCAGTTAATAAATGCACAGTTGCAGTAACTTGATCATCCATATCTCAAAAATAAAAACTTACTGCATTATTTATCTTTCTATGCAGGCTTTGGAAAATTTGTAAAGGAAACTACTGAAAACCAAGGTGACTATTTGCTGGTTGGTTCCAAAGATTTGCTACGGTGTTAAACAGTTGTAGTACCTGGATTTCTCCCGAGCAGAATTTCCCCACAACAGAAACACAACTCCCTCCCTCTTCTGTGAGATTGTCTTGATAACAGCATCAGTAAATTGTTCCCAGCCTTTTTTGGCATGAGAATTTGCTTGATGCTTCCTGACTGAAATAAAAAGGTTAATACTAGTAAAGTACACACTAGAATACAAGGATAAAATAATAAGTCATCAACATACTTGATTAGAAGTCAACAAAAATTAAAAGTCTAACCTGTGAGAACAGCATTGAGCATGAGAACACCCTGAAATAAAGTTCAAATGATCAGATATGGTATTTCAAAAACTACTCTCACAGAACGTAGTCATACATTATGTTAAAATATCTACACTGAAATAACTTAGCTTTCAGAACACAAACTCGTCAAACTTCTACAACAATCCATCTTTCTATTTGACATACATTCGATCTTCAAATCACACAAAACATTTGAAGGAATGGTTTAAGAGGCCTTAACCATTAAATATACTGCCTTAATTTGGATAAAGTTTTGTAAAAGTTCTTATTACAGAAGAAATAAAGAGTTAAAATGAAACAAATTTCTCTCATTTGTTAAAATCAATTTATGGATTTTAGCTCTTACAAAATTTAGATGCGGGAATTTCTTGACAAAACTAAAGTACATAAACTGATGTCAAGTTATACCAGAAATTTGATCCATTATACCTCATAATTTAGTTACCACATAAGTACTTGTAAAAAGTTACCCAAACTAAACATATCATAGAAGATGAACCAAACACACAAAGAACTAACAAAACACGAGAAAGGCTGAGCTTCATCACGCATGACACTTTATGTACTTATCAAGCATTCATCCATAAAATAATTAATATACATCGATCACCATTCTTTTAAAAAACTATACAGCGAGTACTAGTTAGTCAGACACTAGCAAGAAATACAACAGGTTCTGTGCATGGTTGTAAATAAGAAGGGGATAAAATTGAAATCAATCCATTTGAAAGTACCATTTGCAATATTTGAAAAAAGACAAATCCCTCACATAACTCAGATGAATGCCGCAGAAAGTACCTGCACAGCCCATTTCTGAAGATTTCCATGAGGTGGAATGGTGCAACCAATGTCTTGGTGAAGCTCCTTGAATATATTCACCAAACTTGAAGGGACTTTGATTCCCTCAGGAACTGAGAATGAAAGCCCCATAGCTTGACCAGGTCCATGATAAGGGTCCTAAACATTAAACAAAACCCACAAATCACTAAAAGAGAGTCAATCTGGGTCGTTGGATAAATTTCCCAAAAAATATACTTAAAAGAGAAAGAAAGAAAAAACAAAATTGAACTTCTTCTATTAGTTCAAAAGTAATTTATGCACATCAGCTTTTAAACATAATTTCCAGTTGAAGATGCAATTGCAGTTTTGTCATGTTTCTTGAAACTGCAGGAATCAGAAAACATGTTCAGGTAACCTGACAACAATTGCGATCATGTCGCCCTCTAAAAACTCGTTAGGGAGCTTCTACTAAAGTTAAGGAAATGCTTGGAACAAAGACGAAAATTAAACTATTTTCATAATCAATTATAACAAACATTGAATTATAATTTGTTTTGTCAGAATGCAATAATAAAAAAATCATTTTTTTACAAGTTTCTTACTAAATTCCAGCCCGAAACTCAAACATATTTTGTAAACTTATTTTTCATAAAAATTATTGAAATTTAAGCAAAAAAACAAACTTTTCCAAACATGCTGTATAAGTTTATTCTAAATTTATGGGAAAAAAGTATTGTATTTTTAATTTTTGTTTTCTTCTCTGGTGAATACCAACAAGTTTATCGAAACAAAAATCAAAGGCAACATATAATGAGAGAAAAACCCAACAAAAATGGACGAACCTGGCCAAGGATGACAGCTTTGACTCTATCGAAAGGGGTAGAGTTAAGAGCGTTGAAAATCAAGTGCGTGGGAGGGTATACGACGTCGTCGCCGCTCGAAATCTCACTTTCCACAAACTTCGAGAGAGTGAGAGCATATGGTTTCTGAAGTTCTCCAGGGATAGCGTCCAACCATGTTTCTTCCACCAGCAACTCCTCAAGCTTCACGCCAGTTAGACCTACGAACCGTAACAAAACGCTGCGTTTTGAACCATCACTAACGCATTGCATTTCCAAAACGACAGAAGTTACCTTTGGTCTTGGAGACCCTCTCGACGCAGAGTTTGAGATTCCGCTTGGACTTGGCGAGGAGCTTGTTGTATTCCACGCGCGACTTCTGGTCCACAGAGAGGGTGGAGGCGTTGGCGTCATCGGATTTGCAGGATCGGGGGAGCGTGGGCTTCAAGCGCTTCGAAGCGGGTTGGAAAAAGTCCGTTAGGGTTCTGGAAGCCATTTCGTTCCTCTTCGCAATGGCGGGAAAGTAAACACAGGAATGTTTTTGTTTTAGTTCTTTTCCGCACTTTTCAGGTGACATTTATATGCATGCCTTCAAAATACGTATGAGTAAAAAAAAAAATAATATATATATATATATATATATATATATATATATACATATATATTTCACCAGAGATTCTTAAATTTCTTATCCGTTCTTCTAATCTGTCATTTTTTATCCACTTCACTAACATATTTCTTTAATTTAGTTATAATAATATATATATTGTTTTAGGGCATCCATTTGATTAAATAATTATGTGATGTTGATTTTTACCTTATATTTGTTTATTTTATCTAATATCTATTTTGTTCCTTTAACTTCCATTTGAGTTTATATTTATTCGAAAAAGATATATAAATGCTAGCACTAAATATTTATTCTTTCCCTACAAGTATAAACTAAGATTTCTAATGTTTACAGCAAAAAAAAAAAATGATTGTTCATATAATAAAATAAATAAATTGTGCACTCTACGTCCTTGTAATGAATTAAAAGACAGTTTTTTTTAAAATCACTAGTAATAAAAAACTAACATATCGGAAATAAAAAACACTTCTATGCCTTACTCAGATTATCAATGATTTAATAAAATAAGTTGATGGAATGTCCATTCTTTAAGAAAAACTTGTGTATATAAAACAAAAATCAAAATACTAGTTCCATTTACAATGGTAATATTCACATCCTATTTTCCAGTTTTTTTTAAGAAATAGTTATGTAAACAAACAAAGAAAAATGGTTGGTCCTATTCCTTTTCCGTCCAAAACTACCTAAACATGTGAGAAATAACAATCTAGCGACCTAAATTTACTATGCATATTGAAAAATGTAGGGTAAATAAAGTAAATTATTTTCTTTGAAAAAGAGATATATTACATTAATCTTTTCTACTTCATTATCGTTAAATTAATTTTAAAACATCAAAAGTACTGAGACTTAAATAACTGAAACAAGACTTAAAAAAGAAAAAGGCAATTTTACCTTATTTTAAATGAATACATATAATATCCCGTTTTAACAACCAAAACCCACCATAAAAACACCATAACAGTAATAGATAAATAGAAAAATACCGAAATAAAAAATTTCAACAATATTAAATTTATATTTTGGCTCAGAAAACCCACCCAACAAATTACTAAATGAATACTTATACTAAATATGGATATTATTTAACTCATTTAAATATACGAAATTTAACAACAAAATCCTGTCATAACTACATATTCAATTAAACAAGTAGAACTTCCGACTTCGGGGACCTCGTTAACGCATACCGTTAAAAGTATAATCAGAAGCATAAATTATAAAAATAAAAAATATCAAAAATTGGATGCAACAGCATCCACATGCAGTTCGTTCATTGAGTACCGTAAAAAAGTTTACTACCAAAATCAAAATAATATTGGGTGCAAAAACAGGGACAGTTGCGCTGGAGATTTTCACGAAATACTCTAGCTGATGTGAAAAACAAATGTTCTTAAAGAGATACCAAGTAAAGGAGAGTAACATTAAAAACACACTAAATAACAGTCGCAAAGCAACCAAATATAAGAAATTCTTCCTAAGACATCCTCTGAGCAGCTTCCTTGGCAATAAGCTTTTCCTTTGCCCGGGTTTTGGCTTGGGATTTGGATCCCATGATTCCACCACCCCACTTCTTTCTGTATTCGTCATATTTGTCATTGAAGTTAGCCTGAGAGGGATGTCAAACACGTTACATTAGTATTTTACAAGAGCAGTGAAGGAATAAAAGAAACAGAATAAACTAATCAACACTACCTTGATAGCCTCCAAGACTCTGCTGAACTCTAATTTATCTTCATTCTTAACAGTTGTCAAGCACAAAACAGATGCTGTTTTCTTATGGACGACCTGATGGGATACGGATTACAACAATCATTAAATTAGAGCAGCCATTGAAATTCAGTTATACAGCATGACAATCACAATATACAACGAAACAATACCGTTCCCAAGCGAGCCTTTCCTTTCACAATGCAGTATGGGATTTCCATTTTCCTGCACAATGCTGGAAGCCAGACAACCAATTCAATTGGGTCCACATCGTGAGCAATCACAACAAGTTGTGCTTTGTTCTGCAAGGTAACAAAAACACAACATTAGCCACTTATTATTCACTTATGACAATAAAATGATGGAGTACGAGTAAACTACAAATACAAAGTGATAATAAAACAGAAGACAACCTGCTCAATGAGGTAGGTAACATGGTTGAGACCATACTTCACATTAATAGGCTTCTTGGCCTCGATAGTTTTTCCCTCAGCCTCTGCCTGTGCCCTTTTCAAAAGTCTCTCTTTCTTTTCTGCTTTATCCTCTGGCCTGTACTTCAACAGGATCTTAAACAGACTTGTTGCTGAAAATTAGGTTATTAAAGAACATCAGTATCAGGAACAGGGAATACTAAATAAAACAAGTGATAACTATATTTCAATAAATAAAGTACAGTAAAAATAATGAATAACAACAACCTAGCAATCAAAATTATCATCAGCGATAGTGGGATAAACTCTCTCAACTTTCATATCGAAACCACTGATAACTTCGCGTAATAGCACGCTACCCTAATTTCCCTAATGGTCACCACTACATACATATCTGATAACACTAGCTTGAACAGTTTCGTACTTATCTAAATAAACCACGCATCTCAAACAACATAAATATAAGAAACACTACCTCAGATAACAACTACAAAATATATATCAGATCCAATACTATACAAAATTAATCTGACCTAGGTTTTTGTCGAGTGTCTTGGTAAACTGGTTCAAAGCTGGAGGAACCTTCAACCTCTGCTTCAGAATCCTCTTCTTCCTTTGAATCTGAACGGTCTTGGGCCACTTGACGAACCGAGTCAAGTCTCTCTTCGGCGGCAACGCTCCTCCGATTCCGAACTGCTTCGGACGCTTCTCGAAAAGCGGGTTAGTAACCTTCTCCTGAGATTCAAAAACAGAAAAAAAAACACAATCAGAACAAAAACCGATAACAAAACGGAATCACAAACCTAATTGAATTCATAGTAGTTAGATACATACAGGCTTCTTCTTGGAGGCAAGAACCGGAGCTTTTCCACCACGCTTGGGAGCCTACGAAATTAAACATAATAAGAATCACACATTACACAAATGCAGACGAGGTTTCACATCAAAATCGACGCAATGGTTAAATCAACGCTAACAAATTCGAAGCGTATAAATGAAATAAAATAGAATCGAAGAAAATGCCGAAACATGTTCAGAACAGAGGCACGGAATTTTTGTGACTCACCATTGCTGCAGCTGCTATGTGGCGATGCGAGGAGCTCTGAGTAAAACCCTAACTAGGGTTGTGTTTATATATGAGCAATGGGCCTGGAAAGATCCCCTTCGGCCCAGTTAAAAAAGAAAATAGTATTCTTGTGTTCATTATTAATTAATTTGTGCTAATTTAACTAATTTACATGAATTAAAAAAATTTCAGTATTTTCTTAAAACAAAATGTATTACATTGAACTAATATACATAAGGTATTATAAAAAAATTATCATTTATTTTTTCTATAAGATAAAATGTATTCTGATTAATAAAGAATGTAAAGTCTATTTGTTGCGGTGAGAATGGATAATGGAATATAAAAAATTCTTATATTTGAAAATATAAATTAACATGGGGATCATTTGAAGTTCATCATATAGATAGCTCTAGGTATAAGAGTGTAGATACTTAATCAAATTTTCATTTAACATTTTTTTTATTAAATTTTTTATAATATTAATTAACTAAATTCACTTTCTTGATTTCAAGGACTGGTTTGGATTTGGAGAGACGAAGATAAAAGATTAAAAAAAAAATCGTTAAGAACGCATCTTAACAAAATCATACCACTAAAAAATATCATAATAAATACATACATATATCAATTGGATGCTACACATCTCTGAACTTGCGGCATCATTATCAATGAAACTTAAACTTTATGTTAATCTACGATCAAAATTTCTGTATCTTTCAACTACTTCAACCTGTTATGAACGAATTGGACGCTTAATTTTATGATTTTCAACAATTTTTAATTAATGGTAAGAAAAATGTAGTAGAAGGAGTGTGCTGCAAAGCATTATTAATAATTTAGTCTTAAATTTAAAATTTGGGATGTCTTTGGATATTATTGTAAATTTTATTTTAACAGAACTTTTTCATATCAAGAAAGTTTGTATATAGATAAAGATAATATATGTTCGTCATTTATTAAAACAAAGCAAGCTGTCTTCTATTGATAACTATAAATATTTTTCATACACAGGGGTCAACTTAGAAGGCTTTTAGGAGACTATGCCCCCAATTTTATTTTATTTTTTATAAAATATTTTTTAAACTTTTTATATTAATTTTTATTTCTTTTATAAGATATAATATCTAATATTAATAAATAATAAAATTAAAAACAAATATAATAAAGAATAATAAAATTTATTGAAATATTTTTTTATTTTATTTTATTTTAAATTTCTCATCTATTGTATTTATTTACTAAGCTCGCATATATTTTCTTTTGTTTTTTTGTTTTACAAGATAAATAAAAAGCTAGACACAAATTCATTCTCTTCGTTCTCATTTTTTCATTTGTTCTCTCTTAAGATAAAAAAAAGGTAAATTTCGTTTGTCTATTAATGGGAGAATATTATTTGATATTTAGTTTTTTTTATTTATCTTATGAGTTTTTTGTATATTTATTTTGTTATGAATATATTTTTTATTGTATGTTTTTCGTAATCATTTTTTAAGCGTGGCTTGATTATCACAAATTTGTGTTTAGTATTTACGTTTCTCAATCTTTGATTAGATTTTAATAAATTATTTTTTAGTATCATTTTTTTAAATAGGTTTATTGATGACAAATACAATAATAATTGATTTTTTGTGGAGATAAAATAAAAAATACTAGTAAATATGAAAACAATACAAATTTACCTCTTCATATATTTTCAAGCATGAGACTAAGAATTCAATTGTCGAAGTGGATGAATCCTCCCTTAAGATTCAAAGAATTATATGTGAATTTAATATTAATTCTTTGAAATTATAGGTGGAAATTTTCATATATTGATTATTTAAAACTTATTCTAAGAAAATGTTCTTAGATATGAGAATATTCGGTTAAAAAGATGAAATTAGAAAAACTTAATTAAAAAAGATTTCATATCAAATAGATCTTCAATACTATCATTTTTCTATAAAAAAATACACAAGGAGATTTCAATACTAAATTATACATACTTTTGTTATGTTAGTGATAATAATTAAATATATAAAATTTAAGAATTATTTTGGCACCTTTAAAATTTTTGATCAAGAGCTGTCACTATTCATACATATTATTTTAAAGAAAATTGTAAACTCTCCCTATAAAAATATTTTTTGGTAAAATTCCCATATTCTCTCATAACATATCACTCATCCAAAAATTATTTCATATTACTTTTATTATCAAGGTCAATTTGATAATATTATTTTATTATCTATTAAAAATCTACTATTTGTGTATCATATTGGTTAAATCATTTACAAATTTTATATATAAATTCGCTCATTTCACCTCCAAAACTCAAACTCTTAGAATGTGTTTCTTTGTGAAGATAAATTTGAGAAAAATAAGTGGATAAATTTAAGTCGATTTGAAAGTAAAGTTTTTGTGTTTCTTTCAAGCATTTTGAAAATGAGTGAACTTAAAAGTTTGTGAGTGATTTAAATCATGTATAGGTACACAAAAATTAATAGATAGTAAATAAATATTATCAAATTACTCTTGATGTCAAAAGTAATATAAAATTATTTTTGGATGATTTTTTTTTTAAAACTGTTATTCAATATTTAAATAATATTTGACTATTTGCCTAATAAGGCCCGTTTATCATTCATCCAAATTTATTCTGTTTTATTGTTCTCCTTATAAAAGGAAGAGCGTAACCCTCCACATGACTATCAAGCTAAAAAAAATTAGAAAAAAACATGTAGTCTGTAGGAAATGAACCTGGCTCTTACGGATTTGAGAAAGGGAAATAAGAGATAAAGAAAAATATAACAAACTTAGTTTATAATAATTTCAATTAAAAGTTACTTAAATGTATCTAGAAATGTGAATCCCATGGAAGGTAACTAAACGAGTAACTGTTATATGTAAATTTGCATTGAATGTGCTCCAAATACCCTTCACCGGTATGACAAATCTCTTGGGTGATCTATAATTGAAGCGTAAATTCATTTTAGTTTCTTAGCACGCTTTTCTCAGTTCACTTATTTCACATACAATAATAACTTTCATTGTCCCTTGCTCCAACTCTAAAACATGATATTAGTTATTGTCTAACTTTTAAGCGATCCCACAGTATACTATACATTAAATAAAACTAAGTTCTTATTCTAGAAACCTCAATGTTCTTTAGACAAGTGCTTCTATGATGATAGTATTCATCGAGAAATGTTGGAATGTAGTTGTATTGGACGAACTTTCTCCATGACAGAACTTTCAAATGGCATATCTTCTACCCGTGTTATTACCACATGAGATTCCTAATCTAAAGTGCTACTGCAACCAATAATTAATATAAGGACGATTATTGCTACTCCTCAATCGATCCTTACAAAAACGATGGCCATAATTTCTTCATGCATCTTAAAATATTGATTCAAGAAAATCCATAGAACTAATATCATCATCTAAACACGCTGGACTAGTATTGCATCGTAGTTCCCAAATAACATAGTTATTCATATTGGCACCCGCTTCTCTAAGCCAATAATAATCAAGAAAAGGATAACTATCCATTCGTGAGGGATTTACATGCATAAATCCCCACTCTTAATAATGACCCTTGATCGGCCTCTCGGTCCTGTAATAATATCACTAAAATGAATTGACCGAGAGTTCATAACATGAAAGGATAAGAAAGCATGAGCAACGAATTATACCTATACCAAACGTCTTAGTGTTATTAATAATACGATAATTTAATGAGATACATCTACTCAACAATAGACTAAGTATCTCTGATTTGGGGAACGTATTAGAAACAACACAGCCATTCAGTAATGTCCAAAGTACAATGACGTTTCTTAAATTCCCCAATATCCATCCCGACCACAGCTTGTACGGAAAGCCTGCTGCATGGCAAATCAGCAACCATTCATCAGAATGCATCGAAGATAAACAAGAGACATGATAATTATTTCTTTCTTGCCAAACAAAATTAGGAAGCTATTGTTTGACCCAGACTAAAGTACATGCATATGCAATAGAAAAATATAATGTAACAAAGCATATGAAAGCATCTTTACTTGCCATCTATCCTATTTAAAATTTACAAGCTTGTCGAAGAAGTCACTATAAAAAACAATGGGAGAAATAACATGTTATAGATGTGCTAATTTAATCAGATAATTCTATTTAATTTCTCTATTCGAATCTCCAATATACCGATTGATGTCTCCAGCACCCTTTTTTTCCCATCTAAAATATCTCATTTCTGTCCACACATCTTAAGCTTCAGATATAATGGTATTTATGTCCATTACAAATTATGTTTATTTAAAACCAAGCACCGCCTAAAATAGCCCTATCCCACTAGATAGATAGTATTATTGATCACACAACGCAATTATTTGGACTTGTTTATCGCTCACCATGATCTATCCCTTCAGGTCTGAACTTCCTCTCCTTATCAGTGCCTCGGGTGGCCTTCTTTTACAATTATCCTATATCATGTTCTTTTGTTGCTCCATATCCATCTTAACTCACTCTTTTAATCACATTTCTACTACTCCCACCTTGTTATCACCACCTCTAAAGCTTAACACATATTACCATAAAATAAAACTTACTTTGAACTTGGTCAGTACTTTGGAGTTGGTCACAAATAAATCCAATGAAGTTATCCATTTTAAACACCCAGTTTGTAAACTGGCACGTAAACTTTAATATCACCATCATCTTGTAATACTGAACCATACACTTATTCAAAACCCATAAAAGCAATAACACTCTTTCCTAGGCATACAACTTATTACGTATCTATATGACAAGAAAGCACTTTAACCAACATAAGTAATCACAATTGAATTTTTAATCATACCTTCAACTAGTTGATGGGAGAAACACCCTTATAAGCTCTTTCACAGTAATCTTTTTTCTACAGGTAGGGCATTTTCCCTGAGCGCTTATAGCAGCCTTGATGCAATTCTTGCAAAAAATATGACCACACCTTGTCGACATTTCTTCTGCCAAAGGACCCATACATATTGGACAGTTGAAAACAGGCTCAATTCGAGGTTCAGGAATCATTTTAGCATTATCACTCTACAAAAGAAATATTCAATTCAGAAATTGGATTTCCAGTAAATCTTCACAATAGTTTATCAAGTTCTTTAGTTGTTTGATAGAAACAGGCCATTTAACAAAATTAAAGGTTGAAGGAAATTAACTTATGATTGAAATAATAAACTGCTCTAAAAATACAACATATGTGAAAGCAACCCGAGATATACCAAAAACATACAAAATCAATGAAATAAATAAAAAATAGAGTAGATAAATGGCTAAAGATCACAGCCAGAAGTATATGATGAAGTGGCAATACCAAATTATTTTTAACAAGGTGGATATGCAACTTTTACTAATCTAACAGCTATTTTATTCAGATGAACAAAAGATGAAGTGCAAAACATAAAACAGTGTGCCATCTCACTAAGGATTTTTTTACCATAGAACTGCTACTGCCTTCTAAATTTATATACTTCTCACAATTAATAATTGTTTGATTTCGCAATTCTCTTCTGCGCTTGTTGCGCCGAGTCTGATCTTCTGCAACAGTCACGAATAACAGACATGTTAATCACCATTATAATAAGTAATCTAAAGATTAAAAGCTATGAAAAAAACATCCCAGACAATAGATGTTGGTGGTGGGCAGAAAACCCACAAAACAACAGACCACAAAAGCATAATGAACAATATCATATATGATTACAATTACTTTTAATTAAATTGAAATCCAGAATTTGAATTTAATACTGTTATTTCTTTAGCAACTGATATGGTTTGCATTTATAAAGTTAATATGCGGGATACATTAGCAGGCAGAAATCTCAAAGTCCCTACCATCAGATGTTGGGGCAGGCAGAAAGCTCCCAGGCAACAAGGCCAAGAAAGCAGAAAGCAACATAAATTCAATGATACCATACAAGACTACAACTTTTTTTAATGAAATTGAAATCCCGAGTTTAAATTTACTATTGTTTTGCTTTAGCAACTGCTGAACCCTGCTTGTAAAAGTTAATCAGTGGGATACAGTAACACTTGTACAACACCCAATAATGCAATTAGCATAGAAAAGCAATGGGGGAAAGTTTGGTGAGGCACTACCGAAATATAATATAGAGATTTGCGATGAAGGGAAAAGATGGTTTTAATTTCAGTGACTGATAACAACACACTCCCTCAATTGTATAAACACATCGTAGCTACTCTTGCCTATAAACAAAATATGTACATATCGTAGCTACTCTAGCCTTCAATTAACTTAGTTTATGCAAGTGTACTGGCTAAGAGGTTATCTTATATAACAACTATTGTATTCTTCTAAAAACATAATGTTCAACATCAGCTCAACCTGGTGAAAAAAATATAGGCCAAAGTGGAGAACAATGTTACCTAGTTCAACATCAACTACAGTCCTCCCTCGGTTTCTTCTGGATTTGTTTTTAGCCTATGATGGAACACAAATGAGAATAAAAAAGAATTTAATTTCCAACAATAAAATATAATAAATGAAAAAAATAATAGAAAAAACCATGAATGAGGGGAGATAAACCTCAGCAAAAGCCCCTGGGGTACATTCAACAACATCATCATCAATGTCTTCCACATCAATCATGGTCGGCTGAGAGGCCGGTGGCTGCTGTTCAACTATAACTACTTGTGGCCCTAACTGTATTGAAGGTCCCTCGTGCTCACGATTGTCACCAGCTGGCACACGATTAAGGTCAAGGTCCAAGACTGCCTTTCTCCTCCGGTAGCTTCTGACTGCAGGTCCCTTGCCTGTCCGAGAATTCATTGGTACACTACTCCCGTACCCAAGCAGCAACCTGAAAAACCCAATATCATAACACACAATTAGTAAAAAATCACTCTTAGACCAAGGCCAAGGGATAACAAAATTAGGCAAACTCTTGCGATTAACACAATCATAAAACTGAAAAAACAGACAAAAAAAGTTCAACATCTCAGACAATCTAAAACATCAAAAAACATAGCCGGCAGAGCTGAATAGAATATTAGAGTTCCATTCCCATCTTTCCATGGTATTTCTCACATGACTAACTTTCTACACACCTACACAAGCCATCACAGAGCTATATAACATAAAAACCTAAAACGTGGTTTACTTCTCGAAGTGACCGGATCCAATTATACCTTACATATCAATCAATTCGTCAGCGGAATACACACAAAAACAAATTAATCTACCTACAAGAAAAAAATCGAAAAATCGCATACAGAACAAAAGGTAAAGGAACGAACCGATGGAGACGAAGATGAAGCGTTGAAGAAGAGGAAGTTACGTTGCGGTTGAAAAGAATGAGAGAAATAAAGTGATGTGGTAAAGGAATTGAAAGAGAGAGATGCAGTGGCGGCGAATCGACGGAGAAAGGGGAGAAGGGGGTTAGGGTTTGGAGAGAATTCGAAGGGAAGGGTTGTGACTTAAAAGGGCACGATGGAAGAAATGAAGGAGGACATAACACTGTTGTGAACGGAGACACGAACGAAACCACTCGGGTCCAACCCAGCCACACGCGCTTCCATTAACCGTGGCCAAACAGCACTTAACACGTGCTATTCAATTTTCAAATTTATTTTACTATTTTTTTAACTCTTCACAAGAGCTATTTCTCTTCAAATTGGTTACGGTTTACTATGAAACAATCATATGCATTAATAGATACCGATTAATAATATACAGAATTTAAATTAAAATTTCAATAATACTAATATTGATTAATAATTTATAAGTAAGATAAAAAATAATTAATATTAAGTTGAGTTTTTTTGTTTTTTTTTATTAAATAAAAGTTAAAAGTGTGGTCGAAACTAAATATAACAAGGTGCAAGTTTGTGCACCTTATATTTTTGTTAGATTTTTCAGAATAACTTTTTTAAAAAAATAATTATATAATTTTTCAGAGTAAAATTAAACAAATATTTATAGTTATATATTAAATATTAAAAAAAAAAATTAACAAATAACTAATAAATATTTTTTAACTGGGTCAAATTCAATTCAATTAAAAAATAATCAATTTGTTTAGATTAAGTTAAATCAGATACCCGTGAAGCAAAATTTTGGTGGAAAGAAACACCAGCAAATATTAATAATGTTGGGAAGAAAAATGTTGTGGGCTAATGTTTTTCTTAATGTTCAAAACACACTGCATTCAGTTTCTGTTCATGCGAACCGTCTCAAAACGGAACTTTAGATTTCAAATTTTTTGATTAATTTTTTAGTGATATATATTCTTTTTCTAAACCATCAAAATATATAATGTACGAAAAAAATTTTGATAAGTAAATTTTAAAATTTTGTACGAAAACTTCACTTAACCGTTTATTATAACTCACTTATTTGTTTATTTTGTTTGTTAATTTTTTTCTTCAACTCAATCATTTAGTGCAAGTAATAAGGGTTGATTTTTGTAATTTATAATCAAAATTGTGATACATAAAAAAGCTTCATTTAGATAATAAAAAAAAATTCATCAGTGAATTTTAAAACTTTGTACGAACACTAATACTTAGCTCTTCATAGTGCAAGGAATAAGGGTTGATTTTTGTAACTTATAATCAAAATTGTGCCACATAAGAAATGCTTCCTTTTGGATAATAAACAAAAATTGATGAATAAATTTTAAAACTTTGTACGAAAACTATTACCTAGCTCTCCACTTAAGTTTATTATACCCCACTTATTTGCCTATTTCTTTTTTCAAGTCAGTCATCTATTGCAAGTAATAAGGACTGGTTTTTGTAACTTATAATCAAACTTAAGGTATATAAGAAGTGCATCTCTTTGGATAATAAATAAAAAATTGATCATTAAATTTTAAAACTTTGTACGAAAACTAATACCTAGCTCTCCACTTAATTGTTTATTATGTCCCACTTATTTGCCTATTTTTTACTCAAGTGAATCACCTAGTGCAAGTAATAAGAGGTTTGATTTTTGTAACTTATAATTAAAATTGTGGTACATAAGAAATGCTTCCCTTTGGATAATAAAAAAAAATTGATGAATAAATTTTAAAACTTTGTACGAAAACTACTACCTAGCTCTCCACTTAAGTGTTTATTATGTCCCACTTATTTGCCTATCTTGTTTGCCTATTTCTTTCTTCAAGCCAGTCATCTAGTGCAAATAATAAAGGCTGATTTTTTTAATTTATAATCAAAATTATGTTACATAAGAACTGCATCCTTTAGATAATAGATAAAAAATTGATCAGTAAATTTTAAAAGTTTATACGAAAACTAATACGTAGCTCTCCACTTATTTGTTTATTATGTCCCACTTGTCTGTTTTTTTTTCTTCAAGCCACCAGGTGAAGTAATAAAGGTTAATTTTTGTAACTTATAATCAAACTTATGGTACATAAGAACGGTTTTCCTTTGGAAAATAAAATAAAATTGATCGGTAAATTTTAAAACTTTGTACGAAAACTATAAGGTAGTTCTCCACTTGTTTGTTTATTATGTCCAACTTATTTGCCTATTTTTTTTTTCTTCAAGCCAGCCACCTAGTGCAAGTATAGGGGTTGATTTTCGTAACTTATAATCAAACTTGTGCTACATAAGAAGTGACTCTCTTTAGATAATAAAAAAATTGACCAGTAAATTTTAAAACTTTATACGAAAACTAATACGTAGCTATCCATTTATTTGTTTATTATGCCCCACTTATTTGTCTATTTTTCTTTTCTTCAAGTCAGCCACCTAGTGCAAGTAATAAGGGTTGATTTTTGAAACTCATAATCAAACTTGTGGTATATAAAAAATGTATCTCTTTGCATAATAAAAATAAATAGATTGATCAGTAAATCTTAAAACTTTTGTACAAAAACTAATAGGTAGCTCTCCACTTCTTTGTTTATTATGCCTCACTTATTTGTCTATTTTTTTCTTCAAGCGAGCCACCTGGTGCAAGTAATAAAGGCTGATTTTTGTAACATATAATCAAACTTGTGGTACATAAGAAATGTTTCCCTTTGGAAAATAAAAAAAATTGATCAGTAAATTGTAAAACTTCGTACGAAAATTAATACGTAGTTCTCTACTTATTTGTTCATTATGACTCGCTGATTTGCCTATCTTGTTTACCCATTCTTTTCCTGAAGCCATCAACCTAGTGCAAATAATAAAGGTTGATTTTTGTAACTTATATTCAAACTTGTGTTACATAAGGAGTGCATCCTTTGGATAATAAAAAAAAATAATCATTAAATTTTAAAACTTTATACAAAAACTAATACGTAACTCTCTACTTAAGTTTATTATGCCCCACTTATTTGGCTATTTTTTTCTTCAAGCCAGCCACCTACTACAAGTAATAAGGGTGGTTGATTTTTGTAACTTATAGTCAAACTTATGGTACATAATGCATCACTTTGCATAATAAAAGCCGCCTAGTGCAAGTAACAAGGGTTGATTTTTTTAACTTATAATCAAACTTATGGTACATAACATCCTTTGGATAATAAAAAATCTTTATTAGTAAATTTTAAAACTTTGTAAGAAAATTAATACGTAACTCTCCACTTATTTGTTTATTATACCCCACTTATAGTCAAACTTATGGTAAATAAGAAGTGCATCACTTTGCATAATAAAATAAGGGTTGATTTGCATAATAAAATAAGGGTTGATTTTTGTAACTTATATTCAAACTTGTGTTGTACGAAAATTAATACGTAGCTCTCCACTTATATTTGTATTCTGCCCCATTTATTTGTCTTTTTTTTTTTTTCAAGCCAGCCACCTCGTACAAAGTAATAAGGGTTGATTTTTGTAACTTATAATCAAACTTATAGTACATGCTTCCCTTTGGATAATAAAAAAATTGATCAAACTTATAACGTTGTACGAAAACTAATATGTAACTCTCCACTTATTTGTTTATTATGCCCCACTTATTTGTCTATTTTTTTCTTCAAACCAAGTACAAATAATAAGAGTTGATTTTTGTAACTAATAATCAAACTTATACTACATAAAAAGTACATCCTTTAGATAATAAAAGAAAAATTAACCAGTAAAGTTTAAAACACCGCTGAATATTCTATTAATAAAATCCAAAATTTTATAAAAAAAAGTTACTAATAAAATATTATGACAAGAGCTTTCGGTGAGACTCGGATAAAACAATCAGATTTATTGCTTAAAGTTGTTTGTAATGGAAAAAGGAAAATGAATTATATTACATAAGATTTTCGTTCGAGACTAATCAAGCATTCCCAATAATACTATCAGTGGGTCTATCGCAAATGAAAATACTCCATTCAAGTTACAAGAAATTAGGTGATGACAAGTAATGGTTCGAACTTTTGCGAACATTCTCAAACAGAAACTTGTCCTTGTGAAATAGTCAAAAGAAAAATGCCATAAGTTGTACAAAATGTCCATGCCAAGTAAAATGGGCATTAATATCAGACTGCAGGAAGTTGTCACCAAATTTAAGGATTTAATTCAAAGCAATTGAAAAGTCCGACAAAGCATGGTAGCCAACACCTGAGTGCTGCTATTTTTAGTATCTGTGTCTACTACGGTCCCGATCTCGCCCATAATCTCTGTCTCGGTCAACATAGTCCCAGTCTCGGTCTCGATCTCTTCCCCTGTCCCTGTCTCTGTCCCTATTCCAACTGCTTTGCCTCTCTTTGTCACTTCGCTCTCTGCTCCTGCTCTCCCCATCGTTACGTTCTCTTCCTCTGTCTCTACTTTCTCTACCATCCTTGTCTATCCCTGTCATTGGTATTGTTACACAACAATAATTCGGTTACTGCAGGTCCAATCAGTTTATAATTTCAAATTAACGTGTCAAACGATTATATTAACAAGTACATCCTCACTGATTTGCATATCTACGTCCCAATAAACCAGGAGAGTTTAAAAAGCATGGTAATTTCAAATGTATAAAATACTACAAAACTAATGACCAGCTCAGTATAATAAACATGAAACTTGATGCGCACAATCAACTACTACATAAATAGATGCACCAAGACAAACAATAACCAGTTTGATTTAGTATGCAGGGTCGGAAAGCAAAATGTATAGGCTGAAAAGGAACAAAGAAAAACATATAACACGTGAGAAAAGATAAATTATATGAAACTATGATTATAAGAGAGCATGGAACTCTATTTGAAAATGATTATTCCATCAGACCTATAACTATAATGATTATCCAGAAATGAATCAGTGTCATGGAACATGTGGGGAAAGAGTGGATGTGGGAGCTTCACTAGCTCACAAAGTATCTGTGCAGGTTCAGGTTGCTCTATAATAATAAATTATGTAGTGCAAACATTCTAGATATGCAGTAATACCTAGTTCTTCAACCTCCCAACCAGCACGTCCTGAACCAGGAAGCCCACGCGCAGCTTCAGCTTGCTGTGTTTTGGCGCGGAATTTTTTCTTTAGATTTCCAAATTCATCATACAACTCCCCATCATCCTGACAGTAAAAAACAGATTATATGACAGACATGGTATTTAAGACAGAGGTAGTATATGTTACTCTTAGTCGATCTTACTTCAGCTTCCCTCCTACGACGTCTGGTTTCTTCTATTTCCTCTTCATCAAGCTCTTTGTAACCTCCACCTCGTCCTCCTCTGTTAATCAGTCAGTATAAACTTGGTTAGGAGAATATTCGAACTTCGAAGTAACACTTTTAACACTTTCAATTCAACATATGAAAAAAAAGGGCAAATTATGATGAAGGAAATCCAATATTTTCAAAATTGAAACAAAAATGCTAAATAGTGGTTAATCCATGCTTAAAACATGTAGACTTCAGTTAATTTTACAACTAAGTTGAAATACTTCATGATATTTCACATCAAACAACACCATGGAACACTTTTTACAGTGACAACAGACCTCTAAAACACACTAACAAAAATGTATTTGAGGTCTATGCTCATATTTCATTGTAAGGTGCTTTTATGCTGTGAAAAGATAGTAAACATCTGCTAATATTTTAATGAATGAAAGCCGTGCTACATTTCTATCTAAAAAACAAATTGGTGACTTTGTGTACTTTGATATAGAGAAAAGCATGATGCCATAATTTTATCCTTGCCCCAAGGGCACTGATATACAACTAGGACACGACCATATGTGTATAATCATGGAGAGGCGGCATCAAATGATTATTCAATTTTCCACACACGTACAAATTGATAAATGAGATTTGCACAGATAAGAAATAAATAACAAATATACAGGCATTAGCAACCAACATTTTATATGCATATACTGACTTCTAAAAATCAATTTCTTAAATCTGACTGGATTAAAAAAGTGCAATGCCACAAAATGACATGGGCAATGCTCAAATGATATATAGAGACAAATCACACTACATTTGTACATAATGTGTGATATTTTGTATACCATAAAATATAACTAACAAACTATGACATGACATGCATGTTTGATTTAGCTTCTTTTTTTTTTTTCTGGAAAAATAGCTGCTTGTGTTTTCAAAAGTTCTAGCAGAAAGCTGGTAAAAAAATGATCATTTCTCTAGAATAAGCTGAATCAATCATGCAATCATGCAAACCAGTATCACAACGGAAGACAAAAGAAAAGCATTTTCTCCATAAGCCACTATGTACTTAATTAGAAATAGAAGGCATAAACAAAATCAAAATAATACCTTACACCACCCTCATTATGCCCAGGCTTATTTGTATTGCAAATATTGCATTTAGTCCGCTTCGCCCAGTTGATATTGCCACACCTAAGAAAAAAGAGCATGACAAAGGCAATTCAATACACTAAATTTTATTTAAAAAAAAAACACACAGATGACGTGCAAGTTGAATGTCGGGTATAAATACCTCAAACAGGTGTTAAGTAAAATATGACTCACAAGAAATGAAAAAACATTGTCGACACAACAATTAGTAGTGATGGAACAGAAACTAATTCCATAAACCATAGCCAAAATCACAGAATCGACACGGAAGTATGTAATGTTGCCACACATTATTATAAGAAGTGGAATTAAAATTTATGAAAACATAAAGCCAATCACGACCGAGGAAGGAGAGGTTCAAGAGCTGGGGACATAGCCTAAACCCAAGAAAGGATTACAAGATAGTCAAAGAAGTTACCCCGGTGATTATTTTCGAATAAAACCCCATGCCAAAGTTCTAACCTATCGTTTTGGTATCGACAGTCTATTGAAAATCAAATTGTCCACAGCAGTAGCAAAACCATCTGATTTCTTGTGACCCGAGTTTGGAAATGCCACCAGAGTAATACTCCATCAAATGATGGACGCTGGACTTCTTTAAAATTGACAGACAACTTGAATAGCAGCAGACAGGACAGGATGATATATTTGGCTGGAATGTGCTAGAATAGATAGTTACGGCAGAAGCTAACACACTCGGGAATAGGATCATAAATGTGGGTATAGGCAGTTTACTGCAAATGTTTAACAAACCTCTTGAAGCCAACCAAGTTCAAAAGAAGGATTTTTTATTAACTGCATCAATTAAACAGGAACTGGTAACTTGTGTTTAGGCCCCCATAATGCATGCATATAGGTTAGGTTTGTGTACCCCATGCATATAAACAGACATATTACCATAAAAAATCAATTTGACGATGTTTTTAAATTGTTTGCTAACTCTTCAAAAATAATATAACACAAAAGTAATCCATTTGATGTAGCTAAGCAGCAAGTTTTGTAAATTTATAAGAGAAATGTATTTGTTACCACTAAAATAAGGAAATTCAAATGTAAACAAAAAAATAAAACAAAAATAATTATAAGGAAATCAGATACAGAATAAAAAGCACACAAGGCCAATGCAACACAATCATACATTGGACAGGGCCAATCATTGGGACCAAATAATCCTCCACCAACTGGCCGGCCAACACCCCCTGGTTCTTGTCCCGCAGCACGTCCCTTGCCACGGCCACCAGCCCCTGAAATTCCAGCAGCACCAGCAGGACGGGCAGTTCCACAGCGGTTACACGCACCACGAAAAGCAAAGTTCACATTGGAGCAACTGCTATGACAAGAAACAACTGTTATTCTATCTGCACTAAATCATCTAAAATGACTGAATAAGTGAGTACAAGAGCAAGAAAGAGCTGCTCACCAATTTCATATCACAGACCTTGTATTCGGACACAACCAATCGCCATCTTGTTGCCAAGCTTTGCCAGAAGGATCATTTTGGCCTCTACCTCTTCCACTACCACCATTAACATCCTTAGTAGTTTCCTCTAATCCAACAACATTACCAGCAACTACAGGTTCTACTGCTGCTGAATTATATGTTTGGTCATCCTTGTTCTTTGACTCTGCTATAAAAACTCCAATTATATTGCCATGAAAATCTTTGTTGTTAAACCATTCAACAGCCGCTATAGCAGCATGTGGATCTTCATATGTTACAGTAGCATCTCCCTTTGGTTCATTAGTCTCTTTGTCTCGATATAACCATATCTTTGGTCTCCCAGTACGTTTATCTTTCTGCATAGCATGAATTATAAACGAAATAGGACCACAAGTTTCAAAATATAATGCAACATAAAAAACATGATAACATTAATACAGGTTCTCATCTTCCTTTGAGTAGAAAACACATGATAACATTAATTTGAATGATCGGCATGCTCGATGCAGAGACCCCATACCTTCACTAATCCAATGGTGCCAAAATATTCAGCCAACATATTTTCGTCAGTTCCGTAGGGCAAGTTGCATACATAGACAGACCCATTCGAAGGAGCTTGTTTTCCAGGATGGGTTGCCATGGGGTCTTAATCTCATGAAACAGAAGCGACCAGAACCGAACCACCAAAGCTCTGAAAAAGGAGCAAGCCAGTTAATTTTCCTTACGCACACATACAAATAAAGACAAAGACAAAGACGGTACCAGTTATTGACTAACCTCGGAGGAAAACAGAAAACTATCACAACCCTAACCTAACCAATGTTATTCGAGAAGTTCGACAACAAAGTTAAAACAAAAAAAATTACAGATACATAAATTACTAACAGACATAGGAGGATTTAAGGGAGGAAATTAAGCAATGTGATGAAAAACTTAAAACTGGTTTAGTAAAAAAAGAAAAAGAAACAGCGTGGTAATCGAAAGGGGGGAATCAAAGGAGAAAAGGCGTGATGAAAGATTATCGAGTTGAAACAGATGCTTAGGGAAGTTTCGGCAGGTTGAAGAATCGTACAGAGCGCAAACTCGTAACATCATGACAATTGAAAAAACAAAACAGTGGTGTAACAATTCGATAGAAAACGGGGAACATGGAAGAATAATGAGAATTGAAAGGTTTTGGCTGAAGAAAACGAAATTAAGGGCAAATAAACGAATAGAGAAAAGGGATATAGAAGTGAGATGCTCGTACCCGGAATCGGAAGAAAGAAACAGCAGTGTGTTGTGTTTTTGGTTAGATCTGCGATTTATGGCTTCTCCTCACTCCTTCAGCACTCTCACTGTTCCTCTTCTTCACCTCCAATGCCAATCCTTCATATCTTTTTTTACTCTCTCCAAATTCTTTATTTTTATTTATGTTATTTTTCGTATAATCTATAACTATATATAAAATATATAAATGGATTCTCTCTGCTCCACATCTCATAATTCTAACTTTATACTTTATAATTTAATTATTTATTAAATCTTTAAAAATTAACTGTTACTTTTACAAGTTTTTATAAAATTATTTACTTATCTTCTTCTTCTTTCTTACTATTCATCAACAGTTATTTTTTTATATTTTCTTCATACATCTTACTTTATTTTTTATAAATATACTTTTATTTTTGTTTATTAACTTAATAACATACAATATCATTAATTACTAATATAATTTAAAAAATATGTACACATGCACGATAACACATGTATTTACGCTAATAACAAATAAGACTGATGACAGTTGATATTAAATTTAGGATAAAGTAATATTAATCTTATTTAAGTTAAAAAAAAAATAGAAAATAAATACACTTACTTTCATCTACGATTCTAAATAACCTCACAAATACCTATTTATCATTATTTACCCTTTCAATAAATAATATTGACACTTTTTATTATTTTTAAATAAATATTTATATTTTCGTATTTTAATTAGTGACGCTCATATTTTTTTATGTTTTCAATAAGATGATCATTTCTTGTTGTTTACTTTACTTATAAGAAACTGTTTAGTATTTGTATTTCATAATTTTTGTTTTTAAAATTTTCAATTCTTCATTTAAATTTTAGTCAATATAATATTTTTAAATAAAATTAAATATATTTTTTCCTTATATATTTGTGAAATTTAAAATTAATCTTCCCATTAAATTTTAATAAATTTAATTTTTATACATATGTGAAAATTTCGTATTTTTAACCGGATAACTTTATTTATCATTTCTAATGCATTTCAAATATCAAATAAATTTAAAAATTTAAGTTAAAAATATTAAATGTAAAAAAAAATTAAAATTAAGATTAAATTAGATTAAAATTTAAAAGATATAATAATTTCAATATATAAAGGAGATTCCCTCTTTTGTGTCCACATCTCATAATTCCAACTTTATCCTTTATAATTTAATTATTTATTAAATCTTTAAAAATTAACGGTTACTTTTACAAGTTTTTATAAAACTATTTACTTATCTCCTTCTTCTTTTTTCTCATACTATTCATCAACAGTTATTTTTTTATATTTTCTCCATACATCTTACTTTATTTTTTATAAATATACTTTTATTTTTGTTTATTAACTTAATAACATTACAATATCATTAATTATTAATATAATTCATAAAATGCGTACACACATGCGCGATAACACCTGTATTTACACGCTAGTAACAAATAACAAGACTGATGACGGTTGATATTAAATTTAGGGTAAAGTAATATTAATCTTATTTAAGTTAAAAAAATAGAAGAAAAATACACTTACTTTCATCTACGATTCTAAATAACCTCACAAATACCTATTTATCATTATTTACCCTTTCAATAAATAATATTGACACTTTTTATTATTTTTAAATAAATATTTATATTTTCGTATTTTAATTAGTGACGCTCATATTTTTTTATGTTTTCAATAAGATGATCATTTCTTGTTGTTTACTTTACTTATAAGAAACTGTTTAGTATTTGTATTTCATAATTTTTGTTTTTAAAATTTTCAATTCTTCATTTAAATTTTAGTCAATATAATATTTTTAAATAAAATTAAATATATTTTTTCCTTATATATTTGTGAAATTTAAAATTAATCTTCCCATTAAATTTTAATAAATTTAATTTTTATACATATGTGAAAATTTCGTATTTTTAACCGGATAACTTTATTTATCATTTCTAATACATTTCAAATATCAAATAAATTTAAAAATTTAAGTTAAAAATATTAAATGTAAAAAAATTTAAAATTAAGATTAAATTAGATTAAAATTTAAAAGATATAATAATTTCGATTTTCACCTAAGAGTTAAAAGGAAAAAATATACTTAACTTTAAATGAATGTCATTTGGTTAAAAACATAAAACATAATAATTTCATTAATTAAAATATAAAACAAAATATCTAAATGTATCATTATATAACAAAAATAATCATTTCATATTTTAAATGGATAATTTAAATTTAATAAAGTAAAAACTATTTATTTAATAAAATGAATAATTAAATAAATTCTCTTTTAAAATAACTTCTTCTTAGAAATCCTACATAATGTTTTAATATTATTTTTATTTATTTATTTATAATGATATACAAAGGGATTCTTGTTATAAATTAATGATTGTCCATTGATTTGATACATTTACTCATTTACTCATATGATTCTTTACTCTTTATGGTAAATATTTGTATTAACTAAGTTGATTTCTTTCCTTTATGGATTACATATTGTATCTATAAATATGATTCTTCCTATCAATAATAAGACACAGATGAGTTGTTCCCTATTCTCTCATTCTTTATTCTCTCTTGTTTCTTCTTTTCTTTATTATTTGTTCGTCATTCTCTATGTTATTCACTTTATTTCATAACAAGTTATCAGCACGATGCTTCAACCAATTGAGGACTAGTGGAAGCTTTTTCTCTATAACGATAGTGTTCTGCGTGTCTCAATCCAGGCTCTTTCTAATCCTTTCTCAAATTATAATTTTAACTTATATTCTTCCTCTTGCGACAAGAATTGTTTAACTTTATCAAATTTTATCTCCGTCTTATTATTTTTATTTTTATTATGACGGTGATTATTATTATTATTATTATTATTATTATTATTATTATTATTTTATGTGCTAGTTCTAAACACACGAAATGTTGCAAAAATTGGATTTGTGACCCTTGATATTACAAGGAAGAATTCCTTATATTGGATTTTAAATGTTGAAATCCTGTATAATGAATAATTTAAATTTAATAAAGTAAAAACTATTTATTTAATAAAATGAATAATTAAATAAATTCTCTTTTAAAATAACTTCTTCTTAGAAATCCTACATAATGTTTTAATATTATTTTTATTTATTTATTTATAATGATATACAAAGAGATTCTCTCTTTTATGTCTATATTTTAAAATATCAATTTTACCCTTTAAAATATAATTATTTATTAAATTTTTGAAATTTGACTATTATTTTTATAAACCTTTTTTCTCTATTTATCAATAATTATTCTCTTATCTTTTTTTTATATATTTTACTTTATCTATAACAATATAAAAGAGGATACTATCTTTTGTATCCATATTTCGTTATTCTAATTTTACCCTTAATTATTATTTTAAAAACTAATTATTTTATAAATATTTTATTTTTAACCGTTAGCCTAAAAACCTCTTTTTATTTTCAACTATTGTTTTAAAAACTTCTCTTATGTACATATTTTATTTTTCTAATTTTACAGTTAACAACTATTTTAAAACTTCATTATATATTTTTTATTGAATTGAACCGTACCGAATCGAATTGAAGTGAACCGAACTGAACTAGGCCAAACTGAACCGCACTAAACCAAACTGAAGCGAACCAAACCTAATGGAATCGGATCGGATCGAATCGCACTGAACCGAACTGAACCGAACCAGATCGGACCAGACCAAATCGAACCAGACCAGACCGGATCAAACCGTACTGAACCAAACTGAACCACTTTGAACAACACTAAACTGAACTGAACCGAATCAAATTGAACTAAACCGAATTGGACCAGACCGAACCGAGCCGAATCGGATCAGACCGAACCGAAGTGCACTGAACCAAACTAAACTGAACTGAATCCAATTTAATCGCTCTGAACCGAATCAAACCAGAACCACAATGAAACAAACCGGATCAAATCGAACCGAACTGGACCGAACCTAGTTGAACCAAATTGAACCGAACTGAACTTAACCGAATTAAACTGAACTGAACTTAAGTACTCTTTAAGTTTCTGAATTTGAAAACACCCTCAAAAAAATAGGAGAAAACTTAAGAAAGAATTTTACACTTTCATAATTAATTAATATAGAGTAAAAGGATAGTTGCTTTGTAATGGACGTAAAAAATGTCACACCCAAAAGTTTTTTCAGCACCAACACCACAATTTTGAGGTCCCTCTCAAACAAATGAAACATAATGTTTTTCCTCAAATTAAATATAACAAGTGTATAAACAATAACATAAACAAACTGTATACTTTCAATAAAAACAACATTCAAAGGACAAGCTTAAATTTATTTGTATTCACCTTTCACGAAAATAACTATTTTATCAAAGTAGAGAACATATAGTTCCGAAATTGGTAAAAGCCTAAATAGTAAAAAATAAATAAATTATAAGACGATGAAAAAAAAAAGTGAAATGGGAGTAGTGAAGCAACAAGTATAAAAAAATGAAAAAAAAGAAGCAAAAGACATATAAGAGAAGGATAAAATGTTAGTTAGAGTTAAGGTTCAAACAAAAACATACCAGTTGGGTGGGGTGTGAAGTGTTAAAATTGCAATGAAGGAGGTAAAGTGGGATGACGAGAGTAAGGCGACATGACCTTATGTAGTAGTAACAAGGATGAAAAGCTCATGATCTTTGTCTCGTGGTGACTGAATTAAAAAATGGAGTGTGCGCGGTGTTTAGGATAAGAGGTCATCGAAGAAAAATGAGAAAATAAAATACATAAATCAATTAGTGAGTAGTTAACCGATAGAAGTTCAGTTTTTTAAAAATAAATGATAAAACAATATTGTTTAATTATTATTATTTTTTACTTTAATATTTAATTTTTATTATAAATAATTTAGTTTATTTTGTTACTTTAATATAATACAGTTAATCGTAATTAAGTTTAGCTAGATTAATTTTTTTCATCTATAAATATATATATATATATATATATATATATATATATATATATATATATATATATATAAAAATATATAAAGAATATTTTTTTTTTTT